>Ga0163199_1002710_pt1 | contig 10809 bp, 15 predicted proteins | sample PL_2010_150m_FD_113537 | JGI IMG/M metagenome (GOLD analysis project Ga0163199, IMG submission 113537) | Freshwater microbial communities from Powell Lake, British Columbia, Canada to study Microbial Dark Matter (Phase II) - PL_2010_150m | ecosystem: Environmental > Aquatic > Freshwater > Lake ...
GATGGCGCCGATGGCCCCCATGAGCGCCATGTTGGTCGCAAGGTCCAGTCCCGCGACTTGCAACGAGATCTGCGTCGCCGGCATGTAATACAGTTTGGCGTTCCGCTCCTTGAGCTCATTCGTTTCCAGCGAGGGCAATTTCATCGGCCCATCGTGGTTGATCAGCAGGATGCCGTTTTGCTTGAGCCCGAAATAGAAGGGCATCGTGTACGACTTGCCGTGTGTGATCACCTGAGGATGGAAGATGATGCAGATGTGGGGAAAGGTGATCTCGCCGATCTCGTAGATCGGCTCGTCCGAAACCCGCACGTAGCTCTCGACCGGCGCCATTCGCTTTTCCGACCCGTAGAACGGAACGATCGAGCTCTCCCCGCCGGCCCTGATCACCGCCGTGCTAAGGATGTGCGAGCCGGTCACGACCCCCTGGCCACCGACGCCTGCCATGCGAATATTGAAGCGCTTTGCCATGTCTGTCCCTCCCTCTCCCTCTCTCAGGGAATGTGCAGTCTACGCCTTCGGAAGGGCCGCCGCCGTCGCCGGTTTCGGCAGATATTCCTTGAAGCCATATCGCGCGGCCAAGTACTCCTTGGCTTCGTCGGTGATGTACTCGGAAAACGCGTACCGATCGGTCTCGACATTCTTGGCGTCCTCCATCACCTTGTCGGTCGGAATGGAGTATTCGATGTTGCAGGACGTGTAGGCCTGGATATACGTCGGGCCGATCTCGCGGGCGATCAGGACGGCCTTCTTGATCACGCTCTCGACGCGTCGAGGATTGTTCGGCACGACCGTGGCCACATAGGCGCAGCCCGCCAATTTGGCCATGCCGATCATATCCATCTTCTCAAATTTCTTGCCCAACGGCGCCATTTTGAGAACCTGGCCCTTGTTGGTCATGCCGCTCTCCTGGCCGCCGGTATTCCCGTACACCTCATTATCCAGCATGATGGTGGTAAACCGTTCCTTGCGGAACCAGGAATGGAGCGTCATGCTGAATCCAATGTCGGCCATGCCACCGTCTCCCGCCATCACAACCACATCCTTGGGGATGTCCCCGAAGCGCAGCTTAAGTCCCCGGCTCAACCCGCTGGCGACGGCATTCTGATCGCCGTAGTTGCCATACACGAAGGGGATGGCCGCTTGGGAAATCGCCAGGCGCCCGCAACCGGCGGTCCCGACCGTGATGGTATCTTCCGGATTGGGGAACGAGATCATGGCCAGCCGGATGAAGAGGGTCATCGCACACCCGGCGCACATGGGGTGCTCCTCAAGAATTTCCTTGAACGACCCCATCTGCGAGACGGTTGTTTTCTTGCCGAAGGGACCGTGCTCCACCATATCGCGATATTCCTTGGGCATGAACTTGTCAAACCCAGGGGAAAACTTGACGTAATCGAGACTCATATGACCGACCTCCTTCCAACCACATCCGCGAGTGCTTTTAAGCACTTTGAGGGTATGACAACCCCCTGCTTCAATGCAACCCCAAAGAAGACCTACATTCTCCCTTACGAAGGCCTAATTTCGATCCCGCTGATAGGCCTTTGGCCCTATCCTGTGCAAGCAATTGAAATATTTACATAAATTGACGAACTGCTATGTTTTTTTCGCGAACCGTGAGAATCATCCTTGTTTTTCTTGCTCTCCGGTATGACGTTCAATATAATTTCACTGCATTGTGGTATCAGTTATACACCTTAAATAATAGAGCCTCGCGATGCCGACCGCGCCAAAAGCGATCACGACGGATTTAATCGACGCCATCAAGAAAGCGACGGCCGAACTGACAGCCGAAGCGCCGTCCGACTATAAGTTCTGCCGCTATGCGGACCTTCGACTCGAAGTGATCGAGGAGAAGCAGGCAGGAGCGGAAAACGGCGCTCCCAAATATTCCACAGAAGACAGCCTCCTGGCGGTCGGGATCCGGGTGCTCGCCGGAGACGGGGTCATCGCGCCGGGATATTTCGGCCAGTCCCTGGGCACGGCCGATCTCCCCCACCTTGCCAAAAGGCTGGCGGCCGGCATGAAGCACGCGTATGAGCGCGCCGTCGCCAACGCCCGCCAAAAAGCCCACGCCAGAAGCAAATACAAGGATCTCGGTGAGTCCCTGTACGATACCCGTCTGGCTCCGATCGAAGCTCATCGCGATACCGTCAAGGCCGACTACGCCGTCGATCCCCGACGGGTTCGGGTCGAGGACATGGTCCGGTACGTCACCGACGTGTCGCACGCGGTCCAGGACGTCGACGAACAACTGCACTACAATGCCGTCAGCGTCGTGACACAGTTCTCGCGCGACCTCTTCACGAGTTCCGAGGGCGCCTGCATCGACCAGTCCTTCGCGCTGACCAGCGGGGGGGCGTATGTGGTCGCCGTCAGTGAGACCGGCGATCAGGAACTGTCCGACACCATCGGCCATCAGCGAGGCTGGGAGGTCATCACCGAGGGCATCATCGAGGAGCACATCCGAAACCTCGACCTGCTGACCTTTGCAACCAATCTCGCCCGCGATGCCGTCAAGCTGGCCAATTCCCCGCCGCTGCGCAACTCGGACAAGGAAGTCGTGGTGGTCACGGATCCGCATTTCAACACCCTGTTGTCGCATGAGATCATCGGGCATCCCACCGAACTGGACCGGGCGCTGAAAATGGAGACCGCCTATGCGGGCCGAAGCTGGCTGCTGCGCTCCCTGCAGGATACCCAGATCGGCAAAAAGATCGCCTCCCCCCTCGTCACCGCGTACTCGGACCCCTCGCTGCCGGGATTCGGGCATTACAAGTACGATCACGAAGGGACGCCCGGAAAGAAAGTCGCGCACATCGAGAAGGGCCTGTTCAAGGGCTTCATGAACAGCCGGCAGACAGCGGCCATCCTCGGCGTCGCTCCCAACGGCTCGTGCATGGCCACGGAAGCCCATCTCGTGCCCCTCGTGCGGATGTCCACGACCGTCTTCGGCGCGGGCACGCAGGCGCCCGAGGACATCATCCGCGACGTCGACAAGGGGTTTTACGTCGTGGGGCACCGCATCCCGTCCATCGCCGAATCGCGTGAAAACTTCCGGATCTCCGCCCAGAAAGTCTACGAGATCCGCAACGGGCAGATCGGACAGCTGTACCGGGGTGGAGGCATCATGGCCGACACCAAGGACTTCCTGATGAAGGTGGACGCGATGGGACGGGATTTCCGCCTCTATCCCATCCCGAATTGCGGAAAGGGCCAGCCGATGCAGAGCCGGCGATTGGGGAACGGCGGACCGACGATACGCAGCCGCGCCCGCCTCACCGGCCTGGCGTAAGGATCTCCCCATGATCACCCTGCCGATACTCAAGCGCACCGCCGAAGACGGGCTCCGCTGGCTCCGGCGCCAGAAGGACGTCCAGGAAGCGGAAGTGTTCGTCGCAAGCAACGCGAGCCTGACCGCCCGCCTGAATTACACCTCGCACATTCCCTGCAACGGCGTCGAAGAACCCAAATCCTCGGAGTCCTACGGGATCGGCGTACGGGCCGTCTTCGGCAACGGCAAGAGCCCCCGCATCGGGCTGGGCAGCGAGGCCGGCGACCTCTCGCTGAACGGGGTGAAGACGGCCCTGGGAAAAGCCCGCCGCAGCGCGGTCTCCGATCCGGAATTCACGACCCTGCCCCGTCCTTCCGCGGAACGGCGCACGCTGGCCAAATACCACGACTCCGCGGCCATGGATCTCAAGGACGCGGACCTCGTCCAGGCGGGCTGGCGGATCCTCGCCAGGGCGCTGGATGAATTCACGGCGGCCGGACGTCTGAAGGCCCTGGCAAAGGCCGGGCACAAGCTGCGCGACCTGGGTCTCATCGTCGGAGGCGACGTTACGTTTCTGCTGGAACGGATGGCAATCGGCTCCACCCGTCTTCCCAAGGTCCAGACCGATGAGTCCACGCTGATCGCCTCCTTCGTCACCGCGATGGTGGAACGGGAGGGCGCGAAGGGCACCGGCTTGTGCTGCAATACACGATTGAGCGCGTTCAAGGGAGACGCCGGATCCGAAGCGGCCCGAAACGCCATCGCCCAGGTCGGCGGCGTCCGGGTCACGGACGGCGACTACGCCGTGATTCTGGGGGCCCAGCCCGTCTCAGACCTGGTGAACCACCTCATCCTGCCGAGCCTGACCGTCGGCAGCTTCTACGATTGCAGCTCAGCCTTCCATGGGCAGCTCGACCGCCAGATCGCGCACGACACGCTCAGCCTGTATGACCATGGGGCGCTGCCGGGCCATATGGGCAGCAAGGGGATCACCTGCGAAGGCCTCCCTACCGGACGGACCGATCTGGTCAGGAATGGGAAGCTCGTCGGGCTCCTGTCGAGCTTTTACGAAACGGAGCGGATTCTGCGGGACCCCGCCGCCAGGGACAAACTCGGCGTGCCCCCCGAGGACCACCTTGAGGCCCTGGTGCCGCGCAACGGATTTCGGTATTCAGGGGGCGGCGGACGCCGGTTCGACATGGCGCCCTCCGTCTCGCCCACCAACGTCCTGATCGAAAGCCCGGAGAAGGCGACCCGCGAGGACCTCCTGCGCCGGGTGCAGAACGGTGTGTACATCGGCCGGATATGGTATACCTATCCCATCAACGGACTGCGGGCCGGAGACTTCACCGCGACGGTGGTCGGCGACTCGTTCGTGATCAAGGACGGCAAACTGGCGGCGCCCATCAAAGCCAACACCATTCGCATCAACGACAACATTCACAACGTCCTGCGCAACATCATGGGCATGACCGGCAAGGGCAAGGGGACGGTCGCCTGGGCGGCGGATGAGGTCGTGTACGCGCCTGACATCGCGGTCTCCAGGCTCACGCTCAACGCGATCGCCGGCTACATGGAGTCCCTCTGATGCCGGATGAACCGACCAAGCCGGCCGGCCTGATCCAGCCGGGGCCGCCTCCCGTCGGCGCGCCCGGCGGCATCCACAACCGCCCCCCGATCCCGGACGCGAGCGGCAAGGCCGAATGCCCCAAGTTCATGAGTCACGGCCCCTGCGGCGGCGTGCGCAAGGGCGGGTTCTGCGAGGTCTTCCCCGAGATGATGTGTCCGTGGGTCGTTCTGTATTTTGAGCTGGAGAAGCTCGGTCAGACCGACTGGATGACGAAAGTATGAAGAAGAGCGGCTACACCGACAGGCATGCGCGCAGCGGCATCGACGCGCGGTTGCCGGCGATCGAGACCTGGCCGAATCAGTTCAAGGGGTACGAGATCACCATCGAGGTGCCGGAGTACACCGCCATCTGCCCCAAGACCGGCCTCCCCGACTTCGGCACGATCCGCATTGCCTACATGCCGGACAAGCACTGCCTCGAACTGAAATCTCTGAAAATGTACATCCATGCCTACCGCAATCTCGGCATCTTTTACGAGAATGCCGTGAACCGCATCCTGAAGGACCTCGTCGCCGCCTGTCGCCCCATCCACGCCCGCATCACCGGCGAGTTCACCGCCCGGGGAGGGCTGCGAACCACCATCGAGGCCCGCTACCCCTCCTGAAGCGGCCCCTCCCGGTACAGTGCTACCCGGCCGGGCACACCCGGTAGCGTTGCCCGGCACCCTGTGCTATCCTGCGCGCCGTGACGGGATCACCGCGCCGCACAATCGTTGCGTGGACGCTCTACGACTTCGCCAACTCCGCCTTCTCGGCCATCGTCTATGCGACCGTCTTTCCCGCCTACTACGCCAACACCGTGGTCGGCAACGCGGACGGCCGCGGCGATTTCTGGTGGGGGCTGGCCGTGTCCGTCTCGATGGCCGTCGTCGCCCTGACCTCCCCGTTCCTCGGAGGCATCGGTGATCATGCCGGCCTCCGCAAACCCTTCCTGATCGGATTCACCCTACTCTCCGTCGCCGCGACCGCGCTGCTTGCCACCGTCCAGCCCGGTATGATCCTGTGGGGCTTCGCGCTCGCCGTCATCGGCATCGTCGCGTTCGAGGCGGCCTTCGTCTATTACAATTCATACCTGCCGCGCATCGCGCCGGCCGAACAACTCGGGCGGGTCTCGTCCGCGGGGTTTGCCGTCGGCTACGCGGGCTCGATCGTGGCGTTCCTGGCCGCCTGGCCATTCGCCGCCGCGCAGGCGTACTGGGGATGCTTCCTCGCCGCAGCGGCTCTCTTCGGCCTCTTCTCGATCCCCGCCTTCGTGGTCCTGCCGGCGGACGCCAGGCATCCCATGACGCTCCATGAATCCGTCTCGCGCGGCTGGCGTGACACCCTGGCCACGCTGCATGAGATCGTCACGTCACCTGCGCGCACGGCGATGCGGCGGTTTTTGCTGGCCTATCTTATCTACGAGGACGGCGTGAACACGGTCATCGCGTTCGCGGGCGTGTTCGCGGCAAAAACGCTCGGCTTCGCCATGACCGAGATCATCGCGCTGTTCATGGTGATCCAGATCACTGCCCTGGCGGGTTCGGCATTATGGGCGCGCCCGACAGACCGCCGCGGGCCGAAGTTCGTCGTCGGCGTCATGCTGGTCCAGTGGACGGCGGTGACGGTGGCGGCGTACTTCGTGGAGGTCTCCTGGCACTTCTGGATCGTCGCGATCCTGGCCGGAACCGGTCTCGGCGCCATTCAGGCCGCCAGCCGCACCTTCATGGCCACGCTCGTGCCAGCGGGACGCGAGGCGGAGTTCTTCGGCTTCTATGCGCTGGTCGGCAAGAGCGGCGCAATCATCGGGCCGCTCGTGTTCGGCCTGACATCGGCCGCGTTCGGCGGCAACCAGCGCGTCGCGATCATGACGGTGGGAGTGTTTTTTGTGGCCGGCGTGCTCTTACTGCGGCGGGTAGAAGCCGGCGGGCCGTCCGTCTTGAACGCGAAGTGAGACTCGACCTTCGCTCCAAAAGACGGCCGGTCGCGAATTTGTGCAGCACACTCGCCATGAGGGTTTGATACGGCATGCCTTCCTCGGCTGCGCGTGTCTGGATGTCTGCGAGGTCCAGCGTGGACATGCGGATATTCACGCGCCGGTTTTTGGTCAGAGTGGCGCGCGCATATTCCCGGTATCGCCGTAGCGAAGCCTCCGAGGTCACAACCGATTTGAGCTCGCTCCGCTCGTATGCGGAGAGAATCCGCTTCTCGTACTGGTCAAGTCTCTTCATTTCTCACCTCTTTTTCCATAGTTAATCGAGCGTTCCTCTCAACGCTTTCAACCGCCCTCGCTTCGTCTTGCTCTCCAACCGTCTTTGTTGCGAACCTTTAGTCGGCTTCGTCGCTTTGCGTTTCTTGCGCGGGATGGCGATGCTCTGAATAAGCGCCCGGAGCCGCGTGAGGGCATCCTCTCGATTCTTCTCCTGGCTCCGATACTGCTGGGCCTTGATGGTAATCACGCCCACTTGTGAAATGCGATGATCCTTCAGCTTAAAAAGTTGTTCTTTGTAGAACCCAGGCAGCGAGGACGCCGCAATATCGAAGCGCAAATGCACCGCCGTCGAGACTTTATTGACGTTTTGCCCGCCGGCGCCCTGCGCCCGCATCGCATGGATGTCGATCTCCGTATCCGGGATCGTCACGTGCGGTGAGATGTGCAGCATCGAGATCTAGGCCCTTTGGGGAAGGTGTCAGCCTACAACATCGAGAAGGACACGGGGGTTCTTATACGCAATGGCCAGCAGCGTACGCGCCGGGCCCGAGGGAGCACGGCGACCTTGCTCCCATTCCTGTAACGTACGAACAGAAACACCGAGGAGCTGTGCGAACTTCGACTGAGACAGGCCGACCCGGGTACGTGTCTCGGCAACAGGCGGGAACGTCACGACGCGCCCCGCTTCACCTCGCTTGAGCTGCCGCATGCCTTCAAGGATTTCGGCTCCAATGTCGCGACGACGTGCTTTAGTCATCATCAATCTCCTCATACCGCGAGTTTGGCGACCCGAAGCTGCTTGCGGTGCTGCTCGGCGTGCCACAGGTCATACTGGGTCTGCTGATTGAGCCAGCTCTCGGCCGAGGTGGCAAACGCAATGGACAGGCGGACCGCCATTTCAGGACTGATCCCCGCACGACCATTCAGAATGGCGGAGAGAGTCTTCCGGCTGACGCCCAAAGCCTCAGCCGCCTGCGTGACCGTCACACCGAGCGGCTCCAGGCAAAGGGCCTTGATGATTGCCCCGGGGTGCGGTGGATTGTGCATGCGCATCGCGACGACCTCTTATGAGGCTCTTCTGGAACGCATGGCGTGGTGCTCCGCGTAGGCGTCGAGCAGCCGTCGGATCATGCGCTGGTATTGGGTGTGATGTTTCCGCGCCTCGCCCTTGAAGAACTCGACGCTTCTCTTGCTCAACGCAATAGTGACCTTCACGCCCTCGTCCCGAAAGACAAGATCCTCTGGGCGAGGCAGGAAGTCAGGAACGACCTTCAGCCGGCCGAGGGGTTCATTCGTGTATCTGATTTTCTCGCTCATAGATTCCCTTTCCTTTCCGCCAATAACCGGCCCCGAAAATCCGAATGACCTCGTCGCGGCACGTAAACCGGACGGTCAGGACTCCGCCATCGACCCACCCAAAGCAGTAATGCCGCTTCTCCCCTGAGCTATGCGAGAGGTCTTCCACGATCACGCGGCGTGGATCAGCAAAAGCGAACTGGGCTTTCGCGAAAGAGATTCCGTGCTTCTCTTGGTTCTCCCAATCCTTCTTCGGGTCCCACTCGAACCGGGCCTTTGCCATCAAGGAAGGATAACATGAATCTGGCTAAATAGCCATACGTTTATATGGAGGTGAAAGTGAGCTGGTCTTTGTAGAACGCAGGTAGCGAGGACGCCGCAATATCGAAGCGCAAATGCACCGCCGTCGAAACTTTATTGACGTTTTGCCCGCCGGCGCCCTGCGCCCGCATCGCATGGATGTCGATCTCCGTATCCGGGATCGTCACATGCGGCGAGATGTGCAGCATCGAGATCTAGGTCCTTCAGAAAATAAGTCTGTTCCCTTTATCCCCTCGCTCATGCTTCAGTTAGAACCGTCCATCTTTGCCGCGCCGATTCTGCCACCAGCGACGAATCCGACGAGCAACCTCTTTCACGTCCACTCCCACCCCCCAAAAAGATGGTTTCAAGGTGATCAGGTCAGGACTACTAGCGCCAACACCCGAGCCGACGAAGGTGCGAAGGCGAGGTACGACGTTAGAAAGATCACGATAGTCGATGAGCATGTCGCGTGATTCACCGTAAATCTTGTCGAGGATCGGCCGAACGCTTTCCTCGTGCGTCGAACGTTCGATGTGGTCACGCTTGAACTGGATACACCAGCGTTCCTCGTGGACACTACTTTCGTAAATCTGGGACACGATCTCGACGTGCGCATTGGTTACTCCATGCGGCAATTCGCGCACCAAGCGATCGAAATCACCTCGGTATCTCGCAAGCAGGTCAGACATGGAGTCGATGTATGTAAGCACCTCATTGGGCAGGTGAAACTGCATCTTTGCATCGAGGACTGACGCTCGGAGAGAGGACAGCGTGTCAATAACTTCCTGCGTCCCTTCCCGCCATGATCGGAAATGTTCAAGAATGTCTGGCAATGTGACGCCAGTGTAATCGGTCATTCCAGCGAAGATCGAACGGCTTCTGGTCATGCTCGATACTGCTCCGACTTGACGAGGAATAAAGGGGACAGATTCATTTGGGGGACGACAAATCCGGATTTAGGATCGAAAAATAAATTTGCTTGCCCAATTCGATCTGCTCGGCTCGTGGCAGCGTACGGAGAGAATCAAAGTCCTTCTGAGAAAGCAGTTTCTTTGCTGGAGTGTCGTCCAAGAAAAGATCAGGATTGATGACTACGTGCCAGGTCATGTAACCGTGCATTTCCGGAGTAAGCTGATTCCCAAGGCTCTCCCAGTAGAGACAGGCAATCGCAATGGTCATGTCGTTTACCTCTTCCTTGATTTCCAGAATTCCGTCCGGATCAGAATCAGCGTGTTTCAGGAAGCTGGCAGACTTATTCATTGCGGCCCAGAACTTTTTCTCCTTCCCCGGCTTAATCATCAATTTGACGGACTCGTGAAACTTGGAATTGCCGGTGCCTTCGGCAAGATCTCGGAGAATTCGATACGCAGCCGATGCGACCGTGTGGATCGCCAGAGCGTCTTCTTTGGCGAAAAACATCCGAATTGCCGCGTCGAGTTGGCGCCGTGAGGCGTCTACCTTATTTGTTTTAATGTCGGCCATACTGTTGGCATCAACTTATACTGTCCACTTTTTCCGAGGGTTATCGGGCGTCCTGTACACAGCGAAACCCGGAGTAGTTGCTGTACCTGTTCGGCGGGTGGCTCCAGGTCCGGAACGTGGAGCGCAGGATGGCCGCGGGCATTCGCCATGAGCCCCCACGGAGCACTCTCTTTTCGCCGTTAGTGGGTCCTTTCGGATTGCGCTCCGGGCTGCCGGCATAGTACTTCTCATCGTACCAGTCGGCCACCCACTCCCATGCATTGCCCGCAAGATCATGAATCCCGTAAGGGCTGGCGCCGTCCTCATAACTCCCGACCGCGGCCAGGATCGAGTAACTCCAGGTTGAGGTTGACTTGTCGAAGTTCGCCTGCCGTCCGCTGGGCTCTTCATTGCCCCACGGATATTTTCGTCCATCGGTCCCCCGCGCCGCTTTCTCCCACTCCGCCTCGGTCGGCAGGCGCTTGCCCGCCCAGCGACAGTAGGCGTCCGCGTCATGCCAGGTTACGCCAATCACCGGCCGGTCTCCATCGCTAACCAGACTCGCCTCGTTCCACTTGTACGGCTCCTTCCGCCCCGTTTCTTGCAAGAACTTCGCGTAGCGGGACGTAGTGAGTTCGTACTTGTCCATGTAGAA
>Ga0163199_1002711_pt1 | contig 10808 bp, 12 predicted proteins | sample PL_2010_150m_FD_113537 | JGI IMG/M metagenome (GOLD analysis project Ga0163199, IMG submission 113537) | Freshwater microbial communities from Powell Lake, British Columbia, Canada to study Microbial Dark Matter (Phase II) - PL_2010_150m | ecosystem: Environmental > Aquatic > Freshwater > Lake ...
GCGGCGGAAGTGCGCAACCTGGCGCAGCGCAGCGCCGCGGCGGCGAAAGAGATCAAGACCCTGATCGGCGACTCGGTGGACAAGGTCGAGAACGGCACCAAGCTGGTCGGCGAAGCCGGCCAGACCATGGAAGAGATCGTCACCAGCATCAAGCGGGTGACCGACATCATGGCGGAAATCTCCGCGGCGTCCAGCGAACAAAGCGCCGGGATCGAACAGGTAAACCAGGCGATCACCCAGATGGACGAAGTCACCCAGCAGAACGCCGCCCTGGTGGAAGAAGCCGCGGCGGCAGCCGAATCGCTGGAGGAACAGGCGCAGAACCTGTCGCAGTCGGTCAGCGTGTTCAAGCTGGACAGCAAGGCGGGGATGGGCATGGCGGTGGCGCGCAGTGCGGGCAAGCCGGCGGCCGCACATAAGGCCATGGCACATACCCCAAAACCCGCGCCAAAGAAATCCGCCGCAAAACCGGCCAAGTCCGCCGACGGCGACGATGAATGGCAGGAATTTTAATAAATCAAAGGCCAGAGAAAGACAGAGGCTAGCGGGCATTGTCCCGGCGCTACGCGTCGGGGGAAGCACCAGCCCCTAGTCTCTAACTCCCAAAAAAATGAACGACCGCGAATTCGATTTCACTCCGCAGGATTTTGAGCGGGTGCGCAAAATGCTATACGACCGAGTCGGCATTTCGCTCAGCCCGGTCAAGCAGGATATGGTATACAGCCGCTTGGCACGGCGGCTGCGGGCTACCAGCATCCACAGTTTCAGCGAATATCTGGGACGTCTGGAACGTGGTGACGATGCGGAAATGGAAGCATTCACCAATGCCCTCACCACCAACCTCACCGCTTTTTTCCGCGAGGAACACCATTTCCCGGCATTGGCAGAACATATCAAACATTACATGGGCAAGCACCCGATCAACCTGTGGTGCTCTGCCGCTTCCACGGGCGAGGAACCTTACTCGATGGCGATGACCATGGTGGACCTGTTCGGCAGCTACACGCCGCCGGTCAAGATACTTGCCACCGACATCGACACCAATGTGCTGAAAAAGGCCGAGGCTGGGGTTTATCCCATTGATCGGGTGGAGAAACTTTCCAGCGATCTGATCAAGCGTTTTTTCCTCAAGGGATCAGGCAAGCAAGAAGGTTATGTCCGGGTTCGGCAGGAACTGCGCGACATGATCAACTTTCGCCAGGTTAACCTGCTTGAAGAAACGTGGCCGATGCGCGGCCCATTCGAGGCGATTTTCTGCCGTAATGTGATGATTTATTTCGACAAGCCGACACAGCACAAAATCCTGCAAAAATTCGTGCCGTTGCTGCGCCCAGACGGATTGCTGTTTGCCGGCCACTCCGAGAGCTTTTACCACGCGGCGGAGATTTTCAAATCGCGCGGCAAGACCATCTACGAGCTGACCCCGGAAGCGAAGGCAAAGGCCTGCCATGCCTAGCAACAGTTACCAGGAAGTCCTCGCCCCGAATATCTATTTCGACCGCCAGTTCGAGAAAGAGGCGGCAAAGATACTTCCGGGCGAGTACTATGCCACCACGCGCGACATGATCATCGTCACCGTGCTGGGTTCCTGCGTTTCCCTGTGCCTGCGCGATCGCACCAACGGTGTCGGCGGCATGAACCACTTCATGCTGCCGCACAGCGACAACAACCCTGACAATCCGTTGAGCGTCTCGGCTCGCTACGGCACCTACGCCATGGAAATGCTGATCAACCATTTGCTCAAGCTCGGCGCCAAGCGCAACAATTTTGAGGCAAAAATATTTGGTGGCGGCAATGTACTGCGCGGTTTCAGCGTTACCAATGTCGGCGCCCGCAATGCCGATTTCGCCGTCGACTTCCTGAAAACAGAAAAAATAAACTTGGTTTCCAAGGACTTGCTGGATATTTATCCGCGCAAGGTATATTACTTCCCAAAGAACGGGCGCGTGCTGGTAAAAAAGCTGCGCACCGTTCATAACAACACCATTATCGAACGCGAAAAAGAATATGAGTCCCGCCTGGGTTATGCCAAGGTCGAAGGCGAAGTGGAGTTGTTTTAGATAAAGAGGCTAGGGACTAGAGACTAGAGGCTAGTGGGTTTGTGCCGCACGAGCGTGGCAATAAATATGTCCCGGCAAGGCCGGACAAAACCTACTCGCCTCTAGTCTCTAGCCTCTAGCCTCTAAAAAGAGGCTTTTGTATGAGCATCAAAGTACTGATTGTTGACGATTCGGCGCTAATCCGTAGCGTGCTCAAGGAAATTATCGAGAGCCACAAGGATTTGAAAGTGGTGGGCGCCGCTCCAGATCCTATCGTGGCGAGGGAAATGATCAAACAGCTCAATCCCGACGTCATTACCCTGGATGTGGAAATGCCACGCATGGACGGTTTGGGCTTTCTGGAAAAACTGATGCGCCTGCGCCCGATGCCGGTGGTGATGATTTCATCGCTGACGGATAAAGGCTCCGATGTGACTTTCCGCGCGTTGGAACTCGGTGCAGTGGATTACATTTCCAAGCCTAAGCTCGATATTACGCGTGGTTTGCAGGAATACAGCCAGGAAATTGCCGACAAAATCCGCGCGGCCTCCAAGGCGCATATCAAGCGGCCAGTGGCACAGGATGTGCAGCGCAGTCTCTCCGCCGATGCGGTTCTGCCCTCGCTGGCAAACCATATTGCCTCCACTGAGAAACTGATTATCGTCGGCGCCTCTACCGGCGGCACCGAAGCGATCAAGGATTTTCTGATAAAATTGCCGCCAGATTGTCCCGGCATCGCCGTCACGCAACACATGCCGGAGGCTTTTACCAAATCGTTCGCCAACCGCCTGGACAGCCTGTGCAAGATTTCCGTCAAGGAAGCCGAACAGGGTGACCGTATCCTGCCCGGCCATGCCTTTATCGCGCCAGGACACTCCCATTTGCTGGTGAAACGCAGCGGCGCCAACTATGTATGCGAACTGTCTGACGGCCCGCCTGTCAACCGGCACCGCCCTTCGGTGGATGTGCTGTTCCGCTCCGCGGCCAATGTCGTGGGGAAAAATGCGATAGGCGTGATTTTGACCGGAATGGGCAAAGATGGCGCTGCCGGTATGCTGGAAATGAAGCGGGCAGGCGCTTACAATTTCTCGCAGGACGAAGCGACTTGCGTTGTGTTCGGGATGCCCAAGGAAGCCATTGCCGCCGGCGGCGTGGACGAAATTGTAGCTCTCCCGCAAATGGCTTCCAAAGTAATGGGCTATCTGGCCACTCTCGGTCAGCGAGCGTTCCGGGTTTAACTTTTTTAGTTTTTTATTTGGAGAACTCAAATGACCATGCAAGTTCAGGTTAATATTAACGACAACAAAGCCATTCTCGCCATGAGCGGCCGTTTCGACTTCAACTCCCACCGCGAATTTCGCGCTGCCAGCGAAGAAGCGCTCAAGGCACCGGGAATCGGCGAAATCGCTATCGACATGGAGAAAGTCGAATACCTCGACAGCTCCGCACTCGGAATGCTGCTTCTAATGCGTGAAAAAGCCAACGTCGCCAATCGCAAGCTGGTGCTGCTGAACTGTAAGGGCATTGTCCAGCAGGTGCTGGAAGTGGCCAACTTCAGCAAGTTGTTCACCATCCAGTAATCCGCTTCATTACCTGAAGGCTCCGTGTTCCCCGTGGGAAAACAACTCAAAATACTGGTGGTTGACGACACCGAGCTCAATCTGCGCCTGATTTCCAAGTTGGTGACATCGGAAGGCCATTCAGCCATCACCGCTTGTAACGGTGAAGAAGCTGTACAGAAATTCTTGAGCGAAGCACCGGATCTGATCCTGATGGATGTGATGATGCCGGTGATGGATGGATACCAGGCAACCCTGCGTATTCGCGAACTGGCCGGGGAAAAATGGATTCCGGTCATATTCCTGAGCGCCAAGGCGCAGGACCAGGACCAGGTTAAAGGTTTGGAAGTGGGCGGTGACGACTATCTCACCAAACCGGTCAACCTGACGCTGCTCAAGGCCAAGATCAAGGCGATGCAACGCATTGCCGAAATGCAGCGGGTAATTGCCGACAATGCCGAGCAACTGGCGCGTTACCGCGAGGAAAACGAACGCGAGCAAAATCTTGCCCAGCATTTACTGGCCAAGATTATCCACAATGACGAAATCAATAACCCGCTAATCCGTCATTGGTTGCTGCCAGCTGCCAACTTCAGTGGCGACATCATCGCCGCCGCTGCCACACCGGGCGGAGTGCTGCACATTATTCTCGCCGACGGCACCGGTCACGGACTTTCCGCTGCCATCAACGCCATGCCGGTGATCGAAGTATTTTACGGGATGACCGAGAAGGGTTTTTCAATTGCTAGCATCGCTCAGGAATTAAATCGCAAAATCAAGCTGATTCTCCCAACAGAGCGCTTTATCGCAGCCACTCTGGCTTCCATCGACCTGTCGAAACGCGCTATCCGCATATGGAACGGCGGCGCACCGACGGCAATGTTTGTCAGCACGGACGGCAAGATTCTGCACCAGTGGCGCTCGACCCAGCCGCCGTTGGGCATTTTCGATAGCGAAGAATTCGATGGTAGAACGGACACGTATTATTGGCACCAACCTGGGCAGTTGGTGCTTTTCTCTGACGGGGTGGCTGAGGCGGAAAATGATGCGGGGGAACGTTTCGGTGCCGAGCAGATTCTCCAAGCGCTTTCCTGCCACGGTGAAAAAGAGCAATTCGATAGCCTGAAACAAACACTGGAAACGTTTCTTGGCGGCAGATCCGGCCTGGATGATATTTCATTGGTCGGCATTCACTGTCCCATGGCGTTTGCCGGTGAAACCATTAGTCCGGAGCACGAAGAAAAGGAATTCAACTTCCGCCTCTCACCCGGCGAGTGGAAGCTCAACATTTGTCTGACCGCCGCAGAACTCAAATCACTGGATGTGCTGCCACTCTTGATGAGTTGGCTGGGACAGGCCAGACTCACACAGAAGCAGTGCCGCGAATTGTTTGTAATCATTACCGAGTTGTACAACAATTCGCTCGACCATGGCATACTCCAGCTCGATTCCTGCCTGAAGACGCTGGAGGACGGATTCGACCGTTTTCTAACCTTGCGTGAGGAGCGCCTTGCCGCACTGCTGCAGGCCAGTGTGGAAATCGAGTTACAACGTCAGCGTCGCGAAGACCTGGAGTACTTGGTACTCCGCATCAAGGACAGCGGTCAAGGTTTCGATACCTCACTGATTCAACAGTGCGACATCGCGGCCCAAATGGGGTTTGCCGGTCGCGGCATCGCGCTGGTCAAATCGCTATGCTTCCAGGTTAACTACCTCGGCGCCGGCAATGAAGTGGAAGTGCAATATCTGCTGAAATAAACCGGAATGGCATTCCATCCCTGATTTATCAGGCAATAACCCGCCACCCTACCCCATTTTCCTGATCGGCAACGGCTATCCAGTCCTCCTCGCAGTTCAAGGCAGCACCGAGTGCCGCCCGCACCAAACCAGGTTGATTGTTTTTTTCGCTGAGATGCGCTGCCACCACATGCTGCAATTTCCCATGAGCCAAAGTCGAAAGCAGTTGTGCGGCGGCATCGTTGTCCAGATGTCCGAATTTCCCCGCCACCCGCTGTTTCAGCGAGGGCGGATAGCTTCCGGCGCGTAACATCGCGCTATCGTGATTGCTTTCCAACATCAGTGCGTCGCAGCCACATAATGTTGCTTCGATATGCGGCGTGGATGCGCCAACATCGGTCAGAACTCCCAGACGACGATTACCGTCTCCTAGCACATATTGGGCAGGCTCACGTGCATCATGGGGTACGGGATAGGGTTGTATTTCCAGATCGTCGATATTGAAGATACTATGGTCATCAATCAACTGCACGGCGATGGAGGCAAACAGGTCGCTGGGGAGGCTTTTGAAAGTACCATGCGTCAACCACACCGCCAAACCAAACTTGCGCGCGAACCGCGCCACCCCACCGACATGATCGGTATGCTCGTGCGTAACCAGGATGGCCGATAGGTCGGAAGGTTGCAGCATCAGGCGGGATAGGCGGTACTGCGTGTCTTTGAGACTGAATCCGCAATCAAGCATGACGCGGGTACGCCCGGCTTCGACAATCAGGGCATTGCCCCGACTGCCGCTGCCCAGCGAGGCAAATCTCATTTAAGTTGTTCGTGCAACAGCGTCAGGATACGATCAGCGGTTTCAGAATTCTCTGCAGAGCCATCCTTGTTCAGCACGCTAACGACACTGCTACCGTTCGTCTCGGCGATCTGGATACGATACTGCTCGTTCTTGTTCAGATTCTTTTCATTGCCTTTCCAGAAAGCCAGCTTGGAAAGAAAACCCTTCTCGCCTTTGGTGCCGTCCACTTCTGGATCGACATAGCGCACAAAATACAGTCCCTTGGTACGATCACGGTCTTCAACGGTGAAGCCGACACGATCCAAAGCCAGCCCGACTCGACGCCATGCCCGGTCAAATGGATCTACCATGACCAGTGTGCCAGCACCTTCCTTGGCACGGGTAATCCTTGCGCGTTCACTCACGCCGTCTGCGGTCATGAGCGTTTTGGCACGTACTTCATCAACACCGAAGCGCACCATCAGACGACGCAACATATCAGCTTCCAATTCCGGGTCGGCTGGTCGCGGTTGCCACACGGTGCGCCCGCTGCTTGCTCCGGTAGCGCTACCCTCGAACACCTCAAACATGCCGCGATGGCTGACATAAACTTCTGTTGACCCTTGTCCGGCACGTTCCAGGCGAGTGCGGAATTTATCGCGCTCGGCGGTGGAGTACAGGCCATCCAGAACCTTACCCAATGCATTGCGAATCATATCCTGAGGAATTTTGGCACGATTTTCGGCCCAGTCGGTTTCCATCACACCAGATTCCGGCACCTCGACCTTGATGAGAAACCCAGTCTCCTGCCAAAACGCCTTGATTACCGGCCAAACCTGTTCCGGCGAGGCATTCACCACCAGCCAACGCTGTGTGCCAGAGCGCTCTACACGCACTTTGTCTTGAGAGGGTAGCAAATTGCTTTGATTGCCCTGGGGTTGTCCGCTTCTATCCTTGTTGTAGGCAGAAAATGTGGCGCTTCCCTGAGGATTAATGTCCGGCACGGCAAACCGGTCATCGGCTGCAAGTGCCGTCAAATCCGGAGGAATCTCCAAGGGCGGCAATTTTCCCGATGACTTGTAATCGACCTTTTTGCTCTCCAATACAGAAAAGGAACCGCAGCCGGCGATCGTCACTACCAGCGCTGCCATCAAACAACTACCAATGAATTTGCGGCCTATCATCGCTACCCTTAAAATAATTTGGTCTGTGAACAGACTTAAACTGCTATGCCTGCCTGCTGCATCGCTTTTTTCATAACATCCTGGTTGGCAGCAGAAAGCGGGGTAAGAGGCAAACGGATACCGTTGCCCATCAACCCCATTTGCGCCACCGCCCATTTGACGGGAATAGGATTAGCTTCGACAAACAGCTTCTGATGCAATCCCAACAGCCTGACATTGATTTCCCTGGCGCGCGGCAAATCGCCGGCGAAGGCTGCCTCGCACATCTCGTGCATTAACTTCGGCGCTACATTTGCCGTCACAGAAATCACACCATGTCCGCCTAACAGCATCAGCGCCAAACAACTCGCGTCGTCACCGCTGTAAACCGCGAAATCAGCAGGTACGCGCGTCAACAAGTCGCTGCCGCGCTCGATATTGCCGGTAGCGTCCTTGATGCCGACAATATTGGGAATCTGCGCAAGGCGCAATACCGTGTCGTTAACCAGATCGCAGGCTGTGCGGCCCGGGACGTTATAGAGAATATGCGGCATGTCGACCGCTTCGGCAATTGCCTTGAAATGGAGGTACAAACCTTCCTGAGTCGGCTTGTTGTAATAAGGCACGACTGACAGGCTGTAGGCTGCGCCGGCCTTTTTCGCATACTGCGCCAACTCGATCGCCTCGCTGGTGGAGTTGGCGCCGGTGCCTGCGATGACCGGAATACGACCAGCCACCTGATCGACCACCATATCAATCAATTGGCAATGTTCATTGTAATTGACCGTCGGTGATTCGCCGGTGGTACCAACCACGACAATACCGTCAGACCCTTCACTGACATGGAAATCAACCAGGCCACGCATACGCTCGAGATCGAGCGCACCATCGGCGTGCATGGGTGTTACGATTGCGACCAGACTGCCTTTGAGCATGAATTCTTCCCGTAAGCGATGATTTTGCAGAAGAGCACTGTAAGCACTTCCGCATTATTTTAAGCGAGTTAGTTTACCCGAATATTATAGCGCGTGGAACACGCACACTCTTCCTCCGCGCCCCAAGAAAAACGGGAAGCTGGGCGGCTTCCCGTTTTTTACTGGATTGAATTGTGGCTTACTGCTGGGCGGCGTACATTTTACGCAGAAATGCATCCACATCGATTTCAGCCATCTCGGGCGGCATCGCATAACGACGCATCATCTGGCCGGCCAACTCATCCACCACCGCCTGCATAGCCGTTACGACCGGATTCCATTCCACCCCCATCACCTCCTGGCTGTAATCCCAGTCCCGTTCGCTTTTAACTTCCATACCCTTGCTCATATCCATTGTTATCAACATGGCGCACCTCCTAATATCACTTCAAGTATTAACGCCCTTGATATTCATAACGGACGAATCGACAAAAAGTTAAATTTCCAGCGCTATGGAACAGATGGCATCGACAAACGCGGAATTAGCAGCATCACCTGAGCAGCATCATGAAAATAGCGATCCAGCAGAGGGATAAAGTAAGGCAGTGACACTGACAACACGACGAAACCGGCCATCAGAGTGATTGGGAAACCGACAGCAAAAATGTTCAGTTGCGGTGCGGCACGAGTCATGATGCCGATGGAAATATTGGTAATTAGTAGCGCGGCAATGACGGGAAGCGCCAACAGCACGCCACCGAGAAATATAAACTTGCCCCAACTAACCAGCACCTTCAATCCCGCTGCTGACATGGGCTGCACTAAAACCGGCATCTCCCGAAAGCTTTTCACCACCACTTCGATCATTAACGAATGGCCATTCATACTAAGAAACACCAGAATGGCCAATGTCCCAAGGAAAGATCCCACCACCGGAGTTTGGGTGGAATTCTGCGGATCGAAAAAAGTAGCGAAACCCAACCCCATTTGCATACCGATCAGATTGCCGGCCATATCCACCGCGCTGAAGACGGCACGCATCACCAGCCCCATCGCCAAGCCGATGGTGACTTGCTGAGCTAGAATCATCAAACCCAAAGCCGAGCCGGGGTCAACTTGCGGGATATTGCCCAAGGTAGGTGCAACCACTACGGTTACGACAAAGGCAAAACCGACTTTTACGCGAATAGGGACGCCGCGCGCGCCCAAGATGGGGGCACTGGTAATCAGAGCAAGAATACGAAAGAAGGGAAAGAAGAACGCAGCCATCCAGGCGTTTAGCTGGATCGAGGTAATGCTGATCATCGCGCGTGCTACGTAGCGCTATCCCACCAACCCGGGGATGCTGGAGAATATGCGTTTAGTATAATCCATCATTAAAGTCAGCATCCACGGGCCGGCGACTACCAGCATCACAAACGTTACCAGCAGCTTAGGGATGAACGACAACGTCATCTCATTGATCTGTGTGGCAGCCTGAAACACACTCACCAGCAGCCCAACAGCCAAGGCAGTAAGCAGCAGCGGCGCAGAAACCAGAATAGTGATTTCCAACGCCTGTTGACCAATTGTCATTACACTCTCGGGAGTCATTTCTTGGTGTCCTATGTGTAGAAACTCTGCACCAGCGATCCGATCATCAAATTCCAACCATCAACCAAAACAAACAGCATCAGTTTGAATGGCAAGGAAATCACCATTGGCGACAGCATCATCATACCCATCGACATCAGTACGCTCGCGACGACCATATCGATAATCAGGAAGGGGATGAATATCACAAAACCGATCTGGAAAGCGGTTTTAAGCTCGCTGATCACATAAGCAGGCACCAGCACCTTCATCGGCACCGCTTCCGGCCCCTGCAAAGGCTGGCTATTTGACAGACGGACAAACAAAGCCAGATCCTCCTGGCGCGTTTGGCGCAACATGAATGCTTTCAATGGGCCGGAACCTTTGTCGACGGCCTGCATAAAATCCATTTTTTGTTCAACGAAGGGCTTGTAGGCTTCGACATAGATCCGGTCAAACACCGGCGACATGACGAAAAAAGTCAGAAACAGCGATAGCCCGATCAATACCTGGTTCGGTGGCGCTTGCATGGTGCCTAGCGCTTGACGCAGCAAGGAAAGCACAATAGTAATCCGTATGAACGCTGTCATCATCAGCAACACCGCCGGCAAGAATGTCAGCGCCGTCATGAACAGCAACGTCTGAATCGTCAGCGTATAAGTCTGACCACCTCCTGGCGCAGGGGTGCTGATGAATGCCGGCAAACCGGGATCGGCAGCGACTGCGAGCAACGGTGAGAACAATAGCACTACCCCGCCCAACACTGATTGCATGCGGTTTGATAGCGGAAATATTCTCATAGGAACAGGGCGGCGTGAATAACGTGTGGCAATCAAATCGAACTGTTGGTAATTTCTGAACGTTTGTGCATGGCTTGCTTTAGCCATGCAGCAAAGCCTTGTTCAACGGGCAAAGCGGTTGCATTATGTGCATCCGCTGGTCGCTGCATGGTATGTAAAGCATTCACTTGGCCGGGCGCGACTCCCAGAACCAACCAGGTTTCACCCACCTCGACCAAAACCATCCGCTCGCGGGGCCCCAATGCC
>Ga0163199_1002712_pt1 | contig 10806 bp, 12 predicted proteins | sample PL_2010_150m_FD_113537 | JGI IMG/M metagenome (GOLD analysis project Ga0163199, IMG submission 113537) | Freshwater microbial communities from Powell Lake, British Columbia, Canada to study Microbial Dark Matter (Phase II) - PL_2010_150m | ecosystem: Environmental > Aquatic > Freshwater > Lake ...
CGAGCATACGGTCTGCCCAGGTAATGGCCGCGTCGCGCTCCTCGCGCCGATGGGCGATACGCAAGCCGACGCGGCGCAGGTTTTCCAGTAACGCCAACTGCAGCATGATCGGGAATGCCCACAGTTCACCCAGCTTTAACGGTTCGGCAGTCTGGTAGGCGGCGACGAAGTGGCTGGCGTTGTCGCTGTCGACGCGACCGTCCATGTGGGAGATCAACTCCAACGCCAAGTCATAGATACGGGGGAAACCGGCCGACAGGCCATCGGCCAGCCGCGGCAACTGGCGGCTGTACCCGCGCGGCAGGTGGCGGCGCGCCAGATTGATCTGCTGCTCGATCAGATAGAAATTGTCGAGCAACCAGGCCTCGGCCGGCACGATCCGTTGTCCCGGCGTGGCGGCGGCTGTCACCACGTCATACGCCGCCAGCAGCACGCGAGCATTGTCCGCCAGCCGTGGCAGCAATTTGTCCGGCCCCGGACGCGGATCGATTCTATGTTGACCAGCCAGCATTACCGCGTGACGCTTCAGTTGCTCGATACTGAACAGCTCCGAGCGCAACAATTCGGTATCCCGGTCGTTACGCAGCGCATTCCGTGCCCGTGTCGAAAATCCGAACTCTTTGATGACGATGATATTCTCCTGGTTCGAACTCGGGGTGGTCGGCGCAGCACTGGTCTTATGACCGTATTTGCCGAGAACTCGTACTACGTGCTTTCAGACCATCCGCCTTTAGCTGTCGAACGCAATTTGTTTACGCTGTTTCGGCAGGTATTGAGGTCATCAAGGAAAAAACGGACAGTGATGTGGAAAGGCTGGTTAGTGGAACGCTAGGCCGAGGTTATAGAGCCTGCACGCAAATGACTTGGCACCGCGCAAGCCCTAACCCGTTCAACTGAGGGGGGTTAATAAGCCTTAGACTGACGTTCCATCAGCCTAAGGCTTGCTGACACTATAACAGATGTGGCCCCGTGAATTCGGACTGTCCGACAAGCGGTAGTCTTGCCTTAACAGAGCCAGCGAGAGGTGATGTGACAAATGCTTTAGGGTTTGATCAACCCCAACATGTTGGACTGCACGCTATTGTAAACGGATAGTGCCTTGTTGGCGGCCTGTTGCTGGACACGTTTTTGCGCAAGGTTGGACGTTTCAGACGCATAGTCGGTATCGGTAATGCGGCTTTTCGAAGCGGCCAGGTTTTCGTAAGTGTTATTCAGGTTCGCCAACGTCGAGTTTAGCCCCGCCTGCACAGCGCCTATGTGGGCTTGCTGGGTATTGACGGAACCGATCGCGTTGTCCAGGGAATTGATCGCATTGCTTGCATTCGCTTGGGTGGAGACATCCAGGCCGGCAATGCCTAGATCATTCAGGGCCACGCTACCCAAGGACAGCGATTGCGTGTCGCCGGCATTGGGGCCGGACTGTAGCGGTGCGCTGAAACTGCCGTTGAGGAGTTTCTGCCCGTTGAATTCAGTGTTGCCGGCGATCTGACCGATCCCTTGTCCAAGTTGGTTGATTTCCGTTTGGATCGCCTGCAAGTCACTCGCGTTGTTGGTACCGTTAGCTGCCTGTACCGACAGTTCGCGCATCCTTTGCAGCGAATCGGAAACCTGGTTCAGCGCCCCGCTGGCCGTATCGGTCAGGGACAGTCCGTCCGACACGTTTCGCGCCGCCTGTTGATTGCCGCCCATTTGCGAAGCCAGTTCAACCACAATCGCCAAGCCTGCCGCATCGTCCTTGGCTGAGTTGATGCGCGAACCCGAACTCAGCTTTTGCAGGGAAGACTGCAAGGCGGTTTGGGAACTGTTTAGGCTGTTGAGGGATACAGTGTTGATCATGGCGGCCATCTTTTGAAAGTTACTTGATTAATATTAAGTATAAAACTCGACTAATTCAAGTGGGAATTTCCTATCTTCAGCCTTGCAGCAAAACGGGTAAAAGAGAATTTAGGTAATATGTTGATTGAATTAGTCGGTTATTATGCCATACTGTTTTTTACAGGCAGTATCTCAGTAAGGAAGGGTTCCGTTAAGGATTTCCGGGAGCCTCCTCTGCTGGAGGCGGATTCGATTCCGTCCAGGTTTTATGATTTTCACCTCGATGAGGAGAATCAAATGAGACAAGCGCACATCCGCTACACCGGCAAGAATCTGGATTTCAAAACGGCGAGCGAGCTCGCCTTGCGATACGCCGACAAGGAAATTATCGACCCGATCATGGTCGCTTGGCAGGACTGGAATTTGTCACGCATGTCCCCTGCGCTGACCGGTTGCGAAACCAATTTTTGCTGGCATGATTACGGGGCGAACCATGGCGGCAAGCTGGAACTCTTCGTCAACGGCGAATACGATTTTATCTTCGCCGATTCCAGCGCTTTCGAGCCTTACGGGCCGAGTCCGTATGTCAATCTCAGGGATGCGCACGGCAACGAATATCTTTGCCAGATCAACGCGCTGCGCGACCCGCACCATCCGAGCAAGGAAGCCTGCGTGGTTCTCGACGAGTGGACCTGCAAGTTGACCTGAACACTCCATTTCCCGAGGAATTCTGCGGGAATGCTCGGTATGCTGGGCAAACGCATAAATTCGTAGAAGGCCAATGCCGCGCATCTCACTGCGTTCTCCAAATGACCAGATATGACCAACGTTAACTCAAAATCCGTATACACAAAATTCTAAATCCCCCGGTATTCGCTATACAGAAAAATGTCGGAACAGGGTAAAGTGCCGGACGATATTAACGAATTACTGGTACAGGCAATCCCTCCTCATGAGCGAAATCGAATTCAATCAATTGGAAACCTGGCTCGCTTCTCCTGTATTCAAGGGTAAGGCCATGCGGCTGGACAAGCTTCAAGGTTTCCTGTACGCCGTGGTTAGCGGACCGGACATCATCACCCCCAGCCTATGGATGCCAGAGGCGCTGGGAAGCGCGCCTGAGTATGAATCCCTGGCGCAAGCGAAGGAATTCATGGCTTCGCTGATGGGCTTTTACAACGCGGTGGTCAGCACCCTGCAAAATAATCAGCCGCCCCAACTGATCCTGAAACCCAATAGCCCAAGCGACAAACAGCTGGATTATCAAACCTGGTGTGAGGGCTATATTCTGGGTTGGTCGCTTTCGACTCAGGAATGGTTGCAACCCGGCAACGAACCCCTGAAAAAGCTGACATTTCCTATCCTTTACTTATCCGGTGCATTCAAGGAAGAAGCAGAACGACAGGGAAAGGAATATGCACCTTCGGAAGAAGATCGAAAAGTCTGGCAGGATTGTGCCGACGTCCTTCCACAGAGCATAGTGGCGATTTACAATTTTTGGTTATCAAAGCGAAAATCGACGCCCATGCAGCGGGAACAGCCCAAGGTTGGCCGGAATGAATTGTGTCCCTGCGGCAGCGGCAAGAAATTCAAGCAATGTTGCGGGATTGACCGGACGCTTCATTGAGGTCGGGTAAAACCGGTCATTTCATTTTCTTCAGTGCGGCAAGCGCATAAAGGTATTGGAGGGTAGCGCCCGTATCCTCTGCAAAAGGACGGCCCCACAGGCGTTTTCGCGAATTGCTGCGGAAGGGGTACAAAAGGAAAGGGCTTACATCGCTGTAAGCCCTTATTTTATTGGCGCGCCCGAAGAGATGAATCTGGGCAATGGGAAATTTTCGTGATCTTCCCTTAATGCAGTGCTCTCAGCGCTGCATCGGGTTCTTTCTCTACAATAGTTAACAATGCGGCAGCAGCACCAGTTGGGGTGCGCCGATGTTGCTCCCAGTTTCTAAGGGTGGCAACTTTAACCCCTATCAATTGTGCAAACTCGCTTTGGCTCAACCCAACCTTGGCGCGAATCGCTTTGGCATCAGGGGCATGAATTTCCGTCACACGACTCGGAGCAATCTCACTGCGGCGAATTGACACGGCCTCTTTGAGGCTCTGCGTCAGGTCATCAAAAAGCGCTTTGTCCATGGTTATAATTCCTTTACAAGTTTGCGTAACACAGCAGTTTCTTTGTCTGTAAGGCTGTCTTTCGTATTTTTCGGATAAGCCACCAACATCAATATCTGATCGTCTTCTGTGAGCCAATAATAAATGACCCGAATTCCCCCACTCTTTCCGGTGCCTGCCCGTTTCCAGCGAAATTTGCGGATACCGCCGCCATCCTTAATCAGGTCGCCAACGTCTGGACGTTTAACCAATTCCTCCTGCAGTCTGGAGTATTCGTCATCGTCCAGCAACGCCGAGATCAGGCGAGTAAATGTTGGGGTTTCAATGAAGAGCATGTGTTAACTATACGCCATTGACGTATAGCGTCAAGATAAGGAGATGTTGGTTTCCATCTGTTGAATTTTTCAGATGACCCAACAAGGTGCCCAGATTTATCCACTCTGGGTAGAAATAAAAAAGGCTTATTCCCCTTGAGAAATAAGCCTTTTCTGGATGTGGCGCGCCCGAAGAGATTCGAACTCCTGACCCCTTGGTTCGTAGCTAGGTTTTTTGATGTTCTGTGAAACGGGGTGACACACTAAACATTATCGTAACACATTGCACCAATTGAATTAATTAAATTGCATTGTGTCATAACAGAGCATATACTGTCACTTAATCCCGTGAATCTGTTGGGGTAACTGTTGGGGTAAATATTTCAGGGGTGACGATCATGGCTAATTTAACGGACATGGGGCTTAAAGCGCTTACAGCAGAAGATGACGGAAAGCCAATGCACGACGGCAATGGCCTGAATGGGAAGGTGCGCGCCGGTAAATTGCGCGCCGGTAAACATGCCGTTTCCGTCTCGTTCTATTGGAGCTATCGCTTCAACGGCAAGATTAAGGACACCTCCTGTGGAACGTGGCCTACATCGTCATTGAAGAAAATTCGCGACAACAGGAAGGAAGCACAGGCCCTACTCGAAAGCGGAATAGACCCCGCCAAAGCAAAGCGTATAAAGCGGCTAGAAGCCACCGCAGAGCAGGCCGAAGCCGCCAGCCTAGCCCAAGCCCGCATCGAAGCAGCGGCAGCGCGGCAAGCCCGCCTAACCGTGTCTGAACTGTTCGAGAAGTGGGCGGTAACGGAATTGCCGAAACGCAAAGATAAAGGCAAAGAAGTCAGGCGTAGCTTTACCAAAGACATGCTGCCTGTGCTGGGTGCTGTAGCCATTGAGGATGTGAAGCGCAACATGGTTGCCGCGCTACTCGACGACGTGGCCCAGCGGGCCCCTATCGTGGCGCGTGAAATGCTTGGCGACCTTCGAATGATGTTCAACTACGCCATCAAGCGCGAATTCATCGAAAGCAACCCGACTGACCTGCTGAAGCGCGACGACTTCGGCAAGAAGGTAGAGCGTGACCGGATATTGACCGATGCGGAAATCAGGATGCTACCCGGCAAGCTGGCGGATGCCCGGATGGGTGAATCGAACACGGCGGCAATCTGGATCATGCTGTCTACCTGCTGCCGCGTCGGTGAAATCTCTCAAGCTGAATGGAAAGACGTAGACCTTGAGGCGGCGACGTGGCGCATACCGGCGGCGAACAGCAAGAACGCGAAGGAACACACGATCATGCTATCTAGCTTTGCCGTCCGTCACTTCCAAGCACTAATGACAATGGCTGAGGGTAGCCCCTGGGTGTTGCCTGCGCGGTGGACTGACAAGCATGTGTGCGTCAAGAGCTTGGCAAAGCAGATAGGCGACCGGCAGCGAGGTGCCAAGCCGCCAATGAGCTGCCGTAGCCTGCACACAGACGCGCTGGAACTGCCGGGAGGGAAATGGACGCCTCACGACCTACGGCGTACCGGCGCAACGCTGATGGGTATGCTTGGCGTCAGGCCGGACGTGATCGAGAAATGTCTGAACCATGTTCAGCAGAACCGACTGGTCAGGATATACCAGCGACAAGAACTGAAAGACGAGCAGGCCGCAGCCTGGAAGCTACTGGGCGAACGGTTGGAACTGCTGTTGAACCCGGTGGATAACGTGGTGCTATTGCACAAGGCAGCGTAGACCGACCAGCCATCGTGTTTAGGGGGGTACCCCCCACCTTACCGCCGACATTAAGGCCGCCCGATATTTTTCTGCTAATTTCAGATTAGCCCCCAAATCTCCTCAAACTAGCCCGCAATGCGGGCTTTTTTCATTCCGGCACAAAATATTTATTTTTTGAGTCCCGATCGAAAACCCCAAAATATTCAAGGCGATTTCCACATAATTTTAGCAGGTGCTAAGTATAAGTCATTGTTAGCATTGGCTAATTATTTGCGCCGTGTAAAACAATCCTATAAGGTTCACCCTGTTCCATGACAAATCAAGGGGTGTAACACATGAAATCTGCAACCGTTCAAATTATTGAAATCTTCCCGTCACTGGGTGGCGATACGGGCGTCCGTATGCCTGTTGTTCGGGCTGTGACGGGCTTATCAACCAGCTCAGTCTGGCGAGCCGTAAAGGCTGGGCGCCTAGAATCGTTCAAGACCGGCCCACGGGTTACGGTTTTTCGCGTTTCGAGCATCCGGCAGATGCTAGGGGGCTGTGATGCATGATCGTCAGGCGTGAAAAAGCCCCGTTACGAGCGGGGCTTCGGTAGTACAAATACCTATGGAGATGCAAAATGCACAATAACATAAATATTTCACAAACGCTAAAGAAAGCACCACGCAACGAACATGGTCGAATCATCCCGACGCGGGAATTGTTGCGCATGATTCTGGCCGACGACGACGCCATCGGCCACCACCTTGCTTGGTGCGTGTGCGATGATTACTGGATGCGACCTGGCTACGACGACACGCGCCGGGGGAGCCGCAGGCGCAGCGAATTCGACCTCGATGGTTCCGAAGAAGACGACCTCGCCGAATTCATAGAGAATAAATTCGGATTTGCTCGAATCCCGGCGGTGTATCAGGAGTCGATGTTGCGGCAGGCGATTCTCGATGTGATTGGGCGCGACTAAATGAGCGCCGCCGCTATGGTATCCGGCTTCGGACAATTCCACACCAACGAACCCGCCCCCGGCAATCCCGGCAAGAAGTTGACGCCATACGTCACAATCGACTTCCCCGGTATCCGGGCTATGGTCGATAACCCGCAGGCGGTGGATAAGCCCCAAGGACAATGGCTGATACCCTCTGTGCTGCTATCCCGCAACTTCAAGCGCCAGGAGCAGGACGGCGAGTTCTGGCTTTTATGGGCGGACTATGACGAAGGAACGCTCACGATAGCCCAAGTAGCGGACGCACTCCCCGGCATCGTCGGTGACGCCGACTTTGAGGTCTACGGCAGCCGTTCGGCTAAGGAGCAACGGCAAAAGTGCCGCATTCTGATATGGCTAGCTCAGCCATTGTTAGGTGCGGAATGGATGCTAGTCCAGGAAGTGTTCAACGACCGGCTGGAAGCTGCCGGCATCACACCAGACCGCGCAACCGAACGCGCCGGGCAACTCTGCTACCTGCCGAATCGCGGCGCGTTCTACACGACCCGCAGCCTGCGCGACGGCGTGCTGTTCGACCCGCTCACGACATGGGCTGATGCTCTTGCCGCCAAGCGCACGAAGATCGAGCAAGAAGCCGCCGAACTGGAAACGCTCAGGGAAGCCGCTACAGCCCGCAGGACGGCGCTAAAGCTCACGGATGCGCCCGACTGCATAGGCGCGTTCAATCACGCCTACAGTGTGCCGGAAATCCTTTTGATGGCAGGTTACGACCAGCGTGGCAATACTTTCCGGCATCCTGCTTCTGAGAGTGGCAGCTACAGCGCCAGCGTCAAGGATGGCAGGGTGCATTCGTTATCGCCCAGCGACCTGCTTTATACAGGCGGTGCCGGTGGTGGCGCTCACGACGCCTTTTCGGCGTTCACCGTGCTGTTTGCTGAAGGCGACCGGGACGCAGCCTTGCGGATTGCCGGCGATGATTGGCTAGAGGTTGATGGCGAACCATACAACGTGGTCAGGAAGCGCCAGCCGAAGGGCAAGGCGACGGCTTTTGACGGCGATGTTGACGCTTTGTTTTCCGATGTTGTTCTACGCGAAAAGGATGTACAAAAAATGGCCGATGCTGAATTCCTACTTCCGAACCAGTGCGTGCGAGGGCATATAACTGTAAACGCTTCTCCTGCGGGTAACGGCAAGACCGCGTTATGGGTTCACAACAGCGCCGCGCTATCCGCTATGGGCCTAAAGGTGCTCTACGTAAATGTGGACGGTTCGCCCGGCGACCTGAAACGCCACCACGCACACGCTACTGAACACGGCTATTCAGTCGTTGCACCAGACGCGCGCGACGGCAGATCAACGGCTGATGTTCTGGAGAAGATAAAGGCAATCGCTGCCGGGAGCCATCCGTGCGACGACTACGTGTTCATCTTCGACACCTTGAAAAAGTTTGTGGACGTCATCAACAAATCTCACGCGAAGGAATTTTACAAGGTGTTGCGTTCGCTGACGGTCAAAGGCGCAACGGTCATCCTGCTATCGCACACGAACAAATACCGCGATGCGGACGGCAAGACGATTTTTGAAGGTACTGCTGACCTCAGAAACGATGTAGACGAATTGGTATATCTCGACTCAGCTATGAACCAGCAAACAGGATGTCTTGAAATCACGACACGACCGGACAAAGTTAGGGCGGCCTTCAAACCTATTTCTTTTTCGGTTGACGTGCGGAATGACCGCGCAGTTACGGAACTCGATGCCGTGGTAACGATACGCCCCAAGGCAGAGCGCGAACTTCTTGACTTGATTATGGATGCTATCCGGGCGGGACACCATAGCCAAGGAGCCATCAGCCATTGTGTGGCAGATCAGAGCACGTTCCTGGAAAAGACTGTTCGCACCTTTTTGCTGAAGCATCCGAAAGATAAAGACCCGGAATTTACAGAAGAGAGAACGGGCTTCGGAAAGGAACTCAAATACACCATTGTTCAGCGGATTTTGAGTGATGAGGAGATGATCTAGGGTACTCCCCCATATATTAGATATATAAGATATAGGGGATATTGGGGAAATAGGGGAAATAGCAATAACGGCGGGGCTTCCAGCGGTTCAAGTAGGTGCAAAAACGCCGCCGGATGAATTCCAATATCCCCAATATCCTATTTCTGCGGGAGCAGTAAAACCAGCAGCACAATGGCTGATTAGCAATTCGTGAATCACTAAAAAGGAAATACCATGAGCAACCAAATACCAGACAAACACAGTCAAGAAATATCCAGCCTTCATGCAAGGCAATTAATTCCTGTTTCGGGCAAGTCGGTTTCCCGAATTCTGGAAGCCGGGGGCATGGATTTCCTATGCCGTGAAGTGCTGGACGGCAAGACCATCAAAGAAATTGCTGAAGCAATTGGAGTCCCGCGTTCAGATTTGACCTCATGGCAGATAAATGAGGATGACCCTCGCTACCCAGCCAGTCAACGCGCTAGCGCGGAAACGTGTCTGGATAATGCTCAGGCATGTTTAGAAACGCCTGCTGGCGCTGAATTGACGATGGCGGATGTACAGATTCGACGCGCCCGCGCTGATTTGTGGAAGCATAGGGCGATGGTGAGAGACAGCCGTTATTCTCCCAAGGGCATGACGCTAGACCTTTCGCCAGCAGCGCCAGCAGCCGTCCCAAGTTTTTGCATAAATATTTTGCCGAGTCCGAACCGAGAGAAAGTGATCGAGGGCGAAGATAACCCCGATCTAATCTAACTTTCCGTTTGCTTTCTTGGCTGCGAACATATCCATGTTTTCACCCTCCAAAAAGAATACCGAACAATCCGCTTCTCGATGTTTTCGGCTTCGGGTCTAGCACAGACCCGCTACCCAGCAACTCGAACACCTCGACAACCTTTTGCAGCCTGTCGTGTACGCAGCCGGTTAGGGAGTCCCTAACATAGCCCGTCTTGTTCTCTGCTTCCAGCTTAGCGATACCCTTCTCGATCTCGACCATGCTGGCGCGTATCCGAGCTAGCTTGTTCGCCTGCCAGGCCATACCTTCTTTCATCTTCATGATGTGCTTTCCCCTTTTACGTGGCTAGATCATTTCAGCTTACTGTCCACCATTCAACTTCTTTAATTCGTCGAGTTTCGCCCCTGTTGCTCCCCAAGCTTTCTGGATTAGAGAGCCTAATTCATATTTGTTTACACCATCAGTCTTGATTTTGACGAGCGGAAATTTCAGATTTAGTGAAGACAAATTGCCCTCGAAAAACATGCTATCTTCAATCTTGATTTGCCACACACCCAAGGCGAAAAGGTAATGACTCCAAATGTCCTCGATACGAGCCGACAATTCAGGATGGCTTTTTGCTTCTGGTGAATCCAAAAACGTCTTCACAGGAACAGACGCATCAGTAAGCATTTTTCCGTACTCAATAAAAGATGTCCCCACCTCGATTTTGTACTTAATTGCCTGAAGCGCCTCGATAGCTTTCGAGGCGTTTTGACTCGGCCTATTGAATTTGTCGCATGAGGAAAGAAATAACGTCAATGTTACGAGCAGAATAATAGTCAGAAAATGTTTGCTACGCATATAAAGCCCTCCAAGTTCATAAGAGTAGCATCAATTTTTATGCAAGATGACGCTATTCGAAGCGCGACTGGGCGACGTAGACCTTGCGTGACCCGGCCTAGCATTTCAATCTGTGGGGGTAAATGTGGGGGTAAAATCTCAGAATGAGGCCAAGAAAAAACAAAAGGGCTAGGTATTTCTACCTAACCCTTTGTTTAATATGGCGCGCCCGAAGAGATTCGAACTCCTGACCCCTTGGTTCGTAGCCAAGTACTCTATCCAGCTGAGCTACGGGCGCGTTGAGAAAGCGCGCATTATAGGGGAAATATTCCC
>Ga0163199_1002715_pt1 | contig 10796 bp, 7 predicted proteins | sample PL_2010_150m_FD_113537 | JGI IMG/M metagenome (GOLD analysis project Ga0163199, IMG submission 113537) | Freshwater microbial communities from Powell Lake, British Columbia, Canada to study Microbial Dark Matter (Phase II) - PL_2010_150m | ecosystem: Environmental > Aquatic > Freshwater > Lake ...
TCCGGCCCAGGCGGCAAGCTTCTTGTTCACTTCGCTTTCCTCGATGGTCACCATCGCCAGGTTGACCTGGATCGCCGTCCCTATGGTGTCGCGGATGGTATCGGTGGAGGCATTGATGCGGTTGAGGTGGTCGTACACATCGCGGAAATATTCCTGGCTGTTGGCGCAGACCCCCGGCACCCGGCCACCATGGAGCTTTCCCGCCGCCTCCATGAGTGGCGCCACGGCATGCTTCAGGACCATGACCTTGCGTTTCAGCGCATACAGCCGCTCGATGTTGGAACGCGCCGAGCCTTTCGCGAATATTTGCTCTTCGACGGTTTCGAGTTCCGATTCCAGGGCATCCAGGACCGGGAAATAACGGTCGACCACCGCATCCATCAAGGCATAGAACACGAATCCGGATCCATGGCTGAGCAGATGGGGCTCGTGTTCACAGCGCTGGCGAACACCGAGGAAACCCTGGGCGCTGTGGTTGCGCACCGAAAGCACGTAATTGTTTCCAACGAAAACATCGACTTCACCGACCACCAACTCGCCGTCGACCATGTCGATCTGATGCATGACAGCGAAGACCGAATCGCCATACTCGTCGATTTTCGGTCGCTGATGGCCGTGATGGGCATCTTCGACAGCCAGGGGATGCAAGCCGAACTCGCGCCGCATTTCGTCAAGTTCAAGGGCCTCGGCATCCTTGAGCGCGACCCAGACAAAACAATCCGGGCGACTGACGTAGTCGCTGATTTCGGCAATCGGAATGTCGGAAAGTTTGGTTCCGTCCTGATAGGCGGCACAATTGATGAGCATCGGAAATTTCCAGTCGAGAAGGAATGCTTTATCAGCAACAGCTGTCGAAACGTCGAGGTTTGGTTAGTACCCCAAGGACAAAGACGGGCACCAGTACCCCAAGGACAAAGACGGGCACCAGTACCCCAAGGACAAAGACGGGCACTAGTACCCCAAAAGCAAAGGCGGGCACTAGTGTAACAGTCTGGACATTGCCGCTGAACGCCGCGGCTATCGTCCTAGGCTGCAAGTTATATATAATGGACTCGATGGGAGGCGTTGGCCTGCAACACAGCCTGTTGCTCAGTCCGGCCTTCCTTCCTGAGATGTATAGTCGCCATCGCTGATTCTCTTGCCAGGAGGTGTAGCATGAAACCAGGTTTCCATGACTCACTTGTCGCTGCGCTGTTGGTATCGATGTTGTCCGTGGTTCCGCCTGCCCACGCGGATACCTTTCCCTCCAAGGTGATCACCCTGGTCGTGCCGTTCGCGGCGGGGGGTCCCACCGACACGGTGGCGCGCGTGATTGGGCAGGCAATGAGCGGCGATCTGAAGCAACAGATCATCATCGAGAACGTTGGCGGTGCGGGCGGCACGCTCGCCGCTGCGCGGGTTGCGCGCTCGGCGCCGGACGGTTACACGCTCTTCCTCCATCATATCGGCCACTCCACGGCGCCGGCGCTCTATCGCAAACTCCCCTACAACGCCGTCGATGACTTCGAGCCGATCGGTCTGGTGACCGACGTCGCCATGACACTGGTGGCCCGCAAGGATTTTCCCGCCAAGGACCTCAAGGAACTGATCGCCTACGTCAGGGCCAACAAGGACAAGGTGACCCTGGCCAACGCCGGTCTCGGCGCCGCCTCGCACCTGTGCGGGATGCTGTTCATGAGCGCCATCCAGACGGATCTGACCACCGTTCCCTTCAAGGGCACGGGTCCGGCGATGAACGATCTGCTCGGGGGTCAGGTCGACTTCATGTGCGACCAGACCACCAATACCACCGGCCAGATAAAGGGAGGCAAGGTAAAGGCATACGGAGTCACGTCGATGACGCGCGTCCCGTCTTTGCCGGATGTTCCCACCATGCATGAAGCCGGACTGGCCAACTTTGAGGTCGTGGTGTGGCATGGTCTGTATGCACCGAAGGGAACGCCGAAGCCTGTCGTCGACCGGCTCAACCAGTCCCTAAAAGCGGCGTTGAAGGACGCCAACGTGCGGCAGCGGTTCGCCGAACTCGGCACCGAACCGGTCGCCGACAACCGCATCACCCCGCAGGCTTTGCGCGCGCATCTCAAGGCCGAGATCGACAAGTGGGGGCCGATCATCAAGAAGGCGGGCATCTACGCCGACTGATCTTTCCACCAGGCCGGCGATGAAGTCATTGATACGCAGCCCCAAGGAATTCTGGGCCGGCGTCATCTACGCCACGATCGGCATCGCGGCAATCGTCATCGGCCGGGACTATGGCATGGGCAGCGCGATGAAGATGGGTCCGGCATATTTCCCGACAATTCTCGGAGCACTCCTCGCGGCAATTGGAGCGATTTGCATCCTTCGGTCGCTGCTGGTTTCCGGGCCACCGATCGATGCATTCGCCCTGGGAGCGCTGGCGATGGTGATCGCTGCGATCGTCATCTTCGCCATTCTGGCGCGCGGAGCGGGGCTGGTTGTTGCCATCTTGGCGCTGGTGATGATCAGTTCCCGCGCAAGTATCAAATTTAGCTGGTCGCAGTCGAGCGCGCTCGCCGCGGGACTCATCGCGTTCTGTGCGTTGGTGTTCGTCAAGGGCCTGGGGATTCCGCTACCCTTGCTCGGCTCCTGGTTCGGGGGATAGGGCCAGGCGCTTGGAACTCATCGAACATCTCTCGCTGGGGTTCTCCGCGGCCCTGACCGCAACCAACCTTCTGTATTGCCTGGCGGGCGTTTTCCTCGGCACCTTGATAGGCGTATTGCCGGGGCTCGGACCTACGGCCACCATCGCCATGTTGCTGCCCGTCACCTTCGCCCTGCAACCGGTGACCGCATTGATCATGCTCGCGGGAATCTATTACGGCTCGCAGTACGGCGGTTCCACCACCTCGATCCTGATTAATCTGCCCGGCGAGGCGGCTTCGGTGGTGACCACGCTCGACGGTTACCAGATGGCGCTTAAAGGCCGTGCCGGTGTCGCGTTGACAACGGCCGCTATCGGTTCGTTTTTCGCGGGCACAGTGGCGACCTTCCTGCTGGCGTTGTTCGCCCCGCCGCTCGCGGAGTTTGCGCTTAAATTCGGCGCAGCCGATTATTTTTCGCTGATGGTGCTCGGTCTGGTCGCCTCGGTGGTGCTGGCGCACGGCTCGCTGCTCCATGCCGTCGGCATGGTGGTGCTCGGATTGCTGCTTGGCCTGATCGGCAGCGACGTCAACTCCGGTATCACCCGCTACACCTTCGATATGCCGGCCCTTTACGATGGTGTCGGGTTCGTCGTCGTGGCAATGGGCATGTTCGGCATCGGCGAAATCATCCGCAATCTGGAGAATGAAGCGGCGCGTTCCTTGGTCGTCACCAAGATTTCCACGCTGATGCCGACCCGTGAGGACTGGAAACGCATGGTTGCGCCTATCCTGCGTGGAACCCTGCTCGGCTCCGCCGTGGGGATTCTGCCCGGCAGCGGTTCGGTCATGGGTTCTTTCGCCGCCTACGCGCTGGAAAAGAAAGTCTCCAAGAACTCCGCGGAGTTCGGCTCCGGCGCCATAGAGGGCGTGGCGGCGCCGGAATCGGCCAACAACGCCGGGGCGCAGACTTCCTTCATCCCGATGCTGACCCTGGGTATCCCGTCCAATCCGGTCATGGCCCTGATGATCGGCGCCATGATCATCCATGGCATCCAGCCCGGTCCGATGGTCATGACCGAACAACCGGCGCTGTTCTGGGGTCTGATCGCGTCGATGTGGATCGGCAACCTCTTCCTCGTCATCCTCAACTTGCCGATGATCGGAATCTGGGTGCGCATCGTCATGGTGCCCTACCATTTGCTGTTTCCGGCGATCCTGGTGTTCTGCGCGATAGGCGTGTTCAGCTTGAACAATACCGAGTTCGACGTCTACTTGATGGCGCTGTTCGGGCTGCTCGGCTATATCTTCGCCAAGCTCGACTGCGAGCCGGCGCCGATGCTGCTCGGATTCATCCTCGGTCCGATGATGGAGGAATACCTGCGCCGCGCGTTGTTGATTTCGCATGGCGACCCCACGGTCTTCGTGACGCGTCCGATTAGCGCCACCATGCTGGTGCTTGCCCTGATCGCGTTGATCTCGGTACTGGTGCCGAGCATCGGCAAGAAGCGCGAGGAAGCCTTTCAGGAAGAAGGATAGGGCGAGTCTCACCTATGCAATCAGCGCCGCTACACTGCGACACCGTCGTGATCGGCGGCGGCCTGGCCGGCATCGTCGCCGCGCTCGAATTGCTGTCGGCCGGCAAGCGGGTGACCCTGCTCGATCGCGACAGCGAGGAAAACTTCGGTGGTTTGGCGAAAGAGAGCTTCGGCGGCATCATGGTTGTCGGCACGGACGAACAGAGGCGCGCCGGGATTCGCGACACGCCGGAACTGGCCCTGCAGGACTGGCTGGCCTTTGGTGAATTCAATCCCACCGACCGCGAGTCGTGGCCGCGGCGCTGGGCGGAAGCCTACGTGAATTCCAGCGCAGGAGAGATCTATCGCTGGCTCAAGGCACGCGGCATCAGTTTCCTGCCCCTGCCGCTGTGGGTCGAGCGGGGAGATACCACGCGCGGCAATTCGGTGCCGCGCTGGCACGTGGTCTGGGGCACCGGCCAGGGATTGATGCTGCAATTGATCGTGTGCCTGCACAGCCACCCGCGCCGTGACCTGCTGACCCTGCGCTTCGGCACGCGGGTCGATGGCTTGATCGAGGAGAGTCGGCGCATCGTCGGCTGCCACGGCCGGTCCGAGGCCACCAATCTGCCTTTCGAAGTGCGCGCGGACGCGGTATTGGTGGCCACCGGCGGCATCAACGGCAGCATGGAGCGCGTCCGCCGCCACTGGCATGCCGACTGGCGCACCCCGCCGCAGACGATCCTCAACGGCGCGCACAAGTTTGCCGACGGCACCTTGCATGATGCGGTGCAGGCCGTCGGTGGCAATCTCACTCATCTAGACCGGATGTGGAATTACGCCGCCGGAGTTCATCACTGGCGACCGCGCAAGCCCGGACATGGGCTTTCCCTGGTGCCACCGCGCTCGGCGCTGTGGCTCAACTGGCGCGGCGAAAGGATCGGCCCCAAACCGCTGGTGACCGGCTTCGACACGCGCGACCTGGTGACACGCATTTGCGCCGAGGAGAGGCAATACTCGTGGCAACTGCTCAATCGCCGGATCGCCCTGAAGGAACTGGCGATTTCCGGCGCCGAGTTCAACCCGTCGATCCGCAATGGCAGCAGACTCGGCCTGCTGCGCGACTTGTTGTTCGGCAATCACTGGTTGTTGAAGGAGATGACGACAAACTGCGCGGATCTGGTGGTTGCCGCGTCGTTGCCGGAACTGGTGGATAAGATGAACGCCTTGCAGGGGGACGATGGCGTGAATCTCTCCGCCGTCAGCGAGGCGGCAGCACATTACGACCGGCAGATTGAGCGCGGTGAACCCTACGATGACGACCAGTTGCGTCGCATAGCCCTGGTCCGGCAATGGAAGGGCGACCGCCTGCGCACCTGCAAGTTTCAGAAAATACTCGAGCCGAAGGCCGGGCCGCTGATGGCGATCCGCGAATTCATCATCAGCCGCAAAAGCCTCGGCGGAATCCAGACTGACCTGGACAGCCGCGTGCTCGACGCGAGCGGCGCGGCGATCCCCGGCCTCTATGCCGCAGGCGAAGCGGCGGGTTTCGGCGGCGGCGGGATGAACGGGCTGCGCGGACTGGAGGGTACCTTCCTCGGCGGCTGCGTCTTCAGCGCCCGGCGCGCCGCGGCGGCGATCATCAAGTAGGCCACTCGACGAGGCGAAGAATGATATGAAGAAGACCGGCGCATGGCTGGCGGTTTACGCCCTTGAACAAGTCGGAGTGAAGTACACTTTCGGCATTCCCGGCGTGCATAACACCGAGTTCTACGACGAGCTCAACAACTCGGAAAAGATCACGCCACTGCTGGTGACTCATGAAGGCTGCGCATCCTTCATGGCGGATGCGGTGAGCCGGGTCTCGGACAGCATCGGGACCCTGGCGATCGTCCCGGCTGCCGGCCTTACCCACGCATCCAGCGGGATCGCCGAGGCCCTCCTCGACGGTATCCCGATGCTGGTGATCACCGGCGGCATCCGCACCGACCTGAACAAGCGCTACCAGTTGCACGAGATCGACCAGCTCGAAATGGCCAAGCCGATCACCAAGGCGGCGTTCCGCATCACGCGCCACGAGAATGTCGTAGCGACGATTTTCGAGGCTTACCGGATAGCCACCAGCGGCGAGCCCGGGCCGGTGCTGGTGGAACTGCCGGTCAACCTGCAGCTCTTTCCAGGCGAGGTCGGCGGCGAACTGCCGCGCTGGAGTCCGGCCGCGCAATCAACCGCCATCGACGGCGTTGAGATTCGTCGCGCTGTGGATATGCTGCTCAAGGCAAGGCGCCCCGGGATCTTCGTCGGCTGGGGGGCGCGCCATGCCAGTGCTGCGGTCGCGGCGATTGCCGAACGACTACAGGCGCCGGTCTGCACCACGCTGCAAGGCCTTGCTGCCTTCCCGGCGGATCATCCCCTGCATGCCGGATTCAGCTTCGGGCCGGCGGCCGTTCCGGCGGCACGCAATGCCTTCAAGGACTGCGACTGCCTGCTCGCCGTCGGCACCCGCTTCGGCGAACTGGCGACCGGCAGCTTCGGCGTGACCGTGCCCTCGCAGCTGATCCATGTGGACATCAATCGGGCCGTGTTCGACGCCAACTACCGTGCCGAGGTAAAGATCGAAGGCGATGCTACGGTAGTCCTCGCCGCGCTATTGACGGAGTTGCTGTCCCGCGCGGCGCCGCCGGTCTCCGGCGACCTGCCGGCCCGCATCGCCCGCGACAAGCAGGCCTATCGCGACGAATGGCTGGCCCATGACAGCCAGGGCCGCGTCAACCCGGCGCGATTCTTTGCCGAACTTCGCCGTCAGTCGCCCGCCGACGCCATCACCGTGGTCGATGATGGCAACCACACCTATCTCACCGCCGAATTGTTTCCCGTCCAGCGCGACGGCAAGCTGATCGTGCCGACCGACTTCAACGCCATGGGATATGCCGTACCGGCGGCGGTCGGCGCCAAGCTGGCACAGCCGGAACAAGAGGTGTTCGCCATCGTCGGCGACGGCGCCTTCATGATGACCTGCATGGAGATCATCACCGCGGCGACCCATGGCCTGGGCATCGTCTACTATGTCTTTCACGACGGCGAACTGTCGCAGATCGCCCAGACCCAGGAAATTCCATACAACCGCAAACCCTGCTCGATTCTCGGGCGACTGAATGTCGAGGGTGTGGCGCTGGCCACCGGCGCCGCCTATGTCGCCATGCCCAACGATGGCGCCATAGCCACCTCCATCGCCGATGCCCGGCGCCTGTCGGCGGCCGGACGCCCGGTCATTGTCGATGTGATGGTCGATTACTCGAAGCGCACGGCGTTCACCCTGGGCGCGGTGAAGACCAACTTCAAGCGCTTCCCGCTGGCGCAGCGGCTGCGCATGGTGAAACGCGCCCTGGTGCGCAAATTAACCGGTTAAGTGGCGGGCTGGAACACCAGGGGGACGGTCACCTTTTGCGAGAACGGGGAGGTTATCGATGACGGTACGCTCGCCGGCAGTGTAAATCCGGAGGGCAGACTGCTGGTATCGACATTGACTGGCGAGGTCACCGATCCCTCGATGCTGAGTTCGGCGCTCGACGCCACCGCGTTGGTTTTTGAGTCAAAAAGAATGGGCATGTCCAGTGTGCCACCCGCCGCCGTCCCATCGCTGGCCACGGCCGACCAGTTGCCGGTGAAACGCAGGTTGTTCTTTGCCGTTTCACCCGTCATCGTCCCGGAGAATCTCCCGGTCGCATCCACCGAAACGGCGATGGCGACGGGAGGAATAGTGAATAGCGGAGATGGAGAAGGCACGGTGTACTGAGTGTTGAACTGCATTGGCGGGTCCATCCTGAATGAGCCCTGCACGTTGCCGGTCAGCGTGAAGTTACCCAATCCTGTCGGTACCAGTGTGACCAGCATCGATCCTTCGGTGATGATGCTGGTCGAAATAGTGGTGCTCAGTCCAAGTTGCGCGATGCTGAGCGGAAAGCTGATCACCTGGGTCTGGCCGAGGTCAACCATGACGCGGCCGTTGTCGGGAAATTTCGCTCCCATGACCACCGACTCCGGGGGCAGCACGATGTTGAAGACAACGTCATAGCCGGTCGACGCACCGGTGCTGCTGCGGCCCGTCCCGTTCTTGATGGCCGCTTCCCAGACCAGGCCGCCCTTGTTGGTAAACGTGATCGGGATAGGCGTATTGTTGGTGTTGTCGGCGACGGTTCCGCTGAGGTTGCCGGTCGCGACTTCGTAATCGACCTCATAGTGAAAGGCCATGCCCTGCGCCGCGCCCCTGCCGGAAATATGCACTATCAGGTCGCCGTCAGCGTTGGTTGCGAAGCTCACATCACCGGAAACCGAGGCATTGCTGGTGTCGAGGGCGGTCTGCTTGCCGTTGCTCTGGTCGGTCATCGTGCCGCTGATTTTCGCTCCATAGACCGAGGCCAGTCCCTGCCCGGTGGCCGGCTTCTGAGAGGTGGCCACCAGCGATTCCAGCTTCATCGAAGTGATGGTGTGGGAGAGGTCGAAGGACCGCACCAGGATGCTCACCGGTCCAAGAAATGCATAGCGCTGAGTGCGTATCTTGGTGTTATTGAAATAGAAGTCGAGCTGCTCCTTGGACCAGTCGATCCTGTAATCGCCGCAATACTTGTTGCCGGAGAGGGACGCCGCGCTGACCTTCTGCACGTCATAATTGCCGGCGTTGAGTACCACCGTGTTCATGCCGGAATAATCCCAGCGCGCGGTGAAGCCGAATTCCTGCGAAATCGGGTACTGCCTGCTGTTCGCGCCGCCGGTGAACGAGGTATTCTTGCGACCTAGGAAGATGTTATTGTAACCCTTGCTGGTGGCGGGGAAGCAGCCGGTCCAGGTCAGTTTGAATGGCGGCGAAAACTCGGCCAGCGTCACCGCCTCGTCGTAATCCACTCCCTGTTGTGAAGAAGCCGTTCCGCCGCCGAACCAGACGTTATAGGGGTTGCCGTCGCGGTCGCTGTCGCTGGTGTCATACCCGACGCTGTCCCCCACGGTCAGGGTCCCGCCCTGTACCACGCCGGTGCCATAGAATTGCCAGGCACCCTGGGCGATGAGATCGGTGACTGCGGCTGAACCGCTGAATGCCGCGCACGCCAGGCAAAGGCCGGCGCACAGCCTTCCAATCAGGCGGGGCCGATTGGATTCGGAAATCTTCCCGAAACGGGATGCCGGAAGTTGATTGCTCATATCTTTCCCCCTATATGCAGTGGTACGCATCAATAGCGACTCCTTTCTTTATAGCAAAGGAATCGCGACCATGCTTGACGCATGCCAGGGAAGCGCCTGTTACCTACTGCCCCAAGAACAGAGACAGGGACTAGTCCTTCGGCACCGGACGCTTGGTGCCGTCGGCATTGACGGCGACATAGGTCAGGGTGGCTTCGGTGACTTTCACCACCAGCGGATTCGCCGGGTGACGTTCTGCAAATACCTGGACGTCCACCGTGATCGAGGTGTTGCCGACTTTCACGACCTCGGCATAGAAACTCACCACATCGCCGATCGAAATCGGCTGTTTGAAGAGGAAAGAATTGACCGCGACGGTGGCGATGCGTCCACGTGCGCGGCGCAGGGCAGGAATGCTGCCGGCGATGTCGGCCTGGGCCATCACCCAGCCGCCGAAGATGTCACCGCTCGGGTTGATGTCCGACGGCATCGGCACCACCCGTAGCACCGGCTCCTGTGTAGGCAATTTCACTGCCTGATTGGTCATGATTGGTAGTCCCTGCAATCGCTCATTGGTCCGCCGCCAAGCACACTTCCACCAGGCAGTCATAAAAGGTCGGCCCGCCGCCCATATCGGTGAGCGCCGCCGAGGTCACCGCATTGGCATTCTCGCCGTCGCCGGAGAGCTTGCGCCACCACACCGAAGGCGCCGCCACGACGCCGCTTCGGACCTTCTCGGTCACCTCTGCCCAGGCATGGAAGGCGCCGCGATCATTGGCGATGCGCAGCCTCTGCCCCCCTGTGATGCCGCGCGGCAGCGCATCCTGCGGATGGATCAAGAGCCGCGGCCGGCCCTCCGCCTTGAGGAAGCGCGGCAGGTTGGCGAAGCTGGAGTTGAGGAAATTGCGCGCCGGCGGCGAGATCATTGCCAATGGATAGCGCGCCGCCAGCGCCGGGTTGCTGCGCGGCGACTCGTATGGCGGGACATAAGTCGGCAACGGATCGTAGCCCTGGCGCTGGAGACTGGCGGAATGGAACTCGCATTTGCCCGAGGCCGTCTTGAAGCCGCCCCGGGCGAAGGGTGCGAAGGGCCGGGGCAGGTTCAGCCGGCTCCAGCCGCGCTCGCCAAGCATGGTCCATGCGACGCTGCGCTGGTCCTCAGCGTCGAAGGCTTGCGCGGCAATGCGGGCATCGTCATCGGCGAAACAGGCCTCGTCGAATCCCATGCGCCGGGCCAACAGGCGGAAGATTTCGCTGTTCGACCGAGCTTCGCCGAGCGGCGCGATGGCCGGGTTGCTGGCGAGCATATAGAGGTGGCCGTAAGATCTGTGCACATCCAGATGTTCCAGTTGGGTCGTCGCCGGCAGCAGGATGTCGGCATAGTCTGCCGTGTCGGTCTGAAAATGCTCCAGCACCACGCAGAACAGGTCCTCGCGGCTGAAGCCCTGGCGCACGCGCCCACCGTCTGGCGCGATCGCGACCGGATTGGAGTTGTAGACGCAGA
>Ga0163199_1002716_pt1 | contig 10794 bp, 10 predicted proteins | sample PL_2010_150m_FD_113537 | JGI IMG/M metagenome (GOLD analysis project Ga0163199, IMG submission 113537) | Freshwater microbial communities from Powell Lake, British Columbia, Canada to study Microbial Dark Matter (Phase II) - PL_2010_150m | ecosystem: Environmental > Aquatic > Freshwater > Lake ...
ACGTACGGCCCGCCGATCAGGTCGAGGCAGTAGGGCACGGCAGCGAAAATTCCCGCCACGACGATCTTGCCATCGGCGTTCCTGACGCCCTCCAGCGTCTCCTTGATGGACTTGGGCTGTCCCGGAAGATTCAGGATCAGCGATTTCCCGCGTACTACCGCCACTTGACGCGAAAGAATTGCGGTTGGCACGAAGTTGAGGCTGATCCGGCGCATTTCCTCGCCGAAGCCCGGCATCACCTTGTGTGCCACCGCCAGGGTTGCCTCGGGCGTGACATCGCGCGGTGCCGGGCCGGTCCCGCCGGTTGTCAGAACCAGGTGGCAGCCGGCCGCGTCGCAGAGTTCAATCAGGGTCCTCTCAATGTTCGCCTGGTCGTCCGGGATCAAACGTGTTTCCATCCTCCAGGGGGTTGTCAGAGCGTGGTCGAACCACTCGCGCAATGCCGGAATGCCCTTGTCTTCATAGACGCCGCTGGAGGCGCGGTCGGAGATTGAGACGAGGCCGATCAGGAGTTCGTCGTTCATGGCTGTGGCGCCTCCGCCTCTTCGAGTGATTTCAGGAAGCGATAGATCTCGCGGAAGGCACGCGGCGGCCTGGCTTGTTCGCGCTCCTTGAGCGCATTGCGGCGCAACTGGCGGAGCTGCTGCAAGTCGGCCCCGGGGTGGGCGGCGACGATCTCGGCGAGGGCAGCAGCCTCGTCTTCCAGCAGGTTCGAGCGCAACCTTTCCAGGCGGTGCATGCGCTGATTCTCGGCGATCGAAACGCCAGCGATGGCGTCGAGCGCCGCCTGGATCGGGGCAGGATCGGTCGAGCGCATCAGCTTGCCGATGTACTGCATCTGGCGGCGCCGCGCCTCGTGCTTGGTGATGCGCCGGGCATCCTGCACCGCCAGTCGCAGGTTGTCGGGCATTTCGATTTTTGCCAACCGCTCCGCCGGGAGATCGACGAGCGCCGCGCCGAGAACCTGGAGCGCGCTCGAGTCGCGCTTTCTCTGCGACTTGCTGGGACGATCCGGATCGTAGTCAGATTCGTCGCCAGGGTCGGGTTTCTCGATGGGTTCCACGAGTATCATTATAACTTCGCCACGGATATGTTCCCCCTATGTCTGCATTGGAATTCAGCTACACGCAGGACGCATTGCGCCAGTTGGCGTCGGACGTGTTGCGCCATGCCAAGGAACTCGGCGCCTCGGCTTGCGAGACAGACGTTTCCGAAGCCTTCGGCCAGTCGGTGACGGTCCGCAAGGACGAAGTCGAGACCATCGAATACAACCGCGACAAGGGCATAGGCGTCACGACCTACCTCGGCCAGCGGCGTGGCCATGCCAGCACTTCGGATTTCTCCGCGCAGGCCTTGCGTGCCACCGTCGAAGCCGCGCTGTCGATCGCGCGCTTCACCGCGCCCGATCCGTGTGCCGGCTTGCCCGAAGTGCAGATGCTGGCAACACGCAAGATGGACCTCGATCTCTATCATCCATGGGAACTCTCGGTCGAGGAGGCCATCGGCATCGCGCGGCGCTGCGAGCAGTCCGCCTTCGCGGTCAGTCCGATGATCAGGAACTCCGAAGGTGCCAGTGTTTCGGTCCAGCAGTCGCAGTTCATCTCGGCCAACAGCCTCGGCTTCATGGACGGCTTCCCCACCTCGCGCCATTACGTCTCCTGCTCGGTCATCGCCGGCGAGGGCGACGACATGCAGCGCGACGACTGGTACACCTCGGGGCGCGATGCGGCGAGTCTCGCCGAACCGCAGTTGATAGGCGACTATGCTGCACGCCGCGCCCTGTCGCGTCTTGGCGCCAGGCGCCTGAAGACCCGGCAGGTACCGGTGTTGTTCGAGGCGCCGCTGGCCAGCGGACTGATCAGCAGCTTCGTGCATGCGGTGAGCGGCGGATCGCTGTACCGCAAGTCTTCGTTCCTGCTCGACAGCATCGGCCAGCGGATCTTCCCCGCGCACGTGCAGATCAGCGAGCGACCGCATCTGCGCGGGGCGATGGCCAGCAGCCCGTTCGACGACGACGGGGTGGCAACGCATGACCGCGAGGTCGTCGCCGACGGCGTCCTGCAGGGTTATTTCCTGTCCACCTATTCAGGCCGCAAGCTCGGCATGCCGAGCACCGGCAATGCCGGCGGCAGCCACAACCTGATCGTCCATCCCGGCAAGCTGGACTTCGCAGGACTGCTGGCCGAAATGGGCACCGGCCTGCTGGTGACCGAACTGCTCGGCCAGGGCATCAACTATGTCACCGGCGACTATTCGCGCGGCGCCGCCGGCTACTGGGTGGAGCGGGGGAAGATCGTCTACCCGGTGCAGGAAATCACCATCGCCGGCAATCTGCGCGACATGTTCCAGGCCATCGCCGCAGTCGGCAGCGATGTACTGGTGCGCGGCTCGAAGCAGGTCGGCTCGATCCTGATCGAACGCATGACGGTGGCGGGGCGGTAGACCAGCGAACTATTTCGCGTTTGCCCCGGGCACATCTTCGGACTGATTCTGCAGCAGTTTCTCGAGATCCCCCGTGGGTTCGGGGAGACGAGCGGCTGTACCCGGCTGCTGAATCGGCGTGTCGCGATAGACAATGGCGGGGAAGGCTATCACCAGGAACAGAACGGTCAATTGGACGGCAAGAAACGGCAGCAGGGCCACGGTGAGCCGCCGGCTGTGCAATGGTCGTGCGTGCCGCACCATCAAGACCGCGTAACCGAAAGGCGGCAGCAGGAAACTGCTCTGGAGTATCAGCAAGGTCAGCACCGCCACCCAGGTGGCGTCGGGAACCTGCATTAGCAGTGGCGGCAAGACTACGGGAATGACCACGAAGATCATCTCGAAGGCATCCAGTACCAAGGCGCAGGCGCCGAGGATCAGCAAGACCACCGCCAGGATAAGTTGTTCATTGCCACCCAGGCTCCCCAGCAAATTCGCCACCCAGCGATCGGTTCCGTAGGCGCGCAGGATCAGCGTAAAGGTGTTGGCGCCGATCAGCAACGCGAATAGGGCGCCGGTCAAGGCCATGGTGTCGCGCAGTACCTGGCGGAGTATCGGCACGGTCAGGGTGCGCGTGAGCGCCCCAAACAGCATCAGCGCCATGCCGCCGGTGGCGGCTGCTTCGACGGCGTACAGATAGCCGAGGGTCACGCTGGTCAGAAGCGCGGCGATGAATATGCCGGTGATCCCGGCCACGGCCCAGTCGCCCCGACTTACCGCCGGAGCCGCAGGCCTGGCGTCGGGGTCCGACGCGCCCCGGTCTTGCCACCAGGCGACCAGCGCACAAAGCACGAGCAGTATCGCCGCCGGCATCAGCGCCCCGCGAAACACGTCCTGGGTATTGATGACGCGCACGGCCAGGGCGGTGGCGTTGATCGCCTCGGTATGCGCTCGCAGCATGGCATCGCCCAACAGGATCAGCACCAGGGACGGCGGCACGACGATGCCGAGGGTGCTGGCGATGCAGACCACCGAGGCACTGCGCTCGGCACTCATACCACTGGCGTCGAGACGCGGCATCACGGTGCGCGACAGTATCGAGACGCTGGCGCCGACAGATCCGTTCATCGGCGCCAGCAGCACGCCCAGGCCCAGCCCGGCCATCGTTGCCGCGGCCTTGCCGCCGCCCATTGCACGCCAGCCTGCGCGAAACAGGATTTCCGCCAGCGGCAGGCGGTTCAGCAGCGCACCCATGAGCACGTAAAGCGGCAGCGCCTGGAGCAGGTCATGTTCGAGCAAGCCGGTCAGGCGGGCAGGGAGTGCGGTCAGCAGTGGCAGCGACAGGACGCCCGCCGCCAGTCCTCCTGCCGCGAACCCCAGCGAGACGCCGATCAACACGATCCAGGCGGGTAAGCCGGTAGCGATCAGCAGCGACGCCAACGTCGCCAGCATCCATAGGCCGGTTGCGCCCATCACTCGCGCTCCGGCGGTGCATCAGAAGCGATATCGATGATGGCTTGCAGGCATACCAGCAGTGCCAGCAGCCACGATGCACCCTTGATGAAGAAATAGCCCGGATTGAATGTGTCAGGAAACCTCTCCAGGCCCACGATCGACTGCGCCACCATGGCACCACCGGCCAGCATGACGAATATCGACCACGGCAGCAGGGTGCAGAGCGCGCCGATGCGGGCGATTCGGGCTCGGGTTACGGAGGAATAGCGCTGCGCCCAGGCATCCACCGCCAGGTGGGATCTGCGCCGGGTCGCATACCCGATGGCCATGCTGACATACAGCGCGAACAGGGTTTGAGCCAGGTCGTTGGCTTCGCGCGAGTAGGCCTGTATCCACTCGCGCAGTGGCCATTGCAGAAACAGCAGGAGGGACAGGGGCAGGACCAGAAACGCACCGGCGGCAATGATCGCGCCCAGGATGCGGTTGGCGGACGCAGATATATTTTCGATAGGTCGATCTGGGGTTGATGTCACTGTCGAATCGTCCAGTGCGGTCAAAATCGCCCGGATTGTAACGTGTAAGCGGTCGGTGTATCCTTTCGGCATCCCATTGGAGGGATGAGTTTCCGCAGAAACATCAACGACGCGGTATTCAATGCAAGACTTTTTTAGGAGAAGTTGCATGGAAAGACGTAAATTCCTTAAGACCGCCGGTATCGGCATGGCGGGTGCAGGCGCCGCCACGATGTCGGTTTCGTCCCTGGCGCAGACCCCGGGCCCGGCCATCAAGTGGCGCTGCGTGTCAGCTTTCCCGAAGAGCCTGGATACAATTTTCGGTGGCGCAGAGACGCTGTCCAAGCGTGTCAGCCAGATTACTGGCGGCAAGTTTCAAATTCAGGTTTTCGCCGGCGGCGAAATCGTCCCGGGCGGTGCGGCCGCACTGGACGCGGTGCAGGCCGGCACCGTCGAACTGTGCCATACCTGCTCCTACTATTCGTTCGGCAAAGAACCGACCTTTGCCATCGGCACGGCCCTGCCGTTCGGTCTCGATTGCCGTCAGACCAACGCCTGGGTGTATTACGGTGGCGGCCAGAAGCTCCTCGACGATTTCTATGGCAACTATGGCCTGGTCTCCTTCCTCGGCGGCAACACCGGGGTGCAGATGGGCGGCTGGTTCAAGAAGGAAATCAACAGCGCGGCCGACATCAAGGGCCTCAAGTTCCGCATCGCCGGTCTCGCCGGCAAGGTGTGGGCGAAACTCGGTGCGGTGCCACAGCAGATTCCCGGCGGCGATATCTATCCGGCGCTGGAGAAGGGCACGATCGACGCGGCTGAGTGGGTTGGTCCTTACGACGACGAGAAGCTAGGGTTCTACAAGGTCGCCAAGAACTACTATTATCCCGGTTGGTGGGAACCCGGTCCGGTGATCCATTTCATGGTTGCCAAGAAGGAATGGGACAAACTGCCCGCCGAATACAAGGCTGCCTTCGAAGCCGCGGCTTATGAAACCAACGTCACCATGATGGCCGATTACGACCACCGGAATCCGGCCGCTTTGTCCCGTCTGCTCGGCAATGGCGTCAAGCTGCACAAGTTCAACGATGGCCTGATGACCGCGTTCAAGAAGGCCGCTTTCGAAGTGTACGCGGAAGAGTCGGCCAAGAGCCCGGCCTTCAAGAAGATCTCCGAGGAGTACTTCAAGTACGCCCGGACTCAGGTCGCCTGGTCGGGCGTGGCCGAGGCGAGCTTGTCGAACTTCATGCATTCGTCCAAGTGAAGAAGCGACGCTAAGTGAGAAGCAAAATAAGCCCCGCACTGCGGGGCTTATTTGTCTACCACGGAGCACGAAGCGTCTAGTTTCCTCCGCGCAGCGCCTTGGCGAGGTCGTCCTGGTCCTTCGTGTCGGCTGCCGCATTCGGCTTTGCAGGCGCTACGCTGTCGCCGCGCAGCGCCTTGGCCAGATCATCTTCCGCCTTGTTGCCACCGCTCCCCGGGGGCGCCTCCAGCTTCTGGTCATCCTGCTGGTTGTCGTTCAGCTGCTTGAGGTTGAGCTCGATCGGCACCTGCGGCGCGCCACCACTGCCTCCCTTGCCGTCCGGGCCATAGCTGACGATCCCGGGGAAGGCGATGATGATGGCGACCATGATGACCTGGATCACGACGAACGGGATGGCGCCCCAATATATCTCTGAGGTCTTCACCGATTTCGGCGCGACCGAACGCAGGTAGAACAGCGCGAAGCCGAAGGGCGGATGCATGAAGGAAGTTTGCATGTTGACGCCCAGCAAAATGCCGAACCAGATCAGGTCGATGCCTAGTTTCTCGGCCACCGGCGCCAGCAGCGGAATGATAATGAAGGCCAGTTCGAAGAAGTCGAGGAAGAACGCCAGGACGAAGACCAGGATATTCACCACGATCAGGAAGCCCAGCTTGCCGCCAGGCAGACCGATCAGCAGGTGCTCGACCCAGAGATGGCCGTCGACGCCATAGAAAGTCAGCGAGAAGACGCGTGCGCCGATCAGGATGAAGACCACGAAGGTGGTCAGCTTGGCAGTCGCGTCCATCCCTTGCTTGAGGAGTTTCCAACTCAGACGCCGCTTGATGAGCGCCAGGGCCAGAGCGCCGGTGGCTCCCATCGCGCCGCCCTCCGTGGGCGTGGCGACCCCCAGGAAGATCGTGCCGAGGACCAGAAAGATCAAGGCCAGCGGCGGGATCAGCACGAAAGTGACCTTGGCCGCCATGCGTGATAACAGGTTGAGCTTCATCGCCGTGTTGATCACGGACAGCAAGAAGGCTACGCCGATACCGACCGACATGGAGATGATCAGGCGCTCGTCGGTCGGCGCTTCCGGGTTGTAGGTCTTGGCGAAAATGACTGCGACTGCAACCGAGATGATTGTCAGTACGCCGACCGACTTGAGTCCGCTGGAACCGTCGTTTTCCCTGATGGTACGTGCTTCCAGCGGAAGAGCGGGGGCCCAATGGGGTTTGAAGATGGTCACGCCGAAAACGTAAGCCGCATAAAGGCCGGCTAGGACGATGCCGGGCACAAAAGCGCCTTCATAGATATCGCCCACCGAGCGGCCCAGCTGGTCGGCCATGATGATCAGAACCAGCGACGGTGGAATGATCTGGGCCAGAGTGCCGGATGCGGCGATGATGCCGGTGGCCAAGCGCTTGTCGTAACCGTAGCGCATCATGATCGGCAAAGAGATCAGGCCCATCGAGATCACCGAAGCCGCGACCACGCCGGTGGTCGCGGCCAGCAGTGCGCCGACGAAGACCACCGCGTAGGCCAGGCCCCCGCGGATCGGCCCGAACAACTGGCCGATGGTATCGAGCAAATCCTCGGCCATCCCGGACCGTTCCAGGATCAGTCCCATGAACGTGAAGAAGGTCACCGCCAGCAGGGTGTCGTTGCTCATCACGCCGAACACCCGCTCCGGCAACGCCGAGAAGAGAGAGGGCTGGAGCAGCCCCAGTTCGATGCCGATCAATCCGAAAAACACGCCGTTGGCGGCGAGCGAGAAGGTGACCGGGAAGCCGATCAGCAGGAACAACACCAGCGAAGCAAACATGATCGGGGCCATGTTTGCGATCATGAACTCAGCCATTGTTTTCCACCCCCTGCGCGGTCCTGGCAATTTCCTCGGCCAGTTCCTCTTCCGCCGTCTTGCCAGATCTCTCGGTTGGATCGGGGATCAGGTCCTTGATGAAGGCTAGGCGCTTGATGAGTTCTGACACGCCCTGCAACAGCAGGAAGGCAAAGCCGACTGGAAGCAGAATCTTGACCGGCCATCGGATCAGGCCGCCGGCGTTGGCCGACACCTCTCCACCGTTGTAGGACATCATGAAAAATGGCCAACCCAGATCGATGAACAAATAGGCCATTGGAAACAGGAACAGGATGATGCCCCAGACATCGATCCAGGCGCGCGTCTTGGCCGTGAATCGGCCGGAGATTATGTCGATGCGGACATGCTCGTTCTTAAGCAATGTGTAGCCGGCACACAACAGGAAGATTGCCGAGAAGAGATACCATTGAATTTCCAGGTAGGCGTTCGAGCTCCAGTTGATGACATAGCGCATCACGGCGTTGCCCGCGCTGATCAGCACGACGATCAGGACCAGCCAGGTGGTTGCCTTGCCGAGGCGCTCATTGATGGCATCGATCAAGCCGGAAAGCTTAAGCAGCGATTGCATGCGGACATCTCCTTTGTTGGCACGTCCCGCCAGTCCATCGGTCACGGACGATGCATCGTTGCATGGCGCGAAAGCGGCTGCGGACGCGACAGATTATAGAGGATTGCCTTTTTTTTCCAGCCCTTAGCCGGCATAATCGTGAGAAGTGCAGCGCCTGATGCGAAACCCCATTTCCAGTTCGCCATGAAGACCCGACTTTGTCTGATCCGTCACGGCGAAACCGCCTGGAATGCGGAACGCTGCGTTCAGGGCCAGATCGATATCCCGCTGAATGCCCGGGGCCTGCTGCAGGCCGAGGCCGTGGCACGCGGCCTTGCCGGCGAGCATTTCGACGCGCTGTACGGCAGCGACTTGCAACGCGCCATGCAAACCGCCGGACCGACGGCGACGTCGCATCAACTGCCGATTCGCAGCGAGGCGACACTGCGGGAGCGGCATTTCGGCGTACTTCAATCGTTGACGGCGGAGGAAGCCCGGCTCCGCCATCCCCAGGCCAGCCTGAGGCATCTTGCGCGCGACCCGGACTACGACTACGAGAACGGCGAAAGCCTGAAGGTCTTCGAACATCGCATTGGCGCATGTCTGCGAACGCTGTTTCGAAGGCACCCCGGCGAGACGATCCTGGTTGTGACGCACGGCGGCGTGCTGGACATCGCGTATCGCCAGGCGACGGGGAGGCCGCTGACTGACCGCCGCGACTTCGCCCTGCCCAACGGCGGGGTCAATTGGCTGGACGGGACTGCCGATGAGTGGCGCGTAGTCGTCTGGGCGGACCTGAGCCACATCGACCGGGCACTGGACGAGCTGCCCGGCTAGGCGTCGTCCCGCAGGCGGGGCTGGGATTCGGGGGGCACTGCCCCGAAGTGCTAAAATTATCTACTCCTCCTACCCATCTCCCTACCGCCATGTTTTCCAAACAGCTCCCCCTGGCCAAGGTCGATCACGAAGTCTGGCAGGCGATCCAGGACGAGAACCACCGCCAGGAAGAACACATTGAACTGATCGCCTCGGAGAATTACGTCTCCTATGCAGTGCTCGAGGCGCAGGGCTCCCAGCTCACCAACAAGTATGCCGAAGGTTATCCGGGGAAACGCTATTACGGTGGCTGCGAGCACGTCGACGTGGTGGAGCAGCTGGCCATCGTCCGAGCCAAGAAGATCTTCGGGGCCGAAGCCGCGAACGTCCAGCCCAGTTCGGGCTCGCAGGCCAACCAGGCGGTGTTCATGGCGTTTCTCGACCCCGGTGATACGGTCATGGGAATGAGCCTTGCCGAAGGCGGCCACCTGACGCACGGCATGGCGCTCAACATGAGCGGCAAATGGTTCAACATCGTCCCCTACGGATTGACCGCACGCGAGGAGATCGACTACGACGCGATGGAAAGGCTGGCCCACGAACACAAGCCCAAGCTGATCATCGCTGGTGCCTCGGCCTACGCACTGCGCATCGACTTCGAGCGTTTTGCCAAAGTTGCAAAGGCCGTCGGAGCGATTTTCATGGTCGATATGGCCCACTACGCGGGGTTGGTGGCGGCGGGCTTTTACCCGAACCCGGTGCCGCATGCGGATGTAGTCACCTCGACTACCCACAAGACCCTGCGTGGTCCCCGCGGCGGCCTGATCCTGATGAAGCGGGAGCACGAGAAGGCGATCAACTCGGCGATATTTCCGGGACTGCAGGGCGGGCCGTTGATGCACGTGATTGCCGCCAAGGCGGTGGCCTTCAAGGAGGCCATGACGCCAGAGTTCCGCGACTATCAGGAACAGGTGATCGAGAATGCCCAGGTGATGGTAAAGGTGCTGATCTCACGCGGTCTGCGCGTCGTCTCGGGGCGCACCGAGTCCCACGTGTTCCTCGTCGACCTGCGGGCCAAGAATATTACCGGCAAGGATGCCGAAGCGGCGCTGGGGCGCGCACATATCACGGTCAACAAGAATGCGATCCCCAATGATCCACAGAAGCCCTTCATCACTTCCGGCATCCGCGTCGGCACCCCGACCATGACCACGCGCGGATTTTCCGAAATCGAAGCGGAGCAGGTCGCCCACCTGATCGCCGACGTGTTGGATGCTCCCGGCGATGCGACGGTCATTTCCGGCGCGCAAAACAAGGTCGCCGAGCTGTGCAAACGTTTTCCGGTTTACGCCTGACTGGAACATGACCCGCATTTCCAAGCCGAGTGCATCATGAAGTGTCCGTACTGTGCGGACCCGAGTACCCAGGTCGTCGATACCCGCGAAAACGAGGACGGCGATACGGTGCGGCGGCGGAGGCGCTGCCTGGCCTGCGACAAGCGCTTCACCACCTACGAACGGGTCGAACTGCAGTTACCGCACCTGGTCAAGAAGAACGGCAGCCGCACCGAGTACGACCGCGACAAGGTTCTGGCGAGCATGATGCTGGCCCTGCGCAAGCGTCCGGTTGCGACCGAGAGCGTGGACGCCGCCATCGACCGCATCGAGGAAAAATTGGTGACGCTGGGCGAGCGCGAGGTTCCGAGCGACAGGATCGGCGAACTGGTGATGCGCGAACTCAAGAAGCTCGACAAGATCGCCTACATCCGATTCGCTTCGGTATATCGGAATTTCGAGGACGTCGAGGAATTTTCGGACGCCATCCGCGAGGTCAAGAAGCCGCGGGTTCCCCGATCACCGCGGCCCGCGTCGAAGTCCTGAGTCGAACGGCGCGTGGCGACTCCCTGATGTTTACCGCCGCC
>Ga0163199_1002717_pt1 | contig 10794 bp, 11 predicted proteins | sample PL_2010_150m_FD_113537 | JGI IMG/M metagenome (GOLD analysis project Ga0163199, IMG submission 113537) | Freshwater microbial communities from Powell Lake, British Columbia, Canada to study Microbial Dark Matter (Phase II) - PL_2010_150m | ecosystem: Environmental > Aquatic > Freshwater > Lake ...
AGCTGCCCGCTCTGCAGCGAATAGCGCAGGAGGTTCGACAGCTGCGTGACCGCCAGTCGCGCCCGCGGCGGATCCTCGTCGATGAGCGCCCGCAGCGAGTTGAGCGAGTTGAAGATGAAGTGCGGGTTTACCTGGGACTTCAGGGCGCGGAGTTCGGACTCCTTGGCGGCGCCCGCCAGCCGCAGCCGTTCAATCTCCGAGCGGTTGAAGCGATCGAACAGGTGGTAAAAATAATAGATGCAGTGCCACCCGACGAGCAGCGAAGTGCCGTTGATCAGGCTGATCGCGAAGTAGAGCACCGGGCTGTATTTGGAGGGCCAGGGGCAATCCAGGAATTTGTAGAGGGCAAACGTGTAGCCATAGCCGACGACGCTCCACACCAGCGACTGCACCGCGGAAAAGCCAATCACCCGGGGCACCAGCGCGCGCCAGCCGAGCTGTTTCCACTCCCAGTTCTCCATCAGCGATCGCCCGTAGTGCGAAAGGAGCAATCCCAGCAGCGAAATCATCGCGACGAGCGCCACCGTCGACGCCGGCTCGCGGGCCTCCTCCCCCTTCGCGAAAACGAGCGAAAACACCGCCTGAATCGTCAGGAAAAAGCCCCAGCCGAGCGACTGGCAGAGCACATAAATCCGCTGCTTCGCCCGCTCGCGCCGATCGACGTCCTCGAGAATCACTTGGGTGCTGGCGGTGTTTTCCATGCGGCGACACACTACAGGGCGTCGGCGCCCCGACTGCAAACTTTGGACGAACGGTCGGCCGGTGGGACGAGTGGCGGCGAACGGCTTGTCAGCCCCACCGGCTCCCGCCAGGCTGGCCCGCGTGATTGAACTGCGCGCCAAGCTCTACCGCATCACGCAAATCCGCTGGGTCGACGTCCCCAAGGCCGCCGTGAAATCGCTGGGCGCCGGCCGCACGCTCGACGCGGTCCTGCACTTCAACGACGACCACGATCGTGTCACGCTGCTGCCCGGCAAGCGCGGCCACTACCGGCTCGCTTTCAAAGTCGAGTTGCTGCGCGCCGCAGGCGTTGAAGCCGGCGACACGATCGCTTTCTCCCTCTCGCCGGACACGGCTTCGCGCGAGCCGGTGCTGCCGGACGAGATGCGCCAGGCGTTTCAGGCTGACCCGCGGCTCCCGCAGCGCTGGATGGCCGAGAAGCTCTCCCACCGGCGCCAGGTCGTCCGCTATATTGAACAGGCGAAAAGTCCCGAGACGCGGGCGCGCCGCTGCTGGATTTCTATCGAGCGCCTCGCGGAGACCGGAAAGCTCAAACATCCGGGTTATTGAACTGAGGAGCCGGAGCGTTTGTAGGGCGGCATCTCCTGATGCCGCCGTTGCGCGCCGAATGCGCCGTTTCGGCGGGGTCGGGAGACCCCGCCCTACATCGGAATTCGCCTACGGCGCGTTGGCCACGCTGAGGATCACGGCGGCGCCAAGTTCGAAGTCGCTGATCGCCGTTGCCCGGTCGACATCGGTCCACTCGTCGAGGGCGTGAGCCCGCCCGCCGCGGTTCGGCGACGACGACGACATCGAAAACGCCGGGATGCCGAGACTGATCGGCAGGTTGGCGTCGGTGCTGCTCGTCGACCACGCGGGCGTCTTGCCGTAGGCTCGCATCAGGGCGGTGACCTCCTTCAGCACCGGATGGTCGGGCGAGGTGACGCCGGACGGCCGCTCGCCGATGAGTTTGATGTCGGCCACGATCGGGCCCTCTTTCGTCGAGCGCGCGGCATTCTCCTCGGCCACGGCCTCAGCGATGATTTTGAGAAACTTGGCATCGACATCCTTGAGCGCAGCCGGATCGACGGCGCGCATGTCGACTTCCATCGCGACCTCAAACGGGATCGAGTTCACGGATGTGCCGCCCGTCACGACGCCGACGTTGTAAGTGACCTTCGGACTGGTCGGCACCTTGAGCTGGCCGAATTTCGCAATGGCATTGCCCATCGCGAAGGCCGGGCTCACGAGCCCAAACGCGCCCCAACTGTGCCCGCCCGGGCCCTTGAACGCGACCTTGTAGCGGCGGCTGCCGAGCCCGCCGTTGGTGACGACGAGGTTGTTGCCGCCGTCGATGGTGATGAAGCGCTTGATGCGGTCCTTCCACTCGCCCTTGGTAAACAGGTAGCGCACCCCGCGCAAATCGCCGGGTCCTTCCTCGCCGACATTGCCGACGAACAGAATGTCGCTCGCCGTCGGCACCTTCGCCTCGTGCAGCGCGCGGATGAACGCCACCATGAACGCGAGGTTGCGCGTGTCGTCGCCGATGCCCGGCGCGCTCAGCCGGCTGCCGTCGCGCTTCACCTTCACGTCGGTCTCCGCGGGAAACACGGTGTCAAGGTGCGCCGCCACGGCGAGCAGTGGCCCGTTTCCGCGGCCGCGGTAGAGACCGAGGACGTTGCCCTCGGCGTCAGTCGTCACGTTTTCCAGGCCGGCGTCCTTCAGTAATTTCGCGTAAGCCCCGCCGCGCGCCGTCTCGCCGAACGGCGGGGCGGGGATTTCCGTGAGCATGATGAGCTCGCGGACGTAGCGCTCGTAGTCGCGCGCCATGACCGCCACCGCCGCCTTGAACGGCGCGCTGGCGGTGAGTTGCCGGGCGCGGGCGTCCTCGGGTGCAGTGGCATCGGCAGCCCGCAGGCCGGCGCCGGTAATAAGAAGCGCCGCGGCGAGCGCGGCGCAGGTGCGAGGAAGCGGAAATCTCATTCGTTATGCACCGATCGGGTGCCAGGTGGTCTTGAACTCGAGGAAATCGCGGATCGCGTAGACGCTCTGCGCAGCGGCGGCGAACCAGTTCGTGTCGGCGTCGGCGAAGCGCACGCGCTTGATGCTCTCGGTGGCGCCGAGGCGGATGGTCTTGCGCTCCTCGGCGGTCGCGGTGCCGCCGACCGCGCGCAGGTGCGCGTGCGTGGCGAACGTTGGCACGAGTTCCTTGCGGAAACCGGTGAGGAGGTTGACCACGCTGCCGGGCAGGTCGCTCGTCGCCAGCATTTCGCCGAAGAGGATCGCCGGATACGGCGTCTGCTCCGACACAAACGCGACGACGGTGTTGCCGCTCACGATCACCGGCGCGAGGAGCGAGACAAGCCCGAGCAACGGCGGCGCGTCGGGCGCGAGCACGCCGACCACGCCCATCGGCTCTGTAACGGTGAAGTTGAAATACGGCGCGGCCACGGGGTTCACGTTGCCGAGCACCTGCTCGTATTTGTCGGCCCAGCCGGCGTAGTAGATGAGCCGGTCGATCGAGACATCGACGTCCTTGGCCGCGGCGGATTTCTTCGCGCCAAACCGCACGAGCGTGTCGATCATCTCGGCGCGGCGCGCCTCGAGCATCTCGCCGAGGCGGTAAAGAATCTGGCCGCGGTTGTAGGCGGTGCGCCGGGCCCAGCCGGGGCCGGCCTTGGCGGCGGCCTCGACGGCGTTGCGCAGATCCTTGCGCGTGCACTGCGGGATGTTGGCGAAGAAGTTTCCGGCCGCGTCCTTGAGCGGATAGGTGCGCCCGCTCTCGGAGCGGATGAACGCGCCGCCGACATACGGCTTCGGGGTTTTGGTGACGGGGAGTCTGCTCATGAGGAGGGGGCGGGTTCAGGCGCGGCGGCCGCGGGGGCGGCCTCGCCTTGGAGATAGGTCGTTTCCTTGTAGGCCTTGGCGACGAACACCCACACGGCCACGCAGCCGATGGAGAGCGCCGCGAAGAAGTTGTAGTAGGACGCGCCCTGCAGCTTCAGTGAGCCGTCCGGATTGGCGATGAACCAGTGCACGAGGGCGGTGAAGGCGTTGCCCAAGGTGATGGACCAGAGGTAGAGCGCCATGACGATGGACTTCATGTGCCGCGGCGACTGGGTGTAGGCGAACTCCAGCGAGGTGATCGACACCATGACCTCGCCGGCGGAGAGCAGCGCGTAGGCCGGCAACTGCCAGCCGATGCTGGGCTTCAGACCGGCGTTGATCTTGGTCTCGATCCACGCGCTGACCATGAAGGAGAGTCCCGTGACGATGAGCCCGAGGCCGATCTTCCGGAGTGGAGTCAGGGCGAACACCTTGTTGATCGCCGGATAGATGAGGTATTGGAACAGCGGGATGAACGCCAGGATCATGATGGCGTTCACCGCCTGAATCTGGGAGGCAATCCAGTCGATGCCGGCAAAGTGGAGGTTCATCTTGGTGGCCTGCAGCACCCACTCGCCGCCGCTCTGGTCCCACAGCGACCAGAAGATCGCGACAAACGCGAAGATGATGGCGAGCCGGCCGAGCGCAGCGAAACCCTCGCGGGTGAAGGTGTCGCGCAGGAAGGTTTTCCCGCCGGGCGGAATGTGCACGAACTTGTAGCGGCCCGACCAGAAGATGACGGTGGCAAGCAGCATCAGGACGGCGGGCACCCCAAAGGCCGGAACCGTGCCGTATTTTTGCAGCAGCCAGGGAATGAGCAGAATCGAGAAGAACGAACCGAAGTTCACCGAGAAGTAGAACCAGCCGAATGCGCGCGAAATCAGGTGCTTGTTGTCCGAGCCGAACTGGTCGCCAACGTTGGAGGAGACGCAGGGCTTGATGCCGCCCGAGCCCAGCGCGATGAGACTCAGGCCGAAAAACAACCCAAGCCGGGTGTCATCGACCGCCAGCGCGATGCTGCCCGCGCAATAGACCAGCGAGAGCCAGAAGATCGTGCGATACTTGCCCCAGAACGCGTCGGCGATGATGGCGCCGAATGCCGGGAAAAAATAGTTGGAGGCGAGGAACCAGTGATACCACTGGTTGGCCTCGTTCTCGCTCATGTGGGCGGGCGCGCCGGAGCGGTCGCGGAGGTATTGCGTCATGAACACCACCAGGATGGCGCGCATCCCGTAGAAGTTGAACCGCTCCGCGGCTTCGTTGCCGATGATAAACGGGATGCCCGGGGGCATCCGGTCGGTCTTGAGCGGAGTGGTGATGTAGGGCTGGTGGGCCATGACTTTTTTGGACAGAATTAACAGAATAAACCGAATGGATCGGGCTTTGGTGCGGGAGAATTTGTTCTGAGCATTTTGTTCATTCTGTCTAAGTTCAGATCAGCTTCGCGTAATCGAGCAGGCCCTGCCGGCCGCCTTCGCGGCCGAAGCCGCTCTCCTTGTAGCCGCCGAACGGCGACGTCGGATCGAATTTGTTGAACGTGTTGGCCCAGACGACGCCCGCCTTGAGCTCGGTCGACATCTTGAGGATGCGCGAGCCCTTGTCCGTCCACACGCCAGCGCTGAGGCCGTAGGCGGTGTTGTTGGCCTTCTCGATCGCCTCGTCGACCGTGCGGAACGTGAGGATGGCGAGCACCGGCCCGAAGATTTCCTCGCGCGCGATGCGGTGGCTCTGCGTCACGCCCGTAAAAATCGTCGGCGGCAGGTAAAAGCCCTTGGCCGGCCGGCGGAACGGCGGCTGCCACATCTCGGCGCCTTCCTTCACGCCGATCTCGAGATATTTCTGGATGCTCTGCAACTGGTCGCGCGACACGATCGCGCCGACGTCGGTGTTCTTGTCGAGCGGATCGCCCACGCGCAGGACGCGCAGGCGATTCTTGAGTTTGCTCACGACAGCGCTGGCCACCGACTCGTGCACAAGCAGCCGCGAACCGGCGCAGCACACCTGGCCTTGATTGAAGAAGATGCCGTTGACGATGCCTTCGACCGCCTGGTCGATCGGCGCGTCGTCAAACACGATGTTCGCCGCTTTGCCGCCGAGTTCCATCGTCATCTTTTTCTCGGTGCCCGCGACCGAGCGCATGATGACCTTGCCGACTTCGGTCGAGCCGGTGAACGCGATCTTCGCCGCGGAAGGATGCGCCATCAGCGCGCCACCGGTGGAGCCGGAGCCGGTAATGACATTGACCACGCCCGGGGGCAGCCCGGCGTCCTGGAAGATCTCCGCGAGCTTGATGGCGGTGATCGGGGTGTTCGTCGCGGGCTTGATCACGACGCAGTTTCCCGCAGCCAGCGCTGGCGCGATTTTCCACGACATCATGAGCAGCGGAAAATTCCACGGAATCACCTGCCCAATGACGCCGAGCGGCGCGAGCCGGCGGCCGGGCGCGACATACTCGAGCTTGTCGGCCCAGCCGGCGTGGTAGAAGAAATGCGCGGCCGCCATCGGCACGTCGAAGTCGCGCGTCTCGCGGATGGGTTTGCCATTGTCCATCGTCTCCGCGACGGCGAACTCGCGCGCGCGATCCTGCAGCAGCCGGGCGATGCGGAAGAGATATTTGCCGCGCTCCTTGCCGGGCATCTTGCCCCACACGGTCTCGAACGCGAGCGATGCGGCTTGATAGGCGGCGTCGACGTCGGCCGCGTTGCCGAGGGCGAGTTCGGCGAGCTTCTGCTCGTTGGCGGGATTGATGGAGTCGAAATATTTCCCGGAGGCGGGAGCGACGAACTTGCCGCCGATGAAGAGATCGTAGCGCGGCTTGAGCTTCGGGTCGGCCGTCTCGGGCGCGGGGTCGAATTCCCAGAGATCGCCAAAGATGAGTTCGGGTGCGGGCCGACCGGGGCGGCCGGCGGGACGCGCGGATTTTTTTTCAGGAGCAAGCGTGGGCATGAAAATTTCCTCGGTTAGTAGCTCTCAGCGGCGTCGCTGAAGTAATAGGGTGCCTGGTAGGCGCCGGTCTTTTGCGCCTCGAGCTGGCGGAGCAGATCGTTGAGCAGCGAGCTCGCGCCGAACCGGTAGCGCTCGTTCGTGAGCCACGCGTCGCCGAGCGTTTCCTTCACCGCGATGAGAAACTGGAGCGACTGCTTCGCGGTGCGTATGCCGCCGGCGGGCTTCATCCCGATGGCGACGCCAGTGTCGAGGTAGAAGTCGCGGATGGCCTCGAGCATCACCTGGTTGTTGCCCAGCGTGGCGTTGAGCGAGGTCTTGCCGGTGCTGGTCTTGATGAAATCGCCCTCGCGAATCACGCGCATGGCGAGAAAGGACGCCGCGCGGATGTTGTCGTAGGTTTCGAGCTCGCTGACCTCGAGGATCACCTTGAGCGCGCAGTCGCCGCAGGCCTCGACCACCGCGGCGATCTCGTCCTGCACCTCGGCAAACTCGCCCGCGAGAAACGCCCCGCGGTTGATCACCATGTCGATCTCGTCCGCGCCGTCGGCCACCGCGGCCTTCACTTCGGCGAGCCGTGTGCGCAGGGGCGACTGTCCGCTCGGGAATGCCGTCGCCACGGACGCGATGCGCACCGCGGTGTCGCTGCCGAGCGCCTTGCGCGCGTGCCGCACCATCGACGGGTAGACGCAAACGGCCGCGACCTGCGGCACCGCCGGATCTTCGTGCGGCCGCAGTGCCTTCTGGCAGAGCGACGCGACCTTGCCGGGCGTGTCCTTGCCCTCGAGCGTCGTTAGATCGACCATCGAGACGGCGAGTTTCAGGCCTTTGATCTTGGAGGCCTTTTTGATCGAACGCGTGGTGTATTTGGCGACGCGCTCCTCGACACCCACACAGTCCACGGTGCCGACTTCGTCGAACAGCCGCGCAAACGCGGCAGAGGGTGTTTTGGCCAACATCCTTGAACTATCGCCCCACCCTACTCTGAAAACAAACGAAAATTCGCCGGCCATCCTGCCCGCCGCACCGTTAATCATACGGACCTCGCACCGCGGCCGTTTGCCGACTTCGTTGCCGGCATGAGCCTGCGAAAGATCCTGAACTATCTCTGGCGCGAGTGGATCCGCCCCCTCGCCCTGCCGTTTCTCCTCATCACCGCCGCCAAGTCCGCGCTCGCCGACATCAACTACGTCCCGAGCGGCTCGATGCAGCCGACCATCCTTGCGGGCGACGTCGTCTTCATCAACAAACTCGCCTACGACTTCCGCGTGCCGTTCACGTTCGCGCGCCTCGCCCGCTGGGCCGAGCCGGCGCGCGGCGACATCGTGGTGTGCTTCGCGCCCGACGACGGCACCCGACTCGTCAAGCGCGTCGTCGGTCAGCCCGGCGACACCGTCGAGCTGCGCAACGGCACGCTTTTTCTCAACGGCGCGCCGCAAGCCTACGCGCCCCTCGCCGCCGACACCCGCGGCGTGCGCGATCTCGAACCCGCCGAGCGCAATGCCGCCGTCTTCGCGCGCGAGTCCCTCGGCGCGGCGGGCCGCGCGCACGCCGTCATGGCGCTGCCGGCGCGCGGCGCGCTCCGCAACTTCGGCCCCGTGCGCGTGCCGGCCGGCCACTACTTCATGATGGGCGACAACCGCGACAAAAGCCGCGACTCGCGCTTCTTCGGCTTCATGCCGCGCCGCGAGATCATCGGCGAAGTCAAGGCCGTGGCCGTCTCCGCCGATCTCGCGCACTGGCTGCGCCCGCGCTTCGATCGGTTTTTCACGCGGCTCGACTGACGCGCCGCTCGCGGCTTGCGCGCGGCCCGCCGGCCGCCTTTGCTTGGCGCCGCATGACCGCCCCTGGCCTGCCTCCGCATCCCACGCCGACCGGCGAGCTCGTCATTCGCACCATTGCGATGCCGGCCGACGCCAACGCCAACGGCGACATCTTCGGCGGCTGGCTCCTCTCGCAGATGGATCTCGGCGGCGCGATCCTGGCGCGCGGCACCGCGCACTGCCGCGTGACCACCGTCGCGATCGACGGCATGGCCTTCCTCCGCCCCGTCAACGTCGGCGACATCGTCACGTGTTACGCGCACCTCCTCGGCATCGGCCGCACCTCGATGAAGATCCGCGTCGAGGCCTGGGTGCAGCGCTTCACCGACGGCCCGCCGTTGCACGTCACCGAGGGCACGATGACCTACGTGGCCATCAACGACACCGGCAAACCGCAACCCGTGAAACGCTGAACCGCCGCCGGCCCGCGAATTTTTCCATCCCGCACAAAAATGAAAATCCTGCTCCGCCTCCTCCCCGTCTTTGCCCTCGCGTTGCTCTCGCTCCACGCCGCTGAGGACAAAGCCATCGCCGCCGCCCGCGCCGCCGATGACGAACGCCTCGCCGCCACCAAGTCCGCCGACCCGAAGCGACTCGATGCGATTTTCTCCAACGACCTTCGCTACGCCCACTCCAGCGGCAAAGTCGACACCAAGACCTCCTACGTGAAGTCGCTCACGAGCCGCAGCACCGTTTACGAGTCGTTCGACTACAAGGAGCGCAACTTCACCGTCGCCGCGCCGGGCATCGTGCTCATGAGCGGCCGCGTGCTCATCCATTCCGCGAACAACGGCCAGAAGGTCGAAAACGATCTCAACTTCCTCGCCGTGTGGCGCGAGGAGAACGGCAAGTGGCGGTTCCTCGCGTGGCAGTCCAACAAGGTCCCGCCGCCCGCGCCGGCCGCGAAGTAACCCGCCCGGTGAGCCTCCTCATCGTTTCCACTGGCCTCGGCGCCGCACCCAAGAGCCTCGTTCTCGCCCGCGAAGCCGCCCGCGTGCTCGCGGCCGACGGCATCCCCGCCGATCTCCTCGACCTGCGCGAGTTGGAGTTTCCGTTCGGTGGCACGGCCGGCTCGTCCGCCGACCCCAACGTCGGTCGTGGTCTCGACCACGTCTCCGCCGCCAACGGGATTATCCTCTCCACGCCAGTCTATAACTACGACGCCAACGCCGTTGCGAAAAACTTCATCGAACTCACCGGCCAGGGCTGGGAAAACAAGGTCGTTGGCTTTCTCTGCTGCGCCGGCGGCGACAAGAGCTTCATGTCGATCATGCCGCTGGCGAACAGCCTCATGCTCGACTTCCGCTGCGTGATTGTGCCGCGCTTCGTCTACGCGACCGGTGCCGCGTTCTCTGGTGACAAGATCGTGGACGCCGACATCGCGGCGCGCATCGCGCAGTGCGCCCACGCGACCGCGCAACTCGCGGCGGCGGTGAAGGGTCTGAGGTAGGGCGGGCTTCAGCCCGCCCTTTTCGCGTGCGGAACTTTCGGAGGGCGGGCTGAAGCCCGCCCTACCCCAGCTTCTCCCGCAGCTCCCTGTAGCGCGTGCGCCCCACGGGCAGCCGCACCCCGTTCCTCAACTCCGCCTCATAATGGCTGCCCTCGCTCGCGTGCAGCGCTTTCACGGCGCTCCACCGCACCACGTAGCTTTTGTGGATGCGCTCAAATCCCGGCGGTAGCAGCGCGTGGAGCTTCTCGAGGGTCTTGTCGTGCAGCTGCCGCTTGCCATCTTCGAGCACCAGTTCCGCGTAGGCGCCCGCGCCCTCGACGTAAAGCACGCGGTCGATCTCCACGAGTTCGACCTTGCCGTATTTTTTCACCGCAAGGAATTTCGCTGCGCCGGCCGCACGGCCCTCACGGTCCGTCGCGCGCGCCAGCGCCTGCGCGAGCCGCTCCTTCGAAAACGGCTTCGGCACAAAATCGATCACGCCGAACTCAAACGCCCGCAGCGCCTGCTCCGTGTTGGCCGACACGACGATCGTGTGAAACGAACCCGCCACGCTCGCCTTCAGCAACTCCATCCCGTCGCGTCCGTGGAGGTTTAGATCGAGGAGCAACAGGTCGATGGGCGACTCGTCCAACCGCGCGCCCGCCTCGGAAAACAGCGCCGCCACGCGGATCGACTCGAGTTTATCGCCGAGAATCTCCCGGCAAAACCGCTCCAGCCGCTGCGCGATCAGCGGCTCGTCCTCGACGATGAGCACTCTCATGAGCCGCCTCCTTCCCCGCGATGCTTGATCTCGATCACGGTCTGCCAGCCGCCCGCCACGGGGTCGTCGCGCAGCGTCCAGCGCCCTGGAAAACTCTCCTCCAGCCGCGCCTTCACGTAGCGCAAGCCCGTGCCGCCCGCCGGCCGGGCCGGATCCACCTGCACCTCGCCCGGCGACACAAATGTGTAGCGCGCCGCTCCGTCCGCAGTGCG
>Ga0163199_1002718_pt1 | contig 10787 bp, 6 predicted proteins | sample PL_2010_150m_FD_113537 | JGI IMG/M metagenome (GOLD analysis project Ga0163199, IMG submission 113537) | Freshwater microbial communities from Powell Lake, British Columbia, Canada to study Microbial Dark Matter (Phase II) - PL_2010_150m | ecosystem: Environmental > Aquatic > Freshwater > Lake ...
GCACGAAGGAGAACGACTACCCGATCGTCCTCAGCAACGACGAGGAACTCAAGCGTCAGCTCGACATGCTTGCCGGCAAGCCGGTCTTCCGCGGCGTGCAGGCGGAGTGGATTGACTGGACGAGCGGTTTCTCGACGGCGGCGCTGGCGCAGCTCGACTACGTGCTCACCGACACAATGACGTTTCCCGGCAAGGATGGTCGCCGCACCAAGCTCTGGCTGAAGGACGTGGAGTCGCTCGTTGAGATGGCCGACAAGCAGGCGTTCATGGACCGCTTCGTGGACTGGCATGTGAAAGTCATCTCGGAACAGCCGATAGACATTCTGGCCAACACCTCCTGGCTGCCCGCGCCGCTCGCTGCCGACTACGACGCGTTCTGGACGCCGGCGCGCGTCCAAAAGGTCGTGGACGCGGCGGTGAAACACCGCGTCGCGCTGGAGATCAGCAGCAGCTACAAACTGCCACGGCTGCCGTTTCTGAAAATCGCCAAAGCCGCCGGCGTGAAGTTCACCTTCGGCTCCAACGGCCGCTATCCGAAGATGGGCCTGCTGGATTACTCCATCGCGATGGCGAAGGAACTCGGCCTGAAGCGCGCCGACATGTTCATGCCCGCTCCCGACGACCAGAAGGCGGTGCAGCGGTGGAAGCGCGCCTGACCACCGCCCGCCGACCCCGACGGTATTTCCTGTTTGCGTTCGGCGGAGTGCGCCCCTACGTTGCTGGCCAGTCCATGAGCATTTGCTGGGGACCAAACAAGATCAACGCCGACTGGGAATCATTGTTCGATTCCTACCGGCGGTTTGTCAAGCCGACGCACACGGCGCTGGAGATCGGCGCGTCGGTCGTCGAGCGCACGCGGGAGATCAGCCGGCACTGCGCGCGGGTGATCGGCGTGGAGTTGATGCCTGAGCGGAAACCAGCGGACTCCGGCAACATCCATTACGTGCTCGGCAACTGGGAGGAGTTAAGCTCCGTCATAGCCCCCGAAAGCGTGGACGTGGCCATCAGCAGCCACGTCATCGAGCACGTGCCCGACGATCTCAAGGCGCTCAACGAACTTTACCGGGTGTTGAAGCCAGGCGGCGCGGCGTTCATCAACACGCCCAACCGGAAACGGCTGACCCGCCGCCTCGTCGAACTGTTCACGGGCGAGCGGAAGTTTCCCTACTGGGAGCATCAGCGCGAATACGTCGAGGAAGACCTGCGGCGGCTGCTCGCGGCCTCCGCCTTCAAACGCTACGAGATTTTTCCCCTCGTCTTCGGTCTGCACGGCGGCCACTTGTTCTGCTACTTGAAGAAAGCGCCTTCCTTCCTGCGCTCGATGGCGAACTACTGGGAAATCCACCTGTTCAAAGACTGAGCCGCGGTTTGCCATCCGTCACGCGCCACCGCGGACGGTTCTCGCCACTAGAATCTCTCTGCGCGGATTTGGCCGGGCTTCTTGGGACTGTGTTCGACAAAGCCCTCGCCCGCGAGAAGGGCGGTGACGGAATCAATCATGGCGGGATTGCCGCAAAGAAAAACGTCCGTGTTGTCGGGGGTGGGTTGGAACCCCCAAGCCGCCTTGACCGCGCCGCGCGTCCAGAGGTCCTGAACGAAACCCGTGGGGCCTTTCCACGGGACGAGTTCGCCGCGCGGCTCGGTGATAACAGGCAGGTAGGTGAAATGCCGGCAAATGCGCTGAAGCGTGAACAGCTCGGTGCGGTAGCCAAGGTCCCAGGAGTGGTAGGCGCCGTGCAGCACGGCGAATTTCCTCGGTTTGTCCGCCTCCAAATACGTCCGGAGCATGCTCATGTAAGGCGCGAGGCCCGTGCCGGTGGCGATGAAAACCACATGCTTGTCCTCCGGCACGTCCTTCAGCGTGAACATCCCCGTGCTTTTCGGCGACAGCCATAAGCGGTCCCCGAGTTCCAACGCAAACAGCCTCGGCGTCAGCGCGCCGGAGCGCACCAGCGAGATGTAGAATTCCAGATACTCCTTCTCGATGGACGACGAGGCGATGGAATAAGCGCGGCGGATGAGTTTCGCCGGATCGGACGCTTGCGGTTCGGCCTCCGCCGCTTCACACCGCTTGGCCGATCCCGGCAGCGCCAGGACGGTGAACTGCCCCGGAATGAACTCCGGAAGCGTCCAGCCTGTCGGGGCCACCCGCAGGATGAGCAAACCCGGCGCGACTTCGGTCCGTTGCGTCACCCGGGCATTCAAGGTCGTTTCAAGCATGGAAGTATGTCACCACTTTCCTAGCCGATAGGACCGAATAGCACAAACAAGTTTTGATTTCCCGTTGGGCGGCTCAGGCGGACAATCTTCGCCTTGACCGGCTGCGGGAGCGGCGTAATGTGCGCGGCGTCGCCGTCCGCGAATTCCGAGAGCGATCCGAATGAGACCCAGCTTCATGGTGTTGCCAGCGCAAGAGGAGACTGCGTGAACTACGCGGTGATCTTCTTCGTCTCGTTCCTGTGCGTCCTGCTGGAGCTTTTCTGGACGCGCATCCTGAACCTGAAAGCCTGGAACCACGTCGTCTATACGGTGATTCCCTTCGCGATTCTCGGCTACGGGATTGGCGCGAACCTCCAGATGGTCTTGTCCCGCCGGCTTCAGGAGTTGGAGGCGCGCAAGCTGTTCGGCGCGCTGCTGCTCGCGCTGGGCCTCGTGGTGGCGGCAAGCACCTGGGCCATCATCCGCCTGCCGATCCGCGTCGAGTATCTGGTGAACTTCCTGGCGAACATCGAGGCCACCGGGATGTTGGTGGCGGCCTACACGCTTTTCATGCTGCCGTTTGTGCTGATCGGTTTTGTGGTGGTCCATCTCTTCGCCACGTCTCCGAAGGACACGCATAAGCTTTACTGCGTGGACCTCGTCGGCGCGGCGGCTGGCGCGGGATGCTTCTTTGCTCTGATCAACGAACTGGCTGTGGTGCGGTCGCTTCTGGCGCTGTCGGCGCTGGCTTCCGGCCTGGGCCTTTGCTTCCTGCTGAAGGGAAAAGGTCGCTGGGCGGCGGTGGCGGTTTCCCTCGCGGCCGTGGCGCTGGCCGTTCGCAGCCCGGAGCCGCTGGAGTATGCGGTGGACCCTCAGAAAGGCTGGGAATGGATTCCCGGTTACTACAAGCCGACGGCCTACGACCAAGTGTCCGCCCGATGGCATCCGCTGGGCCGCACGGACATCTACCGCATCAAAGACCCTGATGTCCGCCGGCAAATGGCGCAGCCGTCTTCCGGGACGTTTCAGGTCAATGTCTCGCCCGCGCCGGAGTTCGCCTACTTCACGTCGAACTTCCTCGCGGGAACGCCTGTCTATCGTTTCAGCGACGTGGGGAAGGATGGCCAATACGCGATCAAGCCCTTTTCGTGCGCGATGGAGATACCGTATGTGCTGCTCACAACACCGCGGGTGATGATCATCGGCGTCGGCGGCGGCCGCGACGTGTTCATGGCACGGACGCACGACGCCCGCGAGATCGCCGGGGCCGAGATCAATCCCGCCATCGTGCAGGCCATGTCGCCGGGAGGGGAGATGTATGAATACTCCGGCCGGATTTACGACGCGGCCAAAGTCGCTTGCGTGGACGGCCGGCACTTGGTCAAGACCGCGCCTCGCGGCCATTACGATCTGGTGGTGCTCAACGGCGTGGACACGTTCTCCGGGCTTTCGTCCGGGGCTTACGCTTACGCCGAAAGCTATCTCTACACCAAGAACGCCCTCGTGGACTACCTCAGCATCCTGAACGAGCGCGGCCTCATCAATTTCAACCGCTGGCTTTTCATGCCGCCGAGGGAAACATTGCGCCTCATGGCCATCGCGCTGGAGGCGCTCAGGGAGAGCGGCATCGAAAAGCCGTGGGAGCACATTCTCATCGGCGCCCAGGGAAGCTGGTCCATGACGTTGATCAGGAAGACGCCCTTCACCGGCGACGAGATCGCGAAGGCCGCCGCCTACTTTCACGACCACGACGCGACGCTGCTTTATCCATCGTCGCGCAACAAATACACGATCAGCCTTCCCTCCGGTTTCTTTGACGCCTATGCCGCTGCCTTCCAGGAGGGGAAGGAACGGGCGTTTGCCGCGCAGTATCCGTATGACATTTCCGTGATCACGGACGACAACCCCTTCTTCTATAAATACTACAGATTCCACTGGCAGGATTTCCTGCGGCCCACGGTGGTCCACCACACGGGAACGATCATCTTCTGGACCCAGCTCCTGGTGCTCGGACAGGCGCTGGTTTTCAGCATCCTGTTCATCGCGTTTCCGCTGGCACTCTCGCGGGAGACGGGCATCCGCAACCTCCCGCGCCGCCGTGTCGTGCCGCTGGTCGCATATTTCGCCTGCCTGGGGCTGGGATACATGTTTGTCGAGCTTCCGTTCATGCAGAAGTTTGTCCTGCTTCTGGGCAGCCCCATCCATTCCATCTCCGTCGTGCTGGCCGGCCTGCTTTTCTGGACGGGCGTGGGAAGCCTCATCCTGCCGCGGTTCCGTGCTTGCTTCGCGGACGATCAGCGGACACTGCTGGCCGCCGCGGCGGGCGTCGTCGCTCTTCTCTTGGTCACGGTCGCTGTTGGGGAGAAAACCCAAGGAGTTGCCATGATCTGGCCGTTCCCGTTGCGGGCGATGTTCGTGACGGCGTGGCTCGCGCCGGCGGGAATCCTGCTCGGCTTCTTTTTTCCGCTCGGTCTTCAAGCCGTGGGAACCTCCGGCCCGGCGGCGGTGGCGTGGGCTTGGGGCATCAACTGCGGCTTCAGCGTGCTGGGATCCATGCTGGCCATCAGCATCGCGCAGTTCATGGGTTTCAACCTGGTGGTCCTGATGGCCGCGGTCGTTTATGCGTTCGCCGCCCTGGCTTTCCGCCGGATGCAGGCATGACCGCCGTCCGCGCCGCGCGCAAATAACCTTTGCCTGACGGGGCCGGCATCGCGCAGAATGCGCGCGTGAGACCGATCATTCTGGCAGTTGCGTTGGCGGCGACCGCGACAGTGCTCGCGCAGTCGCCGGTGATGGAGAAGCAACTTCTGTTCGGCGGCGCGTCGGCCAAGGGCTGGTCGCCGGCGGAATCCACCGTCGAGGTTTCCACCGCGCGCGTGAAAGTGGGGCCGGCCGCGCTCCACTGGCACGTCACCGTGGACTACTACGCCGGCGAGGCGAAATACCCCATCGGCTGGCCGCGCTTCAGCCGCGCCATCCCCGAAGGCCCGCCGCGCGACTGGTCGGCGTGGGATTATCTGCACTTCTGGGTTTACACGACTTCCTCGCGCGCGACGCTGCCGAAAGAGCCGGTGGGGCTGGGCATCCAGGCGCCGGACAAGGGGAGCGGCATTCACCTCGTGCTTACCGATCTGAAGTTGAACGAATGGGTCGAGATCAAAATGCCGGTCTCGAAGATTCCGCAGCCCGGCGACGTCCGCAGCATCCAGTTCAACATCGCCGAGGCGAACTACAAGCACGCGGACCAGCTCGACCTGTTCATTGACGACCTCGCGCTGCTCCGCTACGCGCAGCCGACGATCCTGGAGTTCGCGGCTGAGACGGCGGTGATGTTTGCCGGCGCGCGGGTCCTGCCGGTGACGCTCAAGCTCGCCGGCATCCAGCCCGGCCAGCGCGCGGAGTTGACGTGCGAGCTTCGCCGGGACGGCCAAGCCGTCGCGCAGGCCACCGCCTCCGCGGAGCGCGGGCCGCAGCGCATTGCGCTCCATCTCGGCGGCAAGAAACTGCCGCCTGGCGACTACGAACTGGCCGCGCGGGTTGCCGGCAATCCACAACCGGTTACAGCAAAGGTTCGTCTCATTGAATCGCCGTGGAGATGAATAACCATGCACACTGATGGTTCTCGTTCGATCGTTGCCGTCGTGTTGCTCGCCGCGGCGTTGGTGCCTGCATCGCTCCGTGCCGACCTGCCGCCGGTCCGCGGCGAACGCGCGGTGTTTGCCATCAGCGAGGACGTGGTGGTGGCCCAGCCGGCGCGTTTCGGCGCGAATCTCCAGCCGCCGGCAATGTCGCACTGGTCCGAGGAGCCGTTTCACAACCAGTGGTGGCAGCATCCGAATCTGAACCCATTCGAGGCGCGCGTGAAACTGCTCGCGACCGGCGGCGGCGCGGATTTCATCGAGTGCCTCAATCGCCAGCAAGGCGGCAACGGGCCGGGCATGGGCTGGTATGATGTGTTTCGCGACGGATTTTTCGATGGCGGCAACATCGTGGTCTTCCGGCACGAAGGCGGCAAGACCACGATGCTGCGCGAAGGCCACGTTAAATCCTACAAGGCGTCGCGCGAAGGAGCGAACCGGCTTTGGTTCGACGCGCCGGGCCCGGAGGTGAAGGCGGGTGATGAGTTCGTCGTTCGCACCACGCGCGGCGACATTCCCGCCGGCACCACGCGGACGATGGAAGGCCGGCCGTTCATCATGCGCGGGTTCACGATTTTCGACCGGCAGCGCGAGAAACAATTTGCCGACGCCGGCGGCAGGATGGCCGTGGACAACGACGCGCCTCCCGGCGGCGGTCGCGGTAGTTTGCGCGTGACCGTGCCGACCGCCGCGACGCCCGTTGGCATCGGTTACTGGCTGATCTCCGGCCAACAGAACGACTGGCCGCGCCTCAACGAAGGCAAAGCTTACGAGTTGCGGTTCTGGGCGAAGCAGCAAGGTATGGCCACCGGCGGCGTGCGAGTGCGCGTAGCGTCGTTGAAGGAAACCGCCGTCATGGTCGGGCGCGAATGGAAGGAGCACGTCGTAGAGTTCACCGGCGCACCGCCAAAACACCAGGGTGCGGAGCCGCTGGAGTTTGCCATCGGCGAAAGCGGCACACTCTGGCTCGACAACGTCGTCATCTTCGAGAAGAACGTGGCGCCGTGGGCGTTTTATCCGGAAGTCGTCGCGAAGTTGCGCGAGTTTCGCCCCGGCCACCTGCGGCTTTGGCCGCTCCAGTGCAACGCCGGCTTCGGACGGTCGCTCGAATCCGCGCTCGGCCCGGTGCTGGAGAACAACACCGAGTTAGGCGAGTTGAGCGGCGGCGCGCCGACGAACGCGACGGGCCTGCACCAGCAACTCGATCTCTGCGCCGCCATCGGCACGCGGCCGTGGATCGTCGTCTCCACGCTCGCTACGCCGGAGGAACATCGCCAGCTCATCGAGTATCTCGCCGGCCCGGCCGATTCGCCGTTCGGAAAGAAACGCGCCGCGTGGGGACACCGCGCGCCGTGGACCGACAGCTTCGACACCATCTACATCGAGTCGGGCAACGAGACATGGAACGGCATGTTCGGCGTGCAAGGCTTCGGTGGCCGGCCAAAGGATTACGGCAGCTACTCGGAACTGATCTTCCAGACGATGAAGCGCAGCCCGTATTTCCAGCCGGCGAAATTCAAGTTCATCCTCAACGGCTGGGTCGCCGGCACGAACCGCAAGTGGGGCTACGGCCCGTTGTCGCTCTCGACATGTCCGAGCGCCGATGCTTCTGACATCGCTTACTACACCGGCGGCTGGGACGCGGTCGGCCTCATCAAAGCTGACGACGAGCGCACCGGCTGGTTCAACATCCTCACCTACTCCTATCGCATGTTGCGGCCGCGGTCGTTGGAGTATGCGCAGGTGGTGCGGGACATCGCCGCCGAGCGCGGCCGGCCCGTGATGCCGATGGTTTATGAAGCCGGCCCCGGCTACACGTTGCCCGGCCCCGGCAAGTTCAACCGCAAGGAACAGGACGAAGGCAAGTCCATGGCGCAAGCCGTCAACTCGCTGGACATTTTCATGACCAACCTCGCCGCCGGTTTCGGCGAACAGTCGTTCTTCCTCTTCCGCAATGGCCACTACTGGTCCTCGCACAACCGCAAGTGGCAGGAGCACATCGCATGGAAGGCGCTCAAGCTGCGCAACCAACTGCTCAACGGCGATCTTGTCACCGCCACCGCGCGTGAGATGGTGCTTGTGGATTTGCCCGAGGCCGACGCCGTGGTCCTCAGTCAGAGCAACAGCGCCGACCGCAGGGCGCGAAAGTTTCCCGCCGTCAGCGACGTGCCGCTGGTGGCCTGTTACCCGTTCAAACAGGGCAACCGTTACGCCATCATGCTTTACTCCCGCCGCCTCGATGCGCCCACGCCCGTGACGCTCGAACTCCCCTACGCACCGGCCCCCGAAGTGGAAATCCACACCCTCGCCGCCAAGCCCGACGCCCACAACGTGGACGACGAACTCGTGAAAGTGAAAGTCGAGACGCGCAACGACTTCGCCCGGAAATATCAGCTCACACTCCCGCCGTGCAGCGTGATGGTGCTGGTCAACCAAGCGCGATGAAAGTCTGTGAAATGAAAACCGCTGCCGCCGCCATCCTCGCTGCCGTCGTCACCGCCCATGCCGCGCCGTTGCTCTACGACATGGGCACGCCGAAGTCGGAAGTCTGGGCCGGCTTCACGCAAGTCACCGCCACCAACGTCTTCAACGAGCAAACCGGCTTTGGTTGGCAAACCAAGGATGGTCTCACCGCCTCGGCACGCGCCTACCGCGAGATGGTTGAGAGCAAACGCAGTGACCGCGCTGAGCAGCCGCCGATCTGGACCAATCCGATCACCGAGGACGCTGTCATTGGCGAGAGCGAAAACTCGTTTCTCATCAAAGCCGCGCCGGGCGACTACAACCTCTACGTCGTCTGCGGCACAAGCGACTCGAAGTATCGCGCCCAGTTCTTCGACTTCACCGTGCAGGTCGGCAAGCAGATACAGCGCGTGCAGATCGAAGGCTGCTACCAGTTCCGCACGTTGCGGTTTCGCGCGACCGTGGGCAGCCATCCGCTTGCGATCAAGTTCACCCCGCGCAGCAAGTGGGTCGTCAATGCCATCATGGCGTGGCCCGACGCCGACGCGGCGCGCGTCGAGAAGGAAATCATCGCGCCGTTCGAGGAATGGACGTTCCGCATGCCGCCAGAGCAATGGGCGAAATGGAAGCAGGAGCCGGAGCCGCCGACCGGCCCGATGCCGAAGCTGGACGCCGCGGACGAGAAGCGCGGCTTCGCCGTCTGGTCGCGGCACTACCTCGAATGCGTCTATCCGCACGCCAACCCGCGCACCGAAGACCTCAATCCCGAACTGCGCGCGTTCGCGACGCCGGGCGAGTTTGAGCCGGTCAACTTCATCGTCCGCCCGCTGCGCGATCTCGCCAACGCAAAGGTCACCGTCAGCGCCATCGGCCCGGTGCCGGCGAAGAACATCGAAGTTCGCCGCATCCGCTACATGCTCGCGCGGCCGAACTACACGACGATGTATCGCTACCGCGTCGTGCCCGACGTGCTGGAGCGGTTCGAGAGTGGAGACCTGAAGACCGGCGAGAACGCACGCTTCTGGCTAACGCTGCGCGTGCCCGACAACGCCCCGGCGGGCGAGTATCGCGGCAGCGTCACGTTCACATGCGCCGGCGGCAAGGCCGTCGTGCCGGTCAAGCTCCGCATTCTGCCGTTCAAGCTGCGCGAAGACCCGGCGAAGATTTTTGGCATCTACTACCACCACCCGCTCGACTCAGCCGCCAGCGCGCCCGACAAAATCTCGAAGGAACATTTCCGGCGCAAGGCGGAACTGCAGCATCAGGACATGGTCGCCCACGGCACGCGCAACGTCGTGCTCTCGCTCTGGTGTCCGGCCGCCGACAAGGACGGGAAGTTCGACATCAAGTGGGACACGCTCGCCGAGAAGGTCGAGATGTGGCGGAAGCACGGCTTCGTCGGGCCGATGGTCATGGGCATCAACAGCAGCGGTGTTTATGCCAAATACACGAAGGAGTATCCCGGCTCGCACCTTCACGGCATCAAGGACCCGCCGGAGGAGTTCAGCCGCGAGATGACGGCGATGGTGCGCACCATCGAGGCTGGGCGGAAGGAACGCGGCTGGCCGGAGTTCCTCTACTACCCGGTGGACGAGCCGAGCACTGAACCGTCGTCGGTGAACTTCATGGTGAAGGTGCTGAAGGCGTGCAAGGCCGCCGGCGTGCGGACCTACGTGACGGCCGACCCGACGCACGAGCAGTTCGAGCCGATGCGGCCGTTCATTGACGTGTGGAGCACACAGCCGTTCGCGCCGGACCGCGAGACGATCCTCGCCGACATGAAGGCACGGAAGGTGGAGTATTGGTGCTACCCGAACCACGTCAACGGCGAGAACGACCACACGCCGGTGACCGGCGCGCGGATGACCTACGGCTTCGGCTTTTGGCGCAGCGGTTTTCTGACGCTCAACCCGTGGATTTATCAGGCCAGCGTCGGCGACCCGTGGAACTACCTCGACGGTTCCTCGATGGACTTCTTCAACCGCAGCGAGCCGGACGGCGCTCCGATCCCGGTGGCGATGTGGGAGGCGTATCGCGAAGGCTACGATGACTACCGCTACATTCACACGCTGGAGCAACTCATCGCCGAGGCAAAGAAGAGCGCCAAGCCGGCCGCGCTGGAAGCCGCGGCGAAGGCGGAGCAGGAACTGAAATCCATCTGGGACGCCATCCGCGTGCAGTTGAAATACAAGCACGACGATCTTTGGTCGCCGGCCGAGTTCGATGTTTACCGCTGGATGGTGGCGCGGCAAATCATGGCGGTGCAAGGCGCTTTGAGGCGGAACTGATTCTTGAAAACAGCGACGACGGCACTCTGGCTTCTGACCGCAGCACTGGCGGCGGCTGCCGAACCGGTGATTGACGCGACATCCGCAGAGCGCTGGACAGCGTGCGTCGGTTGGGTTCAGAAACGTCCGGCGAAGTTCGAGGCGAGCCGCGACAAGGAGGGACTTGTGTTCACGGCCGAGGGGGCGAACACCGAGATGC
>Ga0163199_1002719_pt1 | contig 10783 bp, 16 predicted proteins | sample PL_2010_150m_FD_113537 | JGI IMG/M metagenome (GOLD analysis project Ga0163199, IMG submission 113537) | Freshwater microbial communities from Powell Lake, British Columbia, Canada to study Microbial Dark Matter (Phase II) - PL_2010_150m | ecosystem: Environmental > Aquatic > Freshwater > Lake ...
AGTTCGCCACCCTTCCATATGAGATTATGGCTGGATGCACGGCAACAGTTAACTTCATCGCCGACTTGGCACCTGGTTCTGGCAGCACCCGCCGCGAAAAAATAGTTAACTCAATGAACGCCCTTGAAAAATATGAAGATGAGCTATTTCTCTATATGGAGAATGCAATAAAGGCACTGCCAGGGATCACAATGCATGGACATGCCAAGCACCGTACGCCAACTATCTATTTTTCTCTTTCGGGCCACGACAGCGTTGAGATTTACAAAGCGATGGCGGCAAAGAAAGTGAATCTGCCAGCTAATAATTTCTACGCCCTTGAGGTATCGAGAAAACTTGGCTTAGGAGATGCTGGGGCTTTGCGGGCAGGTCTTGCACCGTATACAACGCGTGAGGATGTAGATCGTTTAGTTGCGGGCCTGCATGAGCTTCTCGGCTCATAATTCACAGGCAACGCACAAAAGAAATCGAGGATTTCCACTAAGGAAAGACCTAACATTTACTTATCCGCAAGTACTTGCGGCAAATACAAGGACCATGAGGGCTCAAGTACCGGCTAAGCTCAATAATCCAGTAAGAGGTTAATGCGTTAAAAGAAACAAAGGAGCCGATTCCCCAGGCTCCTTTTTTCTTTGCTCTCACCCTGCTAAGGCGCGTTAATCGAGGTATCCAACTCCCAACTCACCGACAACGCACAATGGATATCTATTGATTCCACCAAGGCACCCCTTACCTTTGACTTATCCGCAAGAATTTGTGGGGAATTCGAGGGAGAATATGAAACTATTACAGCGAAGCATTGCAGCTGCATCTATGGCTGGACTCTTTGCAATTGCGGGTGTCACAGGAGCAAGCGCAGATACTGCAACACCAGTAGTCAAAAAAGTGGCGTTAACGCCAGAACAGAAAACCGCATTTCAGGCACAGATTTCGACTTTTCATACTGCCGTAACCGCTCGCCACAATGCGTTGAGCACGGCATGGGCGAGTATCGACGCTGCACGTGCAAGTCGTGATGCGGCATTGGCTGCTGCGACAACACCAGAGGCGAAGAAGGCCGCTCGTGATGCATTTAAAGCAGCGGTAGCGGCAGCACAAGCAAAGGTTCCAGCAAAGCCAGTGCGACCTGTTCGACCTTAAAAGGAAAGATAAAAAAAGGAGCCAGTTCCCCTGGCTCCTTTTTTCTTTCGGCTAAGTTGTGAAAAATGAAGGCCCAAGCGATGTAGCTTTCGCTAGGGATCTCTCTTGGGCTTTGAAGAAATGATACACCATGAGAGGGACAGATTGAGTTGTGGAGAAACTATCTGAATTGTCTTACCCCTAAGAAACTCTAGGACAATGACGAACAATCTCTTCAACTCATATGCTGTCGCAAAACTAAGTTACTCATATTATCTAATTGGAAAACTAGAAATCTACCTGCGAACTCAGATTCCTATAACGCTAAGTGATTATTCGATTCGAAAAGGTTACCATGAGTGGTACGAGGCGATTTCATTAAATAGTTATGGGGAGTTGACCTTAAAAAAAGCATGTCAAAACAAAGATGGCCTACGGCGCAATCAGTTGGAGGTAGCAAAATACCTGCCATTTGGTTTCTGGCGCCATTTACTCAGTAATAGGCATTATGGAGAACTCTGGCTACCAGAACTCCATCACCTCTTCCCATATTTACAGAATCCCAAATCACTCTCCTCGTTTAGGACAGTGAATAAGCACCTCGATAGTGCCCTTAGGCTTCGAAACAATGTTGCACACTATAATTTTGAATCATTAAGAAATATGGAGTATTCACAAGAGAAAATTCAAATAATATTGGAAATGACTGGAACCAAATACTCCGCCAGAGCTAATTGAAGCCGAGTGATTCGTAGAGCTTTAAGCCCTTTTCATTATCGGCATCTACATACAACATTGCATCCTTAATTCCCTTAGAAAATAAGTAGTTCATTGCAGCGATGGATACTGCTCTGCCAATTCCATGCCCCATATAGTCAGGATCAACGCTAACGACATATAGCTCGCCAACTGGAGCTTGATTAACTAAGTCGTGGTGAATCTTAGTCCAACATGTACCAACGATCCGGCCATTGTCTATTGCTAAGAAAAAGCCAGCGGGATCAAACCATGGTTCGGCCATACGATTTACTAAATCTGCCATGGCCCAATTGCCTTGATCGGGATGGTCAATAAAAATCTTGTTGTTTAGCTTCAGCCATTCCTGTTGGTGAACCGTGGGGTCGAAAGTTTCTATTGTGAAGCCATGATCAGTATCTGGAATCCGTCCCTGTAGCGAACGATGAATCTTTAGTATATGTCGCATCTTTTATACGCGCTCGTTGATGGCGCTCTCTTTGCCACCGCTCGGCATGGTAAAACGGTAACCAACGTTACGGACGGTGCCGATGATTGCTTCAAATTCAGGGCCTAGCTTTGATCGGAGTCGACGGATATGGACATCCACCGTTCGCGTACCACCGAAATAGTCGTAGCCCCAGATCTCCTGCAACAACTGCGCCCGAGTAAATACGCGGCCAGGATGTTGTGCTAAATACTTAAGGAGCTCAAACTCTTTAAAAGTTAAATCTAAAACATTGCCTTTAAGGCGAGCTGTATAACTTGATTCATCGATAACAACATCTCCGGTGCGAATTTCGCCTGAGTGTGGGTCGCTTTGTGCCATAGAAACTCTATGTTTTCCAACTGCGATACGAATACGTGCATCAACTTCTGCGGGTCCTGCAGTATCGAGGATTACGTCATCGATTCCCCACTCTGCACTAACAGCCGACAGGCCACCTTCGGTTGCAATAACGATTATTGGACAGCCTAAGCCAGTAGTTGTTAATAAGCGTGCAAGAGATTTTGCTGCAGGTAAATCACGACGTGCATCGACAAGAATGAGATCAACATCTGGAACATCAACAAGGACGCTAGCCTCCGTTGGCAAGATGCGAATGTTGTGCGCAAGCAAACCCAATGCAGGTAAAACTTCCGCGCTCGCTCCAGGTGTGTTTGTAAGTAGCAACACTCTGGCCATTGGTACAGACTACCCTTGTGAAATCATTGCTTCCACTCGTGCTAGTCATTGGCCTAGCAAGCGCCTATGGCCTTTGGTATCAGCGCTCTCGTGGCACCGTTAAAGCGAAATCGGGTCAAGCCCTAATCAATGAAGCGATGATTGGTAGCGCTTTAGGATCTCGAGCAACCCTCGTGCAGTTCTCAACGGCTTTCTGCACGCCGTGCCGAGCAACACGAGTACTACTTCAAAACATTGTAACCGGCATGGACGATGTTGCCCACGTCGAAGTAGATGCTGAAGCCCAGTTAGAGCTTGTAAGAACGTTAAACATTTTGAGTACCCCAACAACTTTGATTCTGGATTCACATGGATTGGAAGTTGGTCGTGCAGTTGGTGCACCCAAACGCGAGCAAGTTATTGCCGCTCTTTCCGCTATTCGCAAATAGTTCGCAACTGGCTTTAATCGCCCTTACTCCTTATCCTTTTCCAATGTCTTTAGCCAGTAACTTTACTAAGCGTCGAGTGATTGATTTCGGCCGCTTAGCTGGCTCTTTGTGTCGAATGTAATTGTTGTAATTTAAAAACAATTAATCATTCAACTAACAAAGGAAAAATTTATGTCACAAGTTTTAGAAAAAAATATTGCTGCCGTATCAATTGATGCCAGAGGCCCTCGTTTTTCAGCAGGTTTAACAACTATCGTTTTAGCGGTGGCACTCGTAACAACAAATCTCTGGATTGCACTTGCGCAGGCAGTTATTTTTGCAATTGGAGCTATTCGCGGACCGCAGTTCACGCCGTACGCGTTCATTTTTCGAAAAGTGATTAAGCCTCGACTAAAAGGCAAAGCGATTATTGAGGATATTCGTCCCCCTCAGTTTGCCCAAACTGTTGGGCTACTTTTTGCTTTAGCTGCAATTACAGGCTCACTTTTGGGCATTGCCCCACTATTTTCGGTTGCCGTTGCTTTTGCCTTAGCTGCAGCGTTTTTGAAAGTAGCATTTAACTTCTGCTTAGGCTGTGAACTCTATTTACTGCTTCTTCGCGTAAGGTTGTCACATGGCTAGCAAACATGAACTTCACGAAAAGGGCTTACGACTTACCCCTCAACGTGAACTCGTTCTAGCCGCCGTTCGCGAGTTAGGACATTCGACCCCAGAGGAGATCGCAGAAAAGGTGCGCCTTACCCATCCGGGAATCAATCTTTCAACGGTCTATCGCAACTTAGAAACCCTTGAAAATGTTGGCTTAGTCGTTCATACGCATTTAGGTCATGGCGGTGCTACGTATCACGCAGCTGAAGTACTGAGTCACTTGCACTTAGTGTGCGGCACGTGCGGATCAATTGGAGATGCCCCCATTGAAGTCGCAGCTAATTTTGTGAACTCGCTTGCCGATGATTATGGTTTTAAAACCGATGTCACACACTTCGCAGTTTATGGAACGTGTAGTGCCTGCCAATGAGCGCCGTACTTGTTGAAAATGGCGTGGACAAAGGTGCAATCTGGCACTTTGGTGATCCCGTTAAAGAACAACGCGCCCTCGAAGTCGGAAAAGCTTGGGCCGATCTTTCGCATTTAAGCGTTATTGCGGTGAGTGGCGAAGATCGCCTGAAGTGGTTACATGACTTAACTACTCAATTCTTAAGTGACTTAGGTGTTGGAATCTGGAAATCGGCGATGATTCTAGATCCACAGGGCCACATTGAGTATCAATTCAATCTAGTTGATGACGGAAGCACGACGTTTCTTGTTTTAGATCCAGGTTACTCCGATGCTTTAATTACATACTTAACTAAAATGAAATTTATGTTGCGCGTTGATGTTCGTGATGTGACTTCTGAATATGCAGTGCTCCGTGCGCCCGGAGAAACTACCGATATAGGTGGACCTTTTGCTTTAGTTCCACGCAGTGACATTGAAGCAATGAGTGCGACATTTAATACAGTTGCAACCCAAGTTGGAACGTGGGCATTAGATGCTGAACGCGTTGCAGCTGGGCGACCACGCATAGGTTTTGAAACCGATTACAAATCAATACCCAATGAAATTGGCGTTCTCAATGGCGCAGTTCATATGAACAAAGGCTGTTACCGAGGTCAAGAAACCGTTTCAAAGATTTTTAATTTAGGAAATCCACCTCGTCGAATAGTGATGCTCCACTTAGATGGCAGCGATGTGGCTTTTCCTGCGAGCGGGACCAAGATTGAAAATGATGGTGTAGTAGTCGGTTTTATAGGAACCGTTGCAAGACACCACGAATTAGGCACGATTGCCCTTGCGATCGTTAAGCGAAATACTCCAATTGAAGCAACGCTGAGCGTTGAGGGAGTCCCTGCCTCACAGCAGTCCATTCTTTAAGCACGATAGGCTTGGCGTATGGAGCTTTTTACTTCAGTGATTCTTGGTCTTGTCGCCATCGCACTGGGTTTAGCACTTATCTTGTATGCATTCCGTGGTCGCCAATCGCAGGCCAGACGCTCAACTAAATTTAGAGGACGCCCATAAATGGTTTTTACAATTCCTGAAGGTCTGCATCCTGATCTAAATCCACTTGCCTGGATGGTTGGAACGTGGCGAGGAAAAGGCCGTGGCGAATATCCCAATATTGAATCCTTTGAGTTTGCGCAAGAAGTTGTCTTTAATCACGATGGACGTCCTTTTTTAAACTACTACTCGCGTTCATGGATTTTAGATAAAGAGGGCGAAATAGTGCGCCCTGGTGGTTCTGAAACTGGCTTCTGGCGACCTAAACCTAATAATGTTTTAGAGGTAGTTCTTGCACACAACACTGGCATTGCTGAGGGCTGGGTTGGAACATTTGATGGACCGAAAATTCAATTAGTTTTGGATCAAGGATATTCAGCGCCGAGTGCCAAGATAGTTACTGCAGGTGTCCGTTTGTATGGCCTCGTAGCAGGTGAACTTTTCTTTGCTTATGACATGGCTGCCGAAGGACAAGAGTTGCAGGCACATATTTGGTCATCCCTTGAACGTCAGAGCGAATAATTGATCTCATTAGATGGTGGAGAAATCCTCGCTGAGTTAATTAGAAACGACGTTGTTGAATCGAATCATGCCGGTCACTTTGTCGCCTTAAATAGCGATGGCACAACGATGATGCATAAGGGAGATCCAACACAACTGATTTATCCACGTTCATCGTATAAATCTATTTTGGCCTCTGCCATGATTCGAAGCGGAGTGAAGTTAGAACCACGTTTATTAGCTCTGACATGTGCCTCACACTCTGGTCTTGCGATGCATCAAAACGGGGCCCTTGAAATTCTCACGTTGGCGGGCTTGGATGAAAGTGCACTACAAAACGTACGTGGCAAACCACTCGATGAAGCCGCTGCGCTAGTAACGCCCGAACCAACACGACTTGCAATGAATTGCAGTGGCAAACACTCAGGAATGCTTTTGGGTTGCGCAACTAATGGATGGTCAATCACTAACTACTTAGATCCCGAACACCCAGTTCAAGTTGCTTTTAAGAACGAGTTAGAGATGCTTTCGGGAGAAAAAATTTCGCACACCGCGATTGATGGCTGCGGGGCACCGTTATTTTTGATTTCACTCATCGGTCTTGCACGCGCAATTAGAGGTCTAACAATCTCTGCCGATCCAGTTCACAAACAAGTTGTCGAAGCATGTCGGACATTTCCAGAGATGGTGGCGGGGCCTGGTCGGATGACAACTTCTCTCATGCAACAGCATCCAGGCGTATTTATGAAGAGTGGCGCAGAATCGATCATGGTCGCATCGGTTCCCGATGGCCGAACTTTTGCCTATAAAGTAAATGATGGCGGAATGCGTCCGCGTGTAGCTCTTTCGCTCGCAGGGCTCGAACTTCTAGGAGTCGGTGCAACCGAGACAGTAGAAAAGGTCTACGGGGGCGATCAAGTTGTCGGCTCCATTCGCGCAACCTTCTAACAAGTCGTACCCTTAGAGAATGAACGGCCGCATTGCAACCGTAATGGTGCATACATCCCCATTGGATCAACCAGGAATTGGTGATGCAGGTGGCATGAACATTTATGTTCTCGAATCTGCTCAGCGTATGGCGGTTATGGGCGTTGAAGTCGATATCTTCACCCGTCGGACCGAAACAATTTCACCAGATATCGTTGAAATATCTAAAGGAGTGCGCGTCCGTTACTTTGATTGTGGACATGGAAGCTTAACTAAAGAACAACTACCAATACATATTGTGGGTCTTTCCAAAGAGTTTCTCCGGATTATTAAAAATGAAAAGTATGATGCGATTCATTCACATTATTGGATCTCCGGAAAAGTAGCAATGCCAGCGGCCACTCAGTTGGGAATTCCACTAATTCATACGATGCACACTATGGCCCGTGTTAAAAATTTAAATCTTGCCGAAGGTGAAACACCCGAGCCCATGATCCGCGTTCAAGGTGAAACCCAAATTGCAGCTGCAGCCCAGGCGCTCATTGCTAATACCGATTCAGAGGCGGCCAGTCTTGTCTCTTTATATGACGCCTGCCCAGATACCGTTCATGTTGTTAACCCAGGCGTTGATTTGTACACCTTCACCCCTGGTACCGGGCGTAAAGCAGCTCGCGAATTTATAGGCACCCCCGCCGATGCACTGATTGTTACTTTTGTCGGCCGCATTCAGCCCCACAAAGGCCCAGAAGTTTTAATTCGCGCAGCATCTGAACTTGTAAAGCACTCTCCGCTTATGCGTCCAAAGTTAATCGTCAACATCATTGGCGGTGCATCCGGTGCCAACACGGAAGAAGTTGAACGTCTAAAAGAGTTAGCGACGTGGCTTGGAATCGATGACGTTGTGCACTTTGCACCACCCGTTCCCCGTGCAGATTTAGCACAATGGTATCGCGCCGCAGATTTAGTATGCGTCCCTAGCTATTCTGAAAGTTTTGGTCTTGTTGCACTTGAAGCTCAAGCTTGCGGTACCCCAGTTATTGCCACCGCCGTTGGTGGTTTGCGCACGGCCGTTGCCGATGGTATTTCAGGGGTATTAGTCGATGGTCACGATCCTAAAGCTTGGTCGTCTGTTATTGCGCGATTACTTCAAGAGCCTCAGCGCCGCGTACTACTTTCAGTTGGAGCCATTGAGCATGCATCTCACTTTGGTTGGGACGCTACCGCCCGAGGTACGCTAGATATTTACGATCAAGTAATTACAGAGAGCAATGCCGCCGCGAAAATTTCAGGACATTAATGGCTGGAATTGATCCACGAATAATTATTGAAGAGTTTTTAGATTCACATGATTTAGAGTTCGAACAGAAAAATGCCGATACTTTTCTGATAACTCTTCCGGGTGAAAAGAAGCTACAGACCCACTGCGCACTCATCGTTGGGGCTCACTCCTTAAGCATTAATGCTTTTGTTATTCGTAAACCAGATGAAAATGAAGCGGATGTACACGCCTGGTGTTTAGCTAAAAACGCTTCGTTATTCGGTATTGCCTTTGCAATCAATGAGGTCAGGGATATTTTCTTAGTTGGGCGCTTACCGCTAGTAGCAGTAACAGGCCAAGAGATTGATCGCTTGGTTGGTTCGGTCTTACAAGTTTCGGATTCATCATTTAATCCATTACTCGAGCTCGGTTTTGCTAATGCAATTCGTCGAGAGTGGGCTTGGCGCCTTTCTCGGGGTGAGTCGCTATCAAATTTAGAGGCTTTCAAGCATCTGGTTTAGGATGTAGCCATGAGCAACTTCGAACTAATCCTCCTGCGCCACGGTGAATCTGAGTGGAACGCCAAGAATCTTTTCACTGGCTGGGTCAATGTTCGTCTATCTGCCAAAGGTGAACTTGAAGCACAGCGTGGTGGCCAACTTCTTGCTGAGCGAGCCCTGCTTCCCGACCTGCTTCATACTTCGCTTCTCCGCCGTGCAATTCATACATCTCAAATTGCCCTTGATGCATGCGAACGCGACTGGATTCCAGTCCGGAGATCATGGCGATTAAATGAGCGTCATTATGGGGCTTTGCAAGGCAAGGACAAAGCGCAGACTTTGGCACAATATGGCGAGGAGCAGTTCCAGTTATGGCGTCGATCATTTGATGTTCCGCCACCACCGATCGATGATAGTAATGAATTTTCCCAGAGCGGCGATCCACGGTATGCCGATATTGCTCCACCGAAAACTGAGTGCCTAAAAGATGTTATTGATCGAATGCTGCCGTACTGGCACGAATCAATTGTTCCGGATTTAAAGACAGGCAAACGAGTTTTAGTAACTGCACACGGCAATTCACTTCGAGCGCTAGTGAAACATCTTGATGGAATAAGTGATGCCGATATTGCTGGACTGAATATTCCTACTGGAATCCCTTTGTATTATCAGCTCAACGCAGATTTCACACCAGTTGTGAAAGGTGGAGAGTATTTAGATCCAGCTGCGGCAAAGGCGGCAATCGCGGCAGTTGCCAACCAAGGTAAAAAATAAATCTTTAAGGGGTGACTCCAGCATATACATCACTCTGATCACGAACAATTGCCGTAACTGTTATTTCGCCGGCTTGTGCAAAGAACATTGATACTGAAACATGTGAACCAACGGTTGCATTTAACGCCGGTGCAACTGCTTTTGCGTTGGCACTTGGGCCCTCAAAGCGGATAGGTAAATTCTGTGCCAATGTACTTGTTCCGGTTATTTTTGTAACAACACCGTTTATTGCGACACCTAGTAGCGCGTCTTCCGTCGGATGATCATTAACGATCGTTCCAACAAGAACTCCCGTGCCATCAGCGGTTTCGACAACAAGAACATTTAGAAGTTTAATTAAGTTGCCGTTTGTTGTTATTGAACTCTCGACACCATCTGTTACTTGCTTAACTTGACGAGTAGAGGCATTAAAGCCTGCCCCACATGCAGTTAATGAGAGCGCAAGAGTTAGTGCCATAAGTGCAATACCAGTGCGACGCATGAGCGATATTCTCTCACAACAAATAAGCATTGAATTACACTGGTTTTACCCTTGATATCAAGGGGTGACTGGGTTCTAAATCGCTGGTACAATTGTCCTCTAGCGAAGGGCAACACATGACATTTAAGGTCGGCGAAACCGTTGTTTATCCCCATCACGGAGCAGCTCTCATAGAAGCAATTGAGATGCGAGTGATCAAAGGTGAAGAAAAGACCTACTTAGTGTTAAAAATTGCCCAAGGGGACCTCACAGTTCGAGTCCCAGCAGAGAATGTAGACCTCGTCGGAGTCCGCGATGTTGTTGATTCTGCCGGATTAGACCGTGTATTCAACGTCTTACGTCAGCCATATACCGAAGAGCCAACTAACTGGTCTCGCCGTTATAAAGCAAATCTTGAAAAATTAGCATCAGGTGATGTCATTAAGGTTGCCGAAGTTGTTCGCGATCTGTATCGCCGTGACTTAGACCGTGGTCTTTCAGCTGGTGAAAAGCGCATGCTCGCCAAGGCGAAGCAGATTCTTATCTCAGAGCTAGCTCTTGCCGAGCGCACTGATGAAGAGAAAGCTGCAACGATCCTTGACGAGGTTCTCGCCTCGTAATTTAAATGACTGTTACCGCCATCATCGCTGCTGCAGGCAGTGGTGAAAGATTCGGTGCAGGTTTCCCAAAGGCGCTTATCCAATTAGGTGGTTCTACTCTTTTAGAGCATGCCGTTGCCGCCCTTGCACCAATCGCCGATCAAATAATTATTTCTGCGCCTGTCGGATTTGAAGCACAGATCAGCAAGCTTGTTGGCGATGGAGTTATTGTTGTTTCAGGTGGTGCGACTCGGTC
>Ga0163199_1002721_pt1 | contig 10779 bp, 14 predicted proteins | sample PL_2010_150m_FD_113537 | JGI IMG/M metagenome (GOLD analysis project Ga0163199, IMG submission 113537) | Freshwater microbial communities from Powell Lake, British Columbia, Canada to study Microbial Dark Matter (Phase II) - PL_2010_150m | ecosystem: Environmental > Aquatic > Freshwater > Lake ...
ACGCCCTGCAACTGATACAAACATCTGTATTCGTTACAACGGTTCCGTTTGTCTGCCGCACCCGCGCATTCATGGGGCACACCTTAATGCAGGGGGCGTCATCGCACGCCATGCAGATGACGGGAATGGTAAGCTCCTGGCTTTCAAGCCTGAGGATTTTGATCATGGCTAAATTTGGATTAACATTGCCATGGTGTTTCATCGAACAGGCAATCAAACATTGTTGACAACCGGTACATTTTTCTGGATCGACCAGCAATTGTTCCCGCCTTATTTCCATTATGCTGCCTTTGTGAAACATAATAAAATAGTTTGTTTACATTTTGACCCGCTTCGGGTCGGACGGGACTGCGTATTAGATTTATTGCACTGGCGCGGTGCTACACTGAAGATATCCCTGTTGTCAAGACAAAAAACAGGCGCTTTGAAGAAAATGGTTTGACATCGGAAAAAGCCTTAGTATAGTGAGCCCCTCTACGATGAGCTCTTACCAAAATTAACCACAAATCAAGGAGTGTTAATATGGCAAAAGAAAATGAAAAGTTTTCCATATCGGAATCACTTCGCAAGACACGGACATTTGGTAAGGTCAGATGCCATAACCCCAGTTGTATGGGTCGAATGGAGCCTGCCGCCGGAAGCCAGCAGATCACCTGCCCGACCTGTGGAATGGCTTATCGACTTTTCTGGGTGACGCCGGAACTGCCGAGAATTCGCGGCCCGGTCTGGGAAGTTAACCGCAAGTTAGCCGAAAACATACTGGCCCAAAAGTTAGAAGCGTCTATAGACGGTTCCAAATAGATTAAGGAGGAACGAGAAATGGCATTGGATCGGAAAATTGCATACATTGATCTCTCTACCGGCAAAACAGAGATTAAACCAATCCCTTTGGAAGTAAGAAAGAAATTCATAGGCGGCCGTGGTTTGGATGCCTATCTGCTTTACAACAACGCGCCGGAAGGCTGCGATCCGCTTAGCCCGGAAAACCCTTTAATCGTCAGCGGCGGCTTTCTGACAGCCACTTGTGCTTCCGCCACAGCGCGAACACACTTCATGGCCAAATCCCCTCTTACCGGTCTTTTGGGCAGCGCCAATATGGGGGGATTTTTCGCCCCGGAACTGGCGTGGGCCGGATTCCATCATCTGGTTATTACGGGTAAAGCGGAAAAACCGGTTTATCTGTGGATACACAATGGCCAAATTGAAATCCGCGATGCCGCAAAACTCTGGGGAAAAACAACCACGGACACCCAATGGGCAATTCGCGATGAGTTGGGGGATCAAGAGGTTAAAAGCGCCGTCATCGGTCAGGCAGGTGAAAATCTTGTACGGTATGCCAATGTAATGACCGGAATTAAGAATGCCGGCGGTCGTACCGGCATGGGATGTGTGATGGGCTCGAAAAACCTCAAGGCTATCGCAACCCGCGGTACGATGGACATCAAAATTGCCCACCCCCTTGAGGCGCTGGAATTTAACAAAAAATTTATCGAACAGATCACCACCGCCAAGGTTAATAAAACCCAAGGCACATTAGGAACGCCTTTTATCTGGGGAGCGACCAATAGCTGGGGCGGCATTCGAACCCGTAACTTCCAGTTTAATCAGATGGAGAACGCCGACGAAATTGAACCGGAAGCAATTGATGACATCGCCACCAAAACCATTGGGCCGCATCACATGACAGGCTGTTTTGGCTGCCAGGTGCATTGCCGCGCCCAGTACAAGATTCCGTCAGGCCCTTATGCCGGGAAATACGATGAGGGGCCGGAATATACGTCCCTTGGCGCCTTCGGCGGTGAGCCGGACTGCAAGAGCGCCGAAACGGTTCTGACTGGCAACCATCTGGTGAATCAGTACGGCGTCGACAACCTTGAAATCGGCAGTATAATCTCTTGGGCCATGGAGCTATACGAATTGGGGATCATCACAAATAAGGAAACCGATGGCCTTGAGCTTCGCTTCGGCAACGATGAAGCGTTACTGGAGATGGTCCACCGAATCTGCACCCGCAAAGGCTGGTTAGGCGATGTTCTTGCTGAAGGGGGCATTCCGGCAGCCCAAAAAATCGGGAAGAATTCTTTCGACTATCTCATCCAGGTCAAAGGAATGAGCAACCTCCATTCCGATGAGCGCGGAACGCCCGCTCTCGCCCTTAATGTGGCGACCGCTTCCCGCGGCTCCGACCATTTGCGGAGTCGACCGGCCATCGACCTGTATCATCTTCCCGAGAGTGTGCTGCGAAAGGTTTACGGCAGCCCGGTTCCCTACGATGGCCCCCTGTCTTCGGACCACATGGAGTATATAGGGAAAGCATGGGAAGTTTTCTGGCAGGAGAACTGCTACATGGCGGTTGACTGTCTGGGAATTTGCAAATATCACACCGTGTTTTTAGGGGCGACATTGCCTAATTTCGAGGATTGGCCCAAGGCAATTTACTACAACACCGGTCTTGAGTTTACCCCCAAAGAGATTTGGGACGTTGCCGAGAGGTGTAACAACATCGAGAGACTTTTCAATCTGAGAGAGGGGCTTACACGCAACGACCTGGTCAAAGGCGATACGCTCAATCATCGGTATTTTGATGAGCCTTGCCGCAGGGGAGCGCTGGATATTATCGGCGCCAAGATTGATCGGGACAAGTTCAAAATTATGATAGATGAGTTCTACAAACATCACGGCTGGGATAACGACGGTGTCCCGACGGCAGAAACTTTAAAGCGCCTGGGCCTGGACAAAGAACCTACCCATTTGCTTTAGATAAAAACAGAGGAGAGAAGAATGGAGAAATTTCTGACGGTTAATTCTGACAAATGCACCGGCTGTCGCCTCTGCGAACTCGTTTGTTCTGTTATGCATGAGGGTGTGTCAAACCCGGCAAAAAGCAGGATTCAAGTGGTTAAGTGGGAGGATGAAGGCCGATATATTCCGATGATCTGCCAGCAGTGCGAGGATGCGCCCTGTCAAAGTGTCTGCCCGGTGGGCGCCATTTCCAGAGATAAGGAATTCGGATTTTTAAAGGTTGATTACGATGTCTGTATCGGCTGTCGTTTGTGTGTCAGCATCTGTCCTTTCGGCGCGATGAATTACAATAAGACAACGCGAAAAGTCTTCAAATGTGATTTGTGCGGTGGAGATCCTCAATGTGTGCGTTTCTGTGAAGCAAACGCGATAGAGTTTGTCACTGCCGATGTTGTCAGCTCACTGAAGAAAAGAGAAGGCGCCACGCGTCAGTCTGCGGCAAGTAAACAATCTCTGGTAATTTGGGAACACGTCTGAGCGGAAGTCAATGAATAGCAATTAACGGGCGCTCATCCGGGAATGGCGGGTTTTGGCCGCTGTTTCCTGGCATTTGCTGGACGAGACACCGGTTGCCCCTCCCCGTTTTTCAGGTAAAGCGCTGTAACTTTGCTTCGGGAGCTGACAATGTGCGACAGTAGGAAGACTTTTCAGGAGATTTCTGTCGGAGATGATGCCTGTTTTTCAAAAACAATCAGTGAGACTGAGCATATCAAACAATAAAACCTGGCCTGGCATGTCGGGGATAACAAGGAGGATTTTCTATGGATTATGAAGAGATACTTTTTTCCGCGGAAGGACCTGTCGGCTATATGACATTGAACAATCCGTCAAAAATCAATGCCCTGTCCAAAAAAATGATCGGTGAAATGATCCATTTGCTGACGGCCGTGTCATCGGAAGAATCGATCAAGGTCATCGTCATCCGGGCCACCGGAAAACATTTCTGCGCCGGACATGACCTATCCGAGATGCGGGGACAGGGCGTTAAGGAATACAAGTTTATTTTCGACCAGTGCACGCAGATGATGCAGATGATTCACGCTATCCCCCAGCCGGTCATTGCCCAGGTTCAGGGGGTTGCCACTGCTGCCGGTTGTCAGCTTGTGGCCTGGTGTGATCTGGCGGTGGCAGAGGAAGGTGCCAGGTTTGCCACGCCCGGCGTCAAAATCGGACTGTTCTGCACAACCCCCATGGTGGCCATAAGCCGTGCCATCGGGCGCAAGGCTGCCATGGAAATGCTGCTTACCGGCCGGTTTTTCCCGGCATCGGAAGCAAAGGAACTGGGCCTGATTAACCGCGTCGTGCCGCTTGAAGACCTGCCCGGAGAAACCCAAAAACTGGCCATTCAGATCGCCGAAGCCAGCCGCTTTGTGCTGGCCATCGGCAAGCAGGGTTTTTACGCCCAGATCGATCAGCCGGATGACCCTGCCATGAATTATGCCAAGCACACCATTGCCTTGAATCTGACGGCCGAAGATGCCCAGAACGGCATTGCAGCGTTTATCGAAAAGAAACCGCTGGTGTGGAAAAATCGGTGAAGGATGCCAAATCAACACAACATGCGCTTTCAAACACCCAGGATCTGAAGTAAGGTGCAAACCCCAGTTTAAATATTTCAGACCGGACAGGCGTTCGATATAGCCGAGATCATTACACATGCCCCGCGGGACGCCATGTAAGAATAAGCCTCCCTGAGCGCGTCAAAGACCGCGTCGGCTTCGCCATACAATATTGTTGACATCTTTCCAACTTCGCATTGCAGACCTTTTGCCTGGAGTATCTTTACAAATTCAGAAATATCCTCCGAAAGACTCTCTTTTCCGAGTGGATACAGGCTTATTTGAGCAGAGATTTCCATGACGCCCTCCTGTCAGTTTTTATCTATCCTGAAGATCAGGAAAGCCCCCCAGAAAGGAACGAGGCTTCGGCAAACTTTTTCCACCAGTTTACCCACGGATACACAGAAAGCGTTGTTATAGGGAGGTACAAAGACAGCGCCTCTGATAGTTGTTGTTGAGCCGAATTTGTCCGCCATATCCTTCAGTTCCCTGTATGAATAGAATCTGGCGTCTCTGAATACCGAATCAGGATTCCTGTGCAAGTCCCGCCTCCTCTTGAACGCCCACCATGAACCCGAACCGAGAGTTCCGACCACCACCCTTCCGCCTTTTTTGCAGACCCTCATCATTTCGGATAAAGACTTTTCGGGCTCGCAAAAGAACTCGAACGCGGTTATTGATATGACGACATCAAAGGCCTCATCCGGAAAATCGAGCGCGGCGGCGTCACCTGTAAAAACATTTGTCAGGCCCTTGGATCTCGCGATGTCGAGCATTTTTTCTGACACGTCCATACCGATAATATCCACCTTATATTTCAGTATCTCAGAGGCAAAAAAACCTGTTCCTATACCTACATCAAGTATCTTTTCGCCCGATTTCGGACCGGCAAGCTCCAGGATCAATTCTCTCTCGCAATCAGCCACAAATTTTCCCAGACATGTTTCGAACCATTTGTCATAATGTTCGGCAAAATTGTCAAAGGTATGCATGGCGCCCCCCCTCCAGCTTTATTTTGTTATCCCCGCGCAGGCTTGCGCCAGCATACCAACAGCCACATCCTTCCGCAGAAAACCGATGCCCAGGGCGGCAAGGCGACCAACCATACCGTGCCCGCCATCTATTTGAGCTATTCTCCCGCCCTCGCCGGGCTTCAGGTCTTCAAGAGTCTTTATCTGCATCGCTATCTCCTGATATGTATGTGACGCGAGCAAGAAGCTCTTGTCAATACAATTTGTGTTTCATCTATTTTCACCCTTTTCCGCGTATATCAGTTTTGATTGTCCCGTCGGGCTCATCTCCTTTGCGATGTTTTTGAATCTTTTTCCGAATATGGATTCCTCGTTCCGAAGAAACTGCTTCACATCCCTTGAGCCAAGAAAGAAGAGACGAATATAAAAGAGCGCCCTTAAGAATAACTTCTCGGGTATTGCATGCTCCATCAAGCAGAATCTGCCTCCTTTTTCAAGAACGCGTGCCACCTCCTCGACGGCCATTTCCCTTTCGAAGCCTTTCAACTCATAGAAGGCATGAGAGCACGTAACACCTCGGAATGCGGAGTCCTTGAAGGGCAACCGCGCGGCATTAGCCTGGACAAAACACACCTGAGAAAGATTCAAATTCACCGATTTTCGTTTTGCTTTTTCAACCATTCCGGAAGAAAAATCGAGTCCTACCACCAACCCGCCCTTTCCCACGCGCCCCGCCAGTTCGACAGCGACCGCGCCGGTTCCGGTGCAGAGGTCCAGTGCCTTGTCTCCTTCGGATACCCTCGTTCTGTCGGTGATGAATCTTCGGAGAGATCCTTGTCGATCCTGGGAATGCAATCGGATAATGTGGTCATAGATCCTGGAAAAGAGATTATAGTAGACCTGTCTTATTGCACCCATATTGAATCCTCTCCTGTTTTTTGATTGCCCTTCCCTCATAGCAATTCCCTTTTCGACTCATGGACGCCCACATCCCGAACCGGTCAAGCAATGAGGATGTCATGCATTGCCATCACCAACTCATTATTTTCATCCGAATTTCCGATGCTGATCCGCAGGTGATCCGTCAAGTCGTAGCTTGACAATGGCCTGATAATGATCCCTCGCCTGAGGAGTTTTTCAAACAGTTCGGAGGCGGCCATCGTCGGCTTTACCAGGATAAAATTGGCCTGGGACGGGTACACCAGAAACCCCATTTCACCCAGGGCATAGGTCAACATCTCACGCCCCTGGACCACTGTGCGGATGGTTTCGCTGCGAAAGGCATCATCGTCCAGGGCCGCAATTCCAGCCGCCTCAGCCAGGACATTCACGCTGAAGGGGAGTTTCACCCGCAGCAGGTAATCGGCCAGTCTCGCCGGCATGATGCCATATCCCAGACGCAACCCGGCCAGACCGTACAGCTTTGAAAATGTCCGCAGGACCACAAGATTGGGGGTTCTACTTGCCAGGGAGAGGATCGAATAGTTTTCCTGAGGCACGGCAAAATCCATATACGCTTCATCCACGACGAGCAGGCAATCCTCGGGAAGGCGATGATGCAAATCGAGCACTTCTTTGACAGGAGGCGCGAACCCCGATGGATTGTCCGGTGTGGTCAAAAATACCATGGCCGTGGCTTCATTCACCGCCGCAAGAAGCTCTTGCATGGGAAAGGTGAAATCACTCCGCAGCGCAATCTGGCGGAACGCCACGTCACAGAGTTTGGATTGGAGTCGGTAGATGTTGAAACAGGGCTGAAATGCCAGGACATGACCCCGGCCCGGTTCAACCGCCACCCGGATGAGCAGGTCGATGATCTCATCCGAACCGTTGCCTGCCACAATCCGGTCCTCGGGAATCCCATGATAGGCACCCAAAGCCCGACGAAGCCGGGGGCTGCCCGCCCGAGGGTAACGATGCACCTCCGTTAACTGCTTTTTCAGGGCCTGGAGTACCTTTGGCGATGCCCCAAGAGGATTTTCGTTGCTCGCCAGCTTGATCACGGACGAAAGACCGTATCGCTCTTGAATCTCTTCGATGGACAACCCCGGGCAGTAGGGCTCAAAATCAAGCAATTGCCGACGGATCAAGGAGCGGCTCATCAATCATTCTTCCTTCTATTCAAGACAAGAACTCCATCATCAGGGGACATTCATTATTCCTCTCTCTGATCGGGAATCCGCTTTTGTCTTCCGACTTCCGACTCCTCTGCCGGATGCGGCGCTGTGATCGGCTCTATTTCGCCGTTGTAATAGATCGCTATCATCTCGCGCATGGTTGCACCTGCCTCTACCCTGTAAACATCGATAAAATTCTCTTTCAGCATGACAGTCGGCAAGTTCATGCGCCTTATATACGGAGGACAAGGGGCTCGTTGCAATGTTACATTCTACCATTTTATAGGGTCCGGACTGACGTATCTTGACATCCCCCACACCCTTGACGCCGTCAACGGCTGAAATTTTTCTTCTATCTCTGCCCGCAGTTCTGGGTCAAGGTTTGCATCCAGAAGAATCAGAATCGGCGTCCAGACGTTTTTCGCCCCGAGCCTGATGATGAGCAGGGCAATGAGCATCACGACAGAACCTTTTTCATCGATCAATTCTTCGCGCACGGGCAGATGCGGGGCAGGTTCATCATCCGGCAGACACCCGCTGCCGTAACGCCAAAGACAATGATTTTTTTTTCTTCTTGTTCTGCAAAGGCCCACAACCCCTCAAACGTGCCATTGATCAGTGTGGTTCCGGTTATGAGAACCAGGTCTGAGGAGCAAATCATATCCATGGCCTGCGTTCTCCCGTCCAGAATCTCCACGCCAAATTTTCGAGCGCCGATGTTGTCGCGGTTCAGATCGGTGATGCGGATGTACGCAGGACCGAATTCTGTCACGAGCGCCTCAGCGATAGCGGGATTCAGGCCGACCAACCCCACGGAGCGGGCTCCGGTCTTCCGCACATGCTCGGCGATCTCCGCCGCGCACTTCTCCGGGTCGTCATCTCTGCAGTGAACCGTTCCCTCGACTTGATTCAAAGACCGCATGGTTGCGTTCAGCGTCGCCACAAACAGCGCACGATTCCGGTTGGAGGTAAGCGGCAGGTCCAAGACATCCCGCAACTTGCCTGTAAACTCGGCGGGAGAATCGGTAAAGGCCTGCCCGCGCGCGTCCAGCACGACGGCCTCGATCACGCGTTCTTTCCCTTCAATAATTGGAAAATCGCGCCGTTTCGGCGTACCGATCGCCTCCTCAGGCGTCAACGGCTTGGCGAGGACCTGGAGCGCAACATCGTTCATCCCGTGCGCGACAACCAAGTCCCGCAGTTTATCCCGACATTGTTCAAGAATCATTTTCAATTGACCACCCCCAAAGCTGAAAGGATGAAACGAAGCGACACCCATGAGAAAACCAGACTGAAAAGGACCTGTATGAGAACTGAAGGAGAGCGGTGATTGATGACGGCGCCAATCTGTGACCCCACTAACGTGCCTATGCAAAGCGGAATCGCAACGGAGTAGTCAATATAGCCCTGTGCGGATTTCATGGCCGCGCTGATGAATGCATTTGCTGCGAAACAGACCAGCGCGGACCCGACGGCTGTCTTGATCGGCGCCTTCAACAAATATGCAAACCCGGGCACAAGAACAGCCCCCGTACCAATACCGAAGAGACCAGGAAGGATTCCCGCGAGACTGCCTAAGACAACCTTTCTCGAACAGGAGTCCACCAAATCACCAGAGGCCGAATCATCCGTTTTACCAGCCCCCCGACTTCGGATGACATCCAGGATCATACGGAGCGACAGCAGAAGAAAAACCATCCCTATCCCTAAATCGAGCCAGCGTTCTTTGCGGGCGAAATACAGGAACAACAGGGAGAAGACTCCTGTGGAAAGCGCCCCGGAAAGGATCACAGGAATCAACGACCGAAGCGGCACATGACCCAGCCGGTAGTGCTTAAACCCGCCGCCCAGCGTTGTGAAAAAAACTGCCAGAATAGTTATCCCAGCAGCATAGGCAGTGGACATCCCCAAGCCGAATCGGAGCATCGGCATCAGCACGATGCCACCGCCAACACCCAGAAATCCTCCCAATCCACCAGCCAGCAGGCCGGCCAGGAGCATGAATAGATGGTCAACCATGTTTCTTTTCCCTTTCTATTGTTTGCATTCGTTATCTTTGCTGTTTTCAGCATCGCTTCGGTGATGCCTGCAAACAACTCCCTTACGTCTTTCGTATCCGGCAGTTCCCGCCCGATGCGGGGCAAAATGTCCCGCTGAACAGTTAGGCGCCGCGTCGGCGGGTCATGGCAACTCCCCAATGGGTGTTTCGCCGCCCATGACCTTGTCGCCCGCGGAGACCAGAATATGGGCGTCATAGGGTAAAAATACCTCCACCCGCGATCCGAAGCGAATCAGGCCGAAGCGTTCCCCTTTCTGAACGCGCATACCCTGCGCTACCCAGCAGTCAATCCTCCGGGCTATGAAGCCGGCGATCTGAATGACGAGCACCTTCCGGCCATCGGGCATACGGATCAAGACGTCATTCCTTTCATTGTCTTGCGAGGCCTTGTCCAGATTGGCGGAGATAAAACGACCCTCATGATAACGGACATTTTCAATGACCCCGTCACAGGGCATCCTGTTGACGTGGATATTGAATACGCTCATGAAGATGCTGATCTTTTTCAAAGGTACTTCAAGCAGCTCGCGATCAGCGACCTCTTCGATTCGCAGGACCTTTCCGTCGGCCGGGGAGATGATGAACTTTGAATTCTCGGGTATTTTTCTTTCCGGATTCCGAAAGAACCAGACAACAAAAAGTGTCAGCAAACAGAGAATGACGGCCGGGATACGCCAGCCGAAAGCCAAGGCGATGATGGCAAAAACTGCCGGGACGGCTATCGAGGGCAACCCTTCTGCTGCTATGGGACTATGGTGGTTCATGAGTCGATACTTATGGTCCTTTCGTCTTGTAGAATATGCCGTCACGCCTGTGCACGGCGGTTACCGAACCTTTCCGGCAGAGTGTGTCCAGATGCTTTAACGCTTCTCCAGGCTGCATGGCGAGGCCGGAGGAGACGCCCTCAAGGGTGCATGGCCGCCTTCTCAGCAAGGAAATAATATCGGCCGTTGACTGCCCGGTCTGAAAATCGGAGGATTCGGCAGGGCCGTGTCGGCTGATAATCTCGACTGTTTCTGAAAAAAGCTTTTTAAGGCTTTCCATCTGATCTTCGGAAACGGCATAGGCAAATTCCTCGGCAGGTGGACGGGTCACGGTATTCAATTGGACCCGCTCCGGGCGGATTTTGCAGAGGAGCGCGTCAATCTTCTTGATTTCCGAAGGGATGGCCGTCACGCCTGCGAGCAGGAAGACCTCCAACCACACAGCCCCCGGGTAAACGCGAACAAAATCGATGAGGCCGGTAATCATCCTTTCAAAGGGAATATCCC
>Ga0163199_1002722_pt1 | contig 10771 bp, 13 predicted proteins | sample PL_2010_150m_FD_113537 | JGI IMG/M metagenome (GOLD analysis project Ga0163199, IMG submission 113537) | Freshwater microbial communities from Powell Lake, British Columbia, Canada to study Microbial Dark Matter (Phase II) - PL_2010_150m | ecosystem: Environmental > Aquatic > Freshwater > Lake ...
GAAGGCGGCCTGCTGCGCCTGCCCGACGGAACGCGTTTCATGCTTGAGCATGACCCCAGGGCAGAACTCGCGCCGCGCGACATCGTCGCCCGCGCAATCGACTTCGAGATGAAGAAGCGCGGCCTCGATTGCGTCTTCCTCGATGTCTCGCATAAGTCGGCGGATTTCCTGATCGAGCATTTCCCGAATATCCATTCGCGCTGCCTCGAGTTGGGCATAAACATCACGCGGGATCCCATCCCGGTAGTGCCAGCCGCGCATTACACCTGCGGCGGCGTCGTTGCCGACCTTCACGCCCGCACGGACCTCGCGGCATTGTATGTAATCGGGGAGACTGCCTGCACCGGATTGCACGGCGCGAACCGGCTCGCCAGCAACTCTCTGCTGGAATGTCTGGTGTTTGCCGAGGCTGCCGCGAACGACATCCTCTCCTCGACGCCTCAGGAGCGGCCGGCGCTGCCGCCATGGGACGAGAGTCGCGTCACCGACGCCGATGAGGAAATCGTCATTTCGCACAACTGGGACGAACTGCGCCGATTCATGTGGGATTACGTGGGTATAGTCCGTACCAACAAGCGATTGGAGCGCGCGATGCACCGCATTCGCCTGCTCGAACGTGAAATCGATGATTACTACGCCAATTTCCGAGTCAGCAACGACTTGATCGAACTGCGCAACCTGGTGATGACGGCCCACTTGATCGTGCGGTGCGCCGAGCGACGCCATGAAAGCAGGGGACTGCATTTCAGCCGGGACTACCCGGATATGTTGCCGGAAGCCACCGATACGGTCCTGCGCCCGCCACGGCCACGCTGATACCTATGCCCGGGGCGAGCATGAGCGCCTTCGTACTATTGCCGGGTGGCCGAATGCCATCTAAGCCAGACACGCAAGCGGCGGTACTCACCGGGGTCCAACGCATCGGGCAACACCACGAGCGGTTCCAGCCCATTTGCTGTTCCGAGCAAAATCACTGTCAGCCATGTCGTGACGGTCGTTTGCCGATGAACGCAGGCATCCCCGGATTCGCCGTCCATTCGGACATACGCCAATGCGCCTTTGTCGCGCAGGCTCAGAACGGCGATGCGTCGGCTGCCCAGCCAGTGCTTTCGACAGTGCCACGCCGACATGGCGATCGAAAGCAGCGCGACGAGCTTGATCCAGAACGAAATTTCCAGGTGGCCGACGACCAGCAAGGCACCGGTGTGCGTCGCGACCAGCAACACGGCCAGTATGCGTGAGGACCTCAGCGTCAGGCCGACAGGCAGCAGCATAGCTGCCCCCCGATCAGTTCAGACGCGGCGCAGCGCCAAGGTTCCGTTGGTGCCGCCAAAGCCGAAAGAATTAGAGAGTGCGGCGCGAATTTCCATCTTGCGGGCAGTATTGGCGCAATAGTCGAGGTCGCACTGCTCGTCTTGGTTAAAAATGTTGGTGGTCGGCGGTGAAACCTGGTAATACAGCGCCAGGCTGGAAAAAATCGCTTCCACTCCACCCGCAGCGCCGAGCAGATGGCCCGTCATCGATTTGGTGGAGTTGACAACCAGCTTCCGGGCGTGGTCGCCGAAGCAACGCTTGACCGCGACAGTCTCCGCGAGGTCTCCCAGCGGCGTCGAGGTCCCGTGCGCATTGATGTAATCAACTTCGTCGAGATTCATTCGGGCATTCTTCAGCGCATTGACCATGCAACGCCGCGCGCCATCGCCGTCCTCGACCGGTGCTGTCATGTGGTGAGCGTCGCCGCTCATGCCGTAGCCGACCACCTCGGCATAAATCGTCGCGCCACGCTGCCGGGCGTGCTCGAATTCCTCCAACACCAGAATACCGGCACCTTCGCCCAGGACAAAGCCGTCACGGTCCTTGTCCCACGGGCGGCTCGCCGTGAGCGGGTCATCATTGCGGGTGGACAACGCCCGCGCCGAGGCGAAGCCACCTATCGCCAGCGGAGTCACGGTCGATTCGGCACCCCCGCACAACATTACGTCGGCATCGCCATACTCGATGATGCGCGCAGACTCACCAATGCAGTGGGTCGCCGTAGTGCAGGCCGTCACCATGGCAAGATTCGGGCCCTTGATGCCGAACATGATCGAGATATTGCCAGAGATCATGTTGATGATAGTGCTCGGAATGAAGAACGGTGAGATCTTGCGCGGGCCGCCGGCCAAAAACTCATTGTGTGTCGACTCGATTTCCTGCAACCCGCCGATTCCGGAGCCGATATTGACGCCTATGCGTTCCGCGTTTTCAGGGGTAACCGTCAGCCCGCAATCCTTGAAGGCCTGAATTCCTGCCGCCATGCCGTAGTGGATGAAAGTATCCATGCGGCGAGCTTCCTTGGCAGAAAGATAGGAATTGATGTCGAAGTTCCTGACTTCGCCGGCGATTCGCGCCGAAAAAGCCGATGCGTCGAAGCGCGTAATCGGACCGATTCCGGACCGGCCGGCCAACAGATTATCCCAAGCCTCCTGGACGGAATTCCCGACGGGCGAAATTATGCCAAGGCCCGTGACGACGACTCTCCGACGCGACAATGGGGACTCCCGCTGTTATTGACTCTTGGAGGGCGGCCGCTGGACTATTTCTTGACATGGCCGTTGACGTAGTCAATGGCCTGCTGAACGTTGGTGATCTTTTCGGCTTCCTCGTCGGGAATTTCGCACTCGAATTCCTCTTCCAGGGCCATTACCAGCTCGACGGTATCCAGCGAGTCGGCGCCAAGATCGTCGACGAAGGATGACTCGTTCTTGATCTCGGACTCGTTGACACCCAACTGCTCAGCGACGATCTTCTTGACGCGTTGTTCGATGTTCTCCATGAACTGCTCCTTCCCTGATTGTCAGGTGTGATGAATAAGCGCTGCATTTTACCAGAAGGCCTGAATCAATCGTATCCTTCGTGCTTTCATTGCATATACATTCCGCCATTGACATGCAACGTCGTGCCGGTGATGTAGCCGGCACGAGATCCGGCCAGAAATGCCACGGCGGCGGCAACCTCACTGGCCTGGCCCAGCCGGCCGAGCGGAATCTTCTGCAACAACACCTCGCGCTGGGCTTCCGGCAAGGACTTGGTCATGTCGGTATCGATGAAGCCCGGTGCAACGCAGTTTACCGTGATGTTTCGGCTACCCAGTTCCTGCGCCAGTGCCCGGGTCATGCCAGCAACACCGGCCTTTGCGGCCGCATAGTTCGCCTGTCCCGGGTTGCCGGAACTGCCGACCACCGACGTAATGCTGATGATCCGACCGTGGCGGGCCTTCATCATGCCACGCATCACCAGTTTGGAAAGCCGGAATACCGCCTTGAGATTGGTATCGATCACTGCATCCCATTCTTCATCTTTCATTCGCATGGAAAGATTGTCGCGCGTAATTCCTGCGTTGTTGACCAGGATCCCCACCGTACCGAACTTGCTTTCGGCTTCTGCCACAAGCGCCGCGCATGCGGCCGGATCGGTAACATCCAGCTTCGCCCCCAGTCCAGTAATCCCGGCAGCATCCAGTTCCCTCTGAATGTCAGCGGCCCCTTCGGCGGAGGTAGCAGTGCCGACGACCCTCGCGCCCTGGGCACCCAGTTCCATCGCGATGGCGCGACCAATGCCACGCGAAGCGCCCGTCACCAATGCAACTTGTCCGGCTAGCATGAGACTCCCTCCTTGACTGCCACGAGCGCTGCTTCGGTACCCGCGGCATCTGCCATTGCGCCGCCGGCGACTCCCTCGGTGCAGCGCTTGACCAACCCGGCCAGAACCTTGCCGGGACCGCATTCATAGACATGCGTGATGCCCTGACGGGCCATCATTTCCATGGTTTCGACCCAGCGTACCGGGGCCGCGGCCTGTCGCACCAGGGCGTCCTTGATCCGCGCTGGATCGCTCTGGCAAACGACGTCAACATTGTTTACCAACGGTATTTCAGGCTCCGACATCACGATTGAGGCCAGCCGCCCTTTGAGAGCTTCCGCAGCCGGCTGCATCAGTGAGCAATGGAACGGCGCTGATACCGGCAGCATTACCGCACGCTTCGCTCCCCTTCTCTTGCATGCATCGGCGGCACGTTGAACGGCAGCGACATGACCGGCGATGACGATCTGCTCCGGCGCATTGAAATTTACCGCCTCCACGACCTGTCCCTGGGCACTCTCGGCACAGGCGGCTTGCACTGCTTCGGCATCAATTCCGAGGATCGCCGCCATGGCCCCTTCGCCCGGTCGTACCGCTTCCTGCATGGCCTTTGCGCGGAGTTCCACCAACGGAATGGCGTCGGCGAACGCCATGGCTCCTGCAGCCACCAATGCAGAATATTCGCCAAGGCTATGGCCTGCCACGATCGAGGGGCGCGGCCCACCTCGTGCGAGCCAAAACCGATAAATGGCAATGCCCGCCGCGAGCATCAATGGCTGCGTATTTACAGTTTGACTGAGCGCTTCGGCCGGGCCGTCGGCGACGAGATGCCAGAGATCCCTGCCGAGCGCAGTCGACGCCTCGTCGAATGTCTGCCGAATCACCGGAGCATCGCCGTAGGCCGACATCATGCCGATTGACTGAGAACCCTGTCCGGGAAAGACCAGTGCAAATTTCATGTTCAAGCCCTAGCGTTCAGAATCTGAGCAATGCTGCGCCCCAGGTAAAGCCCCCGCCGACACCCTCGAGTAACAGGGTATCGCCCCGTTTGATGCGACCCGCCTGCACCGCATCGTCCAGCGCGAGAGGAATCGAGGCAGCCGAAGTATTGCCATGGCGATCCACCGTAACGATGACCTTTTCTTCCGGCAGGCCCAATTTCCTGGCCGTCGCCTGGAGAATGCGGATGTTGGCCTGGTGCGGAATCAACCAGTCGATCTGCGCCGTAGCCATATCGGCCACAGTCAGGACTTCATTGGCTACGTCGGCAAGCACCTTGACGGCAAACTTGAAGACTGCCTGGCCGTCCATCTGCAGAAACGGGGTTCCGATGATCTGGCCACCGCACAACTGACCCGGCACCGATAGGATGTCATTGAAACTTCCGTCCGCGTGCAACGCGGTGGCCTTGATTCCCGGTTCGTCGGACGCTTCAAGCACCACCGCCCCCGCGCCATCCCCGAACAGAACGCAGGTGCCACGATCCTTCCAGTCAAGTATGCGTGAGAACACCTCCGAGCCGACGACCAGGGCGCATCGGTGCGAGCCGGAACGTATGAACTTCTCGGCGATTGCCAGGCCGTAAACAAACCCGCTACATACTGCCTGGACATCGAACGCGGCAGCACCATTCTTGATGCCCAGCTTGTCCTGCAGCAAGGCGGCGCTGCTGGGGAAAACGAAATCAGGCGTAGACGTTGCCAGGACAATCAGGTCGATATCTCCAGCAACGCGGCCAGCCGACTCAATCGCGCGCAGACTGGCTTGCAGGGCCAAATCGCTGCAACTTACGTCTTCAGCAGCCAGGTGTCGGAAACGGATGCCGGTGCGTTCGACGATCCACTGATCGCTACTATCGACGCCGCGTGCCACAAGTTCGTCGTTACTGACTGGATCGCCGGGAAGGAAGCTTCCGGTGCCGGCAATTCGCGAAAAGACCGGCCGAGGAATCATCAATTCGCCGCCTTCAGCGCCATTCTCGCGGCGATCAGTTCGGGAAGCCTGTTTCTCGCAGCTTCCGCCGCCCTCTCAAGGGCGCAGACGAACGCAACCACATCGGCGGAGCCATGACTCTTGAAGACGATGCCTTTGAGTCCGAGCAAGCTGGCGCCGTTGTAGCGACGCGGATCGAAACGCCGCTTGAAGGAATTCAGTACCGGCAAGGCAATCAACGCCGCCATGCGGGTCAGCAAGTTGCGGTTCAATTCCTCGCGCAACGCGGCGCTCATCATTCGGGCCAATCCTTCAGAAGCCTTGAGGGTGACATTGCCGACGAAACCGTCGCAAACAACCAGGTCGACGGTACCCTTGTAAATGTCGTCACCCTCGATATTGCCGTAAAAATTCAATCCACTTTCACGAAGAAGCTCTCCAGCACGCTTGACGGTCTCATTGCCCTTGATATCCTCTTCCCCGATGTTCAGCAGGCCGATGCTCGGATTCTCCTTGTGTTCCAACGCCGAATACAGCATGGATCCCATGATCCCGAACTGCAGCAGGTGTTCCGGCTGGCAATCGACATTTGCGCCCAGGTCGAGCATATAAGTGTAGCCGTGCAATGTCGGCACAATGCTGGCGATAGCCGGCCGATCAATGCCCGGCAGGGTCTTAAGCACAAAACGTGAAATCGCCATCAGCGCTCCGGTGTTCCCTGCCGAAAGGGCAGCCTGCGCCTCTCCGCTCTTCACCAATTCGGCTGCGACCCGCATCGAGGAATCCTTCTTGGTTCGCAGCGCGGTGGCGATCGACTCGTCCATTGCCACTTCCTCACTGGCATGTCGAACCGTGAGCCGCGCGCCGAATTGCTGCAATGAGATACCAAGGCGCGGCAACAGATCTTCCTGCCGGCCGACAAGAATCACCGAGCAATCCGGGTCGCAACGCAGAAAGTCGATGGCGGCGGGCACCGTTACCGGAGGGCCGTGGTCTCCGCCCATGCAATCGATGGCCAGCGTGACCGTCATCGCGAGATCAGCGTGATTGGGTCTGGACTATAGCGATGGTGTCGGCGCGTCGACCGAGTGGCCAGCGGCAAGAGCAGCGGCCTCAGTCGGGTCCGGGGCCGACGCCTTACCGTTGCGCTTACTCGCCCTTGCCCTTGGCGACCTTCTTGCCGCGGTAGTAGCCGCTCGGGCTGATATGGTGGCGCAGGTGAACTTCTCCCGTAGTCGCCTCGATCGCCAGCGGGGGCGCTGTCAGGAAATCATGGGCGCGATGCATGCCACGCTTGGAAGGGGACTTCTTGTTCTGTTGGACAGCCATATTGTTGCTCCTAGTAATTCGTACAGGTAACTCGATTCAGTGTTTCTTCAACGTCGCCAGAGCCGCAAAGGGCGAAGCGACCGCACTTCCGTCATCATATCCCGGCATTGCGCAGGACCGATGCCGCGGCGCGATCGGCAACGCCAGCAAAACCTCGTCTTCTACCAAAGCCAGGACCGGCTGATCATCCGACGCCTCGATGGGATCGACCCGGTCATCCTCCAAGTCCTCGTCCGGCCAGACCGCGCCCCTTGGGACCAGTTGCAAACGGCTCCTGATCTTCAACGAGTGCCCCAAAGCACCGAGGCAGCGCTGACACTTCAAATGCAATTCGCCCGCCACTTCGATGACCAGAAAGGGCTTGTGGTCCGTGTCACATTCCCCCGACACCGACCACGACAAGGAACCGCCGTCGTCCGCCAGCATGTCGGCCAGGCGAGACATCGAACTCACCGGAAGTTCCCCGGCTAGTCGCCGCCGTTCGCGCGCGAACTCGATGCTGTCGATGAGAATTTCGCCTTTTTGTCCCATGTCCTACCGCGACAAAACAGTAGATGATATTATTTTTCTCTTCTCCAGTCAAAATTTGCACATCCAGTGCCCGCCTGATGACTTCCCCGACAAGCAATGCCCGACCCGGCCAATTGCCTTTGATCCTGGCATCGACGTCACCGTTTCGGCGTGAATTGCTGGGACGGCTGCAAATCCCCTTCGAGGTGGTTGCCCCCGATGCCGACGAAACGCCTTTGCCCTGTGAGGTTCCGGTTGAAACCGCGGAGCGCCTGGCCGCTTCGAAGGCGCGCGCGGTGGCCGGGAAACACCCCGAAGCCTTGATAATCGGTAGTGACCAGGTCGCCTTCTGCGGCAATCAGTTGTTCGGCAAACCGGGAACCCGAAAGAATGCCATGGCACAGCTTCAGGCGATGCGGGGAAAAGCTGTGACTTTCCATACCGGATTGTGCTTGATGAACTCCGCCTCGGGTCGCATCCAGGTTTGCGGTGTTCCCACGGAGGTTCGCTTCCGGTTTATGTCGGACGTGGAAATCAATCACTATCTCGATCGCGAAGATGCATTGAATTGCGCCGGTAGCGCCAAGTCGGAAGGCCTTGGCATCACTCTGCTCGACTACATGCGCAGCGACGACCCGACGGCACTGGTCGGCTTGCCGCTGATCGCGCTGTGCAGGATGCTGCGCGTCGAGGGTGTCCTAGTGGATAGCGAAGCGCCCTAGGGCGCCCATGGCTCCATCTGCGACATTTGCGCCGAATTGGCGGGCCAGTTTCTCGGCGATGTTCTGCTTGATCGTGTAATCGCGGATATCCTCGGCCTTGATCATGTCCCTTGCCACCGTCTCGACGGTGCCGTAAGCGTCCGCCAGGCCCAACTCGATGCTCCTGGAGCCGGTCCACATCAGACCGCTGAACATGTCAGCGGTCTCCTTGAGGCGTTTCCCGCGCCCTTTGCGCACCACGTCGACGAATTGCTTGTGGATTTCGCCGAGCATCTGTTGCGCATGCTCCTTGTGGTTCGCGTCCTGGGGGGAAAACGGGTCGAGGAAGCCCTTGTTCTGTCCGGCCGTCAACAGTCGCCGCTCGACGCCCAACTTGTCCATCGTTCCGGTGAACCCAAAACCGTCCATCAATACCCCGATAGACCCAACGATACTGGCTTTGTCGACGAAGATCTTGTCGGCCGCCGCAGCCACATAGTAGCCACCGGAGGCGCAGATATCCTCGACGACCACATAGAGGGGAATATTCGGGTACTTGCCGCGTAGACGCCAGATTTCGTCGTTGATGATTCCGGATTGAACCGGGCTCCCGCCGGGGCTGTTGATACGCAGTATGACGCCTTGCGTGCCCTTGTCCTCGAAGGCTGACTGCAAGGCGGGCATGATCCGCTCCGCGCTCGCATCCCCCTTGGCTTGAATGACGCCGTTCAACTGAACCAACGCCGTGTGCTTCTTGCCGTCCCCCAGCCTATCCGCGGAGTCGCCCCAGTCGATGAAATAGGCCAGCACCAACCCGACATAAGCGAAACCCAGCAGTTTGAAAAAGATCCCCCAGCGGCGCTGGCGACGCTGCTCCGCAATTCCCTCGAGCGCTATCTTCTCGATGATCTTTCGATCCCAGTTGGAATCATTGGGGGTCTTGTTCGAGGCATCCATGCGAAATCAATCTTTCAGGTAGACGTTGCCGTCACGTTCGAAGATGCCCAGGGCAACAAGCCCGGTCCCGTTGCAGCGTCCGCCCAGACAACGGCCGCTCTGCGGCGAGTACATGGCGCCATGGGTACTGCAGATCAAGTATAAACCGGAATCATCGTAAAACTTTCCCGGCTGCCAATCGAGTTCGACCGGTATGTGCCCGCAGCGGTTCAGATAGGCATGCACCACTCCGGCATGCCGTATTGCAAATGCAGGTTCCGATACCCCGTATCGCTCCACCGAAAATAGCACGCCGTCGCCGCCATCAACCAAGGCGGACGACGGGCAGACTAGGATGGCGGCAGGATTGCCTATATCTAGGCGTTCAGCATCAGCCATTCGCGAACCTCGGCGACCGACCCGGCGCACAGCAACGGCGACTCGGCTTCCAGAGAGACGCGCGGGTGGGCTCCGTAGGCGACCGCCACAGCCGGCACGCTGGCATTCCTGGCCATCAGCAGATCATGTGTGGTATCCCCGATCATCAGGGTGTTTTCCGCCCCAAGGTCGAATTCCTCCATGAGTTCCAGCAGCATCTGCGGATGCGGCTTGGAGTGGCATTCGTCGGCGCATCGCGAGGCATGGAAGAATTGCCTCAAGCCGCTTCCGGCCAAAGCACGATCGAGGCCACTGCGCGTCTTGCCGGTCGCAATGCCGAGCAGGAATCCGGCCTCGCCGAGCGCCTGAACCAGTTCGAAGGCACCCTCGAACAGCACCAGGTCGTGGTCGCGCGCCAGATAGTGGTAACGATAGCGTTCCGCGAGTTCCCGGTAGCGCGCCGGATCGAGTTCCGGCAAGGCGCTCCGCAACGCATCCTGCAGCCCCAGTCCGATGATATGCCGCGCCCGCTCGTCGCTCGGCGGTGCAATCCCGAGATCGTCGGAAGCGGCCTGGATTGCGCCGACGATGGTCGCTGCCGAATCCATCAGGGTTCCATCCCAGTCGAAGACGATCAGGTTAAAACGCTTCCCCATAATCCCTCTTTTCGTTGGCTTCCAGCCTGGCCAGAAAACCGCGCAAGTCATCCGGCAGCGCGGCCTCCAGCCCAATTGCCGAGTCGTTCAGCGGATGAATGAAGTTGAGCTTCGCGGCATGCAGGAACATGCGTTTCAAACCGGTTTTCTGCAGGTTCTTGTTAAGCGCAAAGTCGCCGTATTTGTCGTCGCCCGCGATGGGAAAGCCGAGGTGGGCCAGGTGCACGCGGATCTGATGGGTGCGCCCGGTCTTCAGTTCGACCTCCACCAGACTGAAATTTTCCCAGCGCGCCAACAGGCGCACGATGCTGTGCGCCTCCTTGCCGTCCGTGGATACACTGACGCGACGCTCGCCTTCGCCGGTCAGGTATTTCAGCAATGAAAACCGCACATGCTGAAGGACATTGGTCCAGCGCCCCCGGACCAGAGCGAGATAGCGCTTGCGGATTCCCCCATCGCGGAATGCGTCGTGCAATCTTGTCAGCGAGGCCCTCTTCTTGGCGACTATGAGCAAGCCCGAAGTTTCCCGGTCCAGGCGGTGGGCCAGTTCCAGCATGCGCGCATCCGGGCGCAACCGGCGCAACTGCTCGATGACGCCGAAGCTCACGCCGCTTCCGCCATGGACCGCAGTCCCGGCGGGTTTGTCGATGACCAGCAAGGCTTCGTCTTCGTAGGCAATGTCGAATTCGCGCGACGGAAGCGGTGCCA
>Ga0163199_1002723_pt1 | contig 10771 bp, 8 predicted proteins | sample PL_2010_150m_FD_113537 | JGI IMG/M metagenome (GOLD analysis project Ga0163199, IMG submission 113537) | Freshwater microbial communities from Powell Lake, British Columbia, Canada to study Microbial Dark Matter (Phase II) - PL_2010_150m | ecosystem: Environmental > Aquatic > Freshwater > Lake ...
CCGAACATCCTGCTCATTGTGACCGACGACCAGGGGTTCGGGGATTTTGGGTTCATGGGAAACCCGAATGTCAAAACGCCGAATTTGGACCGGTTGGCGTCGGAATCGGCGGTCTTCTCCAACTTTGTGGTGACCCCCGCCTGTTCGCCCACGCGGGCATCCCTGCTTACGGGCCGCAACCATCTGCGCACGGGAGTCTGGGGGGTCGGCTCCCGCGCATTCCAACTCCGCGACGAGGTCATTGCCCCGGCGTTTTTTCAAAAGGCCGGCTACCGGACTTTCCATTGCGGCAAAGGGGACAGCACCTCGCTGCTCGAACTTCAAGCGTGGGATCGCGGTTACGACGATGCGGCGCTGCTCAATGGTCCCGGCAAGCCCGAGAAGGTTTCATCGGGCGGCTACACCCACCGCGACCCGATGATCGCCACCCGCGAATCCAATACACCGGTGGAGGGATGGACGGTCGATGTCATGAACGACCGGATTCTGGAATTCATCAAAAAGCCGGGAGCCCAGCCTTGGTTTGTGAACGCCTCCTACATCGTTCCACACTTGCCCTGGATCTGCGACGAACGCTTTTCCAAGCCCTGCCGCGACGCCGGATTCTCAGAGGAACTTGCCGCCTGCTACGGGTCCATCGCCCAGCTCGACGCGGCGGTCGGCCACCTCCTCGACGAAATCCGCAACGCCGGACAGGATACCATCGTTCTGCTTTTCAGCGACAACGGCGCGACCTCCCCGGATGTCGGCACGACCATGAGTTCCAACGATCCGGCATCCGCAAGCACTGACTGGAAACGCCGGAATTTCCTCGGTCTGCGCGGGAGCAAGGCGACGATCTGGGAGAATGGCATCCGCTCCACCCTGTTCGTGCGATGGCCGGGGCATGTTCCGCCGGGGCCGCGCGCGCAGCTTGGCGCGGTCGAGGACGTTCTGCCGACTCTGCTTGATTTGGCCGGCATCCCGGCGGAGATCTTGCCGCCCCATCAACCCTTCGACGGCATCAGTCTCCGCCCGGCGGTGATGGACGCCGGGGCTCCGGAGGAAGATCGCGGGATTTTCCGGATGGCCCTGGCCTTCGAGGGCTCTCCCGAGCAGTCCTCCATGCCTTCGGTGGCCGGAACGGGACTGATCTCCGACCCTCGACAACTGAAATTCGAAGACCACCACTTCTGCCTGCGCGGCCCGCGCTTCAAGTTTCACAGCCTGCGCGGAGGCGGCACCATGCTGGTGGATTTGCAAACCGATCCCGGGGAAACCCTTGATGTCAGCGGGGAACATCCCGAGATCGCGCGCAGCATGGCGGAGGCCTGCCGGAAGTGGTGGGACGGACTCATTGCCGAAGGACGCGCCTTCCGGCGTCCGGTCATTCATCCCACACCGGGACCGTCGGCCAAAAATCGCACGGTCGTTTCCATCCCGGCGAATGCCGCAACCGCGGTCACAGGCAGTGTGAAAGTGGTGACATCGGCCGTGGAAGGATTCCAAAAGGCCGGCGACATGGTGACTTACGAGGTCGAGGCGGGCGAACCAGGACGCTACCGCCTGGAGGTCATCGGCAACGGCTTGGCCAGCGGACGCGGCTGGATGCTCACCCCTGAAGGTGCCGCAGCGGTGCCGGGGTTCGTCCAAAACGACCGACTGAGCTTTGAGGCTTTTGACATTCCCGCCGGGCACAGCCTCCTCTCGTTCGGCATCCGTGAGGCCGCCGGCCCGGATGAGAAGCCTGCCGCCCTCTCCCAACTTGTCTTTGTCCGCCAACCCTGACCCGACACTGCAGGCGATTCGTCATCTCAATCCATATAACAAAACCATGCATGCCGTTTCAGCCCCCGCCGGAAAGTCTCACGATCCCGTCAGGATTACTCCCTATCTCATCATCGCCACTGTGGTGGCGGCCTTGGGCGGGTTTTTGCTGGGTTACGACAACCTCGTTATCAGCGGCACGCTGGATTATCTCGCAAAGTATTTCCACTTGGAGGCGCTTGGCACCGGGTTCGCCGCCAGCATCGCGCAGCTCGGTGGGCTTGTTGGGGCGTTGTGCGGCGGATGGATTGCCGACCGTCTGGGATTGAAGAAAAGCCTTTATGCGTGCGCGATATCGTTCGTTGTCTCCTCCGCCGGAATTTTCTGGGCTCCCAACATCGAGCTCTACACGTTCTGGCGTCTTGTCTGCGGGCTTGGCAGCGGGGCGGCGACGATCATTGCGCCGATGTATGTGGCGGAAATCGCGCCCGCCGGAGTGCGTGGACGGCTGGTCACGATTTTCCAGCTCGGCTTGGTTTTCGGGATTTTTTCTGCACTGCTGATCAACAGCTTCATTCATGGAATGGGCAGCGAAGAGTGGAACGTCCAAGTTGGGTGGCGCTGGATGTTTCTCGTGGGAGCCCTGCCGGGAACGCTCTTTTTTCTGGCGGTGCTTGGAGCCGTCGAAAGCCCGCGATGGCTGATGAAATCGGGACGCGAGGCTGAGGCCGGAGCCATTCTCAACAAGCTTGACGGCCCGGTGCGGGGAGCGGAAATCGCCGGAGAAATCCGTGAGGCACTGGCGGGCGAAGAGGGTAGGTTTTCAGAGCTTTTCCGGCCTCCCTTTCTGCGTCCCCTGATCATCGGCGTCCTTCTGGCTGCATTCTCCCAGACCAGCGGGATCAATGTCGTCCTGGTCTATTTGCCGGAAATCTTCAAAGCATCCGGGCTGAGCGCAACGGATGCCTTTTCGCAGTCGGTGGTGGTCAGCCTCGTCAATATCGTATTTTCATTTGTCGCGCTCTGGTTGATTGATCGAGCGGGCCGCCGCACCCTCATCCAACTTGGCACGGCAATCCAGTTTCTGGCGTTGGCGACCATCGGGGTGATGTATTTGGGCTCAGTCACCGGGGTTGTGCTGGCGCTGGCGATCATGGCGGTGATGGCCGGCCATGCGGTGGGCAACGGGGTCGCCTGCTGGGTGATCATCTCGGAAATTTTCCCAACCAAGCTGAGAGGTCGTGCGATGTCGGTTGCGCTCAGCGGCATGTGGGTGGCTTCCTACCTCAGCCTTTTGGTTTTTCCGCTCATGAGAAAACACCTCGGCGATGCCGGGACCTTCTGGTGCTTCGCCGCGTTTGCCCTGCTCAACTTCCTCTACGCCCGCTTCCAAGTGCCCGAGACAAAAGGATATACCCTGGAGGAAATTGAGGCGATGTGGCAGCGCGACGGACGCGAAGAAAAGCAGCCTGGATAAGCTTCCGAGGATTGAGGTCCATCCCCACAAGCCATCGCAGAAGCCTTACAAAAAATGTCTCAGCTGAGACATTCTTTGTAAGGGGTATCCCTCAGCCGTGGATGGGTGCATGGTCGGCGCGCAGGATTTCCCGCCGGAGCATGTCGAGCGCGGATTGGGTGGCGAGCTGCTTGAATGTCTCCCGATCGCGGGAGAAGACCGATCTGGAGCTTGTGGTTGTATGGCTCTTTCTGGCGAGGGCAATGAAGACGGTTCCCACCGGCTTGGCGTCGGTTCCTCCATCCGGTCCCGCAATTCCGGTAAGCGAGAGCGCAAAATCGGTGCCCGCTTTCCGAAGGCAGCCCTCCGCCATCGCGCATGCGACCTGATCGCTGACAGCCCCATGATTCCGGATCAGTTTCTCGGCAACGTCGAGATCGGAAATCTTTGCCTCATTCGCATAGGTCACGTATCCGCGCAGGAAGCAGTCCGATGCGCCCGGGATGTTGGTGAGCCGGTTGGCGAGCAGTCCGCCCGTGCAGGATTCCGCCGTCGAGATCGTGAGGCCGAGCTTCCGGAGCCGCGCGACAACCCACTCTTCGAGCGCCTCGCCGCGGCTGGAGACGAGATGGTCGCCGACTGCCGCAAGGACGGTGGGCTCGACTTCCTCCAGCAGGGGAGGGGATCCGATGAGCCGGAGATCCACCTCGTTCGGTCGTGCGCAATATCCCACCTCCAGATCCGGGTGCCGGGACAGCTTCAGGCCGACAAGCTCCTCGACCGCGCTCTCGCCGAGGCCGACGATCCGGTAAGTTCGGCATTCCCGCGCGGGGAGGCCTCCGCAGATGCTTCTCAGGATCGGCAGCGCGGAGGCTTCGAACATCGGCTGGAGCTCGCGTGGAGGACCGGGAAATAGGAAGAGGTGAGGGGATCCCGCGACCGGTGGAATGTAGAGTCCGGGAGCTGTGCCGTGGTCGTTGGAAAGAACCGTTGATCCCATGGGCACCATGCACTGGCGGAGCATTCGTTCGCGCAGGCAGAATCCGCGGGCGGCGAGCATGGCTTCGATTTTTTCGCGGATCCGGTCATCCGCCTCAAGCTTCAGCCCGAGAAGCTCGGCGACCGCCTCGCGCGTGATGTCATCGGTGGTGGGCCCGAGTCCGCCGGTGACCAGCACGATGTCCGCGCGGCCGAAAGTTTCCGAGAGCGCCTGCCGGATTGCCCCGCCATCGGGCACGGTGGTCTGCCGCGAAACCCTCAGGCCAAGCGGAAAGAGCTGTTTTCCGAACCATGCGGCGTGGGTGTTCAGCACGTCGCCGAGAAGAAGCTCGGTCCCGGTATTCAGGATCTCGACGATCATTCCGCGCAGCACTTCAGGGCCTGCATCCAGTGGCGCACGCGCTCGCGTTTTTCACAGTTTCCGTGCAGATCGTAAACGTAGTAGAGGTTCGCCAGCATCCGGACCAGCATCTGCCGGTGGGTGGCAGGCTGGAGGTGGCAGTCCTTTAATTCCAGTCCCTGGCGCAGGAGAATCCCCTCGACGTCCCGGCGCGCAAGGATCCTTCCGCGGTGGAATGGGTCGAAAAAAACCTCGCCGTGCCGGGCGATAAAGTGGCCCGGCAGGTTGATGCCCTCGATTTTCATCGCGGCACGCGAGCCGACCATCATGTAGAGCAGGGTCAGCGTGATCGGAATTCCGGAGCGGGTTTCGATCACCTGCGGAAGAAGCGAATTCCGCTCGCAGTAGTAGTTGTCGCTGTTGCCGCGGAACTCGAGTTCTTCCGAGAGAAACTGTGAGAGACGGAGCACCCGCTCCCGGTTGCTGACGGCTCCGGAGATTTTGACAAGGAACTGGCGGCCCCAGTTGTTGAGCTTGTGCTCGCAGGGAAGAATGCAGACGCCGGGCTCCATGGCGCGCGCCAGTGCCCAGCACGCCTGCTCGAGATCGGCGCCGTCCCCGAAAAAGTGGCAGAGAAGGGAGAATTCCTCCTCCGCGCTGCGGCCGCTGATCGTGGTGAGGACGTCGCGCGCATGCCTCGACACGCATTCGTCGTCCACCCGCATGAGCTCCTGGAGTTCTGGAATTTTTTCTTCGCCCCCGGCGGCGAGCTGCTCTTTGACGAGACGGACGGTTTCCGGGTCATTGTCGTGGAGCAGGCGGATCAGCGCTTCTTTCTGGGCAAACATCACCATTTGAATAAAGCCGGAAACCGGTTGTCTGCAAGTGATCTCATCACATACTTGACCCGCAACGCTCTCCTGACCACGATGCGCGTCCGCATTGAAAACATACGACACATCGGGCTGGGACATCGGATTCCTGGCTGACAACCAGACGGTCCGGGCCAAACGCTTTGGAATGCCGTCCGCCGCAAAGGCCGTTCGCTATCCGCTCCGGCTTCTCCGGTATTGGTTCGGTTACCAGCTGTTGCGTGAGGAATGCGTGCGGGCAGGAAGGCCGCTTTCCGTTGCCGAGATCGGCGTCCATCGCGGCCAGATGCTGGAGTTTGTGAAATCGGCACCCGGAGGTGTTTCGTGGTCGAAATGGACGGCCGTGGATGCGGTGATGCTCACCGACAAGCTGACCAGGGCGGGCTACGGGGATTTTTTCGAGGCCAACCTCGAGGATCCGGGTTTTGCGCTTCCGGCCACATACGACTGCACAATTCTTCTCCACGTGCTTGAGCATCTGTCCAGGCCGGAGGACGTGTTGAAAAAGATTGCCGCCGGGATCGCGCCCGGAGGCTCGCTGATCGGCGGGTTTCCTGTCGTCCCGGAATGTTTTCGGGAGATCCGCGAGTCGCAGGTCCGGAAGACCGCCGGGCCGATGGGACATGTGAGCATCTTTTCGCCCGAGCGCGTGCGGCGGATGGCGAGGGAGGCAGGGCTGATTACCGAATTTTACAGCGGCGCATTTTTCATGCGCAGCAAGGGAAGCGTTCTGGAAAATTCCGCGTCATGGATGCGCTTCAACCTGGCATGGGGGCGGATGTTCCCGTGGTGGCCGGGCGAGATCTACTGGCTGATGCGCAAGCCGGTTTGAGTCGGGGGCGAGAGTCCGGCGGGACAGTCCGTTTGAAGTCCATTGCGCCGTGCAAAACCCGCACGACCTGAAGAGTGGCTTTGTGCACGCGGAAAAGAATCACATGTTTGCCTTCCGCCGCAACCTGGCAGCCGGGAAAAAGATCCTGGCGAAACCGGAATTTCGAGGGATCCGTGATGATGGTCTCGAATTTTTTCCAGATTTGATCCAGATACAGCTGTTCTTGGACCGGTCCCCACCGGTCCAGGGTGTAGGCGCGGATTGAGCGGAGGTCGTCCAATGCCGCGTGAGTGAGTTCGAGCTTCACGGGGCCTTGCGCACCGCGGCCAGAAATTCTTTTTTCGAGTTCACCTGGATGACCTGCCCGGCTTCGAGTTGCGCAAAACCAATCGCCGCCTCGCGCTGAAGCCATTGGTTTTCACTCTCGCGCCGGAGAGATTCCCTCAGCGCCTCGCGGATGATTTCGCTGGCGTTGTTGTAGAGTCCGGAAGCGACCTTCGCTTTGACGGCGCTTTCCAGCTCGGGAGTCAACGAGATGTTCACAGTCTGAACATGCAAGGATTGTCAAAGTTTGTCAAACCGGGAGTCGGATCACTCCGAGGGGGCTTTTTGAATTGGAACTCTTCCCGTTCCATATCGCGAAGGGACAGGATGTCACCTTCCGGCCATGGCCCCGAGAACGATTCCCTTGAGATACTCGGTCTCCGGAAGTCCGAGGACGACCGGGTGGTCGGCCGGTTGACCGATGCGGCGGAGGAGCCGCATGTTGCGTTTCGCATCCTGAAGGCCCTCGGCAATTGCCTCCTCGAATTCGTGTCCGGCGACATGGTGCGAACAGGAAAAGCTGACGAGTAGTCCGTCCTTGGAAAGCAGGCGTGCCGCCCGGGCGTGCAGGTCCCGGTATCCCCGCAGCGCCTCGCTGACCTTGGAGCGCGCCTTGGTGAACGAGGGCGGATCGAGAATGATCAGGTCGAACTCCCCGCCTCGCGCCAGCACGTCAAAAACATCTGCGTGTTTCGCCTCGATCTCCAGGCCGTTGCGGGTGGCATTGTCCCTCAGGCGGGCGATACTCTCCGCTCCCGATTCCACCGCGATGACAGAAGCGGCGCCGCTCTTCGCGCAGGCCAATGCGAATCCGCCCTGATTTGAGAAGCAATCCAGCACGCGGCGACCGGCGGCCATCGGAGCGACAATCCCATAGGATTCGATCTGGTCGAGGTAGAGGCCGGTTTTGTGTCCGGCGAGGGGATCCACAAGAAACCGGACCCCGGCTGCCTCGATTTCCACCGGTCCGGAAAAATTTCCGGTGAGCACACCGGTCGCGGGATCGAGGCCTTCGGCCGTCCGCACGGCCGCGTCATTTCGCTCGATCACGCATTCCGCTTCCGCGAGTTCCTGCAGAACCGTCGCGATGACATCCTTTCGCATGTCCATCGCCTTGGTGACTGTTTGCAATACCACGACCCGGCCGTATCGGTCTGCAATGATTCCCGGGAGCCCGTCACTCTCGCTCCAGACGAGCCGTCCGAGGTCGCGCCTACAACCTGCCCGCGCGCGGTATTCCACCGCCTGAGCGATCCGCCTGCGGAAAAAATCCTCATCCAGATCCTGACGGCGGCGCGAAAACCTTCTCACGACGATCTGGGATTTGGAGTTGTAAATGCCGACTCCGAGAAGCTGGTCCCGGCCGTCCTTGATCGAGACGACGCTGCCGTCCTCCGGATTTCCGAACGTCTTCAGGATTTCACTGGAATAGACCCAGTCGTGGCCGTGCAGGATGCGCGAGCGGGGGCGGACAATGATTCCTCCCATGATGGTCAGATGGGAAGAAGCTCGTCGTGGCGCGGAATGGATCGCGCGGCCCCGGGTTCGGGGTATTCAAAGATCCGGCCCTCGAAATTCCGGATCACGACCTTTTCCTTGTCATGGTAAACGACATATCCCGGGTTGATCGGAACCTTGCCGCCGCCGCCGGGCGCATCGATGACGAATTGCGGGACCGCGTAGCCGGTGGTGAATCCCCGGAGCGCCTCGATAATCTCGGCACCCCTCGCGACCGACGTGCGCAGGTGGGATGATCCCCGGATCAGGTCGCACTGGTAGAGGTAATACGGCCGCACCCGGCACATCAGGAGCCGGTGGACAAGCTTCTTCATGGTCGCCACGTCGTCGTTCACTCCCGCGAGGAGGACGCTCTGGTTGCCGAGCGGGATGCCCGCATCGGCCAGGCGACCGAGCGCATCACGGACCTCGGATGTCAGCTCGCGCGGATGGTTCACATGGACGCTCATCCAGAGCGGATGAAATTTTCTGAGCATTTCGCAGAGCTCCGGGGTGATCCGCTGGGGGAGAAAAATCGGAACGCGTGTTCCGATGCGCAGGAATTCGATGTGCCGGATCGCGCGCAGGCGGGAGAGGATGCGTTCGAGCCTTTCGTCCGAGAGCAGCAGCGCATCACCTCCGGAAAGCAGGACGTCACGGACTTCGGTGTGCTTTTCCAGATAGGCGAACGCCTCCTCGAAATCCGTGTGCAGTTCCTGTTCCCCGACACCGCTCACCACGCGGCTCCGCGTACAATACCGGCAGTAGGAGGCGCAGCGGTCCGTTACCAGGAAGAGCACGCGGTCGGGATACCGGTGCACAAGCCCCGGAACCGGCATGGCGGAGTCCTCCCCGCACGGGTCCGCCATGTCATAGGGGGAATCATACCCCTCCTCGATTCTTGGAATCACCTGCTTCCGGATCGGGCAATTCGGGTTGTCCCGCTCGATGAGGTTGAAGTAGTGGGGGGTAACACCGAGGGCGAGCTTCGTTCCGGCGAGCAACACGCCGGCGCGTTCCTCGCCTGTCAGGGACAGATGCTTTTCCAGTCCGGCAAGTGTCGTCACCCGGTTTTTCATCTGCCACCGCCAGTCGTTCCACTGCGGCTCGTTGTTCCAGTATCCCGGGGCGTGCGAAATGAAGTCTGATGCGCTTTGCTCCATGAAATATTCGCCGCAACGCTACGTCACTCCGGCCTTCTGTCAACGCGCGATCTTCACCCCGAATGCCACAAGGACTCCAAAAAGCACGCACCAGGGGATGACTCCGAGGGAGAGAGCTGCAAAAATCCTGGCCGGCCTGCCTCCGACCGCCAGCGCAAGAATTCCTCCGACCTGGGGTCCGACAGTGACCGGGGCCAGAAGGCCGAGCCCGGGCAGCCCCCATTTGTTCCAAACTCTCCAGACGAGCTTCGAGGGGTCCTGCTCAACAGGAATTTTCAGCTTCCTCACCAGCCAGAGCCTCAGTGGGGCACCGGCCATGAGGACGATTGCGGCCCCGGACGAATACCCGAGCCATGCGGCTATTGCAGCCGTCCAGACCGGGGCCCCAGCTGCCGCTCCGGCCGGGATGGCGCCAAGAAAATACAGAAAGCCGAGTCCGAACGCCGCGGTGATGCCCGAAATCATCATGATACCCTGCCCGCAAATGGAAGAGAGCCGCCTCGAATTTTCCGGTGCTCCTTCATGCGTCGCATCTTTGTCCAACGTGTGAGCGAAATCAAGCGGCCTTGTGGCATCGTATTCCTGCGAAGTCTGTTGATTGCAAGGGTCGGCCAGTGGTTTTTGATCCCTATGATTGACAGGAGGGCGATTCTTTTCACATTGATGATCCACCCATATGAGCAAAACCCCCACGTCGAAAATCAAGCTGGCGCATTTTGACCTGCTGGAAGAAATCGGACATGGAGGCCTCGGCGTTGTTTTCCGGGCGTTCGATCCCTCGCTGAACCGTCATGTGGCCATCAAAGTCCTCAAGGAGGAGTTCGCTCAGGATCCGAAGTTTGTTGAGGATTTTTTGCGTGAGTCCCAAAATGCGGCGGCAGTTTCGCACCCGCACATCGCACAGATTCATTTTGTCGGTGAGGCCGACGAGAATCGTTACATGGTGATGGAGCTGGTTTCCGGCCGTTCCCTGGAGCAGATTGTCCAGCAGGACGGCCCGATGCCCGAGGCGAAGGCGCTGCAGGTTGCCATTGACATCGCCGAGGCCCTGAAAGCCGGCTACGCGGTCAATCAAATGATCCACGGTGATATCAAACCGCAAAACATCGTGGTGGGGGAGGAATGCGGGGCGAAGCTCCTGGATTTCGGCCTCGCACAGCTTGCCAATGTCGAGGTGGACAACGCCTCAGACGCCGTCTGGGGGTCGCCCTACTACATCTCCCCGGAAAGGGTCGGGCGGAAAGCCGAGGACTTCCGAAGTGATATCTACAGTCTGGGGGCCACGATTTTTGAAGCTCTGGTGGGCCGTCCTCCCTTTGATGCCGAGGATTCCACCGAACTCGCAATGAAGCGCTTGAACGAGAAGCCGCCTTTGCTGAGAACGCTCAACCCGAACATTTCCAAACGCACCGAGCAGATCATCAACAAGATGCTCCAAAAAAACCTGTTGATGCGCTATATCGACTACGATGCGCTGCTGAGCGATTTGCACAAGGCCCATGCTGCGGCATCCGGACACGCACCCATGACGGACACCATGGA
>Ga0163199_1002724_pt1 | contig 10771 bp, 12 predicted proteins | sample PL_2010_150m_FD_113537 | JGI IMG/M metagenome (GOLD analysis project Ga0163199, IMG submission 113537) | Freshwater microbial communities from Powell Lake, British Columbia, Canada to study Microbial Dark Matter (Phase II) - PL_2010_150m | ecosystem: Environmental > Aquatic > Freshwater > Lake ...
TACCCGGCCCACCCAAAAGGCCGAGGCCGTTTTCAGGCTAGGCTTCGAACAGGGTTTGAGAGACGCAGCGCCAAAATTTTTTGCAAATTTTTTTATGAGTTCTTACCCGAGTGGTTTGCTTTGGTATCGGGTGGTCTGGCGGGTGATGTCATGGAATACCAAGACGAGGTGACGCACGTCATCGTTAAAGGTGCAGCGGAGCTGTGCACGGCGTAAACTAAGTTGTGTCGAATTATGCCGATTTTGGGGGCCGTCAATATGACCAATCATTTGAGCTTGCAGAGGGCTATGTGTTTCCTTGTGATTGTGTGTGCTCCAATCCCGAGTTGGGCGCAAACATATACTTGGTACCAGTGCAAAACAGATGCGCAAGTCAGTGCGTGCAAAGACGGCTGCACGGAGATTGGCGAATTGACGGTTAGGATCAATAGCGAAACGAAAATCATCTTAATCAAAGGTATTGACCGTGGTAAGAGTTTTTCCACTATAAGATCAGACTGCAAGATTTTTGATGAGGAAAACTGGGATTGTTCGGGGTCCACTGCGAAAATATTTTCCACGTTTTTGGTTGTCAACGGAGCCGTTCAGTTGACCGGCTCAGCATACGGCAATGCCTTTACTCCAAATTGCGGAGTTCGCAAGAAGCGTTTCGGTCTGTTCTAACGTTGAGCCGTCCTGCCATGAACTCTCACATCACCCTAGCCGCCGGTCGCATTCGGTGTCCGCAGTGTCAGGCCAAGTCAAAACGAACTCAGCAGCAATGCCGAGCCCCGGCGACGAAAGGGAAGCGTACTTGTCGCTTCCACGGGGGCAAATCAACGGGACCGCGTACAGCAGCAGGCAGGGCAGCCTGCGCCGAGGCGAAGACCGTTCACGGGTTAGAAACCCGGGCGATCAGGGGCGAGCGGGCAGCAGGATTAGCGCGTTTGAAGAACCTGAAGGAACTTGCGGTGAGTATCGGACTGATTATCGAACCCCGAAAGAAGTAATCGGGGGTAATGTAGTATGGGCTATCCTCTATAGCCCAGCAGATTCAAACAGTACAGAGGTTTTGACCTTTAGCGCCGCTGCGATCTTGGTCAGGTTCATCACCGTGACGTTGTGTTCGCCGCGTTCGATCCCGCCAACATAAGACCGGTCAAGATCGGCATCAACCGCAAGCGCTTCCTGTGAAAGCCCCATCTTTGTCCGAGCACGAACAATCGCGCGGCCAAGGCTAACAAGTACCTTGTCTCCTGCATAAACTGGGGAAGGCTTCGCCATGCACCAAATCGTGCTTGGTTGACGGACAAAGTACCACGGGATAGGATACCCCGCGAAACCATTACTCTTGGCGCGGTCGGCGCGAAAACGTGCCGACAAGCGATCTTCTTTCTTTTGCCACCGAGTTCAGCTTTGCAACCGGGGGAGCTCAAGGCACGAATGATCTTGGTAAGCCAACATCTACGGCGCACGACCATTGCGGCAGGCGGGTGATGTCCTATTCTATTTAGGCGCAACCGTACCCGGCGCGATATTCCTGTGGCGAGTGCGTGTAATCCGCCCAGCGGATTTCCGGATCGAGATTGCTGACGCTAACTAGTCGGAGGTGGTATGGGATTCTTCTCCAACAGTAAATCTTCGAAACTGCGGGAGTTTCAATCTAAAATCTCGCCGCCGGTCGGGAATTTCGCTGATGTGACTAAAGCATTTAAGTACAAAATGGAAAACAGCGACGCTATCGAGCGCGCATTGGATGATTTCTTTAATTTTTGCGCGGCGGATAAGGAAGTCCGAGCGGCAATGCGTAGCGAGCAGCTAAGCCTTACAGATATCAAGCAGATATACCGCGATCTCTGTTCACGCGGACTTGGTGAGCATGGCGCGATGTCAATAATTGCCTATGCGGAACCGCTCCTCTACTTCGTTCGTGCATCTAAGCGCGGTGAAAGCGAATTAAAAATAATCATGAGCCTGCAGGACTATTGCGGTGGCAGGTTGAAAGGCATTGATTTGCTTCGCCAAGTTGAGTAGGAATGGGGCGCTATTTTGAGGCTTATCTCGGCAGTACTGCTGTCGCTGGCGCTCCTCCTTCCCACCATCGCCAACTCTAAGGGCGGACATGGCGGGTCAAGTCACGCCTCATCTAGCCACGGCAGCAAGGCTGTTCCCGGTGTTTCCCGTGATTTCCATGGTCGGATTGCAAGAAGCTCACACGCCAAGTCGAACTTTAAGAAGTCGCATCCTTGCCCATCAACAGGGAAGAGTTCAGGTGCGTGCCCCGGTTACGTCGTCGACCACGTTCAGCCGTTAAAACGCGGCGGCTCAGACAGTTCATCGAACATGCAATGGCAGACGAAGGAAGCGGCGAAGCAGAAGGATAAGACGGAGTAAGAAGGGCACCTGTGGAGGCACGATGTTCCAGTTCCTAAAAAAGCAATACATAAATGTTGCGCTTGGTTCTACGCTAAATGCTGATCTTAAGGAATTGCGAAACGCGTCTCTCGCCGTACAGCAGAGCGTGGGCCGAAAAGTAGCAGCTGGAGTCCAGACGCTGTCTGAAGTTTCTGAAGATTCAGCAGGAGCAAAGATTCTTCAAAACTATGCGGCGCATTACAAACATCTTCGACATGCCGCGAACGACGCTGGCGCGACAAGCGGCAGAGATCCCGACTATGCCTACGCGAGCATCATGGAAGCAATTGTGATTTCAAGTCTCTCTGGCGATTTGCAACTTAGTCAGAAGATTTGCGGCGATGTAGTAGCGTGGCTTCAGTCAATTGGTTTGATAAGGAGATAGCCCAATGCGTTGCGTACTTATCGTTTTCATTCTTTTTTTCGCCCCCCTGTCAGTCGCAGGCATAGTCCAATTCAAAGATGGTAACGGCGCGATCTACCAAGTAGATAGCAATGTAAAGATTGAATCCCGTGGTGTTTCTAGTCGCTTAAGATGGCCTAGCAATGAGCAAGATCGCATACTTGTGTCAGGTTGTAAGGAAGGAGGTGGCACTCTCTGGGTGGACGTAAAGGGCAAATGGGCTAATCCTGTGCAATGGACACTAGGTGGTGGTCGGGTGGTGGACCAGATTGCGCGTGCTGTTTGTGAATCAATATAGCGTCCGGTGTCCTGCTAAAGACAAATTACGCACGAGAATGCTCCTGCGATTTATGTATGCATCGAAAGAGGGGAAGGCCCATGTCAATTAATAGGGAGAGAACACAGCGGGGTGAAAGTGAGATCGCCGGGCTCATTGTTATCGGGTGCGTAGCAGCTTGGCTAACGCATGTTGTTGTTTGCTTTCAGGCGGGGAAATGGGGCTTCCTGATTGCAGGAGCGTTGTTTTTTCCGATAGCAATCGTCCACGGAGTCGGTGTCTGGTTTGGGGCTTGGTGAGTTGCTGACCAATCAAGGTAGGACAACGCGAAATGAACCTATCAGACTCAGAATTGATACAGTTACTGATCGCCTTCGGCATTGTGGCGGTATTGCTCGGCCTTCCAGCGTGTATACGTGTCTGGAAGCTTTGGCACACCAAGGACCCAGCGGCAAACGATTCTAGTTATAGGCAATACAACAACGGGAGGTGGTAACGTGACGTGGCAACAGGCAGTGATCTGGTACATCGTCCTTGGGATTGCTGCTTACGTTGTCGGGATGCTGGGAATCCATTATTTTGAATCCATAACGCCTGCAGGAGTCTTCCGGCAATGGGGCGAGGGCCTTGCTCGCTGGGCCGAGGAAGTCGAGCAGCAGAAGAACCCCAGCCGATTAAGATGGCTAAAGAACGCCAGCGCCAAATGGACGGCACACCTTCTGGTGGCAGTGCTTATCGTCGCGGTCTGGCCTGTGGCAATGGTGTGGAAGGGAAGAAACTGGTTCTTGCAGTACAAGGAAACCGAAACGCAAAGGCGCGAGCTTAGAAATAACGTCGCTAAACTAGGTGTGCCATTCGTTGACAGCGACGAGATTACGTTAGAGGAAAAAATATATGTCCTTTACTTTGGAAGTGAAGGTAAGTGGCTCTGGGACGTACCGGAATTTGCCGACCTTATGATTGGGGCGCAGGATTTTGTCCTAATGATGCTGATGGGAGCGAAGGAAGGAGGGATTGCCGATAAAGCATTTGAAGTGATGAGATACAGCGAAGACGAATTGGAGGTGCTTTACCGCGAGGACAATACTGGGACGGCAGGAAGAACTCGGGTAGCGAAATGGCGGCAGTGGAGCAAGTCCACCGAAGCAAAAGCAGTCGAGGATTTCTTTCGGGAGATGTGGGCGCAGCAGAATAAGGCGGCCAGTGCACATATCCCAATCGGTTAAACTGGCTGGTTCCGGCTGGCTTTCAGGTACTTCGTTCCGGCCAGTGCACATATCCCAATCGGTTAAACTTCGTGGTTCGCTTCACCAGCAAGCTTCGCAGTTCCGGCCAGCGCACATATCCCAATCGGTTAAACTCTTTGCGCCGCCATCGACGCAGCGAGGGAGGTTCCGGCCAGTGCACATATCCCAATCGGTTAAACTTACTTCTACCTAGCCCATGTCGGGCGCGGAGTTCCGGCCAGTGCACATATCCCAATCGGTTAAACTATCAGCACTCGTAGGCTCAGGGTGCTCCTAGTTCCGGCCAGTGCACATATCCCAATCGGTTAAACTGCTCGTCACATTCGGCTGCGCGGCGGTGGAGTTCCGGCCAGTGCACATATCCCAATCGGTTAAACTGAAATGGTTGCGCGGTTAGCCAAGCTACCTGTTCCGGCCAGTGCACATATCCCAATCGGTTAAACTTGATGAGCCGCAAAGGGCTAAACCATACGAGTTCCGGCCAGTGCACATATCCCAATCGGTTAAACTCGGTCAATCCACACTCCGGCGCCCCTCCGGGTTCCGGCCAGTGCACATATCCCAATCGGTTAAACTTTTCGCGGCAAACGCAATCCAGCAAAAAAGGTTCCGGCCAGTGCACATATCCCAATCGGTTAAACTGCGCACCATGCGCCACCTACCGGACGGTCAGTTCCGGCCAGTGCACATATCCCAATCGGTTAAACTTATATCTGGTGCATCCCACAGATGAATAACGTTCCGGCCAGTGCACATATCCCAATCGGTTAAACTCGTCTAGCAATACACTCGTCGGCCCTGTAAGTTCCGGCCAGTGCACATATCCCAATCGGTTAAACTGATGGCTATTAAACGCCAATGCGATCACGAGTTCCGGCCAGTGCACATATCCCAATCGGTTAAACTAGGTGTGCGATAACCCCCAGTGTTGTAAGGGGGTTATTGTTTTTGCTGCCCCAAGAAAAGCACTCATTGTTAGAAAAGGCTGAACTGGTCTGGCGTTTTATTTGCGGGTTGTTTAGCTTGGCCGCGATAGGTGAGGATGCGTTCATACTGTTTGTCGGTGAACTGTAGAATATTTACCTTACCCCCATCAGGCAATACGGATTCAACTCTGCTTGCGTAGGTTTCGATTTGTGACTGGCTTGCGCAGAATCTCATATATACCGAGAACTGAGTCATCTCGAACCCCATATCGAGCAGTGCATTGCGAAAACCAGTGGCAGCTTTGCGTTCAGCCTTCTCGACTACCGGCAAATCAAACATCACCATAACCCACATTAGCCTGTAGCCTGAAAGCATTGTTAATCAGCATTCAGCGATGCAGCAAGCGCCAAAGGAAGACCTGACAGCGGCAAGTCCAGTTTGTTCCGATCTCCCATAAACACCTGAGCTAATGACGTGGCAAGTTTTTGAATGCAGACCAGCACGGGGGTAGCCCCCACGTCGGATTGCATATCCTCATACAGTGAATGCACGAGTGTTCGTTTGTTAGTCGCCGTCATCTCACCTTCACCTTTGTGGTGTAAACACCAAACCTTCAGATCAACGACCGGGCGAAACGGTTCCATCAAATCATCCACTAGACGCATTGGGTTGCTCTCGTTACTGTGGTGCAGTCCAATGGTTGGGTGGAGTCCTGCCGCAATCACTGCGCGAGCTGTTGCTGCACGTAGCACCGTATATCCATAATTGAGCATGGCGTTGATGCCGCCTGAATCTTGATCCCGTCGGAACGCTTCACCGAACAGCAGCCCCCAGTATCGCCTCGCCGCTTGTGCTTCCACATTTTCCGGGTCGCCTGAGCGAACCTTGTCTATCAAAGCCTTGAGCGGGACGTTTGGCGCTCCTACTGCCTCTAACACCGCCGCTTGATGTTGCAATTTGGCCCTAACGATGTCGGCCCAAAGGCGTTTTACTGCAGGCTTGCTAGCTCGTATTTGCGCATCAAAGCGCTTCGCTTGTTGATGATTGCCGTCGATACTCCACAGCATCCCTATTGCATTGTGGTTTGCGCCGCAGAGTACAAAAGGCGCACCTCGATTAAGCAACGCCACAAGAAGATTATTGGTGTAGCTTAACCCGTGTGCATTGGCGATGACCGCAGCTATATCATCTAGCGGTATGCGCCCAAGTTCTTCGCGTTCCCCCTCCGTGTCTTGCACTACCATGAAGCCTCTTGACACAAACAGGTGCCGCCGGTCGTCGGCTACTTCGACGATGCGACCGATCATGGTCTAACCAGAAAAGCCGGGGTCGCGCAGGTCGCCAATCTCTGAAACCACAACCCGTCTTCCTTTTGCAGTTTGAAGCGCCCCGGCCATCTTTGATACATACTTGAATGCATTGTCTGCGTCGGAATTGCGCGCGTTGATGTTAGCTTCGTTGTGGTCAGCGAGTGTTATTACCCCATTAATTCCCATTTTTACAATCCGCATCGTCCTAGTGGAACCGTCAATATTTAATCTGATTAGATCATCAATCATCAGTCGCATTATCAGTGGCTTGCCTGATTGGCTAAATCCGGACCCCCTGAGCTTCTTTAGCCCTTCGACCTCACCCCATTGGCGCACGATCTGGTATGCCTGATACGTAGAGATAACGTCCCCTTTCCACCTTCCTTCTTCGTCCATCCATATTTCAATACAGTAATTGCTGCCGCCGATATACCCCTTGTATGCCTTCGGCTGGCCGCGCTCATCCAATCCGTGCCGCCCGCTATCGCGGGTGCTACTGATCGCTACTACATGTTTGTTTTTGATTTCGCGCTGACGGGGGCCACCGTCTTCAGGTCTGACCAACCGAGTGACTTGCCCGTCTTCCCGTAAGCCCCAAGCCGTTTCCTCATGCATTGCTCCCTGATAACCATGGTCTGGCTTATAGCTGACGACAACGTTCGTTAACGCTCGTTCTACATGCTCACGATAGCTCTCCCACGGAAAGGGCATATCCTCAACCAAACGGTCAAGGTGCATCTCGCTGGCGCGAGCACTGGCTTTTGAGAATCGTTGAAGTAACCCTTGGTCCGTTACGCCAATGACTGCCGCATCCAGCGCATGGTGCCGGTGATCATCACGATTCTTTACTGTGCTTCCAGACAGAAACTTGTTAAGTCCGAATTTGCCTCGCAGCAGTGCTGTCATGCGCCCCGGTATGGCTCGGACTTTATTGGGTGGACAAATCAGCGATACGTACTCCTTCGCGATACGAGACAGATACGCTGTGTCATTCAACGCGCGAGCCAGAAAGTCCTTATCCTCCCTCAGCCAGCGCTGATACCCATCGATCGCAAAGCGCTTGGCCTTCTCCTTCGGCATAAGCGCCGCACGTTCTAATATCGCTTGATAGTCGTATCCGGTAATTGGGGTAATTCCAAATGCATCTGCTGGGGTGCGGTTGCCCTTGTCCCGATTGGCGCGTCGCATTGCAACCGTCTTGTTGTTCATGCTGTCGTCCAGTGTCATTGAGTAAGGCAGGATGTGTTCAATTTCGACGTCATTGGATAGCAGCCGTTCGATACTGATCTGTTCTCCGGTGTAAGGACAGCGGCGGTCAGCGGCGTCCTTGAAGTTAAGCTCCATCCATAGTTGCATTTTCTGGGACAGTTCGCGCCGTTTCGCGGCGTCAAGATTGGTCACATTGAGACCGAGAATCGCGCAGGCTTCTGCCAGTAACCTTTCATTGCGGTCTTGGCGCAACTTTTGGTCGTGCTCGATTTCGCGTTTTCGCTCCCGGCTGAGCTTGAGGTCACGGGTCACTTCGATGATGACCTCGCTCGGATGACCATAGCGCTTGATCAGAGCGTTAACCACCTTGCGTAGTTGGTTTAGTCCAATGTGAACGGTGGGGTTGGCGATTTTCCCGAACCGCTCCTCTTCGTTAACTGGATTCTCTTTTGCAAACGCCACGTGGCGGCGAAGCGGGTCACCGTAGTAGGGTAATGCTGGCAGAATCTCGCCAGTCTGTTGCGCAGAAGAAAGCGCACTATGACTTTCAAACTTGGCGCGGGATACGGCTTCTGCATAGACTACGACGTCCTTGATCAACTCCGGCAGCACCCGCTCCAACGCGGCGCTGCTTAAGTTTCCATATCCTTCTGGCAAATTGGCGTTGGCAATACTTTCCGCAGCTTGTTCATCAACACCGGTGTGTTCAAGCAACCAAGCAATCAGTCTCGATTCGCTGGGTTCATTCAGGATTTGGTCAACGATGGTGTCTTGCAGGGAATGATTAAAGGCGTACCACAAGTCGCCGAAGTGTTGCTCTTTTGACAAAATCGCCGAAGTCGTGTTGCCCTTAAGACGATCACGCTTGATGTCCTCCAAGTTGAATTTGTCCTTACTTGGTAGCTTCAGCGCCTTGAGCATTGCAGTGAATCGCACTTCACCTTGGTGCTCTAAGAGCGCTGCGATTTGATTGCGTTGATCCAGCGTCAATGCCTGTTCCCGTAGGTCTGCGGTCAGGCGGCGGAGATTATTTAATTCCTGATAGATGCGGAACCGCTGCGTACTGGGCAGTGCCAGCGGTGCGCGTTCTTCGTCGGGGAGCAGTGTGCAGCGCCCTGGCTTGACCGGCTTCAATGGCCGTTGGTGCAGCAGTACGTCCTTTAGTTCGTTCCGCGCTGATTCGGTGAACAGGGTGGGAGTCAAGCTGGCTTGCTTGGCCCAGAGCACGTCAAACTCGTGCTCGATCATTGCGCGGTCGGCGTAAAAGTCGTACGCCTTGTCTTTTTGCTTTTTGCCGTGCAAGCGAGCGCGGACGCTCAGCCGTGCTTCATGGCGCTTTGCCAGCCACTCACCTAGAGTCTGGCAGTGTTCTTCGTTCAGTTTGTCACGCAGATCGCGGATAGCTTTTTTCAATGCCCCGCTGTCATTGTCTTTCTTGTCCGTCTTACGGTTGCTTAGAAACCCGCGTCGCTGATTGATGTGGAAGAGGGCGCGGGCAAATTCCGAGCCGGTCAGTGCCTCATATAACCCCTTCTTGCGCAGCGCGTAGGGGTCAAGCTGGACCAACTCTTTCCGCCGGGATTCATCTGCCGGGAAGAACCCAAGCCTTGTCAGAGATGTCAATAAGCGTGACTTACGCTTGAGCAGTCGGTCGCGGCGTCGGCGCATTTGCCTGGCACTACGTCGGGTGACGGCCAGCGAGGTCCCGTCCTTGGGGTTTCGTCCATCGGAAAAGATCCTCACTCCCATACGAATGATCGCTATAGGCTCGGACTGCGAATTTAGCCGGATCAAACACCAACCTATGGACGTGGTTCCAAGATCCAGCGCCAGTCGATACCGCATTTTCGGCAGCATGACTACCCCCCCCGTTTCGATACACCATCCTTTGTTCGCTTGATCTTTTTGCTCTTAGCGTGATAGATTACACCTACTAACCGATTGGGATATGTGCTCTGTCCGCTAACAAGCTGAAAGATGCACCAAATGGGAGGCCGCTATATGCGGCCTTCGTCTTTTCTAGCCTCCCCCCGGCTTGTGAAGTAGGGAGAAGCCGCAACCCCACGCAGGGACCGGCTAGCTTAGACCGGCTGATGGGTCGGGTAGCAGGGGTGGGGCAACGCTTCAGCACGGCAACACCGCAGGAGTCCATGGCCCGGCTGCACGTTCTTGGTGGTGCGCATTCCCGAAATCCCCTGTTTTCCTGATTTCGGGAATTTTCAGATTGTTACTTTCCCGTTTTTTCCCGAGCCCCCTATACGGGGGCGGGGAACGGGAACTCTGCGGGGGCTAAACGCGCCACAACCACCCCTCAGACAGCGAAAGCAACTTGCGGTTGATCAGCCCCCCTATGGCCGACGCGGCGCGCTCCTTTTTCCGTTTGGGATCGGCAACCATCAGCCCGGAAGCAACGGCAGCCAGCGCAGCCGACTCCTTAACGCAGGGCGCGTGCGCCGGTGCCCCAGCCTGCCCGAATTCGCCTGCGACTATCAGCAACCCCTCAACAACGTCAAGGGCAATTCTTTGGTGTCCGCCCTGTGGTTCCCTTTTCGGTGCCGTTGTGGGTTGCGCAGTGGGAACTACAACGCAGGAAGTCAGGGGTTCGCCGTCCTGATCGACTCCGAGCTGAACCACATCAAGCTTAAAGGCATGTTCCGCGCCGTCAGCGCCGTCCTTGGTTTTCGCAAGTTTCCACTGTCTTACGCCGCCGGTGCGCAAGACCTCAATCGCGGCGTCGAGCGCCCCGTGCAAACTGGAATGCCCCCGCAGGCCCCGCCCTGCGTCTTTGCCGGTGTGGTGGACCAGTACGACGACCCCGTTGATGTATTGCTGTAGGAGCGTTGCGTTGGCGATCAACGTACCCATATCACGGCTTGAATTTTCCTCTGCATCGGGTGCGGCCCGGTTGAGCGTGTCGATCACGACCACGCCACAAGCCATACCGTCTGTCCCGATCTGGTCTGCCAATGCTGTTACGTCTTTGGCGGAGTTCAAGGCAAGCTGA
>Ga0163199_1002725_pt1 | contig 10770 bp, 9 predicted proteins | sample PL_2010_150m_FD_113537 | JGI IMG/M metagenome (GOLD analysis project Ga0163199, IMG submission 113537) | Freshwater microbial communities from Powell Lake, British Columbia, Canada to study Microbial Dark Matter (Phase II) - PL_2010_150m | ecosystem: Environmental > Aquatic > Freshwater > Lake ...
CACTAATATGGTGCATATGTGTGATTCATCTCAAATGCCGCTATACTTTCCAAGTGCTGTTAAGATTTTAATAAAGGAATTGTTATGGAAACGCTCTCACCTATTTTAGAAAAAGCAAAACAACGTGCTATAGATTTAAATCTCCCTTATGCGGGTGCATTAACCCCTCAGGAGGCTTTCCAAGTTTTGCAGTTAACCAAGAATGCTAAGCTCGTGGATGTACGTACTAGGGCTGAATTGGAATTGGTGGGCCGAGTGCCGCAAGCAAGCCATATTGAATGGGCGTTTTATCCTGGTATGGTGGCTAATCCAGATTTTGCTGCGCAAATTAAGTCGCAACTTGATCCAGAATTATTGACTATTTTTATGTGCCGCACGGGTGGTCGTTCTCATAATGCTGCAGTACTAGCGGCGCAACTTGGCTTTACAGAAGCCTACAATATGCTTGAAGGTTTTGAGGGTGAAGCAACGCCAGATAATAAACAACGTTGCAAACTTAACGGTTGGAAAGTCGCCGACTTGCCTTGGACTAACGCTTAATTTTAATAGTTAAGTGGTTCAAATGACCGACTTTTACGCCGTTATTGGAAATCCAATAGAACACAGCAAGTCACCTGTGATTCATCATGCATTCGCGCAATTAACGCATCAAGATATCCAGTACGAGCGGGTTCTTGCTCCATTAGATGGTTTCGCCCATACCGTTCATGGCTTGATTGCACAGGGGTTTAAAGGTGCAAATGTTACCGTTCCTTTTAAGCTGGAAGCGTTTGCAATGGCAAACCGATTAACTGAGCGAGCTCAAGACGCCGGTGCGGTGAATACATTGATCTTTGATGCGCAAGGCATCATTGGGGATAACACGGATGGCATTGGATTGGTGCGTGACATCACTAAAAATATCGGAGTGTCGTTTTCAGGTAGGCGAGTCTTGCTCATTGGTGCAGGTGGTGCATCGGAAGGCGTGCTTCATCCGATTCTAGCGGCCCAGCCTGAACTGCTGATTATTACGAACCGCACCTTGGATAAAGCCCTCAATATGGTCAAACGTGTCGAAGCGCGTGGTGAATTGCTTTATGTTTCTGTTAGCGCTTATGCTTTTGATGATTTGCATGGGCAACAGTTTGATATCGTGATTAATGCCACTTCCGCAGGGCTAAGTGATAGTCAATTGCCACTTCCGAGCGGCATCTTTGCATCCAATGCTTTAGCTTACGATATGATGTACGGACGCATAACGCCGTTCATGACATTTGCGAAGCAACAGGGCGCAATTGTTTTTGATGGTCTAGGCATGCTTATTGAGCAGGCGGCAGAAGCATTTTTTGTATGGCGAGGTGTTCACCCTCCAACTGCACCAGTGATTGAGATGTTTAAACAACAGGCCAAAGCTTAGCGCATGAATTCTCTCCCTACTTTTTGGCGTGTGCTTAAGTGGTTAGCAATCGTTATTGTGTTTTATCAGATCTGGATTTTTTCTCACATATATTGGTGGGTCCACCATAATCCTTCAACCAGTGCTTTCATGGAAGATCGACTAGAGGTCTTGCAAGAAGACAACCCTGGTGCTGTTCTAAAACATCGTTGGGTCGACTATCAAAACATTTCTCCCAATTTAAAACGTGCCTTAATCGCTGCCGAAGATGCTAAATTTGTTGACCATGAAGGTTTTGATTGGGACGGCATTCAAAAAGCGTATGAAAAAAATATAAAGAAAGGCAAGGTGGTGGCTGGAGGATCAACCATTAGTCAACAACTGGCCAAGAATTTGTTTTTATCTACAAAGCGCACACCGTGGCGTAAATTAGAAGAAGCTATGATTACGGTGATGCTTGAAGCCACAATGAGCAAACGTCGCATCTTTGAGATTTATTTGAATGTGATTGAATGGGGGAATGGAATTTTTGGGGCAGAAGCGGCCGCAAAATATTATTACCATACCAGCGCTAAAAATCTTGATGCTGAGCAGGCTGCAAAGTTAGCGGCGATGGTTCCAAATCCAAGGTACTACGATAAGCATCGTCAAGCTAGGGGATTAATGCGAAAAACGGGGATCATTCAGGCACGTATGAATAGTGCCGAAATCCCATAGATTTAAACTCGCATTAGTTCAACATCGTCTTTAGATATTTTCCAGTGTAACTGTCTGCACATTCAGCTACTTTCTCTGGCGAGCCTTCCACTAAAATCGTGCCACCGCCATCGCCCCCTTCTGGTCCCATATCAATTAACCAATCCGCAGTTTTGATGACATCTAAATTGTGCTCAATAATGACCACGGTATTCCCAGCATCACGTAATCGATGAATGACATCTAGTAGCAACTGAATGTCTGCAAAATGTAGCCCTGTTGTTGGTTCATCGAGAATGTATAAAGTGCGACCAGTATCTCGCTTTGAAAGCTCGAGTGCGAGTTTTACCCGCTGCGCTTCACCGCCTGAAAGTGTTGTCGCCGATTGGCCAAGGGTGATGTAGCCCAAACCAACATCTAAGAGAGTTTTAAGTTTACGTTGTACCACGGGGACTGCGCTAAAAAATACGTGGGCTTGTTCCACGGTCATTTCCAACACTTCGCGGATATTCTTACCTTTATAATTAATCTCTAACGTTTCCCGATTGTATCGTTGGCCCTTACATACATCGCAAGGCACATAAACATCTGGTAAGAAGTGCATTTCTACACGCAAAACACCATCCCCTTGGCAAGCTTCACAACGACCACCTTTTACGTTAAATGAGTAACGGCCAGGGCCATACCCACGTACTCGACTTTCTGGAACGCCAGCGAATAAATCCCGAATCGGTGTAAATAAGCCGGTGTAAGTCGCAGGATTTGATCGTGGCGTGCGACCAATTGGACTCTGATCTACGTCAACCACTTTGTCGAAAAACTCTAATCCTTCAATGCCGTCAAAAGGCGCTGGCTCAGTAGAGCTTCCATATAAATGTTGCGCGACAACGCGATAAAGGGTGTCATTAATGAGGGTGGATTTCCCAGAACCTGATACCCCAGTCACGCAGGTAAGTAATCCAACAGGCAATTTAAGTGTGACGTCTCTTAAGTTGTTCCCTGTAGCGTGTGAGAGTGATAACCAGCGAGTTGGATCAGGCTGGTGACGTTTGTGATTATAGGTAATTTGTTTTTTGCCGCTGAGATATTGGCCGGTCAGAGAATTTGGATTGCTTTGAATTTCTGCTGGCGTACCTTCCGCGACAATTTGGCCACCATGTTCCCCAGCGCCTGGGCCGATATCGACTACGTAATCTGCCGCCATAATTGCGTCTTGATCGTGTTCAACCACAATCACGCTGTTGCCAATATCGCGCAAACGTTTCAGCGTTTCCAACAATCGGTCATTGTCACGCTGATGCAAACCGATAGAAGGTTCGTCAAGAACGTACATCACTCCGGTTAAGCCAGATCCAATTTGAGAGGCTAATCGAATGCGTTGCGCTTCCCCCCCTGATAGGGTTTCAGCAGAGCGAGAAAGTGATAGATATTCTAGGCCTACATTGGTTAAAAACTTTAATCGACTGCTAATTTCTTTAACAATTTTATCGGCAATGGCAAGCTTTTGCCCTTGCAGTTTAATTGTTTCGAAGAATGTGAGTGCTTGCTTCAAAGGCACCTCACAAACTTCATGGATGTTTTTACCACCCACCTTTACGTGTCGCGCTTCAGTGCGCAACCTTGTTCCTGCGCAACTAGGACATGTTTGTGAATTAAGATATTTCGCCAGTTCTTCGCGAACGGTTGTGGAGTCGGTTTCGTGATAGCGGCGTTGAAGGTTATTCAGAATGCCTTCAAAGCTGTGACGCTTTTCAAAGAATGAGCCACGCTCATTGAGATACTTGAAGGCGATTTCTTCTTTACCGCTACCATTTAGCAAAATTTGCTGAATATACGCAGGCAATTCTTCAAAGGTTGTTTCAAGATCAAATTTGTAATGAGTTGCAAGACTCGTAAGCAATTGGAAGTAGAACTGGTTGCGTTTATCCCATCCTTTGATTGCACCTGCTGCGAGCGATAAATGTGGGAATGCCACCACGCGTTTGGGGTCGAAAAAACTCATTTGCCCTAAGCCATCACATTTTGGACAAGCGCCCATCGGGTTGTTGAATGAAAATAAACGAGGCTCAAGTTCAGCCAATGAGTAATCGCAAGATGGACATGAAAATTTAGCTGAAAACAGAAGTTCTTTGTTGCTATCCATTTCCATCCCGATGGCTTTGCCATCAGCTAAACGAAGTGCAGTTTCAAATGACTCAGCAATCCGTTGCTTCATGTCACCACGTACTTTTAATCTGTCGACGACAACGTCCACGGAGTGTTTGGTCGTTTTAGTGAGTGCAGGGGGAGCATCCAGCTCATAAATCTCACCATCTACACGAATTCTTACAAACCCTTGCGCTTTAAGTTCATTAAATAGATCGACTTGTTCGCCTTTGCGTTCTCGTACCACAGGCGCCAAAATCATTAACTTGGTGTCTTCGGGAAGCGCTAAAACGCTATCAACCATTTGCGAAACAGTTTGCGCTTCTAGTTTGATGTGATGTTCAGGACATTCTGGGTCGCCTGCACGGGCATAAAGCAAACGTAAATAATCGTGAATTTCTGTCACTGTCCCAACGGTTGAACGCGGGTTGTGAGAGGTCGATTTTTGTTCGATAGAGATCGCTGGAGATAAGCCCTCAATCAAGTCGACATCAGGCTTATCCATGCGAGCCAAGAATTGACGGGCATAAGCTGAAAGAGATTCTACATAGCGGCGTTGACCTTCAGCATAAAGCGTGTCGAATGCGAGTGAAGATTTACCTGAACCAGAAAGGCCGGTGATCACAATCATTTTGTTTCTTGGTAAATCTAACGAAACATTTTTAAGATTGTGCGTGCGGGCACCGCGAATACGAATGAAATCCATCAATTTATGTATAGCCTAAAATAATTTATTAAAACATAAAGTTGCCTAAGGATGATGCAAAAAACACGCTATCGCTATTAACTCTTTTTATGAGCACATCAAATAAAGTGGGCAACCTGTTAATATACGCAAGTTAAAAGATAAAGTTAATCAATTTCATGTCATCCAATCCTTCAATAGACAAAATGAATTCTACAGAGTTGCGTGCCAGCATTAGTTTGGCTTCAATTTATGGATTGCGCATGCTCGGCATGTTTCTTATTTTGCCGATCTTTGCCATTTATGCTGAAACGCTTCCGGGTGGTAAAAGTCATCTAATGATTGGCCTTGCACTTGGTGCATACGGCCTGACACAAGCCATTTTTCAATTACCTTTTGGCATCGCTTCTGATCGGTTTGGTCGAAAACGGGTCATTTATGTTGGATTAATCTTATTTGTCATAGGAAGTTTGGTCGCGGGCTTTGCGCAGGATTTGCCGATGATTATTTTAGGGCGCAGTATACAAGGTGCTGGTGCAGTATCTGCCGCGGTGACTGCACTCGTCGCCGATCTGACAAGAGAAGAACATCGCACTAAAGCCATGGCAATGATAGGTGGCACCATTGGAATTACGTTTGCGATGTCCTTAATTATGGGCCCAGTGCTTAATCAATGGATAGGCATACCAGGGATCTTTTTGATGACAGCAGTCTTGGCCACCACTGCGATTTTTGTGGTGAAGTTTGTGGTGCCGGATCCTGTAACGAGCAGCTTTCACTCTGATGCGCAGGCCAAAACAGGCAAGCTCAAAGAAGTCCTCAAAGACGTCCAATTACTGGGATTGAATTACGGAATTTTTGCCCTACATGCGGCCCAAATGGCGATGTTTGTTGTGGTGCCATTCGCGATTAAAAAAACGAGCGGGATGGGTGCAAATGACCATTGGTTGATTTACTTGCCGGTCTTGGTTATTTCATTCGTGCTCATGGTGCCTGCAATTATCTATGGCGAGAAAAAGGCTAAGTTAAAGCAAGTTTTTGTTGGAGCGATTGCCGTGATGCTGGCAGCGCAGTTGGCATTTGCCTTTTCGATTGAACATTTCTGGGGGATCGTCTTTTCCCTTGGGGCTTATTTTGTGGCATTTAATGTACTCGAGGCATCCTTGCCTTCAATTATTACTAAAATTGCCCCTGCTGCATCCAAAGGAACTGCAATAGGTGTTTACAATACAACGCAATCGTTAGGCGTGTTTGTAGGCGGAACCGTTGGCGGTTACTTATCCCACTATTATGGCTATGCATCAGTATTTGTTTTTTGTAGTGTTTTAATGGCATTATGGTTGCTACTAGGGTTAAGCATGAAGGCACCGCCAGCAGTAAAAAGTAGGATGTTTCACATCAAAGAAATGAGCGAGGCTAATGCCAAGACATTAGCAAAAAAACTCGCAGCATTGTCAGGGGTTCGTGAAACAGTCGTATTAGCCGATGAAGGCATGGTGATTTTAAAAGTGGATTTGCAGCAAAATTGGGATGAAGCTGCCGCGCTGAAATTAATAGGAGAGTAAAAATATGGCATCAGTAAATAAAGTAATTTTGGTAGGCAATTTGGGTCGTGATCCAGAAGTGCGTTTCATGCCAAATGGAGAAGCGGTTTGTAACTTCAGTATTGCTACCACGGATAGTTGGAAAGATAAAAGTGGCCAAAAACAAGAGCGCACGGAATGGCACAATATTGTGATGTATCGCAAGTTGGCTGAAATTGCTGGGGAATACCTAAAAAAAGGGCGCCCTGTTTATGTAGAAGGTCGTTTGCAAACTCGTAAGTGGCAAACTAAAGAAGGCCAAGATCGTTATACAACAGAAATTATTGCTGACCAAATGCAAATGTTAGGTGGTCGTGATGGTGGCGGTAGTAACACTTATGAAGCGATGGATGAAGATCAAAGCATGCCATCACCTTCACAACAAAGTGCTGCACGTCCAACACAAACAGCGCCAGCAAGTGCGCCTGCCAGTGGTGGAGACTTCGATGCCTTTGAGGACGACATTCCATTTTAGGCATAAAGTTTAGTTATAAAAAAGCCCGCATCAGCGGGCTTTTTTGTTAAATGGAGTAATCAATAATAAGCGGAGCGTGGTCACTGAATCGCTCCGTTTTATAAATTTCGCACTGTTTTGCTGAGCTGCCAATATCAGGGGTTGTCACTTGATAGTCAATGCGCCATCCGACGTTTTTATCCCAAGCTTGGCCTCGGTTGCTCCACCATGTGTAGCATGCATCTGTGGTATCAGGGTGGACTTTTCGGTAAGCATCTATCCAGCCTAGCTTACTAAATATGTCCGTCATCCAAGCGCGTTCCTCGGGTAAAAAGCCGGAGTTCTTTTTATTCCCTTTCCAGTTCTTCAGGTCAGCTTCTTGGTGGGCAATGTTCCAGTCACCACATACAACCACTTCACGCCCGCTGGTCTTGAGGGCTTCTAAGTGAGGATAAAAGCGCTCCATCACGCTAAATTTCACTTGCTGTCTATCTTCACCGCTAGAACCTGATGGCAGGTAGAGCGAAACAATACTCATTTTTTTGCCATGAAGATTTTCAAATTGCAATTCAATATAACGCCCTTCGGCATCAATGTCTTCATAGCCTAAACCAACAATTACCTTGTCTGGTTTATGTTGGCTGTAGATACCAACACCGCTATAACCTTTTTTTTCTGCATAATGAAAGTAGCCTTGATAACCAGTTGGTGCGTGCATTTCTGGGGTCATGTCTGCTTCTTGGGCTTTCAATTCTTGTAGGCAAATGAAGTCGGCATTTTGTTTTTGCATCCAAGGGAAAAAACCTTTATTCACAGCGGAGCGGATACCGTTAAGATTTGCAGATATAATTCTAAGCAAGATGATTCCTTAAAGATTTTAGAAGACGGATATGCCAGCAGAACAGACAGATTTTACCGCGCAGTTTATCGATTTTGCTATTAAAAAAGAGGTGCTACGCTTTGGTGAGTTTAAAACAAAAGCGGGTCGCTTAAGCCCTTATTTTTTTAATGCAGGCTTGTTTAACGATGGCGAAAGCTTGATGAAGCTTGGCGAATTTTATGCTGCAGCGATTTTGAAATCAGGCGTCAAGTTTGATATGGTGTTTGGTCCGGCCTATAAGGGGATCACCTTGGCGGCCACCATCTCGATTGCGCTGGCAAGGGTCGGTCACAACTTACCCTATGCTTACAATCGCAAAGAAGAGAAAGACCACGGCGAAGGCGGTATGATTGTTGGTGCAGCATTGCAAGGCCGTGTATTAATTGTAGATGATGTCATTTCAGCGGGTACCTCAGTGCGTGAATCTGTCGATATGATCAAAGCTGCAGGGGCTATTCCAGCCGGTGTTGTGATTGCAATTGACCGACAAGAGCGAGGCTTGAGTGACTTATCTGCTGTGCAAGAAGTCGAAAAAGATTATGGTATGCCGGTGATTAAAATTGCCAGCTTGGCCGACTTGATTACCTTTTTGGATGGTGCGACAGATTTGGCGGCGTTTAAACCCGCGGTGCAAGCGTATCGCAACACCTATGGGATTTAGTTTTATTTAAATAATAAAAAAGGGCGATTTAATCGCCCTTTTTTGTATTACGCACCAAGTTTCTTTTTCAGTATTTCATTGACTTGTGCTGGGTTGGCTTTGCCCTTGGAAGCCTTCATGGCTTGACCAACAAGTGCGTTAAAAGCCTTTTCTTTTCCGGCTTTAAATTCTTCAACCATTGATGCGTTTGCAGCAAGTACTTCATCGACAATCGCCTCAATTGCGCCAGTATCAGAAACTTGTTTTAGACCTTTGCTTTCGATGATTTGATCTGCATCACCTTCACCGGCCCACATAGCCTCAAAAACTTGTTTGGCAGCATTGTTAGAAATGGTACCGTCTTGAATGCGTTTGATGAGGCTTGCTAATCCGCTTGGGGAAATTGGGGACGCTGAAATGTCTTTGTCTTCGGCATTGAGTTTTGCTGAAATACTGCCCATTACCCAGTTAGCCACCAATTTAGCATCACTGCCTTCGTTTACAGTGGCAACAAAATAATCGGCTGTTCCTCGTGATCCAGTAAGCGCATTTGCATCGTAATGTGCTAAACCGAATTGCGCTTCAAAGCGAGCTTTCATGGCTTCTGGCAATTCAGGCATCTGAGCTTTAACTGTATTAATGTCGTTTTCTGATATCGCTAAGGGCAATAAGTCAGGGTCTGGGAAGTAGCGATAATCGTTTGCTTCTTCTTTGCTTCGCATGGCACGCGTTTCGCCTGTATCAGGGTTAAAGAGCACAGTGGCTTGGTGAATCGAACCGCCATCTTCTAGTGTTTCAATTTGCCATTGGGTCTCAAACTCAATGGCTTGTTGCATAAACTTGAATGAGTTTAAGTTCTTAATTTCGCGACGTGTGCCGAGCTTGTCTGATCCTTTTGGGCGCACTGAAACGTTCACGTCACAACGGAAGCTGCCTTCTTGCATGTTTCCGTCACAAATCCCTATCCATTGCACTAAATCATGCAGTTTTTTAGCATAGGCCACGGCTTCTGCAGCTGAGCGCATGTCTGGTTCCGTCACAATTTCGAGTAGTGGTGTCCCTGCTCGGTTTAGGTCAATTCCTGACATGCCTTCTTGTGCGCCGTGCACGGATTTGCCTGCATCCTCTTCTAGGTGAGCACGGGTAATGCGGATGGTTTTTTCGTAAGCGTTGTCGCCAGAGCCCACTTGAATGGTCATGCTGCCCTTACCCACAACAGGTAATTCGTATTGGCTAATTTGATAGCCTTTAGGCAAGTCTGGATAAAAATAATTTTTTCGTGCGAATACTGATCGAGGCGCAATTTCCGCATTCACGGCCAAGCCAAATTTAATCGCGCATTTCACTGCTTCTTGATTCAGCACTGGCAATACACCCGGAAAAGCTAAACTCACGACGCAGGCTTGGGTATTTGGCTCAGAGCCGAAAGCAGTAGAGGCGCCACTAAAAATTTTAGTTTTGGTTTGTAACTGGGTGTGGGTTTCTAGCCCAATAACGACTTCCCATTCCATTATTCAATTCCCTCTGGCATTTGTGTGTGCCAATCTGTGACTTGTTGATAAGCATGGCCAACGTTAAGCATCCGTGCTTCATCAAAATAATTGCCGATAATTTGTAAGCCAACAGGCAAGCGTTTGCCATCTTCACTAGGGGCAAATCCAGCAGGGATACTCATGCCAGGTAACCCAGCCAAATTCACGGCAATGGTGTAAATGTCCTGTAGGTACATCGCAACAGGGTCATCAGCTTTTTCACCAGTTTTGAAAGCGGTGGACGGTGCAGTTGGTCCCATGATGATGTCGCATTGCTTAAATGCATTCTCAAAATCCTGTGCGATTAAACGGCGAATTTGTTGGGCTTTTAAGTAATAAGCATCATAGTAGCCAGCGCTTAATACATAAGTCCCAATTAAAATCCTGCGTTTAACTTCAGCGCCAAAGCCTTCAGCACGGCTCTTACAGTACATGTCCATTAAGTCGCCATATTCTTTAGCGCGATGGCCATAACGTACCCCGTCATAACGAGATAAATTACTTGAAGCCTCAGCTGGTGCAAGGACGTAGTAGACCGGAATAGAAAGTTGGGTGTTCGGTAAGCTGATATCGACAATTTGAGCGCCGAGTTTTTTGTATTCAACAATCGCTTCTTGGACTACTTTAGCAACCTCTGGACCTAGTCCTTCAGCAAAATACTCTTTAGGTAAGCCAACCTTTAAGCCAGCAAGAGGTTTATTTAACGCTCTTGTGTAATCTTCTTTTTCGCGATTTAAGCTGGTGGAGTCGCGTTTATCAAAGCCAGTGATGACGTTCATC
>Ga0163199_1002726_pt1 | contig 10769 bp, 5 predicted proteins | sample PL_2010_150m_FD_113537 | JGI IMG/M metagenome (GOLD analysis project Ga0163199, IMG submission 113537) | Freshwater microbial communities from Powell Lake, British Columbia, Canada to study Microbial Dark Matter (Phase II) - PL_2010_150m | ecosystem: Environmental > Aquatic > Freshwater > Lake ...
ATCAGGTTCTCTTTGCTTTCCAGGACGGCGCTGGTCTGGGCCGAATTAACAAAAAAATTCCGGTTATACTGGCCGGCATACCAATCCTGGTCGATGCTGAGCTGGGCGGCCTCAATAGGGGAGAAGCCGCGATAATCGTTGTGGGGGTTGAAATAGCGGAAAAATACGACTTCATGAGGTTCCAGGGGAATTTGTTTGGACCCCTTGCGGTAGAGCCAGCCACGGGTTAGGCCGGAGTTGGGGTCGGGGACGTGTTCAAATCGGGAGGGATGGAAGGTCCAGATTTCTTTGGGGACTTCGCGGGGGGTTGAGCGGTCCAGAATATAAAAGGCTTCCCCGGTGATCCCCAGGAAAATCATGGTGGCTTCGATGAGTTGGGCTCCGCTCATCAGGGGGTTTGGGGTTTCAAAGACCTTGACGAGGGGGCCGGTCTCCACCAGGCGCTTGTTCTTCTTAGTGCCGGCGTAAAAATTTAGGGGCACCGCGGCGATGTTCTGGGCGATGGCATTGATGCAGGAGTAAACCCAGACGTGCTGCCGGTAGGGTTGGGTAACGCCGTCCACCTGGCCCAGCCCGCCATTAAAGCCTCTGGCAAAGAAAATCTGATCGACGAGGGGGAAGGAGGGGGCCCGGACCAAAGGGGGGGCTGGATCTTGTCGTACAAGTCCGCCCCCCAGACCGGTCAATCTCATCGCCTGGTTAAGTCCCCGCATCAGCAACCCCTTCAGCATGGGTACATTATCAGGGGCTTGGGAAAATGACGTAATCTGGTAATTTCGGAAGGATTGACGGTATTTTGTTCTTTTGTGGGTTTTTTTGGAGGTTTCGGGGGCGGGGAGGGCAAAAATAAAAGTCGGGACCCCTGGGGAGAAATCCCGGCATGATTCGCTCCATTGTCCCGGGAGCTTGGCTATGTTGTTGACCCAGGGAGAGAGTTAACCAGTTGAGTCGACGGGATAGGCGACGGGACCATCACCAGGTATAGGCCTGGCCACCCCCACAACCTTTTCGGAAGCATCACCTGACGGGCTCTGATGAACGTTCAGGCTAACCCTGTATCTCAGGTTAAGATACGCTTTATTGAATTGAAGTCATGGTCATTGTTAACGTTGGCCGGTTTGAGCGGAATACACAGGCAATGGTGATCAGAAACGCCAAGATAAACGGACGCTACAAATATCTGTGGAATAGGTTGAAATTGTGAAATGAGAAAAGACTGCCCTTGATGAGCCGAAAGTTTTCGCAATGGAGCAAAGCTAAACCCGGACGGCGACGAGCTCCGGGATGCCATCTATTGGATTGCTATAGTTAGCGTTGCGAACAATATCCCAGCACTCCTTTTTCTTTGCCCACTCAGAAACCATCCTACCAGTAGCAGATTTATGCAAAATGTCATGTACTTCTGATGCCCACGTCTGTAACTGTTGTTTTAATTTAGGTGACAGGTCCTGCTGTTGCCATATTTTTCCCAGATCAAGACTTCCTCCAATCATGTAGGCAGCTACAGAGACAAGATATGCCGTTACATTAGCCTGAAATGCAGGAAACATTTGCCTAACCAACTTTTGAGCAACCTTGAAGAGAATCGCTTTTGCAATTAGCTGCTTGTAAAAGTTCATATCTGGCTGAAAAATGGCGGATTGCCCATCAGAGTCCTCGATTTCTTTCATCAGCTCGATAAAATTCTTTTGAGCTCCGAGACTTACGAGGGAGGGCTTCTGATCCCACGCATTCAGGAATTTTGCTAAGTCGGTTTTGCTGATCTTTCGAGAAGTTGGTATGGAGTCTCTTATCTGCCTAAGTCGCGCAGGCGTGGTTCCCTCCCTGGCAAGAATTACATTGTAACTGCCTGCCGCCCGCTCATAGAACCATCTACCGATGCCATCGGGACAATAGACGGTATTAGAGAGCTTCTCGATCTCCACATGAAATGGTTTGTTTGCGGACAAATCGGCCTGTCTGACTGCGTTCTGGCTATTGGCATATCTTGAGATCGATGACACAAGCTCTTCTTCTGCTATCAAGTCCGGTGATCGAAGGACAATAATTTTTGCAACCACACGGACGCGGCGCAAATCGACTTCCGGAGACTTCTTTTTCGTAAAATACATTGAGGCTGTGGTCTGACCACCATTTACTATCTGCATGCCCCTGATCCAAAGTATGCCCTGTATCCCTTCAGGAGTTTTGCCCAGCCGGATCTCATCTGCGATTACGACAATGCCATTGTTGTATGCCATGAAGTGCTCAGGGGTGTTTTTCAGTGTCTCCCGTATCCCTTTGTTAACCTTCCCCGTTACGCTCAGAAATGAACGGACATTGGCCTCCAAGAGTCTGGCGCCGTATTTATCATAGACAAATCGCAATGATTCGCCCGGAAATACCGTGAGAATACAGTCGTACCCCATCTCTCCCGGCACACCAGGCACATAGACGCAAGGAAGTGCCGCCCCGCAAACCTCCTCAAAATTCACGACGATTTCATCGCGCGGCTTGCCTTCCGACAAATGACGGTGAAGACGCTCAATGTCCATCACTTCGAGCTTGACCACCTTCTCGCCCACTTCGCGTTGCTTAAAGTTTTTGGACTTTGCTTGCCTGTCAGTAAGTACGTATATCCTTATTTGATCAAGATTCGGATAGCATTCCTGGATTGTCAGTGCAAATGGGTAGGCATCATTGGATTCATCCATTGTCGCAGCAAGCCTGCCTTCGGCACATTTTTTAAGAAAACGCAGACACTGCTCTGCAGCTTTTTTAGTATCGGAGTCAGCTATTTGAGTCACCTCCTCCGCGCCTGAATAGAGGCTTACGAACAAATCTATCTGGTCAGCTTCGTCCGAGACCGCATATCCACTTAGCCTCAAATTTGCATTCCCGACTATTGCCGAATAGTGGCAGACTACCGGCTCAAACGTCATGCCGATTTCTGACATGTGCTGCATCACTATTTCCGCAAACACTAATTCTGGATAGGGGTAGACGTTGTTGGGACCGACAAGATTTTCTCCGATTGCCTCCCTGACCTCAGCCTGTGTCTGTCTAAGGAAATCGACAAGTTCCATTTCATAGTCCCCCAAGAGAGGGCAAAATATCGCCCAGTGAAACGCTGGGGCAATCCAATTGATCAAGGTCTATTTGGTATTGAACCTTGAGTATTTCCGGGGAAACATTGCCACGCGTTAGCTTTGGAAAAATATCATTAATCGGGAAAATCAACGTGTTGGAATGAATGAACCTTCTTGGATACCGCGTCGACATCAAATGGGAGTAACCGGCATGAATAAGCAGAATTTCAAAGGAGGCCGTCAATGATCCATCTGCTCCAATAAGTTCCTTGATCTCCTCAATGCGCTCTTTAAGGTTTTTCCCCGATTCATCCCTTAGCACACGAACTCCTGCAAGATACAGGGGGGTCACCAGATGGTTGTCCATTTGTTCGAGGGATGAGATGGTTGCCGGAAAACCGCTACAGGAGGTCGTTGCTTTCACTTCAATGGCGCCAGTGTGGAACTGGAAATCTTGAAGACCATTCTTGGGGCCCCGCCAGGCTTCAATCACCTTGTGTGGCAATGCGCCTGCCTTTAGTATCGAAGTAAGAACTATCAACTCTCCATGAAGTCCAATTTCGGCCTCCGCGCTGAGCACCCCATCCCTCACACGCTGCATAAAACTCTGCCATGCCCTAATTCTTGCGATAAAAATTCTGAGCAAACTATCATCATCCATCCCTTCAGACGCTTCCAATGTAGAAATGATGTCCGCGGTCATCATGGTGAAGATTTCAAGACTCCCAGTCGGCTGGCGCAAGAGAGCGATCCACTTGCAGTCATATAGGTCCGGCCCGGGATCTACCAAAAGGACCAAGAACCCGCTGCCTTCTGGTAATTGTTGGCTTGAAAAAATATTTGGTGAACGAAATCCTATAAGTATCGCCTCCTCGTTGCCGGGGAAATGTCTCGCCGCCAGCAAACGGCAACTGAGCCGGGTAACAACAGGTATGGTTTGCCAACCATCCTTAGTGTTCGCAAGGTCTGCAAGGGCTCTCCATGCGGTGGCAAGATCATTCTCTTCACTCGGCGGGACCATATTCCTGCTCCCATAGAATATTGTTAACTTTATACTCGACCTTTCGGCCGGAATTACTGCCAGGAAAACTGATACCGAAAGCGGCTACTGGTGCGGTTTCGGGAGGAAGCCCCGCTATCTCCGGATCCAATAGATAGATCATCAGAAGACCTCTTTCCGGATGAGCCTCTATGCCTTCTGCACCAAAACCCCGAATCAAGCGTATCGCAGGGCCATTGGGGTCTTTTGGTTCCTGTCTTTCCTGAAGCCTGGCAGGGTCTGCCCTCCAAGTGCGGCGTGTCTCGGCCAGTGCAGCCAGCCATGCCGGTTCTTCAAGGTCTATAGCCTCATCACGGGGAGAAAGAAGTCGACCAATTGAATAGCGATCAGGATGATCACCTTTAGGCGATCTTTTCAACTTTTCTACCTGGATATCTCCCAGAACGGGCACTTTCCTCCCCTCTCCTCCCCCTATGAGTGCAACCGTCCATTTAATAAGTTCCCGCTCTTCAGCCATTGAGGTGACGAACTCTGCAAGCAGAGCGCCATTGACTTTGTGGGCGGCAGGGTGTGTCTGATAGCTGATAAGAAAATCTATTATGTCACTAACAGGCACGTCAGACCAAAGATATCCCTGCCAATTTTGCTGTGACCTGTTACGCACTCGTGCGGGGTTGTCTTCTCTTGGGCCCCCCAAACAAGAGATAAGCCCCTTTACAACGTCGAAGTTGCTCTTGAGTATCACCGGATCGCGGTACAACGCTACTGTTTCGAGGAGTTGGCCGCTAAAGGATATCATCAGGTTCCTGGCAGTCCTCATTTTAAGACGCGAGGTCACCATGAGGACTGGATGGGATTGTACCTTTAGGCCATAATCTCGTGGCGTACTTCCGCTCTCAGCCATCAGGTCAAACTCCTGACGCAATTCCTCTCCAGCATCTGTAATATGACCGAACCATTCAACTAACTCGTCGGTGGTGTAGAGACGACACACATCAAGATATCCGGGGCGGTACCCGAACCAGCGTCCCATCTGCATTAAAGTGTCATACATTTTTGATGCACGAAGGAAGTAGCTGACAGTAAGGCCTTCAAGGGTGAGCCCGCGGGAGAGTTTGTCTCCTCCAATCGCAATGACCTTCAGTCCAACACCCTCATGATTGGCGTAATCCAGGGTATCCTTCGCCGTCCCGTTAATCATACGCACTTTAATGTCGGAAGCCACATCAGGAAGACAGTTTAATATCTCTTTCCAAACCGGTAGTGGGGGTAGACTTGATTGCGCAAATTCATTCCTGAGCTTCTCATTGGATGGAAGAAAATCGGTCTCCCACAGCGACTTTAGCCGTCCTATTATGGATTCGTGGTCGATGTTACGCACCAACCTTTGGCGCAGATGATTTACATGGGTTTCTACCTGCCGGCCAACAGCCCTCTGTACTGAAATGAATCGGGTTACATGGATGAGCATAGATGAATGCTGATTTCCATAGCCTCGAAAGTTACGAACCGCACAAGAAAGCAAGAAGGTGTCGATTGCTTCCACAAGTGAAGGGGGGAGACAATCCTTGCCTCCATAAAGAGGCAAATGTCCATTTTTGTGCTTCTGTGGCATCCATCCGCCTTTACCGTTCACGGCGGCGTGATCCACAACCCTTCTGACAAGTGGCAGCTCGCCTTCACGATGGTCTCCCATCCTGAGTCCGAATATTGTCGCAGGACCAACATAACTCGATGGTGCTGCAAGATTGATGATGAAACTTGCAGGAAAGATGTCGGGTCCTTCCTCCTTCGTTTCTCCACGTTCATGAATGAAGATGTTTGCAAAAGGAGTTCCCGTATAGCCAACATAGGCAGCTCTGGTGAAAGAGTGGAGAATACGGCGGATGAGTCGGTTGATTGCTGTAGGCTTGTGTTCCTCATCTGGGCGTCCTTCAGCATCGAAAATCTGCTCTCCAGTATCCACTGACGCATGGTCGGCTTCATCATCGATGAGCAACAAAGGAAGATGAGTGACGATCTTTCTTTTAGTTTTTGGATCCTGGGCGTCCGCGACGTGATTTCGTATCCACCGTAAGAGGCGATCAAGAACGGTCTTGTTCTTCTTTACAACGAAAAGCCATGGGCGCTGTTCGGGTGTTATGCCAAGATGCCTTGCTGCATGGCTATTAAAGTCGCCCCTCTCCGATCGATTGGTCGCAAAATTCGGTCGGATAGACGGATCTCCATCGATTTCTCCAGCTCCAATGATCCGGAGATCCTCTGTGTTTGGGGAAGTTTCATAACCGAGGAATCCTTCGTCCAACCGTATCTGGGTCTGTGCCCGCAGGTTGTTGTGAAGACCTGCGAGGATAATAATTATTTTGTAGCCTGCATCCGCAGCCTTGCAAATCAGGCCGGTGTAGTTTCCTGTCTTTCCTGACTGAACATGACCTACCACGAGACCGCGGCGGTCCCATGGCCCCTCTCTCACGGGGTCTTCAATGAGACCGAGAATCGTGTCCGTGGTCCGATCCAGTGCCTCAACTGCGGTAAAAGAGAGCGTTCTTTCCAGCCATTCCCTGTAACGTTGCCAGTATCGCCACTCTTTCTTCCTTGCCGCATTCAGCCAGGCTTTGTGGTCGGTATCGTTTTTCAGGATGGTATCTCGTCCAATCCAAAGAGCGAAACGCCGAATCAGCTCATCTGTCACAGCATCACGATCGAGATCAACACCCCACCTCGGATTCATCCTGATGATAAGCTCGATCTTTTCGGCTATCAGGGCTGGGGTAATGGAAGCACGATCCGGCTCTTCAAGCAGGAGTTCCTGGGCGAATTTGACCACTTTCTGCTGATTTTCGGTTGAATGGTTCATGTCGGTCTCATATTTCAGCATCCGGTTCATCGGGAAGCGCCATGACCAGATTGCGGTAGTTGTTGAAAGGTTCAGTGCGTAAGAGTTGTTCCCGGGCCAATCCGGGTGCCATGCCCTTTCTGCAGACCAAATTTCTATACACGACACCTAAGACTTTCAGCACTTCCGTTGGGGGATCGCAAGAGAAACCGATACGGGGAACCTCCTTCCCTTCCGTTGTATCAAGCCAGATTCGTTGGACTGGGATTGTCTCTTCTATCACGCGCAGCATCACGCGAATTTGTGACTGCAACGGACCGGCATCTTCCAAGACTGCCTTTATCGCCGGGTGGTCTGTGTCAATGCGATAACGCATTCCTTCAGGCGATTTTTCAACCCGCCAAGCCTGGGCTAACGGCTCATGGTGTCCAAACCTCGGCACGGCCCCGCGATGTGCGAAAACCCTTCGGGCACGTCTTCTGGTATCTTCGGCAAGCTTTGTAAGCCTTGCCCTCAAGGCAATGGGTGGCTTGGCAGTAGACTTTCGAATATCAATCTTCCAATCAGAATCAGCAGCATTTGTAATGTCTAACCGGATTCGAGCAAGTCTATGTGCCTCTTCTTTTGTCCAGGAACGACCATGTCCAAGACCCAACCAGCTGCCGGCGATGAGCAACCGCTCATTTCTATAGACATAAAACCCCTGTTGACCAGTCCACCCTTCAGGTCCGGCGGCCATTTCGTATTCCTTTGATTCAAGATGGTCTTTGTGAGGCAGAACGTAGCATTGCACAACTACGTTACCGCAACATGTAGGTAAAACCTCGATTGGTGACGACCAGGTAGCAGGGTGCGGCAGGAAAGGATTCCATGGGTTTACGGGCCTGTTGTTGATGAGAATTCGAAGACGAGGGTGTAATCCTTCCAGGTATCGGTGAAAAACCATTGACAGGTGTTGTTCTACCCGGTCTATGAGGTCGAGGAAATTCTGCTCGGTGAACCCCGGGGTCACTATGCGGTCAAGAATTTCCCAAATTACAAGCGTGCCCGCTTCGGTGAAATCCAGTGGCTGGAGGAGGTTCATCGCATCATTAGCCGGGCCTTCAAGCAGATACCACCCATCGTCATCGCTTGCTGCCAACACATCAAGGTCCCAGCGAAGGCAGCAGACCTTATGATTCTTTTTGCTTGCAACCGTAAGGCGGCGGCATTGGGAAAACGATGCGGTTTTCAATCCAATACCAAATCTACCGAGATCGTTGGCTTCTCTGACATCCAGAGGATTTCTTTCTCCAAGGCGCATAGCTCGGTCGAGTTCCTTCTCATCCATACCGTTGCCATCATCCAAAATGGCTATTGAGCTGGAGTGAGAATCCCATCTGAAGAAGATGTTCACTGTCGAGGCATGGGCAGTAATGGAATTGTCTATGATATCTGCAAGGGCTGCGGCCGTAGTGTAGCCGAGACCACGCAGGGCCTCAAGCATCGCGCTGGCCTTCGGTGGTTCATGTCTATACTTAATCTGACTGACCATTTTAGATAAAATTCCTGAGCCTCTGTGAACGAGACGGATGTTTCATTCGATTGAGTGCCTTTTCCTCTACTTGGCGGATACGTTCACGGCTTAAATGGAATATATTGCCTATTTCTTCGAGCGTGTGTTCAGGCGAATCCCCAAGGCCAAATCGATATTTCAGCACTTTGGCCATTCGCGGGGAAAGAGTATTCAGCACCTCCTCAATAGCTGTACTAAGGGCACGTTTAGAAGCAATGCCTTCAGGAGAAGGGTGTAGTGTATAATCGAAAAAGCTGGCATCAGATAAATCTTCATCGGATACTTCATGGAGTGGAAGCCACTCCTCCTTTAAAGTCTTGCGCTTGCGAATCTCCTGCACAGGCAGGTGCATTCTTTCTGAGAGCTCCAGATCACTGGGTGTACGACCTGTTTCAAATTTAAACCTGACTTCTTCGGAGGTTATTTTATTCAGCTTTTCCCACATGTGTACAGGGATTCGAATAAGCATGGACTGGTCTGCTATCGCACGAGTAATCGTCTGTCGAATCCACCAAGTGGCATATGTGGAAAATTTAACTCCCCGGTGGTAATCGAATCTTTCAACAGCCTTCATTAGACCGATATTTCCCTCTTGAATCATATCCATGGGATCCATGCCTCTTCTGCTGTATTTGCCGGCTATGGAAGCAACCAGCCTTAAATTTGCCTCTATCATAGTTGTTCTCGCATCCATTAGCATTGTCAATCCAGCTGTTATTTGCTTATAAGTTGCTTTGATTTCCTCAAAGGATATAAATATATTTTTTTTGAGGTCGATTGACTTTACTTGCCTTGCACTCTTATGGTTGACTTGTGATGCAACATTGGCACAAATGGCCCTTAGAAATTTGATAGTGAACCGATATTTAAGCAGTTCATTGTAAACTAATTCTTGCAGTCCAATGATTGTTTTGTCATCAATATCACTGCATAAACGAAGGGATAATATTCTGTTGTGGAGGGCTCGGATGTGATCCATGCTCAAAAAAACTTCAGCATTAAATTGCTGAATCGAATGGGCCCCATTAACACTAAACAGATCACGATTGGTAATGGTATCGTCCAGATCTGATAAATCTTCGCCTTCCAGATCTATCTCAATCTCCGCTCCCTGGGTTCCTGTCCCCAAAAATCTGTAAATAAAATCGCTGATGCGGACCTTGCCGCCAGCCACCTTGTCGGACATTTTAAGAACTTCCTGAAGGAGCAACGGGCAAATTGAAATGGCTTGAATAATTAACTTCATTCCATCTTCAATCTGTTTCCCAAGGGCATACTCGTCCTCACCTGATAAAAGGTGGAACTTACTTAGGCTCTTGGAGTGATGCCACCGTGGGTCATTGCTCCTTAACGAAAGAATTTTGAGAAATGTAATTGCTTCCTTTACCATATATTCATTCTCTTCATTGTCGTCGTCTTCAACTAAGCATTCTTCTGGTTCTCCGGGCGCAACTAACCATTCGTCCACCAGGATCTCCATATCGCCTAAAACAAGCAGCAGCCGCTGAATATATTCATGATCCATGCCTTTATCAGCATCTATTAGAAAATCGATCTGTTGTTGATAAACTTGACCGGTCTGGAGTCCAAGCATAAAAAGCTGCCTTAACGCTACCCAAGTCTCGGCAGTTAGGAGATCCTTGCCAGGGATCCCGATCCACACATCGGGTAGCTCGATATCCACATCTGACCAGTCCTCGTCCGTGTCGATGGGAATATGCGCAGACAAACGCCGATGGCTTTCCTCGGCATCAGCAAGGCATGTAGGGTCCTCAGGCGGGGGGGGCGAATCAATTTCTTCCTCCCACATGGATATATCCAAACCAGGTTCGTCAGGGAAATCTTTGTAATTTTTTTGGAGCAAGGCCGTTGACGCAGGCACAACCGTGGAGGATGGATCCATTAATGGTTCTTGTCTTTGCAGCTTCTCAATGTATTCCTGGAGCACTTCTTCTGATTCCTTCCCCTTGTGCATCCGAGATAGGGCAAGAGCATCTTTTTCGTCGTTATTAAGTAAAAGCGGGTTTGAGCCTGCTTTCAGTAAAAGACGGCAGATGTTTCCATGACCCCTGGCTGCGGCGATCATCAAGGGAGACATGCCAGCACTGTCTTGGGCATTAACATCTTCACCCCGAGTGATGTGAAGCCTTACGACGGACTCCACACCAGAGATGATTGCCATTTTAAACAAAACATTCACAGATAGGCTAACGCCTTATTATAAAGTTGACTTCATGAAGTTATTTATCATTATGAAATGTTGCTTCATTGACTTTGGCTTACATGAAAAGAGCAAAACCAATATAATTG
>Ga0163199_1002727_pt1 | contig 10767 bp, 6 predicted proteins | sample PL_2010_150m_FD_113537 | JGI IMG/M metagenome (GOLD analysis project Ga0163199, IMG submission 113537) | Freshwater microbial communities from Powell Lake, British Columbia, Canada to study Microbial Dark Matter (Phase II) - PL_2010_150m | ecosystem: Environmental > Aquatic > Freshwater > Lake ...
ACCCGTGTCTTTTTTATCGGATTAGCGGGTCTATATACCATTGCTCCGTATATTTTCCTGACCGCCGCTGAAACTCTTCCCTTCTGGGGCGCGGGTGTCATAGCAGCCATGTCTGGCGTGATCATGCTGGCACTTTTCTTCGAATGGGCCAATCACGCCCCCCTGGAACGGAAAGGAGCTTCCGATGGTGCGCATCTCATCTCGTCTCTCGGCATTTATATCTTGTTAGTGCAAGTTGTCGCCATGATCTGGGGCAATGAAACCAAGACTCTCCGAGCCGGAGTCGATTCAACTGTACAGTTGGCAGGTTCCGTGTTGACCGGCTCCCAATTGCTCATGGCGGGTAGTGCCTGTGTTCTGATGCTTGGGTTTATGGTCTTCTTGCGTAATACCGACCTCGGTCTGCGCCTCCGTGCCTTGGCAGATAACCCCATACAATTCGCCCTATACGGCTACAACGTAGATACTTATCGACTGATTGCCTTCGGTCTAGCCGGAGTCTTTGCTACCGCTGCTTCGCTGCTCAACTCGATCGATATTGGTTTCGACCCTCACAGTGGCCTAAACGCCGTTCTGCTCGCAGTGGTTGCTGTCATCATAGGCGGACGCACCTCCTTCAGTGGCCCGATAATCGGCGGTCTGCTCTTGGGCATCACCCGGGCGCAAGTCGTCTGGCACTTCTCCGCACGGTGGCAAGAAGCGCTGACCTTCGCTGTTTTGGCATTGTTCTTGCTGCTACGCCCTCAAGGCCTGTTCGGCCAGAAATCCCGTATTGAGGCCAACGCCTAATGAACTACCTTCTCCACCTGCTCATTTATTTCGACATCTACGTGATCGTAGCCTTGAGCCTCAATATCGTGGTGGGCTATTGCGGAATGCTGACACTTGCCCACGCGGGCCATTACGCCATCGGTGGCTACGCTTACGCCCTCCTCTCGCTTGTGCTCGGTTGGGGCTTTCTGCCTGCTATGTTGGCTTCACTGCTGATTTCTGCTTTTCTTAGTTTGGCCGTCTCGCTGCCAGCCTGGCGGTTAAAGGGAGACTTTTTTGTGCTTGCCAGTCTGGCAGTGCAGGCGCTCTTTTTCAGCCTGATCTACAACTGGTCAGATGCCAACTTCCCCTTGGGTTCCTGGCGCAATCTGACCAACGGCCCATTCGGCATTTCCGGTATCCCAAAGGCCGAAGTTCTTGGGCTGAAGCTCGCCAATTCCGCACAATTCTTTTTCCTTGCCACTGGCGTGGCCTCGTTATGTGCCTTTATTGTCTGGCGCCTGACCGCTTCCCCCTGGGGACGCTTGCTCGTCGCCATGCGCGAGGATGAACTTGCCGCCCGCAGCTTGGGCAAGAATACGCGCCTACTCAAGGTACAGGCTCTGGCTATTTCGTCCGGTCTGGTTGCTGTCGCTGGTGCCTTATACGCGGCATACATAGGGTATCTGGATCCCAGTTCCGCCTCACTGGATGAAAGCATCCTCATGCTAAGCATGGTGATCGTTGGTGGCGTGGGAAATTTCCGCGGCCCCATCATCGGCGCCCTCATCCTGATCGCCCTGCCTGAACTGCTGCGCTTCCTTACCCTGCCCGACGCCTTGGCTGCGAATCTTCGCCTGGCTACCTACGGTCTTATGCTGGTACTCATGATGCACTTCCGCCCGCAGGGCATCGGCGGCGAATACCGACTGTCATGATGTCGGCAAGCACCCTCATGCCTCCAACCGCAGATCACACTCACCACAACGTTCAGCGCAGTTCTGCTGCCGCTGTGCCCCTTGCGCCCGTGCTGATGCGTGCCGAGGGACTGCGGAAGGCATTCGGCGGCCAAGTCGTACTGGATGGCGTGGATCTGGAGCTTCGACAAGGCGAAGTCATCCTCCTTCGTGGCGAAAACGGCTCGGGCAAGACGACACTGCTCAATATTCTCACCGGTTGTCTTGAGCCCGATGCCGGCTCGATTCAATACCTGGCCGATGGTACGCCACGTGCCTATCGCTTCCCTCGTCACTGGTGGCAGGAGTTGAATCCCTTCGACCACTTCACTCCAGAGTTCGTCGCTCGTGAGGGCGTGGGGCGTACCTGGCAGGACATCCGGTTGTTTGATTCGCAGTCGCTGCGTGACAACATCGCAGTGGCGGAGCCAGGGCACCCCGGTGAAAATCCGCTACTCGCCATGTTCGCTCCTGGCGCATCCGTGCGTCGGGAGACTGCGATCAACCACGAAGCCGACGCCATACTCGCGCGCCTCGGCCTAGCCGGGCGGGAAGACTCCTCCGCCGACAAGATTTCACTAGGCCAATCCAAACGCGTCGCCATCGCCCGGGCCGTGGCCGCCGGCGCACGCATTCTATTCCTTGACGAACCACTCGCGGGCCTTGATCGCCAAGGCGTCAACGATGTGCTCAGCTTGCTGGAATCACTGGTCGCCGACCACCAGGTGACGCTAATCATCATCGAGCACATATTTAACCAGCCACATCTTCATGGGCTGATCACGACTGACTGGTTGCTTGCGAATGGTGTGATTCAACGGTCATGTATTGACAAGAGGGATAGCACCACTGCGCTTTCACCTCTCACAAATTCATCGGGCACAGCCAACCCGCGACCAGTGTGGTTAAAGCTACTCGCCGGAGAAAACACGGAAATCGAGGATGAACTCCTTCCGCGCGGGGCGCTTCTCACACGAATTCGCCGCCCTGGTGGCTCCAAACATCCTCTCAGGCCGGTTCTGGAAATCCGTGACTTGATCGTCAAGCGCGGCTCTCGCACAGTGATCGGTTCTGACGAAGACAGCAATCGGGTCGGTTTTAGTCTTACCCTTTACGAAGGTGAGATCGCGATTCTTCAGGCACCTAACGGCTGGGGCAAGAGCACACTCTTCGCCGCCATCTGCGGCTTGATCAAAGTTGCCCAAGGTGAGGTTCTCCTCAACGGCCAACCGCTTGAACAACTCCAGGCATGGGATAGAGCAAGATTAGGTATAAGCGCCCTGCCTTCCGATCATCATACTTTCCCTACCCTGCGAACTAAAGATGTATTGAAATTGGTAGGGAACACCAATGCCAGTGCTGCCGCGGATTTGGGGGAACTTGACAACCGGGTATGCTCCTCATTGAGCGGCGGCGAACGCCAGAAAGTTGCCCTTCGTGCCTTGTTAAGTTCTACTGGAGCGAAGGCGACTCTGCTCCTGGATGAGCCGTTCGCTGCGCTTGATGGAGATTCTTCTCGGAACGCCGCGGAAAATCTCGTCTCAGCACATTTCGACACCTGTCTAATTACATCACCGAGAGAATCCGATTTTATGAATACTGAACCTGATCATTCTGGAACCCCTGAACAGCTTCCACCTCATACCCTTGAGTTGTTGGCAAGATTGAGCGCCAAGAGCGCAGCCGGCGAGTATTGTGAGACTCTCCCCATCGCGTTTTCTGAATTCCGACTGACCATCGAGCCGCATGTATGCCCTCTGTTGCCTTCGACACTGTGCTATCTGTCCTACTTGCGCACCCAGAATCTCTCAGGAATGAAAGTTTTGGATCTAGGAAGCGGCTCGGGCGCGTTATCGATCGCTGCTGTATGCATAGGTGCCGCCAGCGTCGACGCCATTGACAATCTCCCACAAGCCATCGTCTGTACCCGACACAATGCTGAAGCTAGCGGTGTTGCCGACAAGATTCACGCCTTCGAAAGCAATGGCTTCTCTCATGTGAATGACCGTTATGATCTGATTGTTGCCAATGTTCCCATCGTTCATGTGCCGGGCGTCGCACGCCTACACGATTTCGGGCTTTACGACGAAGGCTGGGAGCTCCACGACCATCTTCTTGCCAACTATCGGAAGCATCTACTCCCCGGCGGGTCGGTTCTAATCTGTCATGTTCCGCTTCAATCCGAATGGTCCTTTGACAATTTTGAATCGTATCTCACCCAATCTGGGGCAACCTTCAAGGTTGCGTTTGAATCTTTTCAACAAGGACTTCCTTGGAGACTGTACTCTTTGAGTTAACTATCGGAGGATCCATCATATGGCCAGCAAGCAAAAAACAATTTTCATTGGGATCGCCGCTGTAGTAATACTGGCTGCGAGTGTTTTATTCCTCACCGGGAAGAATAATGTTACGAACACAAATGCGCCTATTGCCTTCACCGCCATATTGCCGCTAACCGGCCCGCTTTCGCATCTAGGGGAAAACGAAAAAATAGGGATGACTCTTGCACTCGAAGACGGGCGAGCAAGCGGGTTGGGCAATCTGTCCTTTAATTTCGAGGACTCTGCTGGCAAAGGCCCGACTGCCGCCACCGTGACGCAGAAGCGCTTGACTGTTAACGGCGATCGATTCTTTATCGTGGCCACTACGGGGCCGGTACTCGCCACACTCCCGATTTTTCGTGATCTTTCTGAAGACAAACTGGTCATTTCCCAGACCATGTATCCGCGGGTAACCGCTGGTTATCCGTTTTCGTTCAGGCTGTTCCCGTCCTCCCAGCAGGAAGCCGAATTGCTGGCGAAACATGCCATTGGCGCCGGCCAGAAAAGGGTCGCTGCGCTCCATATCCAGAACGAATGGGGTACCGAGAGTGTGGCAGTATTTCGCAAGGCGCTTGAGGCGGCGGGCGGCACACTCACGACCGCGGAAACCTACACATTCGCGGACAAGGACTTCCGTACCATACTTGCCAAGATTATGAGCACAGGTCCGGACGCTATTCTGATCTATGCTTATCCGGACAACTTTCCGGTCATCATGAAGCAGTTCGCGGAGATGGGGAAACCGCTGCCGATTCTGGCCAATGCGGATTTCGCGATTGGAACCATCGTCAAGGACATTCCGCCAGGGATCCTCGCCACCACCGTATTTCCTGCCCCGCGCTACCTCAATGACGCAGGCAACCCCGCGATAGTTCAATTCAATCAACGTGTCCGTGCTGCCGGCCATGAACCAAACTTCGATATCGCCACTTTCTACGATATGACCATGATTCTCCAAAAAGCGGCCGCCAAGGCCAAGGACAGGTCGGTCTCAGGATTGCGAGATGCGCTTGCGACTGCTTTCCCGTACGACGGCGTTACTGGCCACATGGAACTTACCGCGGATAGAGAACTGGTCGTTGAATTCGCACTTTCGAAGTGGGTGAATGGAACGCTTCAGCCCCTCAAGTGATCTCGGCACACCGTACCTCCGCCACGCGCGAAATGAAAGGTTGAAGATGAGTCTTCAGAACAAGTATGAGGACGACACATTTTGGCGCGCGTACGCTACGTTGTATTGGCCCAACCTCGCAAGTCCAGATCTGGCTACGTTCGCCAGATTTGTCATTAATAACTTGCCCGAGCGCGGCCCTGCTGATCCTGTGAGAATTTTGGCGCTGGGATTCGGATTCGGTGGCGTCGAGTTACCAGTTATTTACCAGATCAAAAAGAACCTGTTACCGGGTACTAAGATTGATTGCGTGGCCATCGATAATGCGGAAAGGCCGTTAGAGTTTGCAGCAAAGCTGATCAAAAATGGTCTTGAAGAACTGCCGCTAAATCAGGCCGCAATGTTGAAACAGTTTGCGCCTTTTCCCACAAAAAATTCCACCGAAAGAACCAAGACAATTGCCACCAGAGACGGCGACAACTTTCGGTTTATTCTTGATGATCTCGAATGGGAACCGGATCTCCATCCCGTTTATCCACAGCTTTCCAATTGGCATGAACGCTTAACAAATGATCTTGGTAAGGAGTATCGATTTGATATTGTTATCGCCTCATTCTGCTTATTCCATGTCGGGATGTGGCGCCATCCATTACTTAGATCTCTTTCACTGCTAAAAAAGGATGGTCTATTCTTGCATCCCCGCGTCGAAGGTGACGAATCAATATTTGAAGGGCGGCCTGGTTGCCGCGCATCGAGGAACACTGTTGCGAAGAGTATATTTCATGATGTGGTATTTCAGAGCGATAGGGAAACCGAGAGCAAGACTTCAAGGGATACGCCGAGAGGTGCCAGCGCCTCACGCCCGTTCGTAATCGACGAATTCTTGTGTCGCCTTGAGTCTTTCGGACTCTCGAATATCACTCAAGCTGATCAATGCAGCTATAAAGTGGCGCCGGAGGTTGGATTCGAAACCTACTATGATCTTCTCGATACAAAAGGATTTAGTACGTTTGAAAACCTCGCGAAAAAGTTGGGGGATAAATACGATCATCTACTTACAACAATTCGACAACTGGAAACCAGCGCTACGGATGAGCTTGAGATCAGGTTTTGCTGGACGCTACATAAGGTAGATCACGATAAACTCAGTAAGGAATTTCCTCTTTACGACAGATTCTCTCAGAACGTAAGTGGTGAGGCCAATCCATTAGTCAAGGCGTACCGAACAGAGTATGAGATGTCTTCAGCACTAAGCATCAATCCTCATGGGACTGATCCGGGAAGCGTACTGGCTGACATGGGTAAGAAACTAGTCCAGCAAGGAACCTTGAGCGACTCGTGCCTCGCTGTCGAGTTTGGCTCGGTTAAGGGTGGCGGGGAATCTCGCCTTACCTGGACGTTCCTGGCGAACTTGTTCGATCCGGACAAGGAGCGTCAGCAACGGCAGATTCAGCAAATTGGACTGTATCTTGCCCTCTTAGGGCTCAAGAAGAAGCAGGGTGGAACCTCCACCAGCAACACTCAGACCTTGCTGGAGCTTGTAGTTCCCAATTTCACCAAGCCCTGTATTCTGACTTACCAACTGAAAGCAGCAACTGACTACTCATTGGCGCACCGCTCTCACCGCGACTTTGAAGAGTTTCATTTTTCAGTCCCACCTGTTTCTGCCGAAGACCAACTTTCACTCTTTGACCAATGGACGTCAGAGTTTAAGAGGAAAGAGGAATCCCAATGCAATGCGATTACCTTAAATCTGGTCACTGACTTTGATTATACCGATGAAATATTAGGGCGTTTCGTAAGTTACCTTGACAGCACCGGGGATTCAAAAGGCATCCAGCAACGGCTCAAGGATTGCGTCAAATCTATGGAGTCGATTGGGTTAGAGCAATCAACAGTGATTCAAGATTCCATTACTGACATGATGGTATTTACTATTCGCGCCCAGCAACTTCTCTCCGATGCTTGCCATGTGGTTTTTTACCCAGCAACTTACAGGGTTGCGGACCGCACTAGGGGGAAGGAAGTTGTTATCGCCCTTTACTCCGAAGTGTTGCGTGACGATGTTCTAAAAACAGAATTTCATAAATTTAACCAGTTATTTGGATTTCTGCGGTTCGAACACCAGGAACAGAAATCGCATGAAGAGTTGATGAAATCGCATAAAGAGTTAGAGCAATCGAATGAAAGTTTGGAGGCACGGGGTCGGATGTTGAAGCTGCTTCAAAAACCCCTTGATGCACTAAGCGAGGGGTTCCTTAAGGTTCAAGCCGAAGCACAGGAAATGCAGTCGATCCTGAACGAACCCGAGGAAGGACTATTCAAATCCCATCGACTATTGGCACCAATGTTTAAGGAAAACGATGTCGTTTCTGTCTCACCATTTATTCAGTTCTCCGCCAAGCATAATTATAATTTCAAGGGTCCCGACAATCGGGAGTTGCTGAGAGTGGCTTACGCTTACGCTCTCTGTAGAATCTTTGGAGAAGAACGAGCCTTAGCTCAAGCTCAAACCGTAATGGCTGTTACCCAAATGGCTTTCTCCACATTGAAGCAGGTGCGAGAGAGGGGCGTTCACGATGAAATGTGCAAACCTTTAGCTGTGATATGCGGTTTCAATAATAATTACATCGAGAATAGTGTACTTCCGCTGGCGCAAGAGTCTGCCGACGCGATGGATAACCGACTAAGTATAGCCCTGCAAAATCTCAAGGCGGTACTATTTACTCCCTTTAAGGAATTTGGCGGAGATTGGCCACTATTACCCGTGAAACTTGCTGCCTACGGTGTGACGAGATTTTCAGATCATGGCGAGGATACGGCTAGATCGCCATCTGAAAATACTCACAAATTACGAGCAGTCAATACTCCGATCGCGCAGCACGCGGTACTCACATTTCTAGTGGGCATGCGTAACGAACTAGCTACTGTAGCAGCCTACACTGCGGAGATTGATGCGATCAGCTGCAATTTTGTCGATAGCGGTGAATTTGCTGGGGATCTTGAGGAATACACACTAACCTTAAAATTGAAACAACAAACTACTTCACCTCCTCCACTATTTTTCCGTGACTTGGAAAAAGCACACGAGACACTACAGGAGTTCATTAAAGTCTGTCTCAGGCATCGCCTCGAAGGTGAAAATGTGGGAAGCTTCCATGGCGTATTTCATCGACTGCTTCGCCACGCAATGAATTCTGTCTCTTTGGGTGGAAAGTTACAGTCTGCCGAAAAAGGCCGCTGGTGCTATCTGCCCCCACCAGCTCCAACTTCTGTTGATGACGACATTCTTTTGCTACGAATGGGGAAAGTTAAAGACGGTATCGTATTGGTCAATGAGTTGGAGAACAGTCAATCCTTGCCACTTCATAAGTTCAGCCGGTATTTTTTTATTGTACAGACTAAGCTGTCTAACCAGAAAGCGGTGATTAGGTTGATCTGGTCAGATTGTTCGGATAAGTGGCTTAGGAGCAATCAGAAGTTCTCACAGTTGGACCAACTTAATACACCGGCGCCCCTCCCTAATCATGAGGTTGCCAAGAATCAAAATGGTAATCTGTTGCAGGTATTTATTGTCGACCACAACCGTGCCGAACCTTGGTTAACTGCCTTCAATAGACTATTGGCCTGGTGCCGATCTAATGAATGTACCCCCCCTCCTTCCGTAAGCCAATGGCCTCACGACAGCCACAAAACCTTCAATCCGACCAGTGAATGCCTTGTGGTGCTGCATACGAACGAGAACGAAGCAAGTTACTGGACAAACCATCTCATGAAGCTGCAAGTCGTTCGATGTGTCTTTATCGTTAGTGCCGAAGGTGATCCGAGATCAAAAGGTATTACGGAAAATAATAAAATCGAAATACTCGATGTAAAAGCAAGCGACATACAAAATAGCACCACTAACCATGCCGCTAGTCTCTGCTACGCTGCACTCTGCAAAGCATCCGGTGTGTCATAGCATGAAAGGCGTGAATTCGTGTCCACTTTTCCCTGCGCTGGCCATATTATTGACCCAGTTTGAGACCGATCTGGGAGAAGCATGTCATCAGGACGCCTCAATTGCACAATCAGTGACGCTGACAGCTGCTAGGAAGAAAGCGATGCAGCAAACGTACTGGGAACCTTTGCTCGAGTTGCCTGGTGGAATTGTGGATGCATTCACGGAAGAGTACAAGGTACGGTTCCCTCATCTCGGGCTCAAAAGAGCGAATGTTACATTGCCCCCTGCAATTGACGATTTTCTGCGAATGCTTACATGTATGGAGCTTCATCCCCCGCCCGAGGATTCTTTCATTGCGAAGGCAGAAGCATGCCGCAAAGTTTCAGTCGAAATTGCCAACGGGTGAATTGCACATGATGGTGGACAGTTGGGCCTCGCGAAAGGCATCTTTCAATCATGACTGGCTGCGAAACGGCTTGCTAGTATTGTTAGGTGCTGTGCGCAACGTTAGCAACGGATCTGTGGAAAACTCAGCGGTGGTTGCTCAGTTGAAGCAGGAGGCAAACCAGTGGAGTGAACGTCGACAGGAGGCGCTCGAATTAATCAACAGCTTAGAGAATGAAATGTCTCCCGTATTTTTTTTTCAAGTTTCTCCGCTTTCCAACTGCGATGAAGAAGTTCTTTCATGGCTTGCCGACCTGGTTCACGCAAGTTGGATTCGAAGGCATCTGATTCATGAGCAGATGGATAGCGCTAGATTTGCTGTCGGCAATGTTGATACGGCTTTCCATGAACTGATTGGCTATAATTCCAGCAGCATAGATTCGATTCGTTCGTTGGAGTTCAGCGAAGCACTGAACCGCTTGTCGCGCGCTTGTATCGCCATGGCGAATGCTTTTGGCAGGTTACCTACCCGTATTCTGGTCTAGTCGTAGCGATATGGATCCATTGCCTCGCCTTCTAATATTGGACGACTTATTTGGGAGAAACGTCCCGGGTGGCCACAACCCTGATCGTGAAAATCTATGCGCCCATTTCCTCTTACAGGATATTACTCGTGACATAGCATCTAAAGTTTCTCGTCAAAAGATTCTTAGACCTATTGCCGATGCTGAGTTTTGCCGAGGCCAGTCTCCATCCGAATCTGGTGTGGGCACGATTGTTGAAAATGACCTGCAAGGAGCTCTAAAGAGAGTTCGTGATGGATGGGCCGTAGCTCTGTCACGAGGGACCAGTCCTTGGTCAATGATACTTATTGATCTCTGCTTTTACTCCGGTCTTGTGACCGAGGAGAGCCATCGGCGAACGCCGGGGATGCCGGAAGGCCGACCGGACGATGATGACTCACGCAGTTACTTTGGTCTGATTCTGTTGGATGCCATCCATCGCGAGTTTCCGGAGTTGCCTGTCTTCATCCTCTCCAGCAAACCACGCGACGAAGTCAGCCTGGAATTCAGCCGGCGAGGGGCCTTGGGGTTCATTGCACGGGATGATCTGCGCGGACCGGAATTGCTTGAAGATGCGCTCTGGCAGCACGGATTGCTGCCAGACCCAGCGGGCGAGATCGTGGGGAATTCACTGCCGGTACTGCTGGCCCTTCGCGAGGCGCGTCGCGCAGCACGGCACCGGGGAAACCTGCTGATTCGCGGTGAGCGAGGATCAGGTAAGGAATTATTGGCCGCATAC
>Ga0163199_1002728_pt1 | contig 10766 bp, 10 predicted proteins | sample PL_2010_150m_FD_113537 | JGI IMG/M metagenome (GOLD analysis project Ga0163199, IMG submission 113537) | Freshwater microbial communities from Powell Lake, British Columbia, Canada to study Microbial Dark Matter (Phase II) - PL_2010_150m | ecosystem: Environmental > Aquatic > Freshwater > Lake ...
AAAAAATAGTCCGGAGCGCCTTGCGTCGGAGGAGTCTTTCAGCCCCGGCCAGCACGTCTGGTTCATTCCCCTGCACATCAATCTTGACCAAATCGACAACTGTGAGGCCATGTTGTGAGCAAAAGTCGTCGATGGATATCGTCTTAACGGCCACCGATCCGGCAGATCTTCCCTCGGCGGTTACGAAGTTCATGCCCTCATTGTCATTATGCTCCCCGGCGAAAAAATTAAGGTAGGCGGTGCCTGTCTCACGGGCCACGGCAGATTGATGAAGAAAAACACGTTCGCCGAGGCCGTTCTGCTCGATGGTTTTCTGGAGGTGTGCGGCAATTTCCGGGGTGGGTTCGAATGCGTGTATCTTGGCTGCTGGATTGCTTGCCGCCGCCGCAAGGCTGAAGATTCCGGCGTTGGCACCTATGTCTAAAATAGTTTGGCTATTCTTCGCCAGTTCACTCCATCTGGCAAGGATCTGTTCCTCCAGGACGTAAGTGCCGAAGAAATAGAACTGCCGCTGCAGCATCTTGCGGAGATCGCAATCCATCTGGTAACCACCATATTTGAGCTTGGCCTGCCGAATGTATTCATTCGTTCCAAAGTCCATGCGCCCGAAGCGCTCAACCAGTCTATATTTACCGCACCTCAATGGGAACCAACGGACGTAAGCCAGCAGCAATTTTTCAAGAGCGGATTTCATCAGAGTTACTTGGGTATTCATCATCACGGCAACAACGAAACTGTGGAGTGCATCAACTGAGATTAAACTGCTTTCTCGTTACGATCCGGTATTTAGTGCATTCACAATAAGAAGAGTTCTCCTGTGGTCGGCAACGGCAGAGGTCGGCATGCTTGTGTTATTGTTCTCTAGGCTGAGAAGTGACATCAAATAATGGCTTGGACGGTATTCATCGCCTCGGCAAGTCGGTAAACGTATGCGTAATGACCATCGATGCAGCGTTGATAGCCTGCTTGCGCCACCTTCGAGCGGGCCCTCTCGTTTGGCGTATAGAACTTGACCTTATCCACGCACTCATCAACGGAGTCGAAAAATTCCGCCTCTTTTCCTTCCTCAAAAAACTCCTGGTGTTCTCGGGTGCGGTCCGCCAGGAGCATGCTGCCGCAGGCAGGAATCTCGAAGGTCCGGGTGGTGTGCTGGTCAGGACAGACGTTGCGAAGAAACCCGAGGCCAATCTTGCTTCCCGTCAGCGCCCGCGCGTAGTCGTCGGCGTAAACCTCGCCACCTTGGAGGCAGGCAGCCAGTTTCTGGTTGCAATGAATTCGGTAGGTCTCTCCTCCGGCAAGTTGGTCTAGTATGATCTTGCGGCGCAGGGTCCAGCGGCCGTCTCGTAGAAAGTCCCAGTAGCCGCCCCAGATTTTCAGGTCCAGCCCGGCTTCGGCAATCTGGGCGAGGAGTTCTTCACGCCGCGGTTCCCATCCGCCAAGAAAGCCCAAGGCGCAATGCCATCGAGGATCGTTGGACGGCAGCGGCCGGTGAACCTCGTCACAGTAACCGAGCGGCATATAGACCAAAGGCTTGCCAAGCGCTTCGTAGCCTGCCTGCTCGTAAGACTTGCAATACACCAGCACGTCGAACTCCTTCATCGCCGCATCCATCAGGCGCGTGCGTTTCCAGTCCAGGGTGAAATACGGATCGGGGGTAAAATGCACCAGCCTTGCACCCAACTTCCGCAGCGCCAGCAGGGTCTCCACGCGGACATATTCCTGCTTTTCTGCCCAAACCAGATCGGGCTGGAACTGGCGCGCTGTGGCAAGCACCTTGGCATTGATGGCGTCAATGATAGGTCCGAGTTGCAATCTTCGCTGCCACTGACGGGCGAACCATGAGGCCTGCGTCCACGCCTCAGTCGTGTGAACTCCAACCACATCGTGGCCCAACCGACGCAGCGCCTTCATACGCATCAGTGAAGTTTGGCCTTCGCCGATTTGTCCCAGAAAGAGGATTTTCATGGCCGGTCATTCGTGGCCGCTTATTGAATTCCGAACAACTCGCGGTCGCGGATAAGATCGAACTGTCCTCGCCAGTCCATTTTATATTCGCGCGCTTGTGAATAATTTTCAGTGAACTCGCGCGGCCTGATGCCTTCAACAAAGCTTTCATTAAATGCGGCGGGATCGACAAAGAAAGCGTTGACGCCATTGGAGTCCACCGTCACGAAGGCGTAGCCGTTCTTGGCGAAAAGCTTTTTCCAGCCAGCCAGTGAGCAGCCATAATACAAGTTGTTGCTATGACCCTTGGCAAAGCGAAAATCTTCGCGGTAGGGAATGGTGACGCTCCTGTCCGGGCCGAAAGCCGAGTTATATTCCACCACGAACACCTTGGGCTTGAAACCGGACGCGAGAAGCGCTCGCGAGAGATGGTAGTCGTTGCCGTCAATGTCCAATGAGAAGACATCTGGGTCAGCGTGCAGGGCGGTTTCACGCACCTGAGCGGCACTTTTCTGAGTCACAAACCTCTGCATGATTTCCAAGCCGTAGTTCAGCGGCGTGAATAGATAGCGGCACCATTCGGAAGATTCGGGATCGCCCTCGATCCACAGCCCGCTGTAACGGCGCGCGATTGCCAGCCACGAGGTGTTGTTCTCCAGGCCGTCCGAGGCACCGATCTCTACAAAGTAGCGGTTCGGGCGGACAATGCGGCGTGTCAGCACATCAATGATACCATCCTCGCCGTTTTGGCTAAACCCCGAAAACTCCCAAGAACCGGGATCGGTAAAATCAATGGCCCGCAGCGCGCTGGTTGCCGCGCCGCGCGACAAGGACATATTGATGCTCTGCATGCTGCGCAGATGCCGTAAGAAACGGGTTAGCTTATTCATGAGTTTTGATCCAGCCACAAGTCCGGCAAATTTCCTGCGCCCAATCGTTCTCAGTGGGCACAGCGGGCAGCGCAATGGTTTGGAAAAAACCGTCCCGCAGACGCCCCAGCATGGTGCTTAAAGCCCGTGCCAGACTGCCCGGCGCGTTATCCATGACTTCAGCCCACGGAGTGCCGGTCAAGATTTCGGCAACTCCCGATTCCCGGTGCAAGATGACTGGTGTCCCCGATGCCAAAGCTTCCAGCGCCGGCAGGCCATAACCCTGCACGGCGGGCATCAAAAACACATGGCTTGCTTTGTAGATATCCTTTAACCGCTCATCCGGAACCCGCCCGTGAAAAACCACTTTTTGACCCAACCCCAACTCTTGCGCCAGGCGCTTCAATTCGGGAGCCTGCGAACCGTCGCCCACTACGTCCAGAACAAGGTTGTCCGTCCGGATTGGCGCTTCGGCGAGCGCCCGCAAAATCCAATCAATGCGTTTGTTCGCCTCCAACCGGGAGACGGACAACAGCCGCACTGGCTCATCGTGTGCCACGCGAGAGCGGGCCGGCTTTTGCGTGGGCACAGGCACGCCGGGCCGCACAATTTGCGGCGTCACGCCGTAAAGGTCTTTGATCTCTTGAGCGATGAAATGCGTCATCACAATAACGGCAGCAGCTTTTCGCACGCCGCGTGCGTTGGCCCTGTGAACCAGTTCCGCGCGCAGCGACTGGCACCAGCCGACCGGATGGGCGGCAGAAGACCCGCAACGACGCAAGGAAAGCGCATTTTTGCTCACGTCCGTTGGCAGCAGGCTGGGCGGATCAGTCAGGTGCAGCACATAGCTGCCACGCGACGAAAATCCGGCGTAGAGCGAGCCGTTCAAGTCGAAGACCAAGGCGGGATCCGCTCGCGACGCGGAAACCTCCCGCAAATGCCGGCTCAAGGCCCGGGCTTCGATGAGTGGATTGCGGCGCGGCTTCAGTTCGCGCACCTTGAGCGGCCAATCGGCGTGGGCCGCGAGATCAATGGTCTGATTGAAGCACACAATAACGTGTGCGCAGTCACGTTGATGTAGAAACCTGGAAAGCCCCAGCACCAACCGCTCAACGCCGCCGAACGCGTGAATGAACGGGACAAAAATAGTTTTCTCGGAGGGAGTCACGAACGCGGGTTTTGCTATGTGGCCCAATACACCTCAAGGAGCTTCTTTGCCGAATTCTCGATGGAAAATGCCGAATTCCTGACCGCAAGATTGCATGCCACAGCGTCCGGATGCGGTGCCGCCAGCATTTGCAAGGCTTGCTCGGCCCATCCCGCTGCGCCCATGTTTAACGGCAGGAACTTCACCAGACCGGGCAGAACGACGCACTCTCGCGGAACGGAATCCGACGCCAAAACGGGCAACCCAGCCGCCTGCGCTTCGACGGCCACCATTCCCAAGCCTTCGGCAATCGAGGGAAATAAAAAGAGGTCTGAGCCTAACATCAGCCTGGATACATCGTTTCGCTCGCCGATCAAGCGAATCTCCCCGCTCAATCCCCAATCTTCAACCTTCGCCTTCAATTCATTGATGAGCTTGTCTCCGCCACCCGCCATCAGCAGGCGGATACTGGCGTTTTTGGATATACACGCTTTGGCAACATCGAGTGCAAACGCGGGGTTCTTCTGGTTGTAGTTGGAGCTAAGTCGGCCGGCAAAGAAGAGAATCTTGACGGATTCCGGCCATCGAAACTCTTGGCAGACCTGCCGATGGAAATTGTGGCGGTCTCCCCGATAGCGGTCAGTGTCAAACCCGCAGTGCGCCGCGCCTTTCGTGATGCGCCTGAATGGAAGCTCATCGAAACCGTATTCGGTGAGTATCTGCCGCGAAGTCCCCATAATGTGAGTGGCAAAGCCCCCGATGAGGCGCTTTCCCGCCATCAGAGTCTGACGCCGCAGGAACGTCGTGGAAAAGAAGGTGATTGTCGCGGCCGGATTGTGCACATGAACGATGCGCACCGGCGGCAACAACCCCGCACCAAAGAGAAAGTGCAAGCCAGCCGTGTAATCTTGATGATCATGAATAGCATGGTAGCACCCGCACGATAAAATTTTTCGGAAGCCACGCACAAAACTGGGCAGTTTTTTGCGTGTGTAGGGCAAATGGAAAAGCCTCGCTCCGAGTGAGGTCGCCTCATCATCAAACGGGCCTTCCATGCCGCCAGTCAAACAGATGTCAATTTTCAGGCGAACTGGCAACTTGTCTTCGACCTTCTTAAAGTGCCGTAAAAGTGCAATGAGCCACGTTTCTGCGCCACCGACGCCCAGCACAGCAAATACCATGAGCACCCGGCACTCCGGCTTCTTAATAGATGGCTTGGTCAAAATGCGCGCGCCGTCGTCATGTAATGAGACGGCATGGCACTTTGTTTGGGAAGGTCTAGCCATATCGTCAAGTTCAGCAAGCTTTGGGTTCGAGCAGCAGCCAGCCGTTGGGTTCGGTGCGTCCATCCGAGATGCTGTGAACCAAGGCGGAGCGCATGAGGCTGAGACGGCTAAAACCAGATTTGATCGGATACTCCCACGGGTGGCGAGGCCGGCTCTTGAAAGAACTAATAGCGTGGGAAGGCTCAAACCGCCGTCTGATAGCCTCGTCGCACCCTGCCACGAAGTTATCATGAACCTCCACCAAAATGGTGGCTTTCTTCAGCGCCGGAACTTCTTGGGGATCGAGCAACTCCTTTTCGTAACCCTCGACATCCACGATTATGAACGAGCCGATCAAATCGTCGCCCAAAGCCCGCAGATCACTGAGCTGGCAAGAACCTTTGATGCCGACACGCGAGAATACGTTGTTGCTCTGCGCCAGGTGCCGGATCGAGTCGTGATAAATTGGATTTGCCTCGTAAGCGGTCACCTGGCAGCGCGGCTGCCACAACGCCGCACCAACAGCGTAGTAGCCTTCCGCCGCGCCAATGTCGATGATCCTGGTAAAATGCCGGTCCGCAAGCTGCCGAAAGACCTCGTGCAGTTCCAGTTCGTAGGTGCCCGCCACAATCGGCAAGCTCAACCGCTTTTCGCCAAACTTCATGCCCTTGAACGGCCCGGAAATGATCGCGCCCCCGGCATGACGGAACACCTGCCTTTGAACCAGGCATAGTCGTGGATGGAGAACTGGCTTCAAGGCCTGCTGCACGCGTTGAGGAACGAAACGGTGATAGAGGTTTCGCAAGGACATCGGTTTCATATTCCAACGGTGCTTTTGAGCGCCACGATCCAGCGGCAGAACGCCGTTATGGTTCGGCTGCTTTTCAGTTGAATGATTGGCGCCAGGCGCAACGCCGGTGCCTCGTCATCAAAGACTCCCCGGTTCCCGCTGGTCAGCAGAAAATCCATCTGCACCTTGCCATTCTTCGACCACAGCCGCAGGAGCTCCATGAGCCAGGTCTCCGCCCCGCCCATGCCAAGCGCATGGATGACTTGGAGAACCTTTATAGGTTTGGGACTCATGGCTGATAGAGCCGGAGCAGATCAGCAAGTGCCCGATCCATATCCATCGGGGAATTGGCCAAGGCTCTTGCCGCTTGGCCACGATTTGGCGGAGTTTCCTCCAACTGAGAATATGCCGCCTGAGCCCAGATGGCAGCGGGTTCCGCCAAGGAAAGCGACCGGATGCAACTGCCCGGTAGCAATGTGTCCTGCTGAACACCTCGGGACAAAAGGAGCCGCAGTCCCGCGAGTTGGGCCTCGACCACGGCGAGGCCGAAGCCTTCCATCGGATATTCTGGCCCTGAATGGATGAACCAGTCGCTGCAGCACATGATGTCCGGAATATCCGCTCGCCATCCGAGAAATCGTGTTACCCCCCCCAATCCCAACTCCAACGCCCGTTGTCGGAGCGGCTGCTCCTCGGCGCCACTCCCCGCAAAGACACCCACCGCCCGAGGTTCCAGTTTGCGGAGTTCGCTCAGGACGCTGATGGCAAAAAGCGGGTTCTTCTCGGAACAAAGCCGGCCTGCGAAAAGTAGCACCAAAGAACCCTCAGCCAACCCGAGCTCCCTTCGGAACCTCTCCCGGTTTGCTGACGCCTTCAGAAAAGGTTTTGATTCAACGCCAAGGTTAAGCACCACGTCCCGGCCCGGCCGCCGCGGACGACTCCGCAAGAAGATATCCAAGGTATAGTTTGAAACCCCTACGATCTTGTCCGCCAACGCCAAGCAGATTCGCCGCATCGGTTCGCGCAGCAGCGCTTTCTTAATCGCGCTTCCGACCGGAAGCTCCATGCACCCGTTGTGCAAGTGCACGATCAATTTCGCATGGCAGGCCAGACGCGCGGCGGCGAGGTAGGGGGCTGACATGAGGTCAGCATGAACATGCACGACATCATAATTACCCATTCGGCATACCTCGTGGAAATCACGGAAGAACGCCCACGGTGGGGATAGTGAGCGGCGACTGCGGATCACGCGATCCGACAGTTGTTCTTGATACTGCCCCTCCAAAGCACCCGGCTCGATACTTTGAACGTGATAGTGCCAATCTATGGGTAAACCTGCGTTGAGAGCATGACGTTGCATTCTCACCAGCCATGTCTCAATGGCGTTCGTGTGCATCCGCTCGACACAGTGCAGCACTCGAGGTGGTAGGGAATCTTCGAACATTCTTTGCTGTAACAAAGCGCGAGCAGAGCTACGAATCGGCGCTCTGACCGCAAAACCCAGCTCGCCGAGCAAGCAGCGGAATCCCCTTGGTATAGAACCAAGTGCGCTCCACTGAACCACCGCAAAAGTGACCCGCCACAGTATTCGAAGACTGCAAGTTCGGACAAGTAGCATAGGTTTCCGGCAAAACTCCTGCGCCCAACACCGCCGCCTCCATCGCCTGCAGGGTTTGCTCGGCGACGTGAGAGAACTTACCGGATGCCAATTGCTCCGTGAAGCAAGGAGCGGCGAGGTATTGTTCCACGCGGTGTAACTGGAGGCTACCCCTCGGGAGGCAAAGATAACCCGCACAAAAATACTCCGGCAGCGCCGCGCCGCAGATCTCTGACAAGGTCTCGTGCGATGCACAAAACGAATGGCGAACCAGATCAGCAATGAACCGGACCCAGTCAGGATTTTCCGCCCATTTGCGCACTTCCTCCGGCACACGGAAGTGCAGGCAATCGGAGTCCAACAGAACCATCCCCTTCTTCTCCGCCAAAAGACAGGGATCGACCAGTTTGCGAAAAAAAACAAAGCGATGGCGCCATGCATGGCATCGGTTAAGGCCAAGTGTCTGCAGTTGTGAAAGCATCGCTGCGTCGTGTCCCACCACCGCCGGAACCTGAATGCCGGGGAACAAGGTCTTTAGGATTGAGCGGCTTGCATCCTTGAGGGTTCCATCATCCAAAACGACGATTCGGCACGGTCCGAAATGAGAGCGGAAGGAATACAAGGCCCATAGCCCTTCCCAAAACCGGGCCTCGTTAAGCAACATGAAGCAGTCTATCTCCCCATCGCCTGCGGCCAGCGGCGGAGCCTTTAGGATTGACCGCAAATATTGCTTTTTGGCGATGAGCGTGGTGACTTCGGCTTTGAACCCGAACCGAATCGCCCGGCGCATACGAAGGACGACGGGGCCGAATCCAGTGCATCTCAGGGCAGATCTGCCGATGGAAATCGGTGATGTCATATCCTTCTCAACTTCCTCCAGAAAAAAGCAAACCACTGGTAACGCCATTTGACCCAGAACCAAGTAAAAGGGCTGATCTTGAGCTGACTGCGATCCAGAAAGAGAACATTCGTCCGCGCTGGCCAGTTCCGCACCAACACACTGAACCCATTCTCCTGCATCGAATGGATCGCGGTGTCCACTTCTTCCTTCGAACATAGTCCGAACTCAGGTTCGTCATGAAACTCAACAGTCCACTGGGGGCTGATCTCCCCTGCCACAGGCGCAACCGCCGGCAAAACCTCAACTTCCGCCCCTTCAATGTCGAGTTTTACCAGGGCGATCTTGGGTAACTTTTCCTCGTCAATGATGGTCAAAAGCGTTTTGACCTCCACGACCACCGAATCCGTGATTTTCAGATGGGCTTCCGCGCCTTTAGGCTTACGGATGCTGCTGGCTTCGTCGTTGTCGCCCAAATGGAAAGTGGTCGTTCCGTTGGCAACACCCAACGCATACTCGGCCACCCTCAGTTTGGCTGCGCGCAGAATCGCGGCCAGACCGGGGTTTGCCTCGATCGCAATCGTCTGCACGGGAAACCGCCGCATGACTTCCAACGTGAACCGTCCATGATTGGCGCCGGCATCAAGGACGCATCCTCCGCCCGCAAGCCCCGGCGTCCAGACGGAGTGTTCACCGATTTCCCTGATTCTTCTCATTATCGCACGAAGATTCAATCCACTGGATGGCTCATTTCCATCCGCGACTGGCGGCTGGTAACACTGCGGTGTGGCGCCGATCCATCACCACCCATCGGCTCCAGAAACAATTGTCATTCCTCTGGTAGATCTGCCAGCCGCCACAGGGCAAGCACCTTCCCATATTTCTGAACGTCCGGATCGAAACTGGATTCATGGATGAAATCGAGAGGCGCCGGGAAATTAAATGGTGGCAGACGGAAATCCAGGGGCCGCCAGCCGCCCGTCACAATGTCTCGATTCTCCGGGATCGCAGTAAAAGATGTCGCCAGTAAATAGGTTGACCCACTGCGTTTAAAATTTCTCACCGCCATTCGTATTCGCCTAAAAGAAAAGTGCACCAGGCAATCTCTACAGAGGATCACGTCAACAGTAGGGAGGTTGTCCCGTAGAATATCCAGCCGTCGGAACTCGCGAGTTTCGCTCGCGAACACATCCTGATGATGCCGTATCAAGTCCGCAACCACATCACCACCGATATACCTGTCAATGGGCAGTGCAGTTTCCTTCATCCAATTAAAATCACCGCATGGCGCGTCCAGCAATGACTTGGCGTGGATAATCCTTAGCAGTTCCGGCAACTTACTCCGCAAGATCGCTGTCTGTGCGAGGCTTGATCCTGGGCCGGAGACGGATTCTTCATCTTCCCAGCCTCGCCTCTCGTAGATCCGCGAAAAGATCGTTTTCGCACTCCGAAGTTCCGTGATTCGATCGCGCGCAGACCAGTAGTAGCGCGCAGCAAGAGGCGCATTCGCGGCAATGCCGTGGAGAATTTGCTTAAGTTTCATGTTGATGCATGCGCCGGGATTGTGGCAACGAGCTTCTCGAAGTTCGAATAGCTCATCATCAGGCATGCTTGAGCGCGATTCCCATGGTATTCACTGCGCGAAATTTGCCAAGGACGAAAGGTAAACCATCACACAGTCGTCCGTAGATTGCGCTGCTTCACTGACGTTCGCGTGTAATTCCCCTCTTTGCCGTTGTGCTCGAGCTTGCTCATAAAGCCTCATAGACGGTTACGAGGGCAACGGCAAATCATCTTCAGGTTCATTCGATGAAACGAGCTTGGCCTTAGCCTCTTATTCATTATTCCGCTGCGTAGGCCATTTCCCGAAAACTCGGGCTGCACTCGAGTAGCCGTGCGTATGTCCCTTGCGCCACCAACCGTCCGTGTTCCAGTTCCACGATGGTGTCGCAGCGCTGCACAGTGCTAAGCCGGTGGGCGATAAGCAGAATGGTGAGGTCGCGATTAAGCCCTTCGATTGCGTTCATCACCGAGTGTTCCGTGGCGTTGTCGAGGGCACTGGTGGCTTCGTCGAACACCAGCACGCTGGCCCGCTTGTAGAGCGCACGGGCGATGCCAATGCGTTGGCGTTGGCCGCCCGAGAGACGGATGCCGCGTTCCCCCACGAAGGCGTGGTAACCCTCCGGTTGGTTCTCAATGAAGTCAGCAATCTGCGCCTGACGTGCTGCCTGTCGCACTTTCTCCAGATCAATGGCCTCGGGCGGCACCCCGAAAGCGATATTCTCAGCCACGGTGGAATCGGCCAAGTAGATGCTC
>Ga0163199_1002732_pt1 | contig 10761 bp, 14 predicted proteins | sample PL_2010_150m_FD_113537 | JGI IMG/M metagenome (GOLD analysis project Ga0163199, IMG submission 113537) | Freshwater microbial communities from Powell Lake, British Columbia, Canada to study Microbial Dark Matter (Phase II) - PL_2010_150m | ecosystem: Environmental > Aquatic > Freshwater > Lake ...
CATGGTCGCGGCACTCCATAATCAGGTCGAGGAGCTCGAGCGCGTGCGCGTTCTCAACATCCGCCTCGATGACCTCGCGCCGGGCTCTTGGCGCGCCATTACCGGCGACGAGCTTACCACCTTCCTCTCCACCATCGGCATGAAATAGTCACTTGGAGGCTTTTCCTCAAAGTAAAAATGTCCGACACTCGGTGTCGGACATTTTTTAGTTTTGGCGCAGGACCATGATACCCTCGTGGCCGTAGGGGTCGTTCCAGAATTCCCAGTTCCAGTCGGTGTTGGCCAAAATCTTTTTCAACTCCTCCACCTGCGTCATGTCGCACTCCACGTAGAGCACTCCGCGCGGGGTGAGATACTTCTTCCCGTCCTTTATAAGTTCGCGATGGTGCGCGAAGCCGTCAGAGGAGCCGAAGAATGCGATGCGCGGCTCGTAGTGCATCTCGGGGTCCATATCCGCTTCGCCTGCGGGGTCCACATACGGCGGGTTCGCGCAGATGATATCAAAGGTGCCGGTGATTTTTTCTAGACTGTCGCCCGCTATGAGCGTCGCGCGCCCCATTAGAGACGAGGTTTTTTTGTTAGTGACTGTTCCAGCGGGATTTTCTAACGGGGCAAGCTTTGCATCGATGCCGTTCAGTTCAAGCGACTTCGCAATTTGCGGGAGCAAGTTCTTGTCGAGCTCATTGAAAGTGATATGTGCCTCAGGCAAATGCTTCGCGAGCGCGATGCCGATATTACCCGAGCCGGCGTACGCATCGAGCGCGGTAATCGACCCTTTATTTTTCCACTCCTCTATCACGCGCTTCACCCAGTGCGCTGTCTCGTCGCGCGGGACCATCGGCCTTTGCGAGAGGTCTATACGGCACCCGAGGAAGTCTGCTAGCCCTAGTATATATTCAAAAGGCTCGTGCGCGTCTATGCGCGCACAGTCGGCGCGGTATGCGTCGCTCTCTACCCCGCCATATTTCTCTGCGAGTACTTTCTTTTTTGCCTGTTCATCCGACAAATACATGTTTTATGTTCAACTATCCCAAGTTTGTCTCTATAGGTACAAAGTTGGGATACCTAATCTGCAAGGATTTGCGCAAGAAGCGCATCGCGCTCTTTTGGTGTCGCGCTCAACGCCGAGTAGGCGAAGACCGTCGCCTCGTGTGCCGCCTCCTTTACTTCGCGCATCTGCGCCGAGGTGTCTTTCTGGTTCAGCTTGTCGGCCTTGTTCGCGACGACGAGGTACGGGTGCCCCTGCTCGCGCAGCACGCGTATCATCTCTTCGTCAAAGGCGGTGAGACCCGCCTTTATGTCGAGTATGATGACCGCCTTGTGGAGCGCCACGCCCGAGTACATCAGGTACCAGAGGATGAGCTTCTCGATACTCTCCTTCTGCTTGGGCGATGCCTCGGCGTAGCCGTAGCCCGGCAGGTCTACGAAGTACGCCTTGCCGTTATTAATAGAGAAGAAGTTCAGCTCGGTCGTCTTACCGGGCTTGTTACTGACTTTGACCAAGTCTTTACGATTGACGAGCGAGTTGATAACGCTCGATTTGCCCACATTAGATCGGCCCACAAAGGCGAACTGGGGTACGCCGTCAGTGAGGATAACGTCGGTGCCGACTATCCCCTTCTTGAACTCTGCCGAGTTTATCTTGGTAATGACTGCCATATTGAAACAGTACAGCACTTCTCGCTTTTTGCGAATTGCAATTCAATGCGCGTCAAAATTGACAGTAGCTATGGGCGGGTGTAAATAAGAGCAGGCTTTCTTGGAGGAGTGAAAAATGAAAAACCTGAAAGTGTTTCTTCTGTTCTTTGTTCTACTGTTCCCTATCACCTGTCGCGCCGAAGATTTCCATGTGGCGCTCGACCTGTGGGGCTACAGCCATCACGCTGAACGCAACAAAAACTATAACGAGCGCAACTGGGGCTTCGGCGGCCGTGTGTATTACGGCAACTGGTTCGCCGCCGTTGACGATATGAAAAACAGCGTCCGCGGTAAGGCAGTATCCGTCGGCATCGGATACGAGTACCCTCTCTTCACTGTCAGCGGCCACACGGTGTCCGCCGTCGGCGAACTGAGCTACTTGAAGTACGGATTCCCCAATAAAGGAACCCTGCACGGCACTATCTTCCTTCCTGGCGCATCAGTCCGAAACGGAAATTGGAGCGGAAACGTCGTTCTCATCCCCAAGACCGGCAAACGGAAAGAGATCTTGCTCTTCTCTCTCACTCGGCACTTCGACGCATTCTGACCACTGAATACCTCCTCCACCTGCCCGCTCTACCAAGAGCGGGCTCGTTTATCTCAAACAAAGCAAACGGAGTTGGTGCAGTAGCGCTTGCCGGTCGCGGTCGGGCCGTCATCAAACACATGCCCGAGGTGCGAGCCACAATTGGCGCAGACTATCTCGACGCGATGCTGGCCGAGCGAGTCGTCCGCGACCTCGCGCACCGCGCCGGGGAGCGCTTGATCAAACGATGGCCAGCCTGTGCCCGACTCAAACTTCGCATCACCCGCGAAGAGAGGGTTCCCGCACACTGCGCATCGGTACACCCCGTCCTCGCCGAGCGGGAGTAGTTTGCCCGAGAAGGGCGCCTCGGTGCCCTTCTCGCGGAGTACATGGTACTGCTCTGGCGTAAGCTTCTTCTTCAATTCTTCTTCATTCATGTTGGCTTCTTATAAATGTCTTGTAAAAGATTCGCATATTCTTTCTGCACCTTCTCGAGCTTCGGGTTGATGATGACCTCGCAGTACGGATTGCCCGGATGCTTCGCGAAGTAGTCGTGGTGATAATTCTCTGCTTCGTAGAAATCAGTCAGTGGCTCAAGCTCGGTCACCGTTGGCGCGCCGCCCGCAGCCGATGCATTGATATCGGCGATAAATTTCTCTGCTTCGGCCTTCTGCTCCGGCGTGGTGGTGAAGATGACCGAGCGATACTGGGTGCCGACATCAGGCCCCTGCCGGTTCAAGGTCGTGGGGTCGTGACTACCAAAGAATACGAGGAGTAGGTCGTGGTAGCGGACGACGCTCGGGTCGTATTCTATTTTTACACACTCAGCATGGCCGGTGGTGCCGGTCGAGACCTGCTCGTACGTCGGGTGCGCCACCGTACCGCCCGCGTAGCCGGGCACGACCGATGATACCCCGCGCATCATTTTGAATACTGCCTCGGTGCACCAGAAGCAACCGCCCCCGAAGACCGCCGTTTCTTTCATACTCACATCATACTATGCCGAGTTCGTGTAACAGCTTCCCCCTACGCGAGCTCAAATCCGAACAATCCGAACTCCCGTATCTTCTCTTCGTAGCCTGGGTATGAGGCATACACCCCTTTCATTTCCTCTACTGAGTCAACCGCTGGCATGATTTTCTTGAAATCGATTTCCTTTACCATCGCATCAACGCTCGCCCAATGGAACTTCTTGCTGATTTCCTTCACAAATTGCTCTTCCCCGCAGACAAAGGTGAGCGTATCGCCTACCTCGATGGGCTGGTACTTCACTGTCGCGGCACGCGTCTCGACCGACTTCAGCCCGCTTCGTACTTCGTCGAAGCGGGCCCTATCAACCGCCCGAAACCGAAGTGTGTAGTTTTTCATACTTATTTCCCAGTATATCTAAAACGCGGGACTTTCTTACCGTTTACTTCTACGAATTCAATAAACATCGCGAGCGGGCGCACCCACAGCTCGCCATCGCCGTGACGATAGACGACCATCTTCTCTAGTGTCTCGCTGTGGCTCGCCACGCCGACCACCTCATACACACCACCCTTATAGTGCTCATACTTTCCCATCATTAGTTCCTCATCCTTCATTCTCAAAACTGTACAGCAATTAGGGATTTTTACGAGCTGCGTCTGTACAAAAAGAGCGGGCCCTAGACCTAGGACACGCTCTTTTTTCTAACCATGTTTTCTAAGATTCTTATTTTTGAAATGCTGTGATGCGCCATGAGCCATCAGACTTGTGCGCCTCGACAAATTTTCCACTTCTACTGTTGTGCGCGATAGAAATATTAGCGGCTGACAATTTCGAGTCTGAAGCACTGGTCAAAACAACATTCACACCGCCAGAAAGCGACTTAAGAGCGCGCGGATGATTGCAAACATAAGTATCAAACTCACTTGAGAGTTTTAGATTTTTTCGTATAAGTTCTTTGGTCATATTTATGTGTTTAGATAGTTTCTTTTAATTTCTTGGAAATTCTGCTTTATGTGCTCTAAAGATTCCGTAAAAACTATATCTAAACTGTCCCCCGGCTCTGTCAGATTAATTATATACTCCTCTGACTGCAAATGGCATGTGTGCCTGTGTGCATAACCATGGCAAGTATCGAAACGCATTATCTCATGCCACCTACTTTTTATCAAGGCCGTGTACTGAACCACAAAATATTCAATGTGACCACGATTTTCTATAAACCTAATATTGAGCTTCTCGTCATTGCTTCCCGGAATGAGAAAATAAGAATAATCCGGCTCTTTCATGTTGCTACTATTCTACCCCACCCGAAAACGCCTCGTGGAGGATGGATTGCTTGAGGGATTTGAGATCGGCGGATTGCGCACTCTGGAGCTCGCGCAGGGCGCGGACTTTTTCTGAAAGTGCATCGAGCTTCTTCACGATCGCCTTCTGCTCGGCGAGGGATGGTAGGGGGATTTTGAATTTCGCGACTTCTTTCATATTTGCTCGTGGCATTCTTGCGCCCGCCCCCGTCGCATTTATTCTAGCGACAATTTCATTGCTTCGAAGCCACATCACAAGCCATTCGCGAGTCAGAAATTTTGTATCAGGTCGTAACGGCAAAAACTCTGTAGAGCAATGGCCTTCAAAATCTGGTAGCAAGAACTTATTCAGATAAGGACGCAGTTTCCCATACAAAACGTGTTCTGAACTGAAGTAAGAAGTGCTACTTCTTACTTCTCTAACCTCTCTGCTGCCAAGAAATTTCCCCGTTCCGCTTTCAACATCTTCCATACCGACATATGGAAGCTTTTTTGCATTCTTCTTTGCCTCGACAGTAACCACTTCTGAAAATTCTTTTTCATTCCACCCTTTTGATTCAGACTGAGAAAAGATTTCGTGGAGGGCGGCGGGGAGGAGCGCCGCCGTGGCGGTTTCGCTCTGCGCGCGCAAACGCGCGGCCTCATCAATCTTCGCAAACTTCTTCTCTAGCTTTTTTACAATCCTCCTCTGCTCTTCTATTGGTGGTAGTGGGATTTCTATTTCCTTAAGTCGTGAACCCGGGACTTCAAGAAAAGTGGAGCCGCTGCCAAGTGTCTGCAAATAATCACGTGATTTAATCAAGAAATAATATAGATACTTATTGAAAATCTGATCTCCGCACACAAAACTGCGACAGCCTTGGTTGGTTGCCATCGGCACGGTATTTATTGCGAGATAACCGATTGGGGCTCGAGAGGAAAGAATGACCGAACCAGCAGGCAACAATTTAGCGGACGAATTATCAACCCCTTGCTGAGTTATTTTCTTAGTAGTATCGCCAATTTCTCCCGACAACAACTGACCCATGTCTTTAGGCGTGACCCACACAATATCACCATCCCAATATGTCTTAATACCAGTAGACGGCGTTCCCCCACCCACGACTTCACAAACCTCCCCTAGCTTTTTTGTTGGCCAGATCATAATTAGAATTTGAGAACAAGAGGATGAGTTTGTCCTTGGATATGAACAAATATCCTGACTTCTTGAATTAAATCCATGTAAGTTTTGGGAGCAAGAATTTCACTTTGCTTAAAGGTAGCCATTCTGGCAAAAAACAAATATTTTCTATATATTTCAAGGATAAAGTCGAAATGAAAGACTTTTTCTGAGCCCACAGGAATCATGAGCGGGAAATACCGATCGGATGAGGTACCTGTCACTTCTTCTTTTATAAAAACGGATTCTCTTGACTTAGATAGATACAATCTCTTCCCACGAAATTCACAATTTACCTGATTAATAATGACGATTGAATCCGAACCGTTAACGAATCGCAGATCAATCGACCAATCAAGAAGATTTGAATCTAAACTGCCAGGAAAGAATCTGAATCCTGCGGCGGCACCCGTCCCCGGAATTGTTGCAAAAGAAAAATTTGCTATCGATGTCGATGTCTTTTTAGGCAAGTTGATATTTGCATCCCCGGTCTTGATTAGATTAATATCCAGCATATATTTATTTTTCTACCGGCCAATTATTGATCATAATTAAAAAGGTATGTCTTCTGGCTTGATCTCATCATCAGAATCATTTGTAGGAAGCTCATTTGGTTTTCTAATGACCAACCTCGTTTCTCGATCAATTTTGTATTTCTTTATGTAGTTATTCTTAATTTCCTCCCAATCTTCTCCAAGAATGAAATCATCCTTTAAAGTTGTAAGTGCCAATTCTGCAATCGAAATATTCAACCGCGCGATGAGTTTATAAAAGTTCGAGTTTTTTACTTCGATAGTAGATTTCTCTGTATGTCGGACGTCATAAATATCGTTATCTAGATCCTTTGCGATATCAAGCAAGCTTTCCAAATAAGAATTCAGTCTCGCTTTCTTTTCCGAATTCCCTCTCTTACTCTTCGAACCATCGAAAAGTTTGACGATTAGATTCTCTCTTATCTTTTTGATTTCCCTTTTTTTACCATCTTTAATATAATCGCTAAAAAGAATATTGAGTATTTCGGTTGAAACTTTAGCGGCACTAACATAGTCCATTGGCTCGAATGAATAAAATAGATTGACCTTTGACTTCAAATTCTCGTCCTTCAAAACGCCCGAAAGGCTTCGGATATCTTCTCCCGACTTTTTCGTAATCAATTTATTTGCTATGTGGAATCTACTTTCTTCCTCGTTAAATATTGCATTGAATCTGCTTATTACTTCCTCACGTTTCTTTTCCTTTGCAAAAACTATTGTTATCTCAACGAGATCAAAAAGTTTTGCATCATCGAAATATCCAGCATCGCCATCATCGTCATCATCAGATTTCTGCTCAATTATGGCAAAGTCCTCAAATACAAAGAAATCCGATATACGGTAACCCAATTCCGCCAAAGAGAAACTGTCTAGTTTCCCTTTTTCAAAAAAGATTTTTTCTTTCCGCTGGTTTTCAAACAAAATAAACCATTCTAGAAAATCATTGTTAGAAGTTAGATACCGGATTTCAGAAACAAGTCTGTTTCTAGTTTGTTCTCCGACGAGTTCGTTTCTTCGTCTTGAAAAGCGAGAAGTGTGACGAAAAGCAAAATCTTCTCTTTCTGTTGAAATTTTGTTTCGCTTTGAAAATAATTTCATATGTTGTTCTTTATTTCCTTCAAAATTTCTGCGATTCCCTCCTCCCTACCACCAATCTCCCCCAGTAGTTGCTTCGGGGTTTTGTGGGCGGCAGCGGCGGGACCATTAGGGTTCTTGAAGTCGAGGTTATTTTGCTTTACGCTTTTTCGGCTTTAGCGTCGAGACGACCTTCACGACGTTATTCTTGGAAAGCCGCAGATCGCCGATCTTGTTATCGGTTCCCCATTTCTCTCTATCCGGCTTGGTGACCTTTACCATGTCCCTATTCTACGCCCCTATGGCGCATTTGCCAGTATGACGGTCGTTTTGTCTACCTTTTCGACGGTTCTGACCATTTCGTTGGCATCAACGAAATGGCTGTGGATAACTTTGACTTTATGCGAGCAAGCGCGTATATTGTAGATAAGCAAGTAAATCCTCATGCGTGGGCTTCCGGATGGTTGCTCGTAAATAGCGTATGAGGTTTTGCTTTTGGAAACGAGGACTGGGAATACCCGGGCCTCGTTTTCGTTATGGAAAGAGTGGACTCTCTTCAATCACCTTTCTCTTGAACAAATTATAGTAACTATCATCGCCTTTTTCATACTTACGGAAGAGTGACCAACTAAGAAAGTCGACTGCCTGCAGACACTTTTCCTCGTCTGGGGTCTTTATAGAGATTCTGATATTTCCTTTATGGTTGTTCCTGACTTGTTTTGTTAGATAGTCTTTGAAATTTTCATTCAAGAATTTGTTCGTCTCTCGGCGGGAAGCGATAAGCTCAATTGGTTTGTCCGGGGGAACAATTTTCTTCGTGAAAATCCTGTCGAGCAATATGTTAGTCACATAATTGTAAACGACCTGTTTTTCATCTTGAAGTCGGGTAAAAACTTTTTTCTTGTTGAGATAAATCGTCATGACGGAGCAATCTTTCTCTGCAATGCGTTTAAGAAGTCGTTGACGCGTGATCGGTTTCTCATTTACGGCATGAAGTACTCCTACTCGCCGTTTACGTTTTTTGGCCAGTTCCGCATGAGTTTTCTTTACCGCTTTTTCGATTGCACTCGTGCCATCGCTAAGGAAGAGTAGCGTGACGACAAAAAACTTTGATGTTCCCTTCTTTTTGAAGTCAAAACCAAGGTCGCCACTCTCGTCTAAAAATATGTGTGCCATATTTTATACATCAATCCCTCCAAGCAAGCTCATTATATTCTTTTCCCTCTCCTCAATCTCCCCCAGTAGTTGCTTCGGGGTCTTGTGGGCGGCGGCGGCGGGGCCGTTAGGGTTTTTGAAGTCGAGATTGTAGTTGCGGGCTTTGATGTCGTCGATACTTACTTTCCACGTGTACTCGCTCGCCTTGCGCCCTTTGCGCTCTGTCCCACCCCACCATTTCGTCACGGGCTCAAATTCAGAGTCTTTAATCGGCGTTCCCTTGCTGTATTGTCGCAAGCCTTCGGGGAGCGGCATTGCGTAGTACCATACTTCTTTTGTCGGGGTCCCCTTCTCGAAAAAGACGAGATTCGTATTCACACCCGCATACGGTGCAAAGACGCCCTGCGGGAGCCGCACGATCGTGTGCACGTTGCACTCGGTCAAGAGCTTCTCTTTTATTTTTGCCGCGATGCCCTCACCAAAGAGGACGCCATCGGGCAACACGATTCCGGCTCTTCCATTCGGTTTGAGTAGATGTATGAAAAGCTGTAGGAAAAGAAGTGCAGTGTCCTTTGTGCGCAGTTCACTCGGGAAGTTAGCTTGTGTGCCGTCTTGCACCATCCCGCCGAAGGGTGGATTGGCCACGATAATGTCGACACGATCACTCGGGCCGTAGTGCGCGAGCGGCTTGGCGAGCATATCGTCACGCCGTACGGTAGAGGGAATCTCCACATCGTGCAACATGAAGTTAGTCGTCGCGAGAAGGTGCGGGAGCGGCTTCAACTCCACCCCGTGCACTGATGCCTCGAGTTTCTTTTCGTTGGCGGCCGTCTTGACCTCGTGCACGCGTACGTATTCGAGAACGTTTACGAGGAAGCCGCCGGTGCCACACGCCGGATCGAGCACCTTCTCCCCAAGCGAGGGGTGAACCATTTCGACAACAAACTTCGTGAGCGCACGTGGCGTATAGAACTCGCCAGCGTTGCCTGCACTCTGGAGATCTTTAAGGAGCTTTTCATATAAATCACCGAACTGATGTCGATCGTCTTTTTTATTAAAGTTTATCTCCTGGATCTTGTTCACGACCTGCCGAATCAGCGTGCCGTTTTTCATGTAGTTGTAGGAGTCGGTGAAGACATTGCGCACGATGCCTGCCGATGATTCGACATTGCCCAGCGGTAGATTCTTGAGCGCTGGAAAAAGTTCTTTGTCGATAAAGGAATGGAGCACCTCTCCGGTCATACCCTCCGAGTCTGCCGCCCAACTTCTCCAGCGCAAATGCTCAGGTATCGGTGAGCGATACGCGGGGTCAATGTATTCATGATTCTTTTCGCGATCGTCAAAGATCTTCAGGAAGAGCATCCACACCAATTGCGACAAACGCTGGGCATCGCCATCTACCCCAGCGTCCTTGCGCATGACATTCTGAATCGCCTTGATGATGTTCTGAATGTCGGCCATACCTTAGTCAGCGCTATAGAGCTGTCGCTCGATCTCGCGAACGAGCTGCAAATATTTCTCGCGACCGCCGAAGATGCCGTCCACAATCTCAACCGGTGCGCCGTAGTCGCTAAAGGGCGAGACCTGTAGGTCACCGATATCGTCTATGGCCGTGATGCCGTATTCGGCATACTTCTCTAACAGGTGGTTGATAATCTCACGCGCCTGGCCCTCGTACTTGGCGAAGTAGTCGCTCTGCTTCACCTTCTTCAGTCGCTCGCCCCGCGTGAGCGGCTTTTTGCCGTAGGCGACATGCGCGATGAGGTCGAACACGTCGCACTCCTTCCCCACTTCTTCGCGAAGCTCTTCAAAGATGATGCCTCGCTCAGCGAGCTCACTGATAATCACTTCTTTGCGCTCGGTGGCATTCCAGCGATTAAGAAAGTCCTCAAGTGAAGCGTACATGCCACGGATGGTCTGTTTGCTGTAATCCTGGAGCGATGCAGTGATGAGCTTACCGGTCGTTGGGTCAATGTATTGCACCATCTTATGAATCACGTCGAAGGTGACACCGTCGGCGATATGGATCTTCTTCGGCTTCGGGTTCTCCTCGGTGCCGTCGATAAGGATTTCTTCCTGAGGATTATGTTCGATGACCTCTTTTTCAGATACGGTTTCTTCTTCGATAATGCGCTTGATCGGTAATGTCTCTTCAATCTTGCGCTCGTAGCTCTCGACTGGCTCTCCGTCGAAGTCCTTGTCGGCGAAGAGGCGCGTTACATTGCGGAAGTCCATAATGGTGAAGTAATACTTGCCGTACTGCTCGTTGATGCGAGTGCCCCGACCGATAACTTGCTTGAATTCGGTCATGGAGTTCATTGGTGCATCGAGCACGATGAG
>Ga0163199_1002733_pt1 | contig 10761 bp, 6 predicted proteins | sample PL_2010_150m_FD_113537 | JGI IMG/M metagenome (GOLD analysis project Ga0163199, IMG submission 113537) | Freshwater microbial communities from Powell Lake, British Columbia, Canada to study Microbial Dark Matter (Phase II) - PL_2010_150m | ecosystem: Environmental > Aquatic > Freshwater > Lake ...
CGATCCGATTGACCATGCGTTTTCTTGGAGCGGCTAAAATGATGACGCTTGATGCCGCCTTGAAAACCTTTCCCTTTGGTGATGCCGACAACATCCACATGCTCACCCTCTTTGAACACGTCCGCCATCAACTTATTGCCTTCGGCTAAGTTATGTTCGCCCTTCACACGAAACTCTTTGATGTGTTTCAGTGTAGGGAGATTGTTGCGCTTGAGGTGTCCCTTCTCACCGGCGGCGAGTCGTGCCGGTTTGACTTCCTCAAAACCAATTTGCACTGAAGTGTAACCATCATTCTCAAGTGTACGCACTTGAGTCACATAGCATGGACCCGCTTCAAGAACCGTCACGGGAATCACATCGCCGCTCTCACTAAAGATCTGGGTCATGCCGACCTTCTTGCCAAGTAGCCCTTTCATAAAATCTCCTTCGCTATCGGACTGTCGCCCGGGCTCCGGGCTGCATCATCCGCGTTGCTCTGTAGAGACGTTGCAATGCAACGTCTCTACTAAATCGTAACCTCAATATCCACACCGGCTGGCAAATTCAATCGCATCAACGTATCAATCGTTGTTGCATCCGGATCCAGCACATCAATCAATCGTTTGTGCGTCCGCACTTCGAAATGCTCGTGCGAATCCTTGTCAATGTAAGGACTGCGTCGAACCGTGAATCGTTCGAGTCGCGTGGGCAGCGGCACCGGGCCCAATACTTTGGCACCGGTGCGTTCCGCCGTCTCGACAATCCGTTTCGCCGATTGATCCAGCACTCGATGATCGTAAGCTTTTAGTCTGATGCGAATTTTTTGCTTTGCCATATAGTCTTCTCAATCAGATGCGATTGAAGAACTGCTCTTCTTCAATCGCATCGCTAAACTCTAATCAATAATTTCCACGATGACGCCGGCACCCACGGTGAGACCGCCTTCACGAATGGCGAACTTCGACCCCTTCTCTAACGCCACCCGTGTGATCAACTCCACCGTCATGTCAATGTTGTCGCCCGGCATCACCATCTCCACTCCCTCGGGAAGAGTGATTGCGCCTGTGACATCCATCGTCCGAATGTAAAACTGCGGACGATACCCGTTGAAGAACGCCTTGTGCCGCCCGCCCTCTTCCTTCTTCAACACATAGACTTGACTCTTGAATTTCTTGTGCGGCGTGATCGACCCCGGCTTGGCTAACACCATCCCGCGCTCGATCTGCTCACGTTCAATACTGCGCAGCAACAACCCCACGTTGTCACCCGCTTCACCTTGATCGAGCAATTTGTGGAACATCTCTACCCCGGTGCAAACGGTGTTCAACGGTTCATCCAATAACCCTACGATTTCTAACGGCTCACCCACTTTGACGATGCCGCGCTCGATACGTCCTGTCGCCACCGTGCCGCGCCCTTTGATCGAGAACACATCTTCCACCGACATCATGAACGGTTTCTCTTTGTCGCGCTTGGGATCAGGAATGTATTTGTCCACCGTGTCCATCAGTTCCAAAATACATTTATATTCGGGAGCATTGAGGTCGGTGCTAGTGCTCTCTAACGCCTTCAACCCTGAGCCGCGTATGATCGGCGTATCCTCGCCGGGGAAGCCTTGTTTCGTAAGCAGTTCGCGCAGTTCGAGTTCTACCAGTTCCAACAGTTCGGGGTCATCCATCATGTCCACTTTGTTCAAGAAGACGACGATGTACGGCACTTCCACCTGCCGCGCCAACAACACATGTTCGTGGGTTTGCGGCATGGGCCCATCGGGGGCGGCGACGACTAGAATGGCGCCGTCAACTTGCGCTGCGCCGGTGATCATGTTCTTGATATAGTCACGGTGCCCGGGCATGTCCACGTGAGCGTAGTGACGTTTCTCGGTTTCGTACTCGACATGAGCAATGTTGATAGTGATGCCACGTTCTTTTTCTTCGGGCGCGTTGTCAATGGTATCGTAGGCGCGGAAGGTAGCAAACTTCTTGAGCGCCAGCACTTTGGTGATGGCGGCGGTCAACGTTGTTTTGCCGTGGTCAATGTGTCCCATCGTTCCGATGTTGACGTGTACTTTACTGCGATTATATTTTTCTTTCGACATGATTAAGTGCCTCCGTAAATAAAACTATTTCTTGTTCTTGCCGCTCAACACTTGCTCGGCAACATTTGCGGGAACTTGCGCGTAATGATCGAATTCCATCGAATACACGCCTCGCCCCTGAGTCTTTGAACGAATATCCGTCGCATAACCAAACATCTCAGCCAGCGGAACTTGCGCCTTCACTGCTTGCACATTACCAATGCGCGGTTCCATACTTTCAATACTGGCGCGGCGCGATGAGAGATCACCCAACACGTCGCCCGTATATTCTTCAGGCGCGATCACTTCAACGCGCATCATCGGCTCCAATAACACCGGACCCGCCTTCATTACGCCCTCTTTAAACGCCATTGAACCGGCGATCTTGAAAGCCATTTCGCTTGAGTCCACATCGTGTGCCGAACCATCGAACAGAGTCACTTTCACATCTACCACCGGATACCCCGCCAACACGCCGTTCTCTGCCGCTTCGCGAATGCCCTTCTCGGTTGGATTGATAAACTCTTTCGGGATCGATCCGCCGACGATATCATTTTCAAAGGTGATGCCGGATCCTGGATCCCCGGGCTCCACGGCGATCACTATATGCGCGTACTGACCATGCCCACCACTTTGCTTGGCATACTTCAGATCAACTTTCTGCACGGACTTTGTCACCGACTCACGATAGGCAACACGCGGACGACCTACGTTGGCTTGCACTTTGTACTCGCGCAACATGCGATCCACCAACACTTCGAGATGCAGTTCACCCATGCCGCCGATGATCGTTTGACCTGTTTGGTCGTCGGTACGGACTTTGAACGTCGGGTCTTCTTCAGCGAGGCGGCGTAACGCTTCGCCCATCTTGTCTTGATCCGCGGTTGACTTCGGTTCAATCGCAATATGGATCACCGGGTCGGGGAACGTAATATTCTCAAGAGCGATTGGCTTATCCGGATCGCACAACGTATCGCCAGTGAACGTGTTCTTCAACGCCAGCACAGCGGCGATGTCGCCCGCCGGAACTTCATCCACATCTTCGCGGCGATCAGCATACATGCGAATGACGCGGCTGATACGCTCGCGCTTGTCTTTGGTGCTGTTCATTAAGTTGGTGCCGGTCTTCAGCACACCGGAGTAAACACGGAAATAGGCGAGGCGACCCACGTAAGGATCGGCAACGATCTTGAAAACCAATGCCGAAACAGGCGCGTCGTCAGTTGCTTTACGTTCTTCTTCTTGATCAGTTTCTGGGTTGAGACCTTTTACAGAGGGAATATCAATCGGGGAAGGAAGATAATCAATGACTGCGTCGAGGACGGGCTGCACACCTTTGTTCTTAAGCGCCGACCCGCAGAACACCGGGCAAACTTTGCCGTTGATGGTTGCCTGACGCAAAGTGGTCTTAAGTTGCTCGATGCTCGGTTCCTTACCTTCAAGATACAGCCCCATCAACTCGTCATCATGTTCTACGATATGCTCGATCATCTTCGCGCGATATTCGGCAACTTGATCTTTGAAGGCATCCGGCACCGGCTTGCGCTCGTAGGTGCGCCCGCTCTGATCCGTCCAGTAGATCGCTTCATTCGTCAGAAGATCGATCACGCCTTCAAACTTGGATTCGGCGCCCATCGGTATTTGCATGTAGACCGGGTTTGCGCCAAGTCGGGTACGGATCATGTCGGCTGAACGGTAAAAGTCCGCACCGGTGCGATCCATTTTATTAATGAAGCAAATACGCGGCACGCCGTAACGATCCGCTTGACGCCATACCGTTTCCGATTGCGGCTCCACACCTTGTACCGCGTCAAACACAACCACGCCGCCATCCAATACACGCAGCGAGCGTTGCACTTCGGCGGTGAAGTCAATGTGTCCGGGAGTGTCAATCACATTGATCTGATAACCGTTCCACTCGGCGGTGACGGCGGCAGATACAATGGTAATGCCGCGTTCACGTTCCTGTTCCATCCAATCGGTAACAGTCGTGCCGTCATCTACCGAGCCGATACGATGCGTTTTGCCTGTGTAAAACAAAACGCGCTCAGTGGTTGTGGTTTTGCCCGCATCAATATGTGCAATGATGCCAATGTTGCGGACTTTATCAATCGGAAAACTTCGAGCCATGATGACTAACTAAACCAATCTCAATCATTTGTAGAGGCGTTGCCGTGCAACGTCTCTACAATTTTTTTAATTACCAGCGGTAGTGGGCAAACGCGCGGTTTGCTTCTGCTGACTTATGAACTTCTTCGCGCTTCTTAACTGCCGCGCCCGTGTTATTGAGAGCATCCATGAATTCATTGGCTAACCGCTCTGCCATTGAACGTCCGGGGCGAGTCTTGGCACCGGCGATGATCCAACGCATCGCCAACGATTGGCGGCGTTCCGTCGGTACTTCCATCGGCACTTGGTAAGTGGCGCCACCCACGCGGCGCGGCTTTACTTCCACCGTAGGTCCAACATTTTTCAGCGCTTGATCCAAAACTTCCATCGCGGTTTTTTTCGCGCGTTCTTCAGCGATCGCCAACGAGTCGTACATGATTCGTCGGGCAACGCTTTTCTTGCCGCGTTCCATCATACGGTTGACAAACATGGAAACTACCACGCTGTTATATTTCATATCAGGCGCGACGGGGCGCTTTGCGGGTCTGTTGCGTCGAGACATTTAGAATCTCCTCACTACTTCTTTACAGCTTCTTTGTTTTCTTTCGGGCGCTTATTGCCATATTTCGAGCGTCCTTGTCGGCGCGCTTCAACACCCGTGGTGTCGAGCGAGCCGCGCACAATGTGATAGCGCACGCCGGGCAAATCCTTCACGCGCCCGCCGCGCACCAACACAACCGAGTGTTCTTGCAAAGTGTGACCTTCGCCGGGAATGTATGCCGTGACTTCAAGCCCGTTCGTCAAACGAACGCGGGCAACTTTACGCAACGCCGAATTCGGTTTCTTGGGTGTCTGCGTGCGGACGACAGTGCATACACCGCGCTTCTGCGGCGCGCCTTTCGGTTGGCGAAGGCGTCGTTGTTTTTTAGAGTTCAAAGTGAACTGCAACGCCGGCGCCTTGCTCTTGGTCTTCTTGGTCTTACGTCCTTTACGAACTAATTGATTGATTGTCGGCACATTTGCCTCCGAAAAAACTATTGATAACTACTGCTCTGCGCGTGAGCGAGGCCATCGCTCTGCTCAATGCGATGGCCTCGCTCCACGTAAATTCAGATATTCAAATCGCGACACAAGTACAACAATGTGCGCGGGTTACTTACTGGTTAGCAGGCGCAAATAATACCATGCGTCACAAACCGAGTCAAGGTATTTAATTGGGCATTTACAGTAAGAGCCGCCCTGCCAGCTTTGTCAGGCAAGAACATTTCACTCATCCATCTGACCCATCAAACCGGTCTTGCCCAGTTTGGGCGTGCGTTGTTTCTCTTCTTCTTTACCAAACTTGATTGTATCGCCCACGTCTGTGATCGCTTCAACCGCTAACCCTAAACTTTGCAACTCTTTCACCAACACGCGGAACGAAGCGGGGATGCCGGGTTCTTCGATCTCTTCACCCTTGACGATGGACTCATATGTCTTGACGCGCCCTTGCACATCATCCGACTTCACCGTCAACATTTCTTGTAATGTGTATGCCGCGCCGTACGCTTCGAGCGCCCACACTTCCATTTCACCGAAGCGCTGACCACCGAATTGAGCTTTACCACCCAACGGTTGTTGCGTAACCAATGAGTAAGGTCCGGTGGAACGCGCGTGTACTTTGTCTTCCACCAAATGCGCCAACTTAAGCATGTGGATCACGCCAACGGTCACCGGTTGATCAAACTTCTGACCGCTCTTGCCATCATAAAGCTTCATCTTGCCTAAGATCGGCAATGGCTCTTCGCTCGATTTCATGAAATCTTCCGCTTTCGTTCGAAGCGTCTCGCGCTTCATCGAGCGCACGTTCACATCGTGATCGGCTAACCAAATGCGGAGACAAGCGTCAATCGCATTCGCGTCAAGCTCGGTTGAGGATACGCTAATAGTCGCCCGATCTTCAAACGACACAATATCTTCCGGGTTGTAATCCATCTCATGCAACCACTCCATCAGCACAGCACGGCGCGAGTAACTAGCATCAGTTGCTAGCAGCTCGCGATCATATTTCTTGCCAAGCCAGTGTTCAACATACAGACGGCGTGCTTCGTCATCCGACTCGATTGTCTCCGGATCGACCCCGCGATTGTTCAACCAACCCCACGAGGTTTGCGTCACTTCATCCCACGCGCGATCAATCAACCACGCCCGCGCCAGTTCTGCTTCGATCTCAATTTCATCCGCGCCATCAAACACCGGCGTCACCGCGCGGAAACCAAGTCGATCTGCCGCGTAGCCCAGATGCGTTTCGAGAATCTGTCCGATATTCATACGACCCGGCACACCCAACGGGTTAAGGATAATATCAACGGGCGTGCCATCTTCGAGGTAAGGCATATCGTCAACCGGGACAATCATTGAGACCACACCTTTGTTGCCGTGACGACCCGCCATTTTGTCGCCTTCAGTTAACTTGCGCCGTTGAGCTACTGCCACACGCACCATCTTCTCTACACCGGCTGGCAAGTCGCGATGTTCATCGCGCGTGAACACGCGCACATCTACCACTTTGCCTTTTTCGCCGTGCGGTAAGCGCAAAGAGGAATCTTTCACTTCGCGCGCCTTCTCGCCGAAGATCGCCCGCAACAATTTTTCTTCGGGCGACAATTCTTTTTCACCTTTCGGCGTGATCTTGCCAACCAGAATATCGTTAGGTCCCACATCCGCGCCGATGCGCACGATGCCGAACTCATCCAAGTCCTTCAAGGCGTCTTCGCCAACGTTTGGTATGTCGTACGTGATCTCTTCCGGTCCCAATTTCGTATCACGCGCTTCCACTTCGTGCTTTTCAATATGTACCGAAGTGAAATAGTCTTCGCGTATCAAACGTTCCGAGATCAAGATCGCGTCTTCGTAGTTGCCGCCTTCCCACGACATGAACGCCACCAACACATTCTGCCCCAAGGCAATCTCGCCGCCATGCGTTGAAGACGAATCGGCAATCACCTGCCCCTTCTTCACGCGTTGACCTTTCACCACAATGGGATGTTGATCGATGCACGTGCTTTGGTTCGAGCGTTGATACTTGCGTAAGCGATAATGCTTTTTCTTGCCGCCCACCTGCATTACAATTTCAGCGCCGGTCACGCTCAACACTTCACCATCCTCATCGGCGAAAACCACCTGCCCCGAATCGAGTGCGGCGTAACGTTCCATCCCCGTTGAGACCGCCGCAACTTCCGGGCGCAGTAATGGAACTGCTTGCGCCTGCATGTTTGAACCCATCAAGGCGCGGTTGGCGTCGTCATGTTCAAGGAACGGGATCAACGCCGCGCTGATGCCGACGATCTGCGAAGGACCGATGTCCATGTAATCAATGAACTCCGGTTCGGCGAAGATGAATTTGGAGTGGCGGCGGCACGAGGCGCGCACGCGCACGAACTCTTTGAACTCATTGAGCGGCGCATTCGCTTGAGCAATCGTGTAACGATCTTCTGTGTCCGCCGAAAGATAAATCATATCTTCAGACACGAACGGCAGAATCGCCACTTCAGTCTCACCGAGTTTAGCAATATGCTTCGCTATCTCTTTGTCAATTTCCACACCCTTCTTGCCCAACACTTCGCCGCTCTTGGGATGAGTCACCTCATCGCGCAGATGCCGCCCGACCAAACGTTTATCGTTAGCGGGCAACGTCTTGTACACCTTGCGATATGGAGTCTCAATGAAACCAAACGGATTCACTTTGGCATATGAAGCGAGACGACCAATCAAACCGATGTTTGGACCTTCCGGAGTCTCAATCGGGCAGATACGCCCATAATGCGAGTGATGCACGTCGCGCACATCGAAGCCCGCGCGCTCACGGCGCAGACCGCCCGGACCCAACGCCGACAGCGTGCGCTTGTGGCGCAACTCCGCCAACGGATTCGTTTGATCCATGAATTGCGAAAGTTGCGATGATCCAAAGAACTCGCGGATCGCCGCAACCACTGGGCGGATATTGATCAACGTCACAGGTGACGCCGCCCCTTGCTCACGAATAGACATGCGCTCGCGGATGATCCGCTCGGTGCGGCGCAGACCGACGCGCAGCTTGCCTTGAATCAATTCGCCCACCGTCTTCACGCGGCGGTTGCCCAGATGATCAATGTCATCCGGATTCTCCAAACCGTTGTTGATCTGGATCATGCGGGTGATTAAAGCGATCAGATCGTTCTTGGTGATCGTCCGATGCGCTAAGGGGATGCGGTCATTCAATTGCAGCTTTTGATTCAACTTGTAACGTCCGACTCGTTCCAGATCGTAGCGGCGTTGATCGAAAAGTTGTTGTTCGAGATATTCTTTGGCATTGTCGAGGGTCGGCGGATCGCCGGGGCGCATGCGCTTATAAAATTCGATCATCGCCTCTTGGGCGATGGTGCGCTTACCCTTCATCTCCCACGTCGGCTCTTGACGAATGCTCGCCGGAATAAACTGGCGATCCGGGTTGTTGTCTATGTTGGCAAACAACGCCAAAATTTCCGCATCCGATCCTTCTTTGAGCGGATTCTCGCCTTTGAGTCCATCGTCCACTGCGGCGAGAGCGCGCAACAACAACGTCACAGGCACGGTGCGTTTGCGATTAAACTTAACGGTGAGGTAATCGCTCTTGCGCGTTTCAAATTCCATCCACGCGCCACGATCCGGGATCAGCTTCGCCATCGCGAGGCGGCGTCCACTGGTGCGCTCTTCTTGCGCTTCAAAATAAACGCCGGGGGATCGAATCAATTGCGAGACGACGACGCGTTCCGTTCCATTAATAATGAAGGTGCCGTTCTCCGTCATCAACGGGAAGTCGCCTAGGAAAATATCCGAGACAATCGGCTCCGACACTTCCGGGCCGGCGAGAAGCACCTTGACGTAAAGCGGCGCGGAGAACGTCATGTCACGATCCAAACATTCGTCGGGACCGTATTTAGAATCTTCAAACCAGAACTTGAGACCAAATTCTTTCGACTCGGGCAGCTTGCTGGGGAAATACAGCTTCATGCCTTTGTTGAAAGATTCAACAGGCGTGATCTCATCGAAGAGTTGTGGCAGCCCCTCTCTCTTAAACCATTCGAACGAATCGAGCTGCACTTCAATTAAAGAAGGCAGTTCATAGTTTTGTTTGAGGCGTGAGTAAGACTTCCGTTTGTTTGTGGATACGACGACAGGCATTCGATAGCTCCTTATGACAGGGACGAAACGCAATAGAACCACTCGCTAGGAGTGGTTCATGATGTTTCTAGGCAGGCGACTATTTTACAGAAATTGAAAGGGAGTGTCAATGAGGAATTTTGAATTCTTCAGTCCAAGACAAAACGCAGCGCGCGAACTCATCGGGTTGAATCCACGCGCTGTTTGAATTTATCAAAACTCTCACTTGAGTTGATCGACTATCGCTTGCGCCTTCGTTGTCAACTCATCTGCCGCCGATGCCGTGATTTTCTTGTCGCGTTCCTTTCTTACATCGGCAATAAATTTGTTCAGTTCTTCAACTGCCTTCTTCGCCCCATCTTTCACCAGTTTCTCCTGCGCCTCTGTCAATCGCTGGTCGAGTTGATCCCGCACTTCGTCGCTCGTGATCAATTGTTGCTGATAATCTTTTGCCACAAGAGCGCGAAGGCTTTCCATCGCTTTTAGATTCGTTTCATCTTTGCCCAATTTGCCCAACACACAGAACGCGCTGTCCTTGAATGTCGTGATGAGAGAGAGAGCTATTTGTTTCTTTTCCTTCTCCTTGTCATCATCCTTGTCTTCCTGCTTCCCAGCATCTTTATCTACTTCCTTGATCGCTTCCCAAATTTTCTCCGCCGCGTTATCTGTCTTACCCTTATCCAAGTCCTTCTGCGCTTCTTTGAGCTTCTCGATCACGTTTTGAGACTTGCCGCTTTGTTTATAAATATCACCAGCCAGATTCGAGAGGTCCGGGATCGTGCAAAGGGCGTTGAAGCGGAGTTGATAGGGCTTTGTTGCGCTTGATGCGCCGTTCACGCCGACCACCTTGACGTAATAATCATCAACAGGCGCATTAGAAAACAGAACTCGCTCGGAGGTTAGACCGCGATTGATAGATTGGCCGCGTATTTGAGTGCCTGTAGTAATGAACGAATATGTTGCGCTATACACATACAAATCGTAGTCCGCTGGCAAATTGGTAAGCAATACTTCGATTGCGCCAGTTCTGTCCAAACGAAATTTGAACCAATCTTGATCGTTACTTGGGTTAATGAAGTAGCGCAAGTTGGTATTGACGCTACTGTAATCCCACGCAAACACAGGGTTATCTGGGGCATCATCAGCATATATCTTTGTTCCCGTGGGAAGTGGGGCCAGTGTAGGACGCGGTGTCGCCGTGGGCACGATCTCGGTAAGTGAAGATACAAAGGTACGACCTGGCACATCAAAATAAAATGTTATACCGGTGGTTGAACTTAATATCAGGCGTTCTCTGCGTGCGCCGACAACAGTAAGTATTCCCGCTTTAGTAGGCGAGTGGAAGTATTCTCTAGGAGTGCCAGATTGGGTAGTAACGAGGAGCATACCATCTGTCTTATCTAATTTATAGGCGCCTGCTAATACATAGAGATTAC
>Ga0163199_1002736_pt1 | contig 10759 bp, 5 predicted proteins | sample PL_2010_150m_FD_113537 | JGI IMG/M metagenome (GOLD analysis project Ga0163199, IMG submission 113537) | Freshwater microbial communities from Powell Lake, British Columbia, Canada to study Microbial Dark Matter (Phase II) - PL_2010_150m | ecosystem: Environmental > Aquatic > Freshwater > Lake ...
AGGGTCTATGACCAGAATGGCGCCGGGGGAATGTTCTCAAAGCCGTTTGCAGTTTCCATGGTCGGCTTTGGTGATTATGTAAAATTCGACTTCACAAAGAACACCTTTGTTTTCCGCAATGACAATTTCATCAGCCGGAAATTCACAATAGAAAACCGCTCGGGGAAAGATGATTTCAGCGGAACTTTGTCGTTGAACGTTATTTCTTATTCGACCGGTGTTGTTCTTTTTCATAAAGACACGGCACTCAAACTTGCCCGGAACTCTAAAACCGAGACTGGCTTTTCCTTTCAAACCGACCCGTCAAAACCTTCATCTGCAGAGATCATCTTTAAAGAAAACCTTTCGGGACAAAGTGTGAGCGAGAAGTTGGAACTCCCGTACATCCTCACTCCTGCCATAAGAAAAGAACCGAAGATAAACGGGGCCAGGGTATTTGGCGTGAGGCCCTGGTCGCCTTTTCTGTTCAAGGTAGCGTCGACCGGCGAAGCGCCTTTGACATATTATGCCAAAGATCTTCCGGAAGGGTTAACGATCGATTCAACCAACGGGTTGATCACTGGTGCATTGAAGAAAAAAGGCGAATACCTCGTAAATCTTACAGTGAAAAACGTCTCAGGCACTGCCACACGGAAACTGAAGATCGTGTGCGGAAACACCCTTTCACTTACGCCTCCGCTCGGCTGGAACAGCTGGAATTGCTGGGGATTGAGTGTGAGCGATGAAAAGATCCGGCAATCGGCCGAAGCCATGAAAACCAGCGGTTTGATCGATCACGGATGGACCTATATCAACATTGATGACGGATGGGAATACATGCACGACAAAGATGGAAAGATCCTAACCAATTCGAAATTCCCCAACATGTATGCGCTTTGTGCCTATGTGCATTCGCTTGGCCTCAAGATCGGCATCTATTCCTCGCCGGGAACCAAGACCTGCGGAGGGTATGAAGGCAGCTATACCTTTGAGGAAAAAGACGCAGAGGCTTATGCCGCCTGGGGTATCGACTACCTGAAGTACGACTGGTGTTCGTATGGGAATATTGCCCCGAAACCGGCCAAAGCGCAATTAAAGCATCCTTACCAGGTGATGAAAAAAGCTATCCGCAAGGTAAACCGCGACATTCATTACAGCTTATGCCAGTATGGAATGGGGAAAGTGTGGGAATGGGGCTCTGAGGTCGATGGAAATTCATGGAGAACCACCGGAGATATAGAAGATACATGGGAAAGCCTTTCCCGGATCGGGTTCAGCCAGGGAAAATGCTCGCCATTCTCTGCTCCCGGCCGCTGGAATGACCCGGATATGCTGGTGGTAGGATGGGTCGGCTGGGGACCTGCTCTTCACTATACCCGGCTCACTCCCGGTGAACAATACACACATATTTCACTCTGGAGCCTATTATCTTCACCTTTATTGATCGGATGCGACCTGAGTCAGCTCGATGCATTTACACTGAATCTTCTTACCAATGATGAAGTCATTGCTGTGAACCAGGATCCGTTGGGCAAACAGGCAACGCAGGCCAAAGCAAATGAATCCTATGAGGTCTGGGTCAAAGACCTGGAAGATGGAAGTAAAGCAATAGGGTTGTTTAACCTCACGGAAAATCCGTTAAATATCCCGGTTGACCTGAAAGATCTCAAACTGAAGGGCCACTGGAATATGAGGGACCTCTGGAAGCAGACAGATCTCGGTGCAGTTGAACAGCATTTCGAAATGAATGTGCTGCCGCATGGGGTTATGCTGGTAAAAATAGCGAAGTAGCGAATTAGTGAAATAGCGAAATATTCTTACCAAGTGGATCGTTTTTATTTATTAATGATTATTTTTGTGAAAAAGTTAACTATTCTATCATCATCAGTACTTAAAATTGAATGAACATAGATAACTATCAATATTTTAGAAACAGATAAATAATTATTTCTCATCCTGACTGGTTAACTCATTTCCTTCTGCTTTAAAACTTTAAACTTGTATAGCTATGGCAAAAATTACGAAAGAAGATGCATTGAGGTATCATGCAGAAGGTCGTCCCGGAAAAATTGAAGTTATTCCAACCAAGCCACACAGAACTCAGAGAGATCTATCGCTGGCCTATTCCCCGGGGGTTGCTTTTCCCTGTCTGGAGATTCAAAAAAACCCGGATGACATATTCAAATATACTTCAAAAGGAAATTTAGTTGCGGTCATTTCCAACGGTACAGCAGTTCTTGGATTAGGAAATATCGGCGCAGATGCAGGGAAACCGGTAATGGAAGGTAAAGGATTGTTATTTAAGATTTTTGCTGATGTAGATGTTTTTGATATAGAAGTCGAAACCAGAGATATCGATAAATTCGTTGAAACCGTAAAACAAATCGCTGTCACGTTTGGGGGGATCAATCTTGAAGACATCAAAGCTCCTGAATGTTTTGAAATTGAAGAAAGATTAAAAAAAGAACTTCAAATTCCCATTATGCATGATGACCAGCACGGAACAGCTATCATCACTGCAGCAGGAATGATCAATGCATTGGAGATTGCGGGTAAAAAAAAGGAAGATGTCAGGATTGTAGTGAATGGAGCAGGAGCCTCTGCGATAGCATGTACCAAACTATTGGTATCCATAGGCATCAAAAAAAAGAACGTTGTAATGCTTGATACCAAAGGAGTTCTTCGCAAAGACAGAACAGACCTGAACAAATACAAGCAGATTTTTGCTACCGACCGGGATATCCATACCCTGGTTGAAGCAATGGAAGGAGCCGATGTATTTTTAGGATTATCTACCAAAAATATAGTTTCAAAAGATATGGTTCGTTCGATGGCAAAGAATCCAATTGTTTTTGCCATGGCCAACCCGGATCCGGAAATTACTTATGATGACGCCATGGATGCAAGAAGCGATGTGCTCATGGCAACGGGACGATCTGATTATCCGAACCAGGTAAACAATGTTTTGGGTTTCCCATTTATCTTCAGAGGAGCGCTGGATGTGAGGGCCACCTGTATCAATGAAGAGATGAAAATAGCTGCTGTTTATGCTCTTGCTAAACTGGCCAAAGAAGATGTACCGGAAAATGTCAGTGAAGCGTATAATGTTAAAAATTTGATATTTGGCCGTGAATATTTCATTCCCAAACCATTGGATTGGAGGTTAATTACTACCGTAGCGCCTGCTGTTGCAAAAGCTGCAATGGATTCTGGTGTTGCACGCCGGCCAATCACGGATTGGGATGCTTATAAAACTGAGCTAAGTCTTCGCCTTGGGCATGAAAACCAGCTTTTACGCGGGATTACCCAGCGGGCAAAGCTGGATCCGAAACGAATCGTATATACGGAAGGCACCAATTTAAAAATCCTTAAAGCCGCGAATGAAGTTTATCATGAAGGGATTGCCACTCCAATTTTGTTGGGAGATGTTGAGCAAATAAAACAAATTATTGCCGAAAACAATCTTGATATCGGAGATATAACTATCATTGATCCAAGATGTAAAAGCGAAGAGGACAGGAGAATCCGGTATGCGGAAATGATCTGGAAAAAACGGCAGCGTAAAGGTATTACCAAGGATGAAGCTTATGAACTAACTGAAAACAGGAATTACTTCGGGATCATGATGGTAGAAACCGGTGAGGCTGATGCAATGGTTTCAGGTGTTTCCCATGAATATGGTGAAGTTGTGGGACCTGCATTAAGACTGATCGGTCCAAAGCCAAATTTAAACCGGATCTCAAGTATGTATATCGTGTTTACCAAAAAAGGCCCTTATTTCTTTGCTGATACCACGGTCAACCTTGATCCTGACTGGAAAACCCTTGCAGATACCACTTTGTTAACAGCTGAGATGGTTCACCGTTTCAACATTGAACCTGTCATTGCCATGCTTTCTTATTCAAACTTTGGATCGATAAAAGCTGGCGAACATACCCATGGACCCGAAAAAGTGCGACAGGCAACAAACTATTTGCATCAGAATTATCCGGAATTATTAGTTGACGGGGAAATCCAGGCAAACTTTGCATTGAACAGAGAAATGTGCAATTCCAAGTTTCCATTCTCAAAAATTGCCGATCATGATGTTAATACCTTAATATTCCCTAATTTAAGTTCCGGAAACATTGCCTATAAAATCATGCAGGAAATTGGCGGTGCAGAAGTCATCGGTCCTATTCTCATGGGAATCAACAAACCAATTCATGTAGTTCCTATGGAATGTAGTGTAAGAGAGATCGTACACATGACAACTATTGCGGTTGTGGATGCACAATATGCCAATAAAACAGAAAAATAACCTGTATTAATTTTAGTATTTATAAAGATAAAGGAGAATTATGAGTTTAAGTATTATTGGAAGATCAATTGCTGAGTCTGTTACTCTTAAATTGAATGAAACGGCTGCCATTCTCAGAGCAAAAGGTGAACCTGTAATTCATTTAGGAATTGGTGAGCCGAAAAGCAAAGCCCCTTTAGATGCTATAATAGCCGCAGCAAGTCTGCTCAACACCGGTGAAATCCGTTATACGCCTGCTGATGGGATACCAGCCCTTAAACAAGCTATTATCCGCTATACCGGTGACATGTATGGGCGTATTGTCTCTCCAGAGAATGTTATTGCATCCGGAGGGGCAAAACAGGCAATCATGGTTGCACTTCAGGCTATATTAAATCCACAGGATGAAGTCATATTCCCTGCCCCTTATTGGGTCAGTTATCCTGAAATGGTAAAATTATGCGGGGCAATTCCGGTACCCGTGCTTCCGGAAGATGGTAGCTTCTATCCGAGATTACAGGATATTGAAAGAGCCTGTGGTTCAAATACCAAAGCGATTATCATCAATAGTCCCAACAATCCGACCGGGGTCGTGTATTCTGAACAGTTTACAGGTGAAATTGTTGAGTTTTGTGAAAAACGGGGAATTTACCTGATCATGGACGATATTTACCACCGGCTGATATTCAATGGCAAGAAGCCCGTCAATTGCTATAATTTCCTCAAAGGCAGTATCGACGATTCCAAACTCATTCTGATCAATGGGGTTTCCAAGCAATATGCCATGACGGGTTTCCGAATCGGTTGGGCTGTTGCCAATAAAAAGCTGATCACCTGTATGACCAACATTCAGAGCCATCAAACCTCAGGACCGTCGGTTGTATTGCAGGCTGCAGCCGTTGGTGCAATCAATGGCATTCAGTCGGGTGTAACCAATCTTTGTATCACCCTCCAAAATAACACAAATGTTATGATGGACCAGCTTAATTCGTTTGAGGGAGTCAGGGCCACCCGACCAGATGGTACTTTTTATTGCTTCGTTGACTTTAGCCACTATAATAAAGACTCAAGCAAACTTGCTTATTTTTTACTGGATAAAGTCAGGGTAATCACTGTTCCGGGTAAGGAATTTGGTTTGGACGGATACCTGAGACTTTCAACTTGCGGATCAATAAAAGATATCACCCAAGGCATTGAACGCATTAAATGGGCACTGGATCCGAATTCCCCGAATGAATTATTTATCGGCGACCGTAAACTGGTGAGAGATTGGCTATAATATTAATTCCTGGATAATTAAACCATATAAATTATGTCAAAATATTTGAAATTTGAAACACCTGCTCAAAAGCAGGCTGCAAATTTAAAAAGTGAATACGGATTACAGAATCATGGGTTAATACATCTTGAAAGAGTATATTGGAACCTTCCGGAACCTGCTTTGTATGAAGAAGCCGTTTTTCGTAATGAAGGGAAGATCGTAAATGGGGGTGCATTGCTGGTAAATACTGGTAAATGGACTGCCAGGGCTGCAAACGAAAAGTATTTCGTCACGGAACCTACAACCGAGGATCAAATAGATTGGGGAAAAAATAATCGTCCGCTGAGTGCAGAAAAATTTGACGGGATCTTTAGCCGTTTGCAGGCATTTCTGCAAGGAGAAGAGCTCTTTGTGCAGGATGTTTACGCAGGCGCTGACCCTGATTATCAGATGCCAATCCGTATCATTACAGATACTGCCTGGCAAAGTCTGTTTGCACGTAATATGTTCATGACCCTGAATACACTCGAAAAACATAAAACACATATTCCAAGTTTTACAGTTATTGCTTCACCTTCCTTTAAACTTGATCCAAGGATTGACGGTACCAATAGCGAAACAGCCATTGTGATTGATTTTTCAAAGCGTCTCGCTGTTGTTGCCAATACTCAATATGCCGGGGAGATTAAAAAGTCGATATTCACGATCATGAATTTCCTGATGCCATTGCAGGATATAATGTCCATGCATTGCTCCGCCAATGTTGGTAAAAAAGATGATGTCGCTTTGTTTTTTGGATTAAGTGGGACAGGAAAGACCACACTTTCAGCCGATCCTAACAGAAGGCTGATCGGTGATGATGAACATGCCTGGAGCGATGAGGGTATATATAATTATGAGGGCGGCTGCTATGCAAAAGTAATCCGTTTATCTGCTGAAAACGAACCTGAGATCTATGCCTGTACCCGGAGATTCGGAACAATCCTGGAAAATGTAGTGTTTGACCCTACCTCCCGAAAAATCGATCTGGATGATGATCAGGTTACGGAAAATACAAGGGCCTCCTATCCGCTCGAGTTTATTCCGAATGCAATCCCCGAGAAGATGGTAAAAGCACATCCAAAAAATGTCATCTTCCTCACCTGTGATGCCCAAGGGGTTATGCCACCTATTGCCAGGCTGGATATGAATCAGGCAATCTACCATTTTATCAGCGGTTATACTTCAAAGATCGCCGGAACCGAACTTGGTCTCGGTATTGAACCGGAAATAGCGTTCAGCGCCTGTTTTGGAGCCCCGTTTATGGTACATCATCCTTATTTCTATGCGGATCTTCTGAGAAGAAAAATAGAAAAACATGGCGCCAAGGTATGGCTTGTGAACACAGGATGGGTCGGAGGAAAATTTGGTGTCGGCAAACGTATAAGTATACGCCATACACGTAACATGCTGAATGCGGTCCTTGATGGAAAACTGGATAAAGTGAAATTCAGAAAGGATAAAGTATTCAACTTTAATATCCCGTTGACCTGCCCGGATGTACCGGATGATGTCCTGGATCCATCGAATGCATGGGGAAATAAAAATGAATATTGGATGAAATATGATGCATTGGCTTCCAGGTACATTGAGAATTTCAAGGTATTTATCGAGGGATGTCCTGAAGATATTGTAAATGCAGGTCCGAAACGGATGAACTTGTGATCTACTACGGGATTTTTCCCTACTCTCCTTACTATGTAATCCGGGGATTTTTTCAACACCCGGATGGATGGATACCCATGTTGTGATTACTTCTTCTTTATGCACCTGGTTATTATGACCCGTATAAGAACCTTAAGCAAATCCATCTAAATATTTATATAGTACATTATTTTAATAAAAAAAACCTCTGAAAAGTTGGATGTTAATAATTTAACATTACTTTTACTTCATTAAAGCTATCATGCAACAAAGAAAATAAACTTCATTTCGTATTAACCAATAAAAAACCAAAATGCCATGAGTTCACTAAAAACAAAATTTGCTGCAAAGGCTGTTCCTGTTGCAGCAGAAGTAAAAACATTATTTAAGGAATATGGGAGTACGGTAATCGGACAGGTAACGATCGAATCGGTGATTGACGGGATGAAAGGGTTGCCAGCCTTACTTACACTTACATCAAAACTTGACCCCCAGGAAGGGATCCGGTTCAGGGGTTATTCTATCCCGGAATTACGGGAAAAACTACCTAAACTTGGTCCTGACGATGAACCCCTGCCCGAAGGGCTGTTTTACCTGATGTTATTAGGTGAGTTACCTACATTGGAGGATGTAATGGAAATTGGCAAAGAATGGAAACAACGTGCTGTTGTTCCCGATCATGTTTTCAGGGTACTGGATGCTTTGCCTTTAGATTCAGCTCCTATGGCTGATTTCAGTGTCGCGATATTAGCGCTGGCTACTGAATCTAAATTCGTGCAAGCTTACAATGCAGGAGTCGGAAAGAAAGACTATTGGGATTCAACCTATGAAGATGTAATGAACTTTATCGGCCAGTTACCCGTCATTGCTTCTTACATTTATCGTAAACATTATTTTAAAGGAAATGTAATCCCCTCTGATCCCAACTTAGATTGGTCTGCCAACCTTGCACACATGATGGGATATGATGATCCCGAGATTTACAAACTATTCAGATTGTATCTTACCATTCATGCCGACCATGAAGGCGGTAATGTTTCAGCACATGCCACACACCTGGTCGCTTCCGCTTTAAGTAATCCTTATTATTCCTATGCAGCAGGAATGCTCGGTCTTGCAGGTCCGCTACACGGTTATGCAAACCAGGAAGTTGTTGCCTGGATCCTTGACATTCTCAAGGAAATCGGAACTGAAAATCCAACCAAACAGCAAATCCATGATTTCTGCGAAAAGACTATTGCAGCCGGAAGAGTTATTCCCGGATACGGACATGCTGTATTAAGAAAGACAGATCCCCGTTTTGAAGCACAGCGTGAATTCGCGTCCAAATATTGTAAGGGTGACAATTTCATCCAGGTTGTAAATGATTTGTACGAAGTTGTTCCACCGATCCTGGGATCACTTGGGAAAGTAAAAAATCCATGGCCGAATGTTGATGCTTATTCCGGTTCCTTATTAAGGCATTATAAAATCAATGAAGCTCCGTTCTACACCGTATTATTTGGTGTCTCAAGAGCGCTTGGAGTGCTGGCTTCATTGCTCTGGGACAGGGCACTGGGATTACAAATTGAGAGGCCATCATCCTATACATTGGAATGGTTTCAGGAAAAAGCCGGAATTAAAAAATAACCATAAAAACTGAAAATTATGAAAGTTACAGTAGTTGGCGCCGGTCTGGTAGGTGCAACATGTGCCGATTCAATCGCACATAAAGATATCGTTAAGGAAGTCGTTCTGCTCGATGTCAAACAAAACCTTGCTGAAGGCAAAGCCCTTGATATGTGGCAAATGTCGCCGGTAGATTTGTTTGATACACGGGTACATGGTTCCACAAACGATTACAGCAAAACAGCGAATTCAGATATCGTGGTAATCACTGCCGGCGTACCAAGAAAACCCGGAATGAGCCGTGATGACCTGATCTCCATTAATGCCGATATCGTTAAAACGAGTACGGAGAATGTTATAAAATATTCACCGGAAGCGATTATTATCATCGTTTCCAATCCCCTGGATGTGATGACATATTGTGCTTATCTGACTGCAAAAATTGATTCAAGCCGGGTGTTTGGAATGGCCGGCATCCTGGATACAGCGCGGTATGGAGCTTTTCTTGCAGATGCTTTGAACTGTTCTCCCAAAGATATTCATTCAATATTGATGGGTGGACATGGGGATACAATGGTTCCTCTGCCACGCTATACCACTGTCAGCGGAATTCCGATCACCGAGTTGCTGGAAAAAGAGAAACTCGATGCCATCGTTGAGAGAACAAAGAAGGGCGGCACAGAAATCGTGAATTTACTTGGAACCTCTGCCTGGTATGCGCCTGGTGTTGCTGCAGCACAGATGGTGGAAGCAATCGTAAAAGATCAGAAGAGAATCTTCCCTTGCTGTGCATGGTTACAAGGTGAATATGGTTTAAAAGACATTTACCTGGGCGTTCCTGTTAAATTAGGCAAGAAAGGTATTGAACAGGTAATTGAGCTTAAGCTGAACGATGCAGAAAAACAATTGTTAAACGCTTCGGCAAAGGCTGTCAGGGAAGTAATGGATGTTCTTGATAAAATGAACGCCGCAAAATAAAAATTCCTTTTTAATTTAATCTTTGGCTGGATTTTTCAAGGCTGTCTCAAAAGTACGAGGCAGCCTCTTTTTATTTTATAAAAACCGGTCTTGTGGGCACGCGTTAGTAATAAATAGCGAAATGGCGAAGTTGCGAAATTAATTATCAATTATCAGTTAATTCTGAATTCCCTGCCTGCGGCAGGCAGGCTGCATTCCTAATATAGACTGAACCGCACAAACCTGCATTCGAGGGGCCCGTTGAAGACTGTTATCTTTTTTGAAGGATGCAGTCCGATAAATTTCAGTGCTTTCAGGTCCGATGAGATGATCCATGCTTCGAAGCCGGTGTATTTCTTCTTCAATACATCACCGATGGACTTATAAAAGGAAATGATATCATCGATCTGAAGACGTTCATCGTAAGGAGGATTGCAGATGATCATGCCGGCAGGGCATTTTGGGCGCGTATTTTCAAAGGCGGCAACTTCCAGGTGTATCTGATCCTGGAACTTTGTGAAACCGACATTTTCCGTTGCAATGCCGATCATTCTTGAGGAAATATCGGATCCGTAGATTTCGACACCCGTATTCTGTATTTTTTCATTTTCTTCTTCCTTGATCTTGTTCCACAACCCAGGATCGAAGTCCATCCACTTCTCAAACCCGAATGTTGGCCGGAAATAGCCGGAAGGGATGTTTCGTGCAAACATATTTGCTTCGATCAGAACCGTCCCGGAACCACACATGGGGTCGTAAAGCGGAATCGTTTTATCCCAGCCTGAAAGCTGGATCAGTCCGGCGGCCAGCACTTCATTGAGCGGGGCCGGTCCGGTGACATGCCGGTATCCTCTTTTATGAAGCGATGAACCGGAACTGTCGAGCGAAACCGTACAGGTTTCCTTGTAAAGATGAATGTTTATTCTCAGGTCGGGGTTGTCGAGGTCCACGGAAGGGCGGCTGCCGGTTTTCTCCCGAAAACGGTCGACCAC
>Ga0163199_1002737_pt1 | contig 10756 bp, 14 predicted proteins | sample PL_2010_150m_FD_113537 | JGI IMG/M metagenome (GOLD analysis project Ga0163199, IMG submission 113537) | Freshwater microbial communities from Powell Lake, British Columbia, Canada to study Microbial Dark Matter (Phase II) - PL_2010_150m | ecosystem: Environmental > Aquatic > Freshwater > Lake ...
CAGACCGCGCTGCCGCAGAAAGCGCAGGCGGTCACCCGGATCATAGGCGCGCGCAGGGAGTGCGAGTGTCTGACAAATGAAAATCCTTCACGGAAACTGCTCCAGACTGCCTGGGGATTTTTTTTATGAGGCGGCCGCTTCCAGCCGAGAAGAACAAGAATCGTTCCAAGGAAAGATGCCGCATTGATAAAAAAGACCGGGGCCGGTCCCGCGGCTGCGACAAGCAGACCGCCCAGAGCGGGAGCGACCGAGCGGGCCGCATTAAAACTGATGCTGTTCAGCGAGACCGCCGCAGCCACATGATCGACCGGAACCATTTCCTGAATCTGGGATTGCCAGGCGGGCAGGTTCATCGCACTGAAAAATCCCAGGCAGAATGTCAGCGACAACAAAAGTGCCGGGGACATCATGCCGAGAAGCGTGCAAATTCCGATGGCGAGGGCGCAGGCCATCATGCCGGTCTGCGTGACGATCAGGAGCTTCCTGCGCTCGACGAGATCCGAAAGGACCCCGCCCCAGATTCCGGCAAAAAACGTCGGCAGAAATATGCAGGCCGGGACGAGCCCCACGAGAAGCGGGGAACTGGTCATCGAGGTCATGAGCCAGGCCGCGCCGATCCCGTGCATCAGGGTGCCGATATTCGATGCGACCGTTGCGATCCAAAGAGAGCGGAAAATCGGGACCCTCAGCGGCGCAACAAGCGACTGGAAGAAGCTGCTGCTCACAAGAAAAAGCTGACGAGAAGAACCGCGAACACGATCGCGCTGATCACCGCGTAGAGCCTGTCCCTTTCCATCCAATACCCGGCCCCGGCGAGAAACACCCGGATCGGTGGGTTGAGGAGCAGGAGAAAAATTCCGATCATGACCAGGCTCCGCCGTTCGCCCACAACACCCGGTTCGAATGCGCGGCGCGCCATTTGCACGGGGTTCTCCAAATATTTTGGTTCTCCCCTGAAGATGTGATCGCCGGGCAGTTCACTGGAATGGGCGGAGAGATACCACAGCAGACCGACCGCGATGATCGCCGCTGCAACCAGGGTTCCCGTGACCATCACGCGGGCGAGGAGTATGGAAAAACGGTTCATCCGATGGAGACCCCGAGCCCGCGGGCGATCATTTGCACGGCAATGATGGATACCGCAACGAGGAAAATGATGCGGAGGAGTTTGACGGGCGCGACAGTGAGGAGCCGCGCGCCCGCGAAGGCTCCCGCCAGGACGCCCAGGGCGACCGGCGCGACAAGTGAGGGATCGAGGTAGCCTTTTTTCAGGTAAATTCCGACGCTGGCCGCAGCGGTCACCCCGATCATGAAGTTGCTGGTTGCGGTGGTGACCTTGAACGGAAGGCGCATGATCTGGTCCATCGCCAGCACCTTGAAAGCCCCCGAACCGATTCCGAGCAGCCCGGAGAGCACGCCGGCGACCCACATGACAATGAACCCGGGGATGACGTTAGCCACGCCGTATGGGACCTGCATTCCGGCAACCGGCATTTCGTCCGGCAGGCGGAGGGATTTTGCGAGGGGATCGGATCCCTCCGGCTCCACCAGAGCCCCGGACTTTTTTTTCAGGGAGAGGAGAACCGTCACCAGCAGGGCGACGCCAAAGATGACGGCGAGGACCGAGGGATTCATCACGACGGCCAGCAGGGCGCCGCAAACAGCCCCGATGGTTGTGGCGATGCACAGGAACATCCCGATACGCATGTTGGAGATCCCGTCCCGGAGGTAGGCGGCCGCGGCGCCCGACGACGTGGCAATCACCGAGCACAGCGCGGCTCCCATCGCGTAGCGGATGTCGATTCCGAAGCAAAGCACAAGAAGCGGGGTGATGATGATTCCGCCACCCAGCCCGATCAATGCACCCAGCAGACCGGCAAAAAAGGAGGCCATGGCCACCGCGATGTCGAACAGCGGTTCGGTCACGGCAGTGTCCTATCTTCCCGCCCGCCGGTGGATCCAGATGCTCTGCAGCAGCCCGAAGCTGAAGAGGGTGATCATCACGAACGATCCTCCGTAGCTCACCAGCGGCAGAGGCAGCCCGGTGATGGGAGTCACCGAGATCGTCATCCCGATGTTCATGAAAGTGTGAGTGAACAGCAGCATCACAATCCCGACGGCAAGCAGCCTGCCGGTGTCGTCAACCGCCTCGATGGCAATGTTCAGGATCACGACGAAGAGCAGCGCGAATGCCGAGATGAGCGCCACCCCGCCGATGAATCCGTGCTGTTCGCCCATGACGGAAAAAATGAAGTCGTTGTGGACGATGGTGGCGGGAAGAAATCCGAGCTCGTTCTGGGTGTTCGGCGCTTTGAATCCCTTGCCGGAAAATCCACCCGATCCGATCGCGATCAGCGACTGCGTGATATTCCATCCATCGCCCTGCGGATCGGCCTCCGGGTTCAGAAACGTCGTGATGCGCGAATACTGGTAGGGTTTGAGACCGAAGTGGACGACCAGCGGCACCATCGCCAGCCCCAGAAGGAGGATCGAGATAAGCCAGCGCTTCGGGATTCCGCCGACGAACATCATCGCCAGCACCACCGGGACCCAGACGATGCAGGATCCCAGATCGGGCTGGATGAGGATCAAAATCCATGGAATTCCAACAATCGCGCCGACACACAGGATCCTCAAAAACGGCATCATGCTGCGGGAGTTGTGGAGAAAGATCGCCAGCGTCAGGATGCCGGCCACGATGGCGAGCTGCGACGGCTGGAAGTTCATCGGGCCAAGGTTGATCCAGCTCCGCGCTCCGAAGCGCTTCTCGCCGAAAAGCATCACCGCCACGAGCCCGAGCAGGCCGAGAACATAAAGAGGGATCGCGCCGAACCGCACCCAGCGGTAGTCGAGCAGGGATATCACGAAAAACATCGGCAGGCAGATCAGGATCCACACCAGCTGCGAGCTCCAGAAGTTTACCTCCCGCATCCATGTGGCGCTGTAGATCGCATAGACCCCATAGGCCAGCAGGCCCATCATGAGGCCGAACAGCAGCCAGTTCATGCGGAGAAAATTGCGGAGGATCGGATGCATCAGGCGAGTTGCGGCACGGCTGCCAGAAGGGATTTTGTGTAGTCGTCCTGCGGGTCGCTGTAAATCGCTTCCGCCGGCGCGGACTCGACGATCTTCCCGCGATGCATCACGAGGACGTGATCGCTGATGTGCTCGACCACGGCCAGATCGTGGGCGATGAACAGATACGCGATCCCGAGCTGCTCCTGGAGGTCCTGAAGCAGATTGACGATCTGGGCCTGGACGCTCACATCGAGCGCGCTGACCGGCTCATCGCAAACAATGAACCGGGGCTCGACCGCCAGCGCCCGCGCGATCCCGATCCGCTGCCGCTGTCCGCCGCTGAACTCGTGCGGATAGCGCGACATCATCTCCGGGTTCAGCCCGACCATCCGCAAAAGTTCCGCGACGCGGTCCCGACGGTCCCCGCGTGACAATTTTGGAAAATGGATCTCCAGCGCCTCGGAGACGATCTCCGCGATCGTGAACCGCGGGTTGAGCGAACCGAAGGGATCCTGGAAAATCATCTGGATCTCGCGGCGCATCGGGCGGAATTCGCGCTCGCTCATGGGAAGGATGTCGCGTCCGTTGAACTCCACGCTTCCCGAGGTGGCCGGCTGCAGTTTCAGGATCGTCCGGCCGATGGTTGTCTTTCCGCTCCCGCTTTCGCCGACGAGGCCAACGGTTTGTCCCGGCTCGACGGAAAAGCTCACGCCGTCAACGGCGCGGATGTCTCCGGTCTTGCGGCGGAAAACTCCGCCATGCACGGGAAACCAGGTTCGGAGATCTTTGACCTCGAGGATCGGCATGGAGAGAAGAGCTACTCCAGCGGAGGAGTCTTGTCACCCGTCATCATGCCGGACGGAATGCTATTTGACGAGCTTGGCCTCGCGAAGCGTTTTGTAGGCGCCGTTCTTGGAGAGCGTCTTGAACGCCCGCGCGGTCGCTTTCACGGTCACGAACTTTTTCAGCTCGGGAACCCACACCCGCTTGGTTTTCAAATTCGGCTCGAAATAGCGCGGGGTCACGGCCGTCACGTGCATGCCGATGCCACCCTTTTTCTTTGCCAGACCCCGGCGGTGGATTTTCGATCCGCGGACGGGCTTGGCCCCTGTGATGCTGCACTTTCTTGACATAATGAGAGTTGGCGAAGCTATCCCCTGCTGCCGTGCAGTCAAGGTTTGTTTTGCCCTCATTCAAAGAGCATTCCGATGTCGCGATCGCGACATCGGAATGATTCTCCGGGTGAGGTTATTGTTGGGTTTCGAGGGCGCCCGGGCCTGCGACACAGGGGTAGGCGGTGGCGCGGTTGCCGGTTTTTTCGAGGTATTGGGCGGTGACGGCTTTCGCGACGGCGTCGGTTTTTTCGATTTCGGTCAGGGCGACGATGGCTCCACCGAATCCGCCGCCGGTGAGCCGCGCGCCGTGGCAGCCATCCTGGCGGATGGCGATTTCCACGAGGGCATCTAGCTCGGGGGTGCTGTTTGCAAAATTTTCCATCGAACTGCGGTGGGAGGCGGTCATGAGTTTTCCGAATTGATCACCGTCGCCGGCGCGGAGGGCTGCCAGAGCGGAAAAAACGCGTTCATTTTCTCCGGTGATGTGCCGGGCGCGGCGCTTGACGAGGTCGGGGAGCTCGGCAGCTTCGAGCTGGGCGGTCGTGACATCGCGCAGCGCGGGAACTCCCATGCGTTTTGCCGCTTCAAAGCACTGGTCGCGGCGTTCGTTGTATTCGCCGCCGGTCAGCGCATGCTTGACTCCGGAGTGGACGATCAGGAGGCCGAACCCGGGCGGGAACGGGATGGGCTCGACGGATTCCGCCCTGCAGTCGAGGAAGACAACATGGTCGCGGCGTCCGAAGATCGAGGAGACCTGGTCGAGGAGACCGCAGCTCACGCCGACGAATTCGTTCTCCGCCCGGCGGCAGATTTTGGCGAGGTCGAGAGGAGAAACTGAAAACGGAAAGAGCCTCGTCACGAGCACCGCGGTGGCCACCTCGAGAGCAGCGGAACTCGAGAGCCCGGCTCCAAGTGGGAGGTCCGCCACGAAATGCGCCTCAAACCCGCCGACGTTGGCCCCGGCCTGGCGCAGCATTTCAACCACGCCAAGCGGATAGTCGTCCCACGAACCGCGCCGCTGCAGCCCCTTCGACAAATCGGCGGTGGCGGTTCCATCGATTCCTTCGCTGGTGAGAACGATCCGGCTGTCGTCGCGCTTTTTTCCCGTGGCGCGGATTCCCATTTGGATGGCGGCGGAGAGAACGACGCCCGCGTTGTAATCGGTGTGGTTTCCGAGGAGTTCGACCCGCCCCGGAGCGAAAGAGTGGACTTCTGACATAGGGAGGCATCATTCCCGCGCCATCAGAGCTTGCCAAGCGGGAATTCTCTGGCACTGTGGATGTGAAACAAAATGGAGGAAAATATGTCCGAATCCAACGATACAAAAATCGCCGCCAAGAAGCTCGAAAGCAGCACAGAACACGCCAAAAAGGCGCTCGGTGCGGCTACAGAAGCCTCCAAGGCGGTCAGTGAGACTGTCAAACACCATGCCCAGGCCGCCTACGAAGTCGGCAAGGAGCACATCACCGCCGCTGCAAAGGATCTTGGCGAGGCCGCCACGGCGACTTACGGGGATCTTCGCGAGCAGGCGAAATCCAAAGCCGGGGAATACCAGGAAAAAGCCCGCGCTGCCTGGGGCGATGCAGCCTCGCGCGCCCAAACCTATCAGGGAGAGACCGAGGATTACATCCGGCAGAATCCGCTGAAAGCCGTTGGAATCGCCGTCGGGATCGGATTCCTTCTCGGCATTATTTTCCGGCGCTAATTGGAAACGACCGCATCCAGCGGCGGAGCCCGGGCGCTTCCGGAGGATTCTCCGAAGGGCTTGACCGCAGAGCTGCTCCGCCTCACGGGCTCGCTGGGCAGGCACCTCGAGACGCTCGGGGCGCTGGCCGGCGAGGAGGCACGCGAGGCAGGTGCGCTGGCGCTTCGCTTGGCCGTGATGATTTTTGCCGCCCTTTTTTTCGCGGCTTTCGGATACGTGCTGGCTGTGATTTCTGCGGCGTTTCTGATCGCGGCCGTTTTTCATGTCAGTTGGATCTGGATCCTCCCGGCCTTTGTTTTGCTGCATGTCCTGCTCGCCGTTTTCTGCATCTTCCATGTGAAGTCGCACTGGCGGACTCCGCTCTTTACGGTGACCAGAAGTGAGATCTCCCGCGATCTGGACGCACTCCGCGGAGGAGGCAAGCCGTGAGCAGGAAGGCGGAGATCGTCGCCGAACTTGCCCGAAGCCGCGCGGCGATCGTCCGCGGCTCGTCGGCTGTGCGCGAGGAATTCAATGTGGTTGCGCGCTTGCAGAGATCCGTCAAATCCCGGCCGTTTGCATGGCTCGGCGGAGCGGCCGCGATCGGTTATTTTCTCGCGGGACCGAAGACCCGCACGAAGACGGTCACCAAGGTCGTGCGCGAGAAGGGTCCGGGGCCTGCGAAGGTGGAGACAAAAAAGCAGCACGGATTCTGGGATATTCTTTTTTCGCTGATCAAGCTGTGCTTTCCGCTGGTCCGTCCCGCCCTTTCCGCCTACGCGGCCAGGCGCATCGGGGATTTTGCGGACAAACTCGGAAAGTAATCCCGGGAATTCCTTGTCCGCGGGCTTGAAGTGGCGCGGACTGTCGGGTTGCATGAGCCCGGTGACATCGATCCTCTGCGAGAACCTGGCGTGCGAGCGGCCGAACTGGAACAATTCCGGGCCCGGGCGAGTGCGGGAATTTTCCGCGACGTTCGATGTCGGCGAGTTTGTCGGCTTCTGCGGAGAGGACGGATGCGGGAAGGGGCTTCTTCTCAATATCATCGGGCTGCTCGAAAAGGCGGACAGCGGGCGTCTCGTCCTGGCGGGGCATGATGCCGCGGAATTTTCCGACGAGGACACCGCGACATTCCGGAACGAGGCCTGCGGGTTTCTTTTCGGCCATCCGTATCTTCTCCCATCGTTCACGGTGGCGGAGAACGTGGCCATGCCGCTCTTCCGGATCTGTGGTGGCGGGGCGAAGGAGGCGAGGGACCGCACCAGGCAGGTGCTGGATTTCGCCGGTATCGGCGGCTTTGAAACCCCGCGTGCCGGAATGCTCGATCCGGCTTTGAAATGGCGCGCCGCATTCGCAAGGGCGCTCGTTCACGATCCCAGAATTCTCATCTGCATCTCCCCTCCCGATTCCGACCTGCTTCCGCTGGCCAGGATGGCGGCGGATCAATTCGGCATCACGGTGCTCTGGGCCGGGCTCCGGGAGTTCGTGGCTCCGTTCGCGGACCGAATCATCGAAATGAAGGACGGACGCATCGCATGATCTCGCTCGCCCCCGCTTCCTCCGCCCGCGGGTCGCATCTGGCTTTCGCATTGATTTGGCTTCCGCGCCTCCGACGCCGCGACGCACTTGTCTTCTTCCGGTTTTGCCGGACGGTCGATGACATCGCGGACGAGGGAGGGAGGACGGACGAAGAGAAGCAGCGGCTTTTGGAGGAATGGGTGGATGCGATTGAAGTGAGGGCCCTGCCGGAGGAACTTGAGAAAGTCGTTACTCGAAACGCGATCGACCGGACGCTGCTTGCCGAAATCGTGCGGGGATGTGCGATGGACGTCCGCCCGCCCCGCTTTCAAACATTCGGCGATCTGGAAAAATATTGCTGGCGCGTCGCCTGCGCGGTCGGCTTGGTTTCGATCAAGATTTTCGGCTGCACCGATCCGCTCAGCGATGCCTATGCGGAAAATCTCGGCCACGCATTGCAGCTCACGAACATCCTCCGGGATATCGGCGAGGACGCCGGGATGGGGCGGATCTACATTCCGTTGGATGACCTCGTGCAGTTCGGGATTTCCGAACAGGATTTTCTTACCGGGAGACCTGGAGATCGGTTTTTGGAACTCATGCGGTTCGAGGCCGGGCGGGCCCGCGCCAGATTTCATGCGGCGATCCCTCCCGCCTCCGACGCGCGCCCCCTGCTCCCGGCAGAAATCATGAAATCCCTCTACACGACGATCCTGTCCCGTTTGGAAAAGACGGGCTTTCCGGTCTTTGAAAAACGCCTACGCCTCGGACGGATCGATAAGCTCGCCCTCGCGCTCGCGAGCTGCCTGCGCTTCAGGAAATAGCCCGATCTTTACAGCCCGACCGCCTTGCGGACCCGGGTCATCACTTTGTCAGCGGTCTCCCGGGCCTTGATCGCGCCCTCATCGAGAACCCGGTTCACAAGACCGGAATCAGCGAGGATTTCTTCTCTGCGCGCGCGCTGGCCGGCAAAAAATTCCCAGATTCCGCCAAACAGCCGCTTTTTCAGGTCGCCGTATCCGACCCCGCCGTTGAGAAAATCCGATTCCATTGAGCGGTAATCCGACTCGCTGGCAACGAGCTTGTAGAGCCCGAGGATCGAGGAATTTTCAACCGGCTTCGGAGACTCGACCGGGGTCGAATCGGTTTTGATGCCCATGACTTTTTTCTTCAATACATTCTCGGGGGCGAAAATTTCGATCGTGTTGTCGTAGCTCTTGCTCATTTTCGAGCCATCCAAGCCGGGGACGATGGCTGTGTCCTCGCGGATGCTTGGCTCGGGGAGCTTGAAGACATCGCCATAAATTTCGTTGATCTTAATCGCGATGTCCCGGGTGACCTCAAGGTGCTGCTTCTGATCGCGCCCGACCGGCACGAGATCGCTGTCGTAGATCAGGATGTCGGCCGCCATGAGGACCGGATAAGCGAAAAGCCCGTGCGTGGCGCCCAGCCCGCGGGCGGTCTTGTCCTTGAACGAGTGGCACCGCTCCAGCAGCCCCATCGGAGTCACCGTGCTCAGGATCCACGCCAGCTCGGTCACCGTCGGCACGTCCGACTGACGGAAGAAAACCGAACGCGCGGGATCAAGGCCGCAGGCCAGAAAATCCACCGCCAGTTCGCGCCCATGCGTCCGGAGGGCCGCCGGATCGCGCACGGTCGTGAGCGCGTGAAGATCGGCGATGAAATAATAGGCATCGCCCTTTTCCTGAAGCTCGATCGCCGGCTTCATCATGCCGAAATAGTTTCCCAGATGGAGCGTGCCGGATGGCTGGATGCCGGAGAGAATGCGCATGGGGCGGCACAGTAGCAGGGAAAATGCGAAATTTGGAATGCGAAATTTGGAATGCGAACACGTGGCCGCGGGGGGGCGGCCCGGGTAGCCTGCCGGAGGCAGCCCGAAGGGTGAGACGAGCGGGAGCGAGCGAAGCAAATTTGGAATGGGAGCAGATGGCGAATGGGAGCAGGCGGGTCAAAGGTTTGCCCTCCCCTGGAAAAAGCCGCCCCCGCCGATTTCTCCCGATTATTGATGCGGCCGCATCAAAGATTTGCTTAATGCGGTTAAGTATTTCTGTGAGTTCGCTTGTGGAGGAGGGTCACAGAAGGGAGAGGTGCGGCGAACTTCCGGAGAAATTTGAGTCCGCAGTTGTCAGGCGGGGCGAACCTTGTTAGCAAATCTTAAATCTTTATGGCACTGGCTGTCCAACGACCACAACTGACGTTTGCCGAGCGGGTCTACCTGCCCGCGATTTTTGCGGGGCTGATGATCACACTGAAGCATTTTGTGAACCGCGTTCTGGGGAGGACGAAGGTCACGATGCAGTATCCCGAGGAGAAGTGGGACGACAGCCTTCCGGACTGGTATCGCGGGGCTCCGACGCTGGTGAAGGACGAGTGGGGGCGCGAGCGCTGTGTGGCGTGCCAGCTTTGCGAGTTCATCTGTCCGCCGCGCGCGATCACGATCAAGCCCGAGGAAATTCCCGCCGGCGAGCGCTGGGGGAAGGTCGAGAAGCGTCCGGGCGAATTCGATATCGACATGATCCGCTGCATCTACTGCGGGCTCTGTCAGGAAGTCTGCCCCGAGCAGGCGATCTTCCTTCGCAAGGACTACTCGATCACCGGCTACAGCCGGTCGGAAATGGTGCATGACAAGGCCCGGCTCTACGAGTTGGGGGGAGTCATGCCCGGACTGGTCAACAAGTGGAACGAAAAAAAGTAGCCGTGCTTGCTCCCGCCTGATAAAAACCCCGCCGATTTGATATGCAGCTAGCGCTTTTCTGGATCTTCGCCGCCTTCACCCTGGCCTTCGGCCTGGGGGTGGTGTTTTTCCGGAGCCCGGTCTCGAGCGCGATGAGCCTGGTGATGTCGTTCATCGGTCTGGCCGCCCTCTTCGTGACCCTCGATGCGTTCTTCATCGGAGTCGTGCAGGTGCTTGTCTATGCTGGGGCGGTGATGGTCCTCTTTCTTTTCATCATCATGCTTCTGGACCTGCGCGCCGACCAGCGCCGGCCGGTGAAGCTTTCCGCCTGGGCCGGGGCGGGGATTGTCGTCGGTGGTTTTCTGGCGATTCTGTCGCAGGTCGTTTCTTCGCTCCCGGCGCTTCAGCAGACGAAGCCGGCACTTGCCAACCCGGCGGTCAACGATGTCGCCCAGGTCGGCTTCGCCCTCTTCCGCAATTTCAACCTTCCGTTCCAGGTCATCGGCGTGCTCCTTCTTGTGTCCACCATCGGAGTCGTCGTGCTCAGCAGGAGGGAGTTAAAATGAATGCGGAGTGCGGAATGCGGAATGTGGAATTCAGCCAGCATTTTCCGCACGTTGCCTTCCAATCCGCAATCCGCAATCCGCAATCCGCATTTTCCTAAGATGCCCACGCTTGCCAATTATCTCATCGTCAGCGGCGGCCTGTTCTCGATCGGGCTGGTGG
>Ga0163199_1002738_pt1 | contig 10755 bp, 10 predicted proteins | sample PL_2010_150m_FD_113537 | JGI IMG/M metagenome (GOLD analysis project Ga0163199, IMG submission 113537) | Freshwater microbial communities from Powell Lake, British Columbia, Canada to study Microbial Dark Matter (Phase II) - PL_2010_150m | ecosystem: Environmental > Aquatic > Freshwater > Lake ...
CCTGAGTTCCACATTCAAGTCGGCTGCGCCAACCATCGTCATGACCAACAAGCCCGATGGTACCGTGACGGCAGTCCTGGCCGGACAGAATTACACCATTCGCCCCGAGTACGTGGTGGTCGATCAACCGGTGGGTCATGCGGCGGAGGCCTACTGGCTGGACAGCGGCATGATCTATTTGCGCAATGCCGACAAGTCTGCTCAGGGTATGAAAGTGCAGTGACGAGCCCCGTCTCAGGGTAACTGAATGGTGGACGTCATTGCATCGCCCACCAGACGGCCGCCTGAAGTGGTCACTATTGCGATTGCCCAAGTATAAGAACCTGCCGGAAGACCATTGAGATCGATCGGAGGGAATAAGGCTGAGCTTCCGAAGAGCACTCCGGAAAGATTCTTGTCGCTTCTATAGCCCGTTGCGATCGCTACATACCCAATCTCGCTGACAGCTGCCCAGTTTCCGTCCGGCCGCAAGGAATAACTGCCCATCGGCGTGGCAACCGCGACATAGATATCCACTGCCGTTCCTGTGGGAGGCATGGAGAAATTGACCGCAACGCTGTCTGTAGCGCTGAATTGCTGCTTGCTTAGGCGTAGGTGTGGAACGAGGCTGTTGCCGGCGGCGCCGGCATCAATATTCCCGAATGTGTAATTCCCGTCGACGATCGTGGATGCAGTCTCGCGCAACTGCCTGCCTACCACTTCGACCGGCAGTGCCGGATTGATCGACAACATGTCGGCGATCGTTGCCGTGACGACCGGCGCCGCAAACGATGTGCCGCCGGGATTTGCAGCGGCAATCCCGCCGCCCAAAGCGGTGCTGACGACATTGCTTCCCGGAGCCGCCACCAGGATTTCCGGCCCCCAATTCGACGAACCAGACAAGCGGCGGGACTGATCGGTCGCTGCCACGGCAAACACTCCCGGCATGGTCGCCGGGAATTCGACGGCGCCGCCAATGTTTCCGGCCGCCGCAACGACAATGATGCCCTTGTCCAGCGCGGATTGGATGGCATCCTGCACTGTTTGAGTCTGCTGATCGACGGTCAGGCTCAGATTGATGATCTTGCAACCCTGTTCAACTGCATAGGCGATGGCATTGGCTAAGCGATCCGAGGAAAAAGTGTTTTGCCCCCCGACGTTGATCTTTATGGAAAGAATCCTGGCCTCGGGCGCCAAACCGGATACCCCCAAGGCATTGTTCTGGCGGGCGGCGATGATGCCCGCGACTCTCGTGCCGTGACCCGAGACATCATGGGGGATGGTGTTGCCATCGCCAAAGTTGTACCCGTTGGGCAGCAGATTGCGCATCAAATCCGGGTGATCCAGGTCTACGCCGCTATCGATGACCGCCACGATCACCCCCGTGCCACGTCCCAATGCCCACATCTCCCGATCCCCGACCGCAGGCAGCCACCACTGGCTTGAATAACCTGGGTCATTGGGAACGGCTGGCAAGGTTTCTTCGAAGCGGCCGCGAAAATTGGGTTCGGCGTAGAGCACATTGCCGTCAAGCCGGATTTGGCGGATCATTTGCCACAACCGATAGGACTTTGAATCTTCCGACTCGTTGTCGCCGGCGTCCTCGAGTTTCACCACTTCCAGATGATTGCCCATCCGTCGTGCGACCCTGCCGTGATTGGCAAGACGGCTGGACGATTGGTATTTGACGATAATTTCGTCGGGTAGCGGGCCCCCGGCAGCATTCGCGATGCCGCATAGCCCGGCCCAAAGCATCAATGTCGCGAGCATTTTGATCAAGGGAATATTGTCGAACAAGGTTTCATTGGCGATTATTCGTGGATCGGTCCCAAATATTTCTCGATGCCATGACACCGATTAAAATATACCTCATTCCAGGCGGTATGATTCTCCGGCCACCGGCTTGCATTCATTCTCTTGATTTTGCCACGCCACGGGATGAGATTCTGTGATCGATGATCGTTTCTTCATGCTTGAAGCCCTCGAATTGGCGCGGGAAGCGGCCAGCTTCGACGAAATCCCGGTCGGTGCGCTGGTCGTGGATCCCCAAGGAGTCATTGTGGGACGAGGATACAACCAGCCGATCGGCCGCCGCGATCCGACAGCGCATGCCGAGATCATCGCCTTGCGGAATGCCGCCTTGGCGATGAACAACTACCGCCTGCCCGGTTGTACCGTCTATGTCACTCTGGAGCCTTGCGCGATGTGCGTTGGTGCGATCTTGCACGCGCGGATCGCCAGGGTCGTCTTCGGTGCGGCGGATCCAAAAACCGGAGCCGGCGGCAGCGTAATTAACCTGTTCTCCGAGCAACGTCTCAACCATCATGCCGAACTCACCGGTGGAGTGTTGGCCGAGGAATGCGCTGCGTTGTTGTCGGGTTTCTTTGCCGCGCGGCGAGGCAGGACGGCCTTGGCCTAGGCTGACGTGGACATTTTCATCAGTCTGCCGGCCCAACAACTAGGGCTTTACGAGGGTGGTTTGTTGCTGCGCCGCTACGCCGTGTCAACGGCGCTCAATGGGGCAGGAGAAGTGAACGGCAGCTTCTGCACGCCCCGCGGCAAACATCTCATTCGCGCCAAGATCGGCGCCGCCTGTCCCGAAAACTCGGTGTTTGTCCGGCGCAGGCCGACCGGGGAAGCCTGGACCCAGGCGCTTGCGGATGAGTTTCCCGATCGCGACTGGATGCTGACCCGGATACTTTGGCTCTCGGGTCTGGAACCGGGATTCAATCGCCTCGGCGCCGTCGATACCATGCGGCGTTACATCTATTTGCACGGCAGTCCGGATTCGGCGCCGATGGGCAGGCCAGCCTCGATCGGTTGCATACGCATGCGAAATCAAGACATTATTGAACTTTTTAACCTGGTGCCGCGCTACACCCGGGTGAATATTGGCGATTACCGGGTGAACTCAAGCGATTGGGCTCAGTTCAGCGAACGGTCCCGTCCGCTGCGCCAACAGGTGTTCGTGCTGGAACAAGGCGTGCCACAGGAACTGGAATGGGATGAATATGACCAGGATTCGGCGCATGCGCTGGCTTTGGATGCCGATGGGAATGGCATCGGCACCGGCCGTCTGTTGCCGGATGGCCACATCGGGCGGATGGCGGTGTTACGCGAATGGCGTAGTAAAGGCGTGGGCGCGGCGTTGCTGCGGCATTTGATGGATATGGCCCGTTCCCAAGGCATGCATCGGCTGGTGCTGAATGCTCAGACCCACGCCGCGCCGTTTTATGCCCGATTCGGATTCTTTCCCGAGGGTGATGAGTTCATGGAGGCTGGCATCCCCCATATCACCATGGCGCAGCACCTTCCAGCTTGAAGTGAAATCGTCTCCGGTCCCCCGGTTGCGCACCGGGCAGCCAGGATTGCTCGTCGAAAGACAAAAATTGCCGGTCGTCCAGGCACAGCAAGGTGGATGAACGTGTGCCGTAATCCGGTGTACTTACAAACGCGGCTGAAAGGATCCGCTCCCACTCAAGACTGAGGCCGGTGCGCGGCAATTGGTTGTCATCGTGAACCTTCGCATCTCGCAGCAGTTCATACAGCGGCCTGTCCATCGGAAGCGCCGCCAGGGCGTTCGCCAGGTTCGATTTGCCTTGCGCCACCTTCGGCCAAGGGGTATCCAGCAGGTGGTTGCTGAGGCCGTAGATGCCGGCCGCAAGGCGATGCGGCTTGCCTCCCTCGATTCTGTTGGAAAAATGCCACAACTCCTCCGCCAAGTGGCCGCAGAGCAGATTGAACCCATTGTAGGCATTCGAGCGATGCGACAGTTCGTCCAGATAGTCAGCCGCGGTCATCGATCCAGCCAGGAACTGGCTGACCAGTTGGCCGCGGGAAGGCGCCCCAGGACGATTCTTTTCCGGTTCGCGATAGTTCGTCAGCGCCGCGAATCGACCTTGCCGGGTGATGCCCATCCAGGTGCCGCCCGCCGAAAGATCACGGCCGGCCAAGAGATCCGGGGTATCGCCCCAAAAATCTGCCGTGGCCGTAGGTCTGGCAAAGAACTCATCGCGATTGGCCGCAAGCACCAGCGGATGGTTCGGATGCGATTGCCAAGCAAGCAAAATCAAGCACATGGCTACCTATGTGGAGGTAGTTTCAGGGAAATCCACCGGGTAGGGTAAAGGCTGAAAAATCAGGCCGGGGCCGGATGGGCTGTCGAGATGGACTTCCCCGGCCTCGGCACAGCTTGACTGGATCACCGCCAGCAAAACGTTCCCGCCTTGTGGCGCTGGGGCGCTACGGACTACCCGTCCGCACGACTGATCTCCGGTTTCGGGTGCATACAGATGTGCGCCCGCAGCAGGGAGTCCCGTATCCAGGTGGGCCCGGTACATGCGTCGCTTGATCTTGCCGAGATAATGGGTGCGAGCAACGATTTCCTGCCCCGGATAGCAGCCTTTTTTGAAACTGACGCCGCCGATCAAGTCGAAATTGATCATCTGGGGGATAAATTCCTCTTGAGTCGCGGTGGTAACTATTGGAATTCCGGCGACGATTTCCAGCCAGTGCCATGCTGCCAAACCGGCCGGGCGTGCATGAGTCGCCAACTTGATCCACACGTCTTCGGCTACGGAGGTGTCCGTGGCCAGTAGGTAGCTTTGTTCGCCGATACGCATGACCTGACCTTGTTCGATGCCGGCAACCTCGAGTAACTCCAGCGCCAGCGGACCAAGCTCGGCCAGCGCTTTCGTCGCCTCCGGTCCCGACAATCCGATCAGCATCCGTTCATTGCTGGCGTCGGTCAGTTTCACTTTGGAGCGCAGGACATACATAGACAACTTTTTCAGGATGGCGGCATGCAGGTCGGCTGACAGAGCCATCATCAGGTCGGCACCTTCATGCCAGACCAGGAAGGTCGCGAGTAGCCGGCCTTTCGGACTGCAAAGCCCGTTGCGGTGCATGCCGGATGGACGTAAACCATTGACGTCATTTGTTAATAGGTTATTCAGGAACGCCGTCGCGTCTTCGCCGGCGACGCGAATCAGCCCAATATCCGTCAGTGGGGCGATGACGGTTGCTGATTGAGCGCTGAGCAATTCCGCTGCGGGTACTCCAAAGTCCCGGCATTCGTTGCGGGCACCTTGTTGTTGGAGGAAATCAATCCAGTTCTGCTTCATTTTGATGAGTTCGTCAGGTAAGAGATAGGTTGAGATATTATAGCCCCCGTTGATAACTTCGCCTGTCAGCCGAATATGCAAGTCCTCCCATGCGATTCTTAAAACGACTGATTTTCCTCTTGTTTTTGGCTTTCGGTGGTGCTGCGGCGTGGCTATTCTGGTTTGCCAACAATCCGCTATCGCTGCACGGCAGCAAGACAATTGAGTTCAGCATTTCGGCCGGGACGAGCCTGCGGTCGGCATCGCAGCAAATGTCCGACGCCGGAATTGGGTTCTCGGCCTGGCAATTCACCTTGCTGGCCCGTTTGCTAGGTAAGTCCGCGGAGATCAAGGCCGGTAGTTATGAACTGGAGGAGGGCACTACCCCCTGGCTATTGTTGGGAAAGCTCACCCGAGGCGACGTTACGCAGGACGAGCTGGTGTTTGTCGAGGGCAAGACTTTCCGCCAGTTGCGAGCCGTCCTGGATGCCCATGCTGCCCTGCGCCACGCTACCACTGGACTAAAAGACCATGAAATTCTTGCACTTATCAACGCAAGTGAAAAACATCCCGAAGGCTTGTTCTATCCGGACACCTATCTGTTTGCAAAGGGCTCCAGCGATCTCGCCATTCTGAAGCGCGCATATCGTGCAATGCAGCAGCGCTTGGAGATTGAGTGGCAGCGTCGCGACCCCCTTGTTCCCTATGCCACGCCTTATGAGGCGCTGATCATGGCGTCCATTGTCGAGAAGGAGACCGGTCGGGCCGAGGACCGACCATCGGTGTCCGCGGTCTTCAGCAATCGGCTGCGTCTGGGCATGATGCTGCAGACGGATCCTACCGTGATCTATGGTGTCGGGGACCGGTTTGATGGAAATCTGCGAAAGCGCGATCTCCAGTTCGATACCCCCTACAATACCTATACCAGAGTCGGACTTCCGCCGACCCCGATATCCATGCCCGGACTGGCCTCGATACAGGTAACCCTGCATCCGTCCAAGAGTGACAAGCTATACTTTGTGGCTCGGGGAGACGGAACGAGCGAGTTTTCCCGCAACCTGGACGAACATAACCGTGCCGTTGCCAAGTACCAGAGAGGAAGATAGACCTTGAGCGGAAAATTCATTACGCTTGAAGGCATTGATGGTGCAGGGAAAAGTACCCATCACCAGTGGTTGGTGGAAGCCTTGCGCCAGCGTGGCAAGCGGGTGGTGGCGACACGCGAGCCGGGCGGTACGGCGCTCGGCGAGAAGCTTCGCGAGATCTTGTTGCATGACACCATGCATCTTGAGACTGAGGGTTTGCTGATGTTCGCCGCCCGGCGAGAACATCTAGACAAGGTCATACTGCCTGCGCTGGATCGCGGTGATTGGGTCATATCCGACCGGTTTACCGATGCCAGCTTCGCCTATCAGGGTGGCGGACGCGGACTGGCCTGGGAAAAGCTTGAAATCCTCGAAAATTGGGTACAGGATGGATTGCAACCCGACTTGACGCTTTTGTTCGACGCCCCGGTCCAAGTGGCACAAACCCGCTTGGCGGCATCGGGGAATGCCCCCGACCGTTTCGAACAGGAACAGCAAGCGTTTTTCGAGAGAGTGCGGCTTGCGTATCTCGATCGAGCACGGCGTGACCCTAAACGGACCATCTGCATCGACGCCACCAAATCTTTGGCTGAAATTCGAGTGATACTTGAGGAAATTATAATAACACGATGTTAATAAACATATATGAATGGCAGGTAGCACTCTGGCGACAACTGCTCGCGGACCACAAGAGTATTCCCCATGCGATGCTGATGGCTGGTCCACAAGGTTTGGGAAAACTGGCTTTTGCCCAAGCCTTGGTAGCGCGTCTGCTCTGCGAACAGGATAAGCACGGCATGGCTGCAGATCGGATGGCCTGCGGGCTATGCAGTTCCTGTATCTGGTTAGCCTCCGACAATCATCCTGATTTCCGCCTGATCCAGCCAGACGACGGTGATGAAGGCAGTGAGGAAGACGGTGAAGAAGCGCAGACTGGATTGCCCGGCCGCAAACCGGGTCGTGGTCCGATTCGGGTGGATCAGATAAGGGCCTTGATGGATTTTGTATATATCGGCAGCCATCGTCATGGCAACCGCGTGGTGATCATTTCACCGGCCGAATCCATGACCCTCGCGGCCGCCAACTCACTTCTTAAAGTACTTGAAGAACCACCGGTCGGTGTTTATTTTATAATGGTATCCTCTTCCTGGCGCAGACTTATTCCAACCCTTCGAAGCCGCTGTAGGGTGGTTACGTTTGGACGCCCAGAGTTGTCCCTGGCAGACAGTTGGCTCGCCGGAAAAGGCGTGGCGAGATCGGCAGAGCTCCTCCGTCTGGTCGGTGGGGCACCATTGCGTGCGTCCGAGTGGGCAGAGCAGGGCAGACTGGACTCTTACCACGAGGTCATCGAGGTACTTGTCGAGAAACCGGTGGATCCGGTGGCGATGGCGGCGAAATGGAGCGCTTTGGTCAAAGTCGAACATGGCTACGGACTTCCGCAACTTGTTGAAACAGTACAGAAATTCGTATTTGATCTGCTCCTGTTAAAGACCGCGGGAGCCGTCCGTTACCATGATGCCTGGCGAAGCAAGCTGGAAATGCTGGCGGCCAAGGCGTCGGGAACCGGACTGATGACTTGCCACAATGATCTCCTGAGGATCCGAGCAGTTGCCCAACATCCCTTGAATACCCAGTTGTTTCTGGAGGACATGGCTACACGCTATCTCCGGTCTTTTTCTCCTCCCAAGGCAGGCTAAGTGTTTCCGGCCCAAGAGCACTCTGGTTCGGGGGTTTTCCGAGAAATGAACATGATGCTGGTCGATTCCCATTGCCACCTAGACTTTCCCGAGTATTCTGGCAAGATAGACCAAATTATTGATTCTATGAGCGATAATCGAGTAATGTACGCCTTGTGTGCCGGCGTGTCGCTGGAGCGTTTCGGGGCAATGCTGACCCTTGTGGAAGCCCATCCGCAGTTCTTTGCATCAGTTGGGGTCCATCCTGACACCCAAGGTGGCGCGGACCCGGATGTCAGCACTCTCGTCGAATTGGCGGGCCATCCAAAAGTTGTCGCAATTGGGGAGACCGGGCTGGATTACTACCGCGTTGAGGGAGATCTGGAGTGGCAGCGAGAGAGATTTCGCACGCACATCCGGGCGGCTCGTGAAATAGGTAAGCCATTGATAATTCACACCAGATCTGCGGCGGAGGATACATTAAGGCTGATGCATGAGGAAGGTGCCGAGCAGGTCGGTGGCGTGATGCACTGTTTCACCGAATCGCTGGAAACTGCCGAGGCGGCAATGGCGATGGGCTTTCATATTTCGTTCTCGGGCATCGTCAGCTTCAAGAATGCCCGCGAACTCAAAGAAGTGGCCAGACGAATTCCGCTCGGCAGAATGCTGGTCGAAACCGATTCCCCGTATCTGGCCCCGTTACCCCACCGCGGCAAGACCAACCAACCAGCCTATGTACTGCATGTCGCTGAGGAAATCGCCCGTTTGCGTGAGATATCCCTGACGAAGGTGGCTGAAATCACCACCAGAAACTTTTTTCGACTGTTCCAACCGGGTTTGACGCCGGTGATGTCATGAAGCGAATTCTGGTTCTGGCACTGGTCGCCACGTTTCTGCTGCCAGTTTCCGCGTCGGCGGGCGTTTATGAAGACATGTTGAATGCGGTGAAGACCAAGGACATCGGCAAAGTCGGTAACTTGCTTCAGCGAGGGATGGATGTCAATACGAGCGATCCGTCTGGAAACTCGTTGCTGCTACTGGCGGCCCAGAATGGCGACCTGGCTATATTAGAATTGCTTTTAAGAAACAAAGCCAACATATTGACAAAAAACCAGTATGGTGACTCGGCGTTGATGCTGGCTGCACTTCGCGGACACTTGAAGAGTGCAGCCGTTCTGGTGGCGGCTGGCGCTGAAATTGACCCGGAAGGATGGACGCCGCTAATCTATGCTGCATTCGCCGGACATACGGAAATGGTACGTTTCCTGGTGACGCTGGATATCGATATCGATGCGCAGGCGGAAAACGGCATGACGGCACTGATGGCGGCCAGCCGAAACGGGCACCTGGAGATTGTGAAGATCCTGATTGAACAGGATGCCGATCTAGGTCTGGTTAATCAGAACAACTTGACTGCCTTGGATATTGCCTCAGGTGCCGGCAATAAGGAAATTGCCATGGAACTGTCTCGGGTGGCAGGGCGATAGAGGGTTCTTAGGGACATTTCGGATGGTAACTCGCCATCGTTAATTCGTATAATGTGTATTATGTTAATTTACTAACAACCACGTGTTTGCGTTTGATCAACGAATCACTCTCGCAATTTGTCCCGGCTCGACTAGACTTGGATAGGTCGAGTAGCTAGGTGATGTGTCACTTGGCAATGTCCTGCCTAATAGCCAGTTGAATATCATGTCCATTCAGACTCCGGTCGAGATTGTAGACGCGGTCCTCGCGCACAATCGGGATAGCCCCTCCAGGTTGGTTCAGATCCTTCGAGAAGTCCAGGAAGCGCTCGGTTGGCTCTCCCCGGAAGTTTTGGCAATGGTTGCGCGTGGATTACGCCAGCCTTTGGGACGGGTCAAGGGCGTTGCCGGGTTTTACAGCTTCTTCCATACCGCGCCCATGGGGCGATATCGCGTCTTGTGGAGCGATAACATTACCGATCGCATGCTTGGCAGCTCGGATTTGATGGATGAGATGTGCAAGAAGCTATGGTTGGAGCCCGGCCGTGTTTCCGAGGATGGACTGGCGAGCGTGGCTCTTACTTCCTGCACCGGAATGTGCGATCAGGGACCGGCGATCCTGGTCAATTACCGGGCAATTACTCGATTAACTTCTCAGCGAGTCGCCCAAATCGTTGATCTGATTCGCGGCAGCGCGCCATTGACCGACTGGCCAAGCGAGTTTTTCAGCATTGACGACAACATTCGGCGCCGCGACATTCTTCTCGGCAATGCCCTTAAGCGCGGCGATGCGCTCAAGTCGGCAGTACAGCAGAGCCCTGCGGCCGTCCTTGAAGAGATCAAGCGCTCGAATCTGCGCGGACGGGGCGGCGCCGGCTTCTCCACCGGGTTGAAATTGGAGTCTTGCCGCAATGCCCGCGGTACTGGAAGCGACCCGGAGCATTACATCATCTGCAATGCAGATGAAGGGGAACCTGGCACGTTTAAGGACAGAGTTCTGCTAACGGCCCAGGCTGACCTGGTATTTGAGGGAATGGCCGTCGCCGCTTACGTGGTGGGAGCGCGCCGCGGGTTCCTCTATCTGCGGGGGGAATACCGCTACCTTCGGGACACGCTGGAGGCTGTATTGGCGCGTCGTCGCGCGGATCATTTGCTCGGACACAGGATCCTCGACCAGGAGGGATTCGATTTCGACATCGAAATCCACCTGGGCGCCGGCGCCTACATATGCGGCGAGGAGTCAGCGTTGATCGAGTCTCTTGAAGGCAAGCGAGGCATACCGCGCATTCGCCCTCCCTTCCCAGTGACCCATGGCTATCTGGATCAACCGACCTCGGTCAACAATGTCGAGACATTGGCGGCCGCCGCGCTGATTTCCGTCAAAGGTGGAGACTGGTTCCGCAGCATCGGCACGGGACAGTCCACAGGCACAAAAGTATTGTCAGTC
>Ga0163199_1002739_pt1 | contig 10754 bp, 10 predicted proteins | sample PL_2010_150m_FD_113537 | JGI IMG/M metagenome (GOLD analysis project Ga0163199, IMG submission 113537) | Freshwater microbial communities from Powell Lake, British Columbia, Canada to study Microbial Dark Matter (Phase II) - PL_2010_150m | ecosystem: Environmental > Aquatic > Freshwater > Lake ...
ATATCCCGCCGTATCCCCCGGAAGGCCAAAAAGCTGCAGATACAGGCAACAAGCGGCATGGCTGAAAAAAAGAGCAACGCGGGATGAGCCTGGAGCAGGTTCTTTCCCTGAATGGCGTAAAGGGCAATTATACCGTAGGATAGAAACTGAAGGATCATATTCAATACGGTCACTCTTAACTGCAGGGCTCTTCTGCGATAGGACAAAACCGATAACAGGGCGAGTATCTCAACCAGCACAAATAATACAAACATCGGAACCGCCCCCAGCACCATTTTCCCGCCGGTTACCTCTTTTATTCCGTTTGCATAAAGCATCCATGCCCCACCCGCCTCATTGGTGAAACCAATAATCGGGTTGAAAAATAAAAAACCCCAGGCGATCAGGCAGATCAGCAGGTAAATCGTTTGAATTCTTTGAATCATAGCGATCAATAGGTTAATATTGTAGCGTCAAAAATAGAAAAAAGCATAATAGCTATACACATGACCACCTACAGCGAATCAGAACTGGTATTAAATCCCGATGGGAGTATTTTCCACCTGAAGCTTTTTCCGGAACAGATTTCCGATAACATAATCCTGGTAGGAGATCCCGGAAGGGTTGCCCTGGTTGGCCAGTTTCTCGAGAGAGTGGAAAAGCTGGCATCAAACCGGGAATTCATCTCTTTATCAGGTTATTACCACAATACCAAAATTACGGTGCTGAGTACCGGCATCGGAACCGATAATATCGATATAGTTGTAAATGAGCTGGATGCTTTGGCTAATATCAACCTTGATTTGCGCAAGGATAACACGGCGATGCGCCGGTTAAATCTGATCCGAATCGGTACATCGGGTTCGCTTCAACCCGACCTGCCTGCCGGAACGGCGGTAGCATCAGCCTGGTCGGTGGGATTGGATGGCCTTATGAAATATTATTTCCGGGCACCCGATCCGGAGCGGGAATTATTTGAATACGCTTTTATAGAGTCGGTTAACTGGCCGGAACAATTGCCTCAACCGTATGCAACCAGGGCCTCTGCCAGGCTGCTCAGTATGGTTGATTCATTCTGCACCACCGGGATCACGATTGCCGCGCATGGCTTTTATGGCCCCCAGGGGAGGCAATTACGGGCAAAGCTCGCTGTGCCCGACCTGAATGCCCGTTTACAGTCGTTCCGGTTCGGTGACCTGCGGACAACCAATTTCGAAATGGAGTCGTCGGCTTTATATGGACTCGCGCAGTTATTGAATCATGAAGCCCTTACCGTTTGCCTGATTATAGCGAACCGCATGACCGGGAACTTACTCGGGGATTACAGTTGCGCAATGAAGGATCTGATTTATAAGACTTTGGAATCGATTACCCGATAACAACAGGAGGGGGACAGAAAATGGGGCTGAGACAAAATGCCAACAGCTTGAGCATTCCAGAGAGATAAAATGGATTCTCTTATTAATTGCCACTACCTTTAGGTAGTGGATAACATTGATTAACAACTAATTATGGTCTTTAGGCCAACATGTTTGAATACATTCTCCCAAATCGACAAAAATTGGCCTAAAGGCCATAAAGTTCTGTGGATCAATCCAATCCACTACCTAAAGGTAGTGGCAATTAATAATTTGGCACACTGTGTATGAATGCGCAAAGCAATTTGTCCCAGGCCCCTATTTTAAACTACTATTAATGGAACCCTTAAAAGGTGAATCACTGATCAAATTGCTGGACGACCCTGACCAGATGGTTTTCGAAGCGGTGAGCCGGAAGATACAGCAGTTGGGCCCCGAATTACTTCCCGATCTGGAATCAGCGGCCAGAGAAGCCATGTCGCCGCTTCTGCATGAACGCATTGAAAAGATTATTAAAATATTGCAATTCAATCAACTTAAAACCGATTTAAGTGAGTGGATCAATAGTCCATTCCCGCGGTTGATCGAAGGTGCATGGCTCATGGTGCGCTATCAGTTTCCGGATCTGAGTAAACAGCAATTTTCCCTGTTGATTAAACCCTTCAGGGATGAGATTTGGCTGGAGATTTCTGATGTTTTAACTGCTCTCGAAAAGATCAGGATCATGAACACTTTGCTTTATGCAAAAAACCGGATCCATCTGAACGTCACCCATCCTGAATCGCCGGGTAACAATTTCATCAACAGGGTGGTTGAAACCGGCAAGGCCAATGAGTATTCATTAAACCTGCTGTATGCGATCGTAGCCCAGGAACTTGGCCTTCCGGTATTTGCAGTGGAAATGCCAGATCATCCCATTCTATCTTATGTTGATATGCCATTGGTTCCTGAGGAAAGTATCAACCCGGAGCTTTTTGATGTTCTGTTTTATATCAATCCAACTGATAAAGGTTCTGTCCATTCCCGGAACGATATAACCAATTTCCTCCTCAGTCAATCTCTTCCTCCGGAGCAAATCTTCTATCAACCCAGAACAAATCCCGAATTCATCCGAATCTGCCTGAAAAAACTGGCTTCGGATTATCAGCTTTCCGGGAGTGAAATACGTTATTCGCAGGTACAAGATTTGCTCTCACTTTGGAAATAATAAAAAATATTTATCTTTGCACGCCCGAAGCCCAGGTGGCGGAAATGGTAGACGCGCATGGTTGAGGGCCATGTAATCGTAAGGTTGTGCAAGTTCGATTCTTGTCCTGGGCACGAGTCGTTCTTTTTAAAAACGCCCAGATGGCGAAATTGGTAGACGCGCTAGTTTCAGGGACTAGTATTCGCAAGAATGTGCAGGTTCGATTCCTGTTCTGGGCACAACACTTTAAAGTTGCCAACTCTAAAAGAAGAGTTGGCAACTTTAATTTAAGCCGACCTTATGATCAAAATTACCTTTCCTGATGGACGTGTCAAGGAATACCCGGCAGGCATTACCGGGTTAGAAATCGCGCAAAGCCTTAGCCCTCAGTTGGCTAAAGAAGTATTGGCGGTCAGCATTAATGGTGAAGTCAGGGACCTTAACCGTGCCATTACCACCGACTCAACGATCCGTTTGCACAAATGGGATGATCCGGAGGGCAAGCATGCCTTCTGGCACTCTTCGGCCCATCTGATGGCTGAAGCCATCGAGAATTTGTACCCGGAGACTAAATTTGGCATTGGTCCGGCCATCGAGAGCGGTTTTTATTATGATGTTGACCTGGGAGAGAAGGTGCTATCAGAAAACGAACTTGTTGATATTGAGGCCAAAATGGTCGAACTGGCTGCCAGGAAATCGACCTACCACCGGGAAGAAATTTCGAAAAAGGAAGCTTTGGATCTTTTTACCCGCAAAGGAGATGAATATAAAGTTGAATTGATTTCAGATCTGGAAGACGGCACCATCACTCTCTATAAACATGGATCTTTCACCGATTTATGCCGTGGCCCGCATCTGCCCGATACCTCACCCATTAAGGCCATCAAGGTGATTAGTTTGGCCGGGGCTTACTGGCGCGGCGATGAGAAACGGAAGCAGCTTACCCGGATATATGGCATTACCTTCCCGAAAAAGAGCATGCTCGATGAATATCTGGTATTGCTGGAGGAGGCTAAAAAAAGGGATCACCGGAAAGTGGGCCGGGATCTTGAATTATTTACGTTTAGCGCAAAGGTTGGCAGCGGGTTGCCTCTGTGGCTTCCAAAAGGGGCCGAGTTAAGGGAACGCCTGGAGAATTTCCTGAAAAAAATACAGAAAGAGTATGGTTATGAATCTGTTATCACTCCGCATATTGGCCAAAAGGAGCTTTATGTAACTTCCGGACATTATGCGAAATATGGGAAAGTCTCCTTCCAGCCGATTCATACACCGGTTGAAGGGGAGGAGTTTTTGCTTAAGCCGATGAACTGTCCTCATCATTGCGAGATATACCGTTACAAACCCAGATCTTACAAAGATCTTCCGGTCCGTCTGGCTGAGTTTGGCACCGTTTACCGGTATGAACAGAGCGGAGAGTTGCACGGATTAACCCGGGTAAGGGGATTTACCCAGGATGATGCCCATATTTTTTGCAGGCCCGATCAGATCAAGGAAGAATTCGCCAAGGTGATAGATATCGTCCTGTATATTTTTAAAACACTTGATTTTAAAGATTTTACCACTCAAATCTCGCTCCGGGACCCCAATAACCCGGAAAAATATATCGGCTCTGATGAGAACTGGAACAAGTCTGAGCAGGCCATTATTGAGGTGACCCATGAAAAAGGCCTTACCGGGCAGATTGTCATCGGTGAAGCTGCATTCTACGGTCCCAAGCTCGACTTTATGGTTAAGGATGCTATCGGACGCAAATGGCAGCTTGGTACCATACAGGTTGATTATAATCTTCCGGAACGCTTTGAACTTGAATATATTGGACAAGATAATCAGAAGCACCGTCCGGTTATGATTCACCGGGCACCATTTGGTTCCATGGAGCGATTTGTGGCCGTTTTAATTGAACATACTGCGGGGAAATTTCCGGTCTGGCTGACCCCGGATCAGGCTATCGTTCTGCCAATCAGTGAAAAGTATCAGAATTACGCTGAAGGTGTTTTGAAATTGCTAAATAATTCCGATATTCGCACCCTGATTGACGACCGGAACGAAAAAATCGGTAAGAAAATAAGGGATAACGAGTTAAAGCGGATTCCATACCTTCTTATCGTGGGTAAAAAAGAAGAAACTGAGGGTACGATATCAGTCCGGAAGCAGGGTCATGGTGATTTGGGCAGTATGAAACCGGAAGAATTTGTTGAATTGATTAATAAAGAGATTGACGAAACATTACGTAAAAACGCATAATAAACATAACGTAGGGACGCATAATTGCGTCCATGTAACGAATTTGATAATATAAAATAGGAGGATAACGCAATTAATCAGACCAAACCTAAGTGGGCACCCCGTAAGCGAGATGATCTGCGGGAAAAGTTCAGGACCAATGAAGAGATTCGTGCCCGTGTTGTTCGTGTTGTCGGGGAAAATGTTGAAAACGTAGGAATCGTCAGCCTGGAGGAAGCTTTAAAGATAGCCGAAGGCCTCGAACTCGATCTTGTGGAGATTTCTCCCAGTGCAGATCCACCGGTTTGTAAGGTAACTGATTACAGTAAGTTCCTTTATCAGCAGAGAAAAAAACAGAAGGAGCTTAAAGCTAAGCAAACCAAGATAATTGTTAAAGAAATACGCTTTGGTCCGCAAACGGATGATCATGATTTCAATTTCAAATTGAACCATGCTAAAAAATTCCTGGATGAAGGGGCCAAAGTTAAAGCCTATGTGTTTTTCAAAGGAAGATCGATTCTGTTCAAGGAGTATGGTGAGGAGTTGCTGCTGAGGTTTGCACAGGAGCTTGATGAGTATGGCAAAATGGACCAGAACCCCACCCTCGAAGGGAAAAGGATGACTATCATTCTAACGTCGAAGAAGAAAAAATAGATTTATAAGGAGAAATAAGATGCCTAAAATGAAAACGAAAGCCGGCGCGAAAAAACGTTTCACGCTGACCGGTACAGGGAAAATCAAGAGAAAGCACGCTTACAAAAGCCACATTCTCACCAAAAAGTCGACCAAGCAGAAACGCAACCTTACCTATTTTGGTACGATTAGTAAAGCGGACACCAACAATGTCAAGCTTCAGCTTGCTCTGAAATAATTATTTGGATTATCCGGATTTTCCGGAGTGGTTTGATTAAAGTGTTTAACCCGGATGCAGAGCCTTTAAGAGTTGATTAAATTCACCGCCTGCCTTCAAAAAAAGAAAAATTATGCCAAGAAGTGTTAATGTCGTAGCTTCGAGAAGAAGAAGAAAAAAACTGTTATCGCAGACGCGGGGAAATTTCGGCCCCCGGGGAAATGTCTGGACAGTAGCCAAGAACACCTATGAAAAAGGATTAGGGTATGCTTATCGTGACAGAAGGACCAAGAAGAGACATTTCAGAGCTCTTTGGATCGTGAGGATCAATGCAGCATGCCGTGAAAACGGTATCTCCTATTCCGCATTCATGGGCAAGATCATCAAGGGTGGTTACCAGCTGAACCGCAAGGTTCTTGCCGACCTGGCCATGAATGAGCCGGAGGCCTTTGCTGCAATTGCCAAAGATGTTACCGAAGTGAAAAAAGTGCCTAAAGTACCTAGAGTACCTAAAGTGCCCAAAGTGCCTAAAGTGGCTAAAGTTTAAAATAAGTTACCATAGAGATAAAGGGAAGTTCCTGGTTGAGCTTCCCTTTTTTTATGTATGTTTATCGTTATGAAAATAGGACTGATCGGTTACGGACAGATGGGAAAAGAAGTGGAAAGGATTGCCCTTTCCAGAGAACACCCCATTTCCTTTATCATTGATGAAAATAACCAGGCTGAACTTTCAACTTCCCTGCTCCGCAAAGCAGATGTTGTTGTTGAATTTACCAGGCCTGATGCGGCTTATCGTAATATTAAGGCTTGTTTGGATGCCGGTATACCCGTTGTTTCCGGAACTACCGGCTGGCTGGACCGGTTTGAAGAGGTGAAAGCACTTTGTATCAGGCTTAAGGGTGGCCTTTTTTATGCCTCCAACTTTTCCATCGGGGTTAACCTGTTTTTCGAACTGAATACCCGATTGGCGCATTTAATGAGCTCGTATCCGGATTATTCCATCCGGATTGAGGAAATACATCATACCCGGAAAAAAGATTCACCCAGCGGTACGGCACTCACACTTGCCGGGCAGATCATCACAGAGAACGAAAACATCGCCGGCTGGACACCTGAAATGCTATCATTCAAAGATCAAATCAAAGTGACCAGTATCCGGGAAGGAAATGTAACCGGCATTCATTCTGTGATTTACCTATCAGAAGAAGACAAAATCACCATCAGGCATGAAGCATTCAGCCGCAGGAGTTTTGCTGCCGGAGCGGTTTCTGCAGCCGAATTTATGGTGAACCGAAAAGGGGTTTATTCCATGAAAGACCTGATAACCACTAAAAATTCCGATTAGCAGATGCGGTGGTTCCGGAAAGTCAAATGGTTCTTTTTGATCATCTGGTTATTGGTCACCATTTGCATCATCCGGATACTGGCCATTGACAGTATCATCATTCAATCTCCGGCATGTAAGCCTCATCTACAGCCGGGAGATAACATACTGGTTTCCAAGATTCATTACGGCCCCCGCCTGCCCATCACTTATCACCGATTTTCAGGATTTACCAGGATTAAACGGGGAGATCTTCTGGCATTTAATTTCCCGGAAGGTGATTCCGCCATTCGCGGAATCGGGTCAATCAGCTATTATTCGCTGAAAAGAAAGCAGGAATCAGAAAACGATACCCTGTCTAAAGTCTCTATCCAATATCGCCCGATTGGCCGGCGTGATCCCGAAGTTAGCCGGTGCGCCGGACTCCCCGGCGACACCATCGTCATCGGGCAAAGACGCAATTATACGGAAGAAGGACGCAATTATACGGAAGAAGGACGCAATTATACGGAAGAAGGACGCAATTATGCGTCCCTACGGGAGCCGTCATATGACTATCTGGTGGAGGTAAAGAACCGGCAACTGCCCATGGAGTTCCTGACCAGGCTGGGGTTAGGTCCTTCTGAAGTACAGATTTTGCCCGGATTGGGCTATTTGATGCCATTGAGGGCCGATCAGGTGAGTTTGGTGAAGCAGCGACCGGAGGTTACTGCCCTTAGTGCCTATTTAATGGAGCCGGGCAGGGGTGATTATAATATTTTCCCTCACGATGCAAGGTATCCATGGAACCGTGATAACTTTGGCCCGGTAATTGTGCCCGGGAAAGGGGATTCAATCCGGCTTACATTACTGAATCTCTGCATATACCAGAGAGTTATTGAAGTTTATGAGAAAAATCATCTGGAAGTTCGTCAGGATCAAATCTTCATCAATGGATCGCCCTCAGAACATTATACCTTTAAGCAGGATTACTACTTTGTATTGGGCGACAACCGGCATCATTCCAGAGACTCCAGGCATTGGGGATTCCTGCCCGAAGACCATATTATCGGCAAACCGGTACTTATCTGGTTTTCAGCAAAAAGGACAGCCGGCCAGCCATTCAGAATTTATTGGAACAGAATATTTAATACACCCGTATGAAAACAGATTTTAAAAGCATCCCTCGCAAACAGTACATCAAGTTCGGAATTGTGGCATTGATTTACCTGATCTGGGTAATCTGGCTCAACAATTATCTATGGTTACTGGGCTTACCGATCATCTTTGACATGTACCTCACCCGGCGTGTCAACTGGACGTTCTGGAAGAAGCGCGGTCAAAAGAACTCATCGTTTGTGGAATGGATTGATGCACTGATATTTGCACTTATTGCGGTTTCCTTTATCAATCTGTTTCTTTTTCAGAACTTTAACATCCCAAGCTCCTCGATGGAAAAGTCGTTGCTGATTGGTGATTATCTGTTTGTCAGCAAGGTAAGTTACGGACCCAGGGTTCCGGCTACTCCCTTATCCTTCCCGTTGGTTCAGCACACTTTGCCATTGACCAGGGACAGGAATTCCTTTCTGACATGGATACAGAATCCATATCGCAGGTTGGCCGGACTGACCAAAATAAAAAACAATGATCCCATTGTTTTCAATTATCCGGAAGGAGACACTGTTTGCACGAAATTCCAGAGCAACGAAAGCTATTACAGCCTGGTGAGACGCAACGGCAGACAGGCAGTATGGAATAATCCTGATGCTTTTGGCCGGATTGTAGTCAGGCCGGTTGACCGCCGTGAGAATTTCATCAAACGGTGCATCGGGATTCCCGGAGATACCGTGGAGGTCCGGCATAACTGGGTATATGTCAATGGAAAACCGCAGGATTCCATCGAGAATATGCAGTTTGCGTATCACATTATTACGGATGGCTCTCCGATCAATCAGAAAAAGCTGGAACTTCTGGGTTTATCAAAAGACGATATACAATTCTCAAACGGAGAATATATCCTGCCGTTATCAGCCAATAAGGCCAGGGAGATTCGTAAGCTCACCAATGTCAAATTCGTTGAACTCATGGAGCATCCGGCCGGCCAGTGGGATGGCATGACTTTTCCTTTCAGGGAAGAGTTTAAGTGGAACCGTGATAATTACGGGCCGGTCTGGATTCCGGTGAAAGGCAAAACCGTTGAGCTGACCCTTCAGAATCTGCCTTTGTATGAGCGGGTTATCCGCGCTTATGAGGGGAACGACTTAAAAGTTTCGGGCAATCAGATCCTTATCAATGATAAACCGGCAACCACCTATACCTTCAAGATGAATTATTACTGGATGATGGGCGATAACCGCCACAATTCCGCAGATTCGAGATTTTGGGGTTTTGTTCCTGAGGACCATATAGTTGGCAAACCAAAATTTGTTTATCTGTCGTTTAACAAGGATAAGAAATTCCCGGCCAACATCAGATGGAACAGGGTGTTCATGAAGATACGGTAGAGGGAGTGAGGAAGTGCATCAAATTCCCCCCGGAGCAGTGTCATCCCGGCGAAGGCCGGGACCCCCTCGCTTAACACGAATGCTTTTGAAAACGTCCCCTCATTACCCTCGGAGTAGCGTCAGGAGATCCCGGCCTTCGCCGGGATGACACTTCTTCGAGAGGAAATATATAAATATAGATATGAAAAAATACAAAAGATATCTCAAATGGTCCTTATGGACTCTGCTCATTCTGATTCTGGTTCGTGTATTCTTTTATCAGGTAATGAACGTTGGCAATTTTCACATGGCGTCGACCCTGTTGCCGGGAGACAAGGTTATTGTCAATAAATACCGGGCGGGACTGCGTTTACCGATTTCCATCATCGGACTACCGGGAACTAATGCTCCTTATGCTGATGGTGTTAGGTTACCCTATCTCCGGTTGCCGGCCCTTAAAAAACTCAGCAGGCAGGAAGTAATAGTTTTCAATTACCCGGCGGGCTCAGATAAGCCAATTGACCGGAAGAGGCTGATGATCAGCCGGATTGTTGGTTTACCTACGGATACGGTGATGATTAAGGATAAACAAGTTTCGGTAAATAATAAAGCCATTGCACCTCCGGCATTATCCAGGGCTGAATACCGCGTAGTTACATCGGGCCAACCGATTGGTAATGAATTCATTCGCAAATATGACATTGAGAAACCAAGGGTTGTGGCCAATATCGGAATATATGATGTTGATCTTCCGAAAGATGCCAGCGATGTACTTGGGAAAGCGGAGGGCATAAAGACGGTCAGGGAAACCAGGCAATTCCCCGGAGATGCATCCGCGGATTATTATCCGCTCTCCAATTTTTTCAAGTGGAACCGCGACCAATTCGGGCCATTCCGGGTTCCAGCCAAAGGGATGACGGTTGGTATTGACATCAGAAGCATTGATTTTTACCGCGACATCATAGAAACCCAGGAGGGGCATGACGTGATAATTGATTTTGCCGGGGTTCATATTAATGGCAAGATTGTGACTTCCTATACTTTTGAGAAGGACTATTACTTTGTTTTGAGCGATAACCGGGACAATCCTGATGACAGCCGGAAAATCGGGTTTGTACCTGCAGACCATATACTTGGTGTGGCCAAACGGATTATCTGGTCGGGTCAGAATAAGTACGATTACCTCCGCAAGTTCCGTCTTAACAGAATACTGAAGGGCGTAAGGCAGCAGGCCGCCAAAGGGTAGCATGTAGGGACGCATAATTGCGTCCATTATAGCAGCAGGCATGCAAGGGGTAGCCCGTAGGGACGCATAATTGCGTCCATTATAGCAGCAGGCCGCCAAAGGGTAGCATGTAGGGACGCATAATTG
>Ga0163199_1002740_pt1 | contig 10749 bp, 14 predicted proteins | sample PL_2010_150m_FD_113537 | JGI IMG/M metagenome (GOLD analysis project Ga0163199, IMG submission 113537) | Freshwater microbial communities from Powell Lake, British Columbia, Canada to study Microbial Dark Matter (Phase II) - PL_2010_150m | ecosystem: Environmental > Aquatic > Freshwater > Lake ...
GGCCACCATTTTCAGGCGATCACCCGGAAAGGCGAGGGGTTCCCCTGCAAACTGTTTTTCAACGTCCTCGATAGCACCGGATACGGCCAGATGTTGTTGATCGTTCGACCCGTTGAAACAGCGATTAGCGAAGAGGGCGAACACACAAGGAAAGCTTGAAAATGCGGCAGGCCTTGGCAGGAAAGGTTTCATCAGCCACGGTCTGCTTCGGCGGCTCTGAGTGCCTCTTCTATCTCGCCGCGCAGGTCATCGAGTTCTTCCCCGTCAAATCTCAAATAGTTCATGGCGCTCGTTCCATGCGCGAACCATTCGACCTCATCCTGAACGTGAAGGTAGCAGGCAATCATGTGGTCAGCCAGAAGCGAGATGGCGGTCAGGGTACGAACGTTTTCCGATATGGTCGGCACGGCATCGTTGAGGATTTCGAAATGATGATGAAAGCGGATCGCCTGGACAAGAAACTCCGGCAGTTGCCAGTTGCGTGCCAGCATGGCGCCAACGACCACATGGTCGGTACCGTGGCACGCATTCTCCGACTCCAGTACCGGCTTCGAAGAACGGTTGGCCAGCGCAAGCGTCTCCTTGTAGCCCGGAAAGCGTTGCATCAGGATAGGAATGCCGCAGTCATGGAACAGGCCAAAGGTGTAGGCGTCTTCCCGGTTTAGCCCCGGGACACGTCGTGCCAGGTGGGCTGAAATCATTGCATGGTAGTTCGAGCGATCCCAGAATCGTTCCATGCTCACGCCCTTGGGCGACAACGCGCGCTGCAGCACCAGGCCATTGGCGATATTGATCACGTTCTTTAGTCCGAGAACCGCAGCGGCCTGACTGACGCCTTGCACCTTCTTGCGCAACGCGAAAAAGGGAGAATTTGCAGTCTTCATCATCGACGCAGCGAGCCCCAAGTCACCGCTGATGAGGCGGATGATCTTATGAAAATCGACTTCTGAATGGCGCGATTCCTCCTTGAGAGCGGCGACAACTGCCGGGCACGGAGGAATGGTTATGGTTTTTAGAATATCGGAAACCGACTCGGCGGCAATATCGGTGTCAAGGACTTGATTCAACATGGTGGGCACCTCGATGAGGACACCATTTTGAATTATGGACATTGCAGTCTTATGACCGCCTTCATGTGACCCACGGACCAACTCATTCCATGCCCTGCGGCGCTGAAGAAACGTTGCCTGGAATTCGGTGTGCTGCCCGTAAGAGCGAAATACTGCGCGCGGCAATCGCCGGGTTGGCTAAACTCGATGACAAAACCGTTGCGATAGCCATAAGGCGTGTTGAGCTCATCAATTGAGTTAATCCACAGAATCTGTGGAAAAGTCTGTGCGCAGTCGTTCCGCAGCCGCGCAACCACGGGCATACAGCCAATGCTAACTTTTTGAGCAGTTCGGGTTTCTCTTCGCTTCCCTGGCAGCTTATCTGATATGAACGATCGGCAATTGGTTTGATGAAGTTGGCGATGAACAGGCGACGCACTTCAGTTGCGAGCGGGGGAAAGGGTGTAACTCACAACGCCGTCGAACTTGGACAGTTCGTTGGCGAGCGCTGCGATCGGCTCAGCAACATTCTTGCTAACCTCGATCGCAACGAAATGCCATTCTGGCTGGCCCTCTTGGTAATTGATAGAAATGCTACCCTCAGCAATTTCGTAACCTCTATCCAGTGCGACACGCCGCAACTCGTCTTCACGCGGCTCGAAATATTTGCGGAATCGGATGCGGATTGACACGGCCGGCCGTGATGGCAGCCATCCTTCGAGACGTGTCCCCCACATCAGACCCAAGACCGACAGCAAGGCGAGCAATATCCCTGCTGCGTAGAAGCCAATCCCGATTAAGATACCGATCGCTGAGGCAGCCCAGATAGAAGCCGCCGTTGTCAGGCCGCTGATACTGAAGCCGTCCTTCAAGATGACGCCAGCCCCGAGGAAGCCAATGCCGGTGATAATCCCTTGTATGACGTGGGTAGGATCAACAGCGGTCAGCATTGTTCCGCCCTCGCCACCAAACCAGTAGCCGGGATAACCGACAATAACAGTCAGCGCAGCGGAGGCCATGCACACCAGGCCATAGGTGCGCATGCCGGCTGCGCGGCCATGATAAGAACGCTCGTAGCCGACCAGCAGGCCGAGCAGCAAGGCGCCGAGCAGGTTCAAGAAAACAATGAGGTTGGTCGACATCTCCGGGATTGACCAATAACGAGACAAAGACTCAAAGCTCAATAAGCTCATCGTCGTCTTATCGGTTACGAATTGCTGTCCAATACATCGCGCACAGCATTCGACCCAGGCATGGATATGAGAAGTTATGCTTTTGGTATAAGGTCATGTCTTTCATTCGTCGGGGACCATTGCTCGTGGCGGCAGCGTGACCTCGAGCTGCTTCTCGACCCACTGCAAGAGTGGGGACCACTGCTCCCAGTCATGTGCCGCCTGTGATGGGCTCAGGTCAAAAATCGACATCCCATGGGCGGCCGCCTGCACGTAGATCTGCGCACTGCGCAAGTGGGCGACTACGGGCAATTGGGTATCTTCAAGAAACCGTTCCAGTTCTCCTGATGCCCGCGTTCGCGCATCGACACGCATGCCGACCACGGCGATACGCACCTTATCCTTGCGAATCTGTTTTACAGCCAGCAATTCGTCCAGGAAATGGCGAGTGGCAAGAATGTCAAACAACGAGGGTTGGAGCGGCACAATGACGTGATCAACCAAGGTCAATACCTGCGCAAGTTTCTTTCCATGCAATCCCGCAGGCGTATCGAGTACGACATGGGTGACATCCTTCGGCGGTCGTGCCGGTTCTCCTGGGCTGATGTCCCACGAGGCGATATAGGGGAGAGAGGGAGACCGAATCCGCAACCAAGCACGGGAGGACTGCTGCCGGTCGATGTCGCCGAGCATTACACGCTTGCGGCTTCTTGCCAGCCAGCCGGCAAGATTAGTTGCCAGCGTGCTTTTGCCAACGCCTCCTTTGGGGTTGGCAATCAGAAATCGTTCCATGAGAGTAGTCTAGCATCCGGTGTCGCGCTTTTGCCAGCACCTGTTAACGCTAAACGCAAATGGTTCCTAATTCTTGGATTTCTTCCTAAGTTCGGAAACCCGCGCACGCCATTCGCCAAGACGCTCGTCTTCATATTCAAGTTGTCTTGCAGCGGCTTCAAGCGGATCGATTTTCTTGTCGTCCAATCTGCGCGCGTATTTCCCGCGCATGCGGGAAAGAAGGTGCTCAACCTCGTCCCTACTCAGAAGTTTTGCTTTCTCCAGGCACTCTTTATGACGCGATTTGGCATTCATAAAGGTCCCGTTCTTCCTTTCAATCAAATCGTTATTCAGCGATGTCAAAGTGACATATGCAAAGGACTCAAAGCAGTGACTGTAACTGTGGGTTCATCAATCTTTCATCTTGGTCTGCTATTTTAGTCATCGATTACGCCAACCTTGCCGATGAAAGTACATGCAGATGGATGCATGTACCGTTTGATACGGAGGGACGCGATATGGCATCCCCTAAAATTCACCTATCCATCAGTGAAAGACCATGAAGACCAGCAGTGACTCCTTAAGCAAAGACAAAGGCAATGGATCGGCGGCGCCGTTCCATAAAATAATCGGCCTGCCGCACGATACTGCACCTGACGAGCTTGCCCGTGCTGCTGACAAGCGTTGGCAGATATTGATCGACGGAGCTTCCAGTGGCGATGCACAAGCGCAGCGGGAGCTCGTCGAGTTGCATGTCGCCTATCTCATTTGGGCCTATGCCCCCAAGAGATCCGGCATATTGGCTGATGCCGATATTGGCTCTGTTGAATCACGCCCCATCATGGCGCATGAGCGTATAGGAGGCCGCCTCGGGCTGCGTAATTCAGTACTGCGAAGAAGTGAAGTCCGGTGCCCGTAGCCACAAAGCCATGCCACACGACATGCGCATAGCGCATTCTGGAATCGAGCATGAAGAACGCGACGCCATCCGAGCGACCGAGCACTGATGCTTGAGTATTTCAGAAACGACGTGCTTGGCCAAGGGCATGCCCTCGACAAGACCTACCGTATCATCAGAAATGATGACCGCGCCAAACGCTGGGTGCATGGGCTGGGCAAGCTGGAATTCAATGCCCACGGTCAGTCACTGAAAATGCACGGAACGATTCAAGATATTACAGTGCACAAGCTAGCGGAAGACCAAATTAAGCATCTTGCCTTTAACGACCCCCTTGCCCTTGATATAAGGTAAAGCCATGAATGGCAATCACGACGGACACTGAACAACACAAGAGCATGCCTGACAAGTCCGAGAATACTATCATCTCCATGCAACAGTCCGTGGTCAGTGCCGGTCGCCGCAATGCAAGGATTATCGGGGTGGCCTGTGGCAGAGGTGCGCGCGACCATGGCTGCGAGGATGGCCCTGAAGTGCTACACATGCTGGGATTCTTCCGTGAATGGGTAGAAACAGATGAGCATCTGCATTGGGATCAAACGATTCGCGCGCCTAGCCAGGAAAGGGACGCTCTGCAGGCCGTAGCAAGTATTGCAGGAACGCTGGCGCAATCTGTCGTCCGAACCCTCGACGAGGGCCATTTCCCTCTCATCATTGGTGGCGATCACTCGTGCGCTATTGGTACTTGGTCAGGTGTTCGTAGCCATCTTGGAGACTCTGGTCGTCTCGGTTTACTCTGGATAGATGCGCATATGGACAGCCACACTTTCAAGACATCGCCTTCCCAGGCTGTTCATGGCATGCCCTTGGCATGTCTGCTTGGATACGGCGACGCCAAGCTGACTCAGGTAATGTCCGCTCACCCCAAACTCTTGCCGCACGACGTCTGTCTGATTGGCGTGCGCAGTTTCGAGTGGGGGGAGGCAGCACTGCTTAGAAAACTGGGTGTACGCATCTACTTCATGGACGAGGTAAAGAAACGCGGTTTGCAGAATGTTTTTCGAGAGGCTGTGGTCCATGTCAGCGAGCATACCGCAGGCTACGGTATTAGCCTCGACATGGATGCGCTGGATCCGTCTGAAGAAACAGGCGTTGGCTCACCCGTGCCTGACGGCCTATATAGGATGGAACTTCTCACCGCTCTCAAGTCGGTCCATGCTGACCGGCAACTCCTAGCGATGGAAGTAGTCGAGTACAACCCTCATCGAGACAACAACTACGAAACAGCCCAAGCTTTGCGCGACCTATGCAAGTCGTTGCTCGATTAGATTTTAGCTCATCAATCTAAACACAGTTTTGATAACGACCCGGACCGACACCCTGATAGCGCTGTCCACATATGACTCAATCAGTCAACAGAATAGAATTGGTCAATGAACGATTTTATCAAGACAGCTCTTGCCGATATTGAGGACGACCCCGCAGAAAGAGATCGGGAAGACCCATCGAAAGAATATGCCGGATTGCATCACTCTGGACTCTCTGGTAAGGATGTTCCCAAACACTTTAGTGCCAATCATCGCCGAGCCTTGCGTTACGCTGTCAATTGGAAAATCGCCGTAATTTTTGAAGATCAAGAACACAAGCCCACCTACCACGGACGGACCCACGATCTGTCGTTAACCGGAACGGGTATGTTGACCGCGACAAACCTGTCTGCCGCAACACCGGTCATCATTCTGCTTGCACCACCGGCACTTTACGTCGGCCACCGCCAGAAGCTCATTGAAATCAAAGCGCGGCAGCAGTATTCCGTGTATTCAGGAGAAACCAGATGCTGGCGTCTGGGATTTGCGTTCCTCGAATTCAAGAACAATGGATTCAATGTCCTCAGAGAGAGGTTGCGGCACCATCAACCGATCACTAGAGTGCCTGCAGTCAAAATGGTTTTCTAGGTGCAGCGGTAAGTAGCTGTCGCATGACTCGCTTTACCGAAGGTCTACCTGTATATCTGTGTGGGGTCGAATTTACTTCGCTATGCCGAAGGCCATGGAGAACTACTCGCATGAGCGCTATGGATCTGTCGCCCAGTTCTTCCATTGGGCCACGGCAATCCTCGTCCTGATAACGTTCATCTTCGGCCCAGGTGGATCCGAGCAGCGCGTGTACTCGCCTGCTCATGATTTCGACCGACAGCTGCATGAGACGTTGGGTTTGTGCGTGTTTGCGCTTGTCGTGATGCGAGCATTGTGGATGATGGGCGACATGCGCCCGGACCCTCCGCAGGTTTCCCGCTGGATGAGCATGGCGGCGAAGGTTGTACAAGGGATGCTCTACCTGCTCCTTTTCACGCTCCCGCTGACTGCCATCGCCGGAGCGTGGTTCGAAGGACACCCTCTGACACTCCTCGCTGGAATAAAGATTCCATCCCTCGTTGAAGTTTCACACGATATGGGCGCGACAATTGCAAATATCCATACCTGGGTGGGAGATGCGATCCTCTGGCTCGCCGGATTTCACGCGCTCGCTGCGCTCTACCATCATCTTGTTCTCAAGGACGGCGTGCTGGTCACGATACTTCCGAGGTGGATTCCCTTGCGCGACCCAAACGAGCATTGAGGAAGCATCAATCTGACTCTTCCAGTATGCGGACGGAGTTCGGTTGAATTCCCGCTTCTATGTCAGGTAGATAAATGCTTCACGGCGTGCCTGTGGCGGATGAAGTTCTCATCTATCCTTATTCAGCTCCGGATTCGCCATCCTGAGATGGCTAGCTTGCGTGTCTGCCTTGTTGTTGGCCGTCATCTGCCTTCCAAAAGCTTCGCGTGCCTCCATCCCTTGTTTAGTGGCTTCGATGCTCTTGATGCAACGCCATCGCTTGCCGCCTTTAGTAACGATTTGGCGCATTACGGCGCGAGAGTGATGAACACTACAGTGGTAGCAGAAAGCGGTATCCGGCATGGTGATCATCCTGTACATATCGCAGCCGTAATTGCCCATAGACTGAGGAGTTCGCCGAGGATACCAGTATCTCATGACACTTTTGTTATACGAACTTTGAGACTTCTTTCGGTGAATGGCTTAGGCGACGCGTGCTGGACATAGACTTGACACATCCTTGCAATACGGCATAGCCAATAGCCAATCATGGAGTCCAATACATATGTCTTTGCTGGATCAGCGGCGTTCGTCCCGCTTCCCGTATCATTTCCGTGGCACCCTGCCTATTTGTTCGTCCGATCATCACCGAAGCTGCACTGTTGTTTGCGAAGGAGTAACGACTTTGTCACAGACTCACAAGCTGAAACAATAAGGCAACTCAATTGAAACATCTGCCCTGTATATTTCCTCCTGTGCGCAGTATGCATGAAGGCGCGCGACAGCCTGGAAGACTTCATCACAGTATTCCCGTCCAAATGTCGCGAGCAAGTCGGAAAGTGCTTTAACACCGACAGCCGGTGGCTTTCTTTCTTCACTCCTCGAGAGCGCGACCGGCGTTAATTCAGTGAGCAAGGTGGTTGACGATCACCTTGATCCCCGAGCATTCGTTGCTACAACTACCTGAGCTCGCCCGCATAGCGCAATTGCAGACCACCAATAGCAGTGACCTCAACTTACGCCACGCCACAAGAAACAGTTGCCAGATCGAGTTGGAGGGCAAGCTACTACTGCTTCAGCCTGGGCAGGGCATCGAAACGAACAAGGGATGGCGAAATTGCAAGACTTACGAGGGGAGCTCCCTTGTTATCCACGCAAACAGCCCTTCCTCATGCATTCAGTATTCCGAACCTTTCAACCAACCCGATCAGGAGAAGCGCCATGCGTTTTTCCAACATTGTAGTCATAGCTACTTGCGCCATATCTATTGCAGCATTGGCAGGCACCAAGACCGAAGAAACGAAGCCAAAAAGCGAAGATACCAAGATCGAAATGAACAAACCGAATACAAAACTTACTGCCCTGTCGGCAGAAGGCAATACTAGCAATCGCCAGAATTCCAGTACAAGCCAACAAAACGTCTCAACCATAGGTTCCGTAAAGGCAACCGACAACGTTCAAGGTCTAGCACCGACAGACCGCCACTATCGTTATAACGACTGACAACCGTACTAGATCAGCTACAAATTCGAGCAATCTCTCCTCGGTTCCTCCACCGATGTCATCACGAATTGGCTTCAATCCCGGCCTTCCACGGGGATCTTTCGCCAATTTATGTCCGCTGGAGTCGTCGCTCGATCTAACGTAACATAATTGTCATTTTCACGGGCTAACATTAGCCGCGTAAGCTGGCGCCCACATCCCGCAGCTTGGCGAGTGTGTTTTCGGTTTTCACGTTAACTTCCGGCCCGCTGCGCTGCACCTGCCGACGAATTTTCGCCTTAGCTCCGCTGCTTTCTTTGACCCAACACCCTTCCGGAGATCAGATGACTTCAGACAAGCAGAAAGATAGTCTTGATTACAAACACCGCATCCATGCCGACCTGCTCGACAGCTTCGACGAAGAACTGGAAATGGAGATCGACGATGATCGCATGAATCATTTGATCGCCGAGGTCACGACAGTAGCGAGCGAATCAGCGGACTTGGACAGGCATTTCTACTTCAAGGAGTTGTTTCGTTTGCAGGGGGAGTTGGTCAAGTTGCAGGACTGGGTGGTGCATAAGAAGCTGAAGGTGGTCGTTCTCTTTGAAGGTCGCGATGCCGCTGGAAAGGGTGGAGTTATCAAGCGCATAACACAGCGCCTGAATCCCCGCGTTTGCAGAGTCGCAGCATTGCCGGCCCCTAGCGAAAGAGAGCGCACGCAGTGGTATTTCCAACGATACGTGACCCATCTGCCGGCAGGCGGAGAGATCGTGCTGTTCGATCGCAGTTGGTACAACCGCGCGGGAGTGGAAAAGGTCATGGGGTTTTGCAGTGAGGACGAGTACGAGGAATTTTTTCGTACGGTGCCCGAATTCGAAAAGATGCTGATTCGCTCCGGCATCATCCTCATCAAGTATTGGTTTTCCATTACCGATGATGAGCAGGAAGTTCGCTTCAAAATGCGGATACTCGATCCGCTCAAGCAGTGGAAGTTGAGCCCGATGGACATGGAATCTCGTCGGCGCTGGGAACAATACACCGTCGCTAAGGAAACCATGTTGGAACGCACCCATATTGATGAGGCGCCATGGTGGATCATCGAGGCGGTGGACAAGAAGAAGGCACGTCTGAACTGCATCCATCACCTGCTGAGCCAGGTACCCTGCGCTGAGATCGAACGCGCACCCGTCACTTTGCCAGAGCGCGTGCATAATCCGGAATACCATCGTCATCCAGTGCCCAAGAACATGTTTGTTCCGACGGTCTATTAACCGGGATGTCAAAAAAAATGAAACTCACGAATCGGTGAGCCCGAATCAATTGAGTACTGAACCCGCTTATGGTTCAGATCTGTCGGGGCTAATCTGTGGTTATGTCTTTACACCGGAACATGACACTCGATCTTTGGACTCGGCGGCCGCTGCGGAGTGGGTGCGGGTTGTCCGGGATGTGCAAAGCCCGGAGTTCATCTGGCTGCATTTCAACCGCAGCAACATCAAATCGGAGAAATGGCTGCACGATCATCTTTCCTTGCCTGAACACTTCTTCGAAACAATGCGCGAGGGGACAGGATCGACGCGTATTGAGCAGGCTGACGATTGCCTGATCGCCGTCATCAATGATGTAGTTTACGATTTCTCTTATGATGCGTCGCAGATCGCGACCATGTGGATGTGCGTCCATCATAGTTTTGTTGTCAGCGTCCGCTTGAAACCCTTACGCAGCATAGATCGCCTGCGGGTTTCGGTCAAGAATGGTGAACGGTTTGCGTCGTCGATCTCCTTGCTCGCACACCTGCTGCGGGATCAGGCAGATGAATTGCAACAGATTGAGCGAAAAGCTGCGTTACAGGTAGACCAAATTGAGGACAGTCTTTTGGCTGGGCGGGTGAATAGCAAGCGCAGCACTCTGGGCTCCATGCGCCGGGTTTTTGTGAGATTACGGCGCCTATTGGCCCCAGAGCCGGGAGCACTGTTTCGTTTGCTGAATCACCCCCCGGCCTGGTTCGAGAAGGATGACGCACAAGAACTGAGCGCAGCTTCGGAAGAATTCTCCGCCGTACTGAACGACCTTACGGCCCTCCAGGAGCGTACAAAATTGCTGCAGGAAGAAATCGGCGCGCATATCACTGAGCAGACCAATCGCAGTGTCTTCCTGCTCACGGTGGCAACCGTAGTTGCACTGCCCATCAACATTATTGCCGGTATGCTAGGAATGAATGTCGGAGGTATTCCCTTGGCGCAGGATCCCAACGGCTTTTGGGTGATTGCCGCTATCGTCGCTTCATTCACTTGTTTTGCGGGTTGGCTCGTCTACTTCAAGCAGCGCGATTAGCACATGGAATTTATTCCGGCGCCTATGTCACCGAGATAGATGTTCCTCAATGCCCGTGCTGAGTGAGGTTCTCGCTTGTCCTTATTGCGCCCCTGCTTCGTCATCCTGAGATGACGTCAGGCATCGTCGACTTCGATTCCAAAATATGGGACCGTACTCCCCCATCAATACCTGCTCCCGGCAGCTGACTGATTGTAGTTGGGTGCCATCACTTTTTTTGGCAGTCACCCAGTTTGATGAGCGGTTGCCCTGCAAACCGTTTTTCAATGTCCTCGACAGTACCGGACACGGCCAGATGTTGCTGATCGTTCGTCCCGTCGAAACAGCGCCCGGCCCAATTACTTGACCGATAGGTGTCCCGCGGGACAGCAGCTTCAGAAAAGATGCAGGCGCGCCATTTCCATGAGGTTGATCACGATTTCGAACATGATCAGTCCGATCA
>Ga0163199_1002743_pt1 | contig 10744 bp, 12 predicted proteins | sample PL_2010_150m_FD_113537 | JGI IMG/M metagenome (GOLD analysis project Ga0163199, IMG submission 113537) | Freshwater microbial communities from Powell Lake, British Columbia, Canada to study Microbial Dark Matter (Phase II) - PL_2010_150m | ecosystem: Environmental > Aquatic > Freshwater > Lake ...
ATGGCGGCACAAGGTGTACGTGATGTATTAACTGGAGTTAAACCACAAGCAATAGCAAATCTAAAAAATAACAGAGACAGGAGCACCAAATGAGTGCAAAAAACGCAAAGATCGCAGCAGCACCTATTTCATGGGGAGTATGCGAAGTTCCAGGTTGGGGACATCAAATGTCACCAACGCGAGTTTTAAAAGAGATGGCAGAACTCGGGTTCAGTGCAACTGAATTTGGTCCTGAAGGTTTCTTACCAATGGAACCGGCACTTAAGGCCTCAATCCTTAAAGAACATGGAATGACCGCGGTTGGTGGTTTCGTACCAGTAATTTTGCACAAAGCCGATCATGATCCAATTCCTGGAGTTCAAAAAGAACTCGAGGGTTATGCTGCAGCAGGCGCAAAGACTTTAGTCCTTGCCGCTAATTCAGGAATAACTGGTTATGATGAAAAGCTTCCAGTTCTTAGCGATGCTGAATGGGATATTTTATTCAATAATCTAAATCGGATTCAGGCTGAAGCCGCAAAAATTGGTGTTAAGTCTGTACTGCACCCACATGTTGGAACAATGGTTGAAACAGCAGATCATGTTAATCGAGTTCTTAAGGGCTCAACAATTCCATTCTGTTTAGATACCGGCCACATGATGATTGGTGGCACAGATATCGTTGCATTCTCCAAAGATCATGCCGATCGCGTTGCACATTCACATCTTAAGGATGTAAACAGCGCAATGGCAGATAAAGTTCGTAAGCACGAAGTAACTTATTACGATGGCATGCTTGCTGGACTTTACACACCACTCGGAGAAGGCGATGCAAATATTCGTACCGTTGTTCGCAATCTAATTATGGCTGGATACGAGGGTTGGTTTGTTCTCGAACAAGATAACGCTTTGAGCGCCGAACCAGCAATCGGTGCTGGTCCATTTGCCGACGCGAAAGCTAGCGTCGAATTTCTGCGTGAAGTTCTTGCAGAGTTAGAGGCTGAAGGCTTCTAAAGCTTTATAACTTGATAATTTGGCCTGTCTTAGCAGATTCAGTAGCAGCGTCAGCAAGTATTAACGCCTTGCAACCATCTTCATAAGTCGGGTTGAGTTGTTTTCCAGTATCAATACTTTCAATAAATAGCGCAAGCTCCTTGCGATAAGAAGCCGCATACCGTTCCAAGAAGAAATCTAAGTAAGGATCAAGCTGTTCGCTGTGATTTGATTTGAAACTTCTGACGGTAGTCGGAGCCATATTTGAAACTTGTAGCATTCCCTTTTCACCAAAAGCCTCAAGTCTCTGGTCATACCCATATGCCGCATGGCGAGAGTTAACAATTGAAACTAGCTTGCCATCAGCGCTTCGCAAATTTGTAAGTGCGGTGTCAAAGTCGCCCTCCGCTTTAATTTCAGAGCTAAATGCATTGGTTGCAAAGGTGCTTACTTCAACGATATCTCCGACAAACCAGCGGGCAATATCGAAGTCATGAATTACTTGATCGCGAAAGATTCCACCAGAAACCGCAACATAAGCCTGTGGTGGTGGTGCAGGATCGCGACTTGTGAGGACAAGTTGTTCTAAATTACCAAGTTCTCCAGCTTTTACTCTTGCATAAACTGCCGCGAAATTTGGATCATATCTGCGGTTAAAACCAATTGAAACGTTAGTTTTAGAGTTTGCAACCTTATCTTTTATCGAGTTTGCACGCTTTATATCAAGGTCAACTGGTTTTTCACAGAGCACATGTATTCCAGCATCAATTGCGCGGCTGATTAAATCCACATGCGTTGGGGTAGGAGAGCCAACAATAATTGCATCCACATCGCCTTTAGAAAAAATTTCATCAACGTTAGTTGTGTGCTCTGCTCCATATTGGGCGGCGAGCTTTGCAGCGCTCTCTTCGATTGCATCAACAATCACTGCAATTTCTGCGCCAGGTGTGTCATTAACACTTCCAGAGTGCACGATACCGATTCGACCAGCGCCGATAACACCGATACGTAAATTCTTCTTACTCATTGATCCCCCTGTTGTTTCTCAGGGCTAAATACTAGTTATAGAAAGCGGGTTTTGTGGCATATGTTGCAGCCTCTTTTTCGCCACTGCGAAGTGATTTTAATCCAGCTTCAACAACTGCGACCGACATATAACCATCCCATGCATCTGGACCGCCAAGTTCTCCAATTTTTGCGCCGTTAATCCAAGATTGAATTTCATCATCATAGGCACGAGCAAATCTTGTTAAATATGAAACGTGTTCTGCAGTGCTAGAACGACCTGATTCCCAAGTGGTCATTCCATTGGACCGTCCAATTTCACTGACGCCCTTCTGGAACACCGCTTCAGTAATTACTTGATAGCCAAATTGGACAGATACATTCATCTCAACTGTTGCAATCACACCGGATTCGGTTTCAAGTAAGACCAAAATCGGTTCGTTCAATCGTTCTGGCGCCAATTTATTTCGCTTCAGCTGCTTTACTTCCGCTGAAACTATGGGCGACCCAGTTAAAAATCGAACGATATCGATCTCATGTGAAACAGAATCAGCAATCAACATATCGTTTCCATACCACTCTGGAACTGAGGGATTTCGATGAGCACAATGCAGAGCCAATAATTCGCCAAGATGTGCACCAGAAATCTGCTTCTGTAGCTCAATATAGCCTTCATCGAAACGACGCATAAAGCCAACTTGCATTACCTTCTTGCCACTCTTGACTTCGGCATCGACAACTCGAAGCGCTGATGGAACATCAGGTGTCATTGGTTTCTCACATAAAACTGGAATTCCTGCGGCGATAATTGGCATAAGTACTTCTTCATGGAAGGCACCTGGTGTTGCAACAAGTGCGGCATCAATTAAGCCACTCGCAATTGCATCAGTGATATTCGCGAACTCTTTTGCTTCCGGTGCGTGCGCAAGTGCAGCTGCAGCACGGAATGAATCTGGCTCAACAATCGCGGTGACAACTGCCCCAGACATCCGAGTATTAATTCGGATTATGTGATCGGTGCCCATTGCACCAGTTCCGATTACGCAAACGCGAAGATCTGCCATGCCCTCTTAGCCGACCATTTCAGCATCGCGCTTATTCGTTCCGGAGTGAACGCAACTTAGATTTGAATCCAACTTGGAGCAATCCCCACAAAGCAAGATAAGTTCATGACAGCTGGCTGTCGCACAATTAAAGAAGGTATTTGTCTTCGCCTGACAACTTTCGCACTCACCAATTACCTTGGTCTTTGTCGAGAAATCAATTGCCATGCGTGCATCGAATGTGAAGAGTGAACCCTCCCAAAGCGAGTCATCGCCAAACTTATTTCCATAGCGGACTATGCCGCCTTCAATCTGATAGACCTCTTTAAATCCACGTTTAACCATTACCGCAGATAAAATTTCACAACGAATTCCGCCGGTGCAATATGTGACGATTGGCTTATCTTTGATGTAGTCATACTTTCCACTCTCGATTTCTTTGATGAAATCTCGGCTAGATTCAACATCAGGAACAATTGCGCTCTTAAACTTGCCAATCTTCGCCTCAAATGCATTTCGAGCGTCAAAGAAGACGACCTCATCGCCACGTTCTTCAACTAATTTATCGACCTCGTATGGTTTTAAATGTTTTCCGCCATTTATTACACCACGCTCATCAACATCAATCTCTGCAGGGCTGCCAAATGCCACAAGTTCATCTTTTACGCGGACGTTAAGCCGAGGGAAATCATCGCCAGTTCCACCAGACCACTTGAAATCAATCTTTTTAAATCCTGGGTACTTCTTTGTTGTCTTGACATATTTCTTAAGGGCAGACATATCTCCGCCAATAGTTCCATTGATGCCTTGCTTTGAAACCAGAATTCGGCCCTTTAGATTTAGGGATTCACAGAGCGCTTGTTGCCAGAGGCGAACCGCTTCAGGATCACCGATAGGGGTGAAGCCGTAATAGAGAAGTATCTTCTGGAGTTCCACGGTGCAATCTTAACGACTCAACCGTTAGGATTGAAACGTGGAATACCGGAAGATCTGGCGTCAATTGCCAAGCGCTCTTCGCATGACCATCGTCTCGGTTTTCGGCTTCACGCTTATTGCAATTGGTGGAGTTCTATTAATTCTGCCTGGGCCATTTACTCTGCCACCAGTTATCGCAGGCCTATTTATTTTGGCTCTGGAATTCACCTGGGCTAAATCCCTGCTTACTAAGGCGCAAGGCTCGGCGAAAATGATAGATCCAAGAAAGCTTAGAAAGCGTAAGCCGAGAGCGTTATGAAAAGAAGATTTTATAAAGTTGTGTAAGAATTCGCATGTGTTCCGGGGGTCGGTGTAATTCCGAACCGGCGGTGAAAGTCCGCGAACTGATTGAAAATCTCAATCGGCCGATTTGGTGAAATTCCAAAACCGACAGTTAGAGTCTGGATAAAGGAACATGAGGAGATAAGTCATGTCCATTTTAAAATGGTTGTTTGAAGCACAGATTCATTTCGGAAGTAAATCAATTGCCTGGCGCGAAGTTATAGGTGGAATTCTCGGCCTATCGAGTGCAGTCCTAGGTTTAAAGCGAAAAGTAATTGCCTGGCCAGTTGGAATTATTGGTGATGGTTTACTTTTCACCGTTTTTCTTGGCGCAGTATTTTCTTTTGGCGCAGATGATCAAGCAAAGAATTTCTATGGTCAAGCTAGCCGAAACCTATTACTAATCGTTGTAAGCGTTTATGGCTGGATTCGTTGGTCACAACATCAACGTTCCGGTGGGGGAGATAAACCTCCAGTAACTCCACGTTGGACAACAGCGAAAGAGAAGCAGTATTTAATTCCAGCAATAATTATTTTCTACCTCGTTGCTTACCAAATCTTCAAGGCTCTTGGTGAATCAGGAACTTGGTTAACAGTTGATACTTGGATCTTTACTGGCACTGCGCTCGCTACTTACGGCATGAGCCGTGGCTATGTTGAGTTCTGGTTGGTCTGGGTCGCAGTTGATGCCGTAGGTGTTCCATTCGCATTTAAGAATGGGTATTACCCAACCGGAACCTTGTATGCGATCTATCTGCCATTCGTAATTTGGGGCTTTATTTCTTGGCTAAAGATTTCGAAGAATGAGAAGGAAGCTATTTCCTAAATTGCGCGTATCCTTTGCGATATGACCAATCACGGAAACATGTACGGACCTGCCTACACCTTTCTAGGCATTCCATCATGTGATTTAGATGAGCCATCGACTTACAAAGGCGCCGATGTAATAATCGTCGGCGCCCCAATCGATTCTGGAACTTCACATCGATCAGGCGCAAAGTTTGGACCACAAGCAATTCGTGGAGGCGATTACTTGCCCCACGATGGTTCAAGACCGCATCTTGCACTTCGCACGGATGGTTTAAAAGATCTTAAAGTTTTTGATGCTGGCGATTTGTTAATGCCAGGTGGAGATTTAGTTAAGTCACTTGAAGTTTTGAAAGTTGCAACTGAAAAGATTTCTCGTGCCGGAATAATTCCAGTCGTGCTTGGTGGCGATCATTCAATTGCCTCCGCAGATGTTGCGGGTATTGCGATGCATCGCGGTAAAGGCAAAATTTCAATGATCCACTTTGATGCCCATGCTGACACCGGTGAAGATCAATTCGGCGCACTTGTTGGACATGGAACCCCTATGCGCAATCTAATTAACAACGGCTATGTTCGTGGCGATCGCTTTCTACAACTCGGACTTCGTGGCTATTGGCCAGAAGAAAAAACACTTAATTGGATGCACGATCAAGGCATGCGCTCGTACGAGATGACTGAAATCCACCACCGTGGTCTCAATGCCGTACTAGATGAATCTTTCGCAACCCTGACAAATGAGTGCGATGGCGTCTTCTTATCTGTCGATATTGATGTTGTTGATCCAGGAATGGCGCCCGGAACCGGAACTCCAGAACCTGGTGGAATGACGAGTCGTGAATTGCTTGAAGCGGTACGTCGTATCTGTCTCGAACTTCCAATTGTCGGAATCGATATTGTCGAGGTTGCACCGCCATTTGATAACGCAGATATCACTGCAATTCTTGCTAATCGAGTTGTACTAGAAGCGCTTTCTGCAATTGCAAAACGTCGCAATGGTTCTTCATACAACCCAACACAGAACCTTTTAGATCGTTAATTTAAGCTTTAAAGAGTTGCCAGGATTATTTCGATATCGGAAATCTTGGTCCAAGGGTTAACGATTGCAAAGCGCAATATTGGCTTACCTTTATGTGATGATGGTGGAATAAAGCCAATCTGATCGGCTAATAACTTATCGCTCCACTTTTGGTAATCACTCTTCTCCCAACCTGTGCGAGTAAAGGCAACAATTGAAAGTTCGGGTTCACGAAATAACTCTAAATTTGGATGCTTCTTAACTAACTCGGCTGCTTGTTTCGCCACAGTCAATGAGTGTTCCATCGCTTCGGTATATGCATCTACACCGTGCGCGGCAAGTGAGAACCAGAATGGCAAACCACGAACTCTGCGAGTTAAATGAATTGCGTAATCTGATGGATTCCAAGAATCATCTTGCAGAGTTTCAAGATATGAAGCGTGTTGGGTGTGAACTTCCTTCGCTAACTTTGGATCTCGATACACAAGTGCACAAGCATCGAATGGTGCAAATAACCATTTATGTGGATCCACAATAAATGAATCAGCTGCTTCAACACCTTTAAACAATGGACGAACAGATGGGGCACACAAAGCCGCCAGACCATAAGCACCATCAACATGAAACCAAATTCCACGGTCATGTGCGGCCTTACCAACGCTCTCCAAGTTATCAATAATTCCAAGATTAGTGGTGCCTGATGTCGCAACAACTGCAAATACTCGAACCTCGCCACTTGCATGCAATTTATCGATTGCATCCCCAACAGCTTCGCCCTGCAATTTTCCATTTGCATCGGTAGCAATCTTCAAGACATCAACATCCATAACGCTTGCCGCACCAACTATTGATGAATGCGCCTCTTCGCTGCATGCGATAGCAAAGCGCTTCGTATCTGGATACTTCTTCCGGGCTTCAGCTCTTGCGACAACAAGTGCCGAAAGATTTCCAATCGTTCCACCTTGAACAAAAACGCCACCAGCAGATTGCGGTAATCCAGCAAGATCAGATAACCAACGCAACGCTTGGTTTTCGGCGAAGACTGCGCCAGCACCTTCCTGCCAAGAGCCGCCATACAAAGCACTTGCCCCAACAACTAAATCAAAGAGGTTTGCGAATTCACTTGGCGCCGAAGGAATAAATGCCAGGTTGCGTGGATGATCGGTAGAAATACATGCCTTAGCTAATACTTCAGTGAAAACTTCTAGCGCTTTCTGCCCGCCCAAGCCCTTTGAGGTAATCGTGTTTCCAACTTCGCTAAATAAATCTTCTGCAGTCCTTGGTCCATCTAAAGGGGGATCACTCTTTAAGCGTTCAAGGCTGTATGCCAGAACTTCTTTAGCAAGTGCCTCGACTTCGGGTGTGAACTCATGCATAGAAGAGAGTGTGCCATACCCTTATTCAATGACCCTCCATCAACCCCATTGGCGCAAACCCAACGAAGGTGAACATCGTTTTCCCGTTTCAGTCGTAGTCGCAATTGTCATCGCCTTGCAATTTTCGCTACCAACTAATCTGTCGCTAAGTTTTCAGAAGTGGGTTTGTTTGCTAGAAGTACTAATTCTTATTGCGCTTTATGCCGTAAGTCCAAATCGCATTGCTAAGCACCATCCACCAACACGATTAATTGGGTTCACACTCACAACCGTAATGACCCTTTCGAACACTGCATCAGCGGTTAAATTAGTATCAGAATTAATCTCCGGTGGGATTGGAACAGCAACCCAACTTCTTGCATCCGGTGGCTCTATCTGGTTAACGAACATCGTTATCTTCAGCCTTTGGTTCTGGGATTTGGATCGTGGGGGACCAGGCGCCAGAGCCGAAGCAAAAAAAGAGTGGCCCGACTTTATGTTTCAACAAATGTCTGATCCGCAATATGCTCCTAGCGATTGGCATCCTAAGTTTTTTGACTATCTCTATATGTCATTCACAAACGCCAGCGCATTTAGCCCAACCGATGTTATTCCATTAACTAGATGGGCAAAACTGTTAATGCTTCTGCAATCAACAACATCTCTTATAGTTGTTGGTCTCGTAGTTGCACGTGCTGTAAATATTTTGCACTGATCGCTGTATCAGAGCTATTCTAAAGGCACTTATCTTTGCCCCCAGAAGAGCGGCTTATTATCTGGTCCGACGATGTAGCGTGAGCGAGCCGACCAAGAGTAATCCAAAAAGAAAAGCCACTATAACTAATGAGTCATGAACGATTGACTCCGAACCCATTGCAACTTTTCTAGTTGCATCAATCGCATACGAGAGTGGCAATGCATTAGAAAGATCCGACAAGGTTCGAGGCATCTGACTTCTAGGTACCAACAATCCCGAGAGCAACAATTGAGGAAGCAGTACAACTGGCAAGAATTGAATGGCTTGGAACTCAGTTTTTGCAAATGAACTTACAAAAAGCCCAATGGCTAGTCCAAGCAATGCATCCAAGATGGCTACCCAAATAAGAGCAAGCTGAGAGCCTTGAATTCTTAGGCCTAACGGGCCGATTGCAAATGAAGAGACCAAGATCGCCTGGATGAAGCTTGCAAATCCAAAGGCAATTGCATACCCACCAATGAACTCAACTTTGGATATTGGACTCACCATAAGCCGTTCAAGAGTTCCGCTAGTTCGTTCTCTCAAGGTAGAAACTGAAGTGATTAGAAACATCACTAGCATTGGAAATACGCCGAGCATCGAAACCGCAACATTTTGGAATACCTCAGGCTGGCGGTAGTACACGTACTTGAGAATTGTCAACAGGAGTACAGGGGCAAAGACCATTAAGGCCATCGATCGAGGGTCATGGCGCAACTGCTGGAGCACTCGTCGCGAATTTGCAAGTAAGCGATGTAAATTCATTTTCCACGCACCAAAGTTATAAAGACTGAGTCCATATCAGATTTTCCTGTTATTTTCTTTAGTTCCGAAACCGTCCCTTCAGCCAAAATCTTCCCATCTCGTAAGAGGATCAAATGGTCGCAATTCTCTGCTTCCTCCATGACATGGCTACTGACAACTAGAGTCTTACCCTTTTCACATAATCTTCTAAAAAGTCCCCATAGCTCTTCACGTAGGACAGGATCCAATCCAACAGTTGGCTCATCCAAAATAATAATTTTAGGATTTCCAACTAAAGCAGTTGCCAAAGCAAGCCGAGATCTTTCGCCACCAGACAATGTTTGTGCAAGCTGTTTTCGATTTTTAGTTAACTGAACGAGTTCAAGAATTTCAGTTACAGATAACTCATTTTCTTTAAAGAGGGATGCGAAGAATCGAATATTTTCAGTACAAGTTAAGTCGCCATACACGCTAGCCGACTGGGTCGAATAGGCGATTTGCGAGCGTAATGCCTTACTTCCTGCGGGCTGATTTAGAACCGAGATACTTCCAGAAGTTATCCGTTGCAGACCAACGATAGATCGCAATATGGTCGTTTTTCCGCTCCCACTTGGCCCTAAAAGACCAATGATTTTTCCTTCGGGAAACTCCAAAGAAATTGAATGAAGAATTTCATTTTTTTCCTTCTCAATGTTAAGAGCAGAAAGCGTTATCGTGGACATACCTACAAACTCACCGCTCTCACCGCTCTCACCTTATGGATTGTACGCCTGATAAGCCATACAAGGATTCAATCAAGCTTGATTTCTCAAAGCCGAAGGGCTTGAACTTGAACTTCGGGTCAATGCAATTTATGTGCAGTTGCGAGAAATAATTGAGTTCTCTTTTTGATTTCACCCTGCTAATTTCACCCACGTAACAAGAGAAACGCTCTTGTTAAATCTGAATGCGGAGAATATCGATGTCAGTTCTGAATGAAGTATTAGATGCTAATAAGAAGTATGTCGAAAGCTTTGGGGAAAAGGGTACATTGGCTCTTCCTCCTGCGCGTCAATTTGCAGTTTTAACTTGCATGGATGCACGACTAGATCCAGCAAAGTATGCGGGTCTATCTGAAGGAGATGCTCACGTTATTCGTAACGCAGGTGGCCGGGCATCAGATGATGCAATCCGCTCACTTGTAATCTCATACAAACTACTTGGCACCAAGGAATGGTTTGTAATTCATCACAGCAACTGCGGCATGGAGTTTTTCACTGACGATGTAATGCGTGGACTACTTTCAAAGAGCTTAGAAACTGCAGCACTTGGTGATTCAGGTTTTCATGATGTTGGCAAGGGACCAGGATCAGATGAAGCGGCATACATTGATTGGCTAACAATTGCAGATCGCAACAAAGCTGTTATAGAGGATGTGCAACGTATTCGTCGCCACCCACTGGTACCAAAAAACATCCCAATTCACGGTTTCGTCTACGAGGTTGAAACTGGAAAATTACTAGAAGTTTCTGGAGCCAAGGAGGCAGGTGCAGCAAATTAGTAAGCATTAACAGAAGACACCCCCGCATCAACATTTACGAGGGTGTCTTTTTGCATTGACTAAAAGTGAGAATATCTTCAGAGCCATTTACGCTCGAAAGTGGGTTGTGAGGGACTCGAACCCCCGACCCGGTGATTAAGAGAAATCACTGGGGAGGGATTCGGGTTATCTTCTGTTTACATTCTGAGCGTGACCCACGCTCAATGACTATCAACGGTTTACTCCAAATATCAGGCTTTCTAGGTTGCTAACCGGACAAGGAACGGAC
>Ga0163199_1002746_pt1 | contig 10740 bp, 7 predicted proteins | sample PL_2010_150m_FD_113537 | JGI IMG/M metagenome (GOLD analysis project Ga0163199, IMG submission 113537) | Freshwater microbial communities from Powell Lake, British Columbia, Canada to study Microbial Dark Matter (Phase II) - PL_2010_150m | ecosystem: Environmental > Aquatic > Freshwater > Lake ...
GATATATACGGGAGCACCTCACCTGCACGGCGCGCCGGCCAAACATGGACAAGTGGAGTTTTCGGGTCGGCCGTTGCTTTCAATGGTCGTGATGGTCCTTTGATTGTCGATCCCACAACGGCATTAGATTGCAACACGGCTGTAACAGTATCACTTTGGGTGAAGCTAGACGATCGTCCGCAGTCGGGTCCATTCTTAGATTTTGACTACTCATTTCAACTGGGAGTCGACCGGGCGGAAGGAAATCGTATCCGTTTCCGGCAGAACTTTGAGTTAGATATTGAGGACAAGTGGCTGGGAGACTCGCTTGTCTCGGCAACGCCGCTCCGTGCGCAGAAATGGCACCATGTGGCAGGAGTGTTCGACGGACATGAAAGACGGATATATGTCGATGGTCAACTGGATGTTAGGGGACCCGCCCGCGGGATGCTCGCTCGAGCCAGTTTCATCGCGATTGGTGGCGTAGGATTTTCAGGTGCCATCGACGAGGTGAAAGTGTGGAATCGAGCCCTAAGCGATAGTGAGATTGGTAGCGCGATGCATGCTAATCAATCTCAAATCAAGCGGATGCTGTCGGCGGAGGACGCGCTCAACTTCTACCCAATCCGATCGGCGGTCATGGCCGGCAAAGGCGAGGTATTCAAGATTAGGGCGGTCAACACTAGTGCAAAGAGTGCTTATGACGGAGAAGTTGCCCTCGCGGTGATTGATACAGGGGGCTCGGCGGTTCATGAAGTGCGTCAACGGTTGTCGCTGTCGCCAGGAGGAATCAGGGAAATTGAGTTTGAGGCTCCGCCGAATCGCAGTGGTTCGTTCAATCTCGTTCTTCGTCACGGATCCCGTGAACTGTTGCGGACGCCGCTATATGTGTTGGCCCCTCGAGGTGCTCAGCCCACTGGGCCGATGAAGATGAGTAAGGTGGTAACAGTTGATCTGGCGCAGGAGTTGGGTGTCGATCAACTTTGTGATGATGGGACGAGCCGCATCGTGAACTCTCCTCTCGGTCGTTATCGCGAAGGGGGCGGGGGGCGCTTTTCTCGTTTTGCGGTGCGTGCCACTGTGAAGAGACCAGGATTGCACCTCATGCGTGTGACTTATCCGGATGACAAGTCCAGGACCTGTGAAGTACTTGCGTGTTCTCCAGTCGCACGGGACCTCTACAGCGTGCAGTCCGGATATTTTACCGGGGTGGAACACGGCTTGAGCAATGGGCTAAAGACACTAGACTGTATAATATGGGCGCGCGACGTCAATCAAACGATCGTGTTTACTACGTGGGCAGAGGGGCGACCCGCCGCAGCGTCCCGTGTGGAACTCTTCGAGATCGAGGGCGGCCTAAAGTTGAGTGCAGGTGGAGCTGCACCGAGCCTGCGACAAATCGGACTTTACTGGGAAGATGCTCAGCCACTCGCGTGGTGCTTCGGGGCCGGAGACGTTCCCACATACGAGGATTTCGATCGGGTGGTGGGCAACTTGTGTGACTACATGGGTTATAGCGGTCAAAATACGCTGATACACCCGGTCGTGTGGTATGAGGGTCCGATCTACAACTCTCTCGTGGAACGGCGAGGATACGGATTGGGGGTGGCGGGAGGGAGGGCATTTCCTGCCGGTTGGCTCGATATTCTTCTTAGGCGGTTTGAAGAACGAGGCTTCACGTTCTATGGATCGTTCAATGTTCACCACCTCCCATCGTTGAGAGAGACCATGAACGCTAGCCGAGAGGACATCAACCAGGGTAAGCCAACGTTCAATGCGATAACGAACCACGGGGAGGTCACGGAACGAACGACGCACCATAAAGCGCCAGCTTTCAACGCGTTGCATCCACAGGTCCAAGGCAGGGTCTTGGCGCTAGTCGATGAGCTTGCGTCGCGGTATGGAAAATCGCCGGCCTTCGGTGGCCTTTCCTTCCACCTTACTAGGTGCCAGTTACTGCAACTCGGGGGAGTAGACACGAGTTATGATGACTGGACCGTGAAGCAATTCGAAAATGATACCGGAATAGCTGTGCCAATTGCTTCCCTTGCGCCGGATCGATTCCAGAAGCGTTATGACTGGCTGATGGCAAATTGCCGGGAGCGGTGGATTCGATGGCGCTGCGAACGAATTGCAGACTACTACGGAATGGTTGCTCGTCGGCTCCGCAACGAGCGCCCGGACCTACAGTTGGTATTGGCCGTTCTGTATCCGATGGCAGTCCACACCGAGTTGCGGACCCGGTGGGAGAAGGGTGAGCGGTTAGTGGACATTAGTCGTGAGGCGGGGATTGATCCCATGCTAATCAGCCGGCATGACGGGACGGTGATTCAGAAGCAGTTCGGGCCTTCTGACCTGCGATGGAGTCTGACCCGGCCTGGATCGGAAGCCGAAAAGGCACTGCTGCCGATGCGGCAGATGCAGTATTGTGACGATCAGCTGCGCGACTATCGGAGTGGCGGAGCGTTCGGTGTGTTCTTCTACAACCGTTACTTTGAGACCGACATAGGAGCTAGGAAACCTCTCAGGACTTACTGGTACAAAGACCCACAGTGGCGGGCTTCCGCAATAATGCCCTCCGGCGAACATTTTTTGGAATACTATGCCCACACCTTGGCGTTATATGATCCGACGTTGATGGTAAGCGGTGGATTCACAACTGGCACCGTGGGACACGAAAATGACGTCGAACGATTCGCAGGAGTTTTTCGTCGGCTCCCGCCGGGTCGATGGGAAGTGATCCCTCAGCTTGGAGATAATCTTGTTGGCCGTACGCTCAATCTGTCTGGCAGGCGTTATCTGTATCTAGTCAATCGCGGTAGTTCTGCTGTGCGGATTGTACTCCCGGAGTCGATGAAACTATCCAATATGGTGCCGTTGGGCGCATCGCCTGCAATCGACCACACAGCGGGCACACATGTAGTCACATTAAGCGCCTACCAACTGGCGGCATGGGAGACATCCAACTAATATGCCCGATGGGGGCTCTTGTCGCCAATGCGTGACCGCATCAACAACAGAATATACGGCGACTGCACATTTCAGGAAAGCGATGCAGCGTTCCAACATGGAACTCGACCAGCTAATAGCTAGAAAAGAATAAAATGGCATGAGAAAAATACTACACATTATCCTGTTGCATTTCGTCACTTGTCTTGGAATTGGGGCGGAGAGGCCCAATATCATCATAATCCTGGCCGATGAAGTTCGATGGTGTGACTTGATACCAATGCCCGAGCGGCGGAACATCCCAACCCCAAATTTGGACCGTCTTGCGGCCGAAGGAATGCGATTTACCCAGGCATACGTTTGCTCATCGTGGTGTAGCCCAAGCCGAGCAGGACTCCTGACGGGACGCTATCCGCAACGGTTTGGGCATGAGTTTAACCCGAACCAACGGGGAGCGAAACCGACGTGGGGCTTGGACATGCGGGAACGCACCATGGCGGATGTGCTCAGGACTGCCGGCTATTCGACCGCAATGTACGGGAAATGGCATCTGGGGCTTGCTGATGAGATGACCCCGAACGCTCGCGGATTCGACGAATGGTACGGATTTCGAAATGGCGAGCACAATTATCTTCGGTCAACCGATAATCTTGGGCCGATTGAACATAATGGAACTCCGATCGAGTTTTCAGGCCATTTGACGGAGTTTCTGGCGCGACAGGCGGCTGCATTTATTCAAAAGAACCGCGAGCAGCCATTTTTCATTTATGCTCCGCTTAATGAAATACATCGACCCTATCAGGCACCTGACAAGTTCCGGGCAATGGTGGAAAGCGCTAAGTTGGAGCCGGGAACTAAGCTTATCGCCGCGAGCTTGTGCGCCCTGGATGCGGCCGTCGGTATTATACTTGATGCGGTGCGTGATGCGCATCTAGACGAGCGGACACTGGTCGTGTTTACGTCTGACAATGGCCGTCCCAGCGACGAGCATATCATGCCGTGGGACACATTGCGCGGTGGGCGCGAACAGATGTGGGAGGGGGGCATACGCGTACCATTCTTTGCACGTTGGAAGGGCGCCATCGCGGAGGGCAGCGAATATCACCATCCTATCAGTCATCTGGATCTCATGGCCACGGTTAGTGTATTGGCGGACGCGTCGCCTGATCGGCAGCGTTCGCTCGATGGGCGGAATCTGGCGGGTGTGCTAAAAGGGCTGGAGAAAGGGCCAGTGAGGGAAGAGTTCTATTTCCGAATCGGCGAGACTTGGGCGTTCCGCTTTAGAGAACATAAGCTCATCATGCCGTTTGGCGCCAAGCACCCTGAATTATACGACATTCCTAATGACCCTGGAGAGTCTCAAGATCTAGCATTGGCTCACCCAGAAATTGTGCGACAACTTCAGGCGCGCTATGACGCGTTAAGCAAGCAAATGGTGGCGCCAGCGTGGCCCTATCCGCCAGGTGCAAAAGCGCTCCTTCGGCGACAATAGCGACGCGCGCGCAGGCGAATTAATATGCAAAAAGTCACTCAATCGCAAGAATCACAAGAGGCGTCGACTTGTGCGACCACGAGTTGGTATTTGGAGCCAATGCGCAAGTACTCCCGTGACAACAAACTGGCGTTCGTGGGCCGATGGATTGAAATTCGTGGAATGCGGTGTGAGCGAGCGCGTCGTCAATGCCGTCATTCGATGTCGGCATTTGCGTACTCACCCAAACGCCTCGGGATAGATGAAAGGGGTCTGTTCTTTTGTCGGACGTTGCAAATGAACGGGCTGATAGTTGCATTAGCGAGTTAAGCGAGCATAGTCACTCAGAAAACCTGAGTATATGCTCGGTCCGCGTGCTTCCAATGATACAGAAAGATGAATCGTCGGAGATTCGAACAGAGGCAAAACAATGAATAGCACAAATGCCGAACACAATATTGCGCTGAGAAAACTCCGGCTTGATGGCGAGAGCCAACTGCCGCTTCACGCCAAAGCGGCGCAGGCGATTAGGCTGCTAATGGCGAGGCCAGAATGCCAAAATGGCATTTGGTGATTGGCGGCAGGCCGACATAGCGCGTTATGCAGACGAATTTGGACGGGACATCGTCGGTCCGCGATTGGCAGGTCCAGCGAGTCTATAACACAACTCAGGAGAACAAGATGCGATACTTCGCCGAGCAACCTGAGTCCAAAGCCGAACGCGGGAGGAGGTACCGATAGCAATGTCGGCTAACCGTTTCCCAGTGTGCACACAGGTGCCGTGCGCCATACGATATTGGCCACCATAGTTTTTCCGTCAGGGCAATAGAGACTTCTCCATACTCCGCTATGAATGTTCACGTATATATCTCCTCGTCGCTTGCGCTCGCATGCATGTTGTTAGCAGTCCCACGTCTTGAAGCTACAATCAGGATCGGAATCGTTGGCGTAGACTCCTCTCACGCGCCGAAGATGGCTCGAATCTTTAATGATGCGAACGACCCGGAGCACGTCCCTGGTGCAAGGATAGCGTGCTTTTTCAAGGGCGGAAGTGCCGACCTTGAAATGAGTCGTTCTCGGATTGATCGGTTTGCGACAGAAATGCGCGACAAATTCGGTATTCCAAGCGTTCCTACGATAGCGGAGGTCATTGAGAACAGTGATGCGATAATGCTCCTAAGTGTGGATGGGCGGGTGCACTTGGATCAAGCGCGGGAAGTTATCCGGGCTGGCAAGCCTCTCTTCATCGACAAGCCTCTCGGTGGCTCATTGCAGGATGCATTAGCGATCGTTCAGCTCGCCCGTCAGGCCCATACGCCAGTGTTCAGTTCATCCTCGCTGCGCTTTGCGCCTGAAATCCAAAATGCACGCGCCCCACAGCTTGGCCCGATCCGGGGGGCGATTTCGTTTGGTCCTGCACCAATCGAGCCCACTGTACCAGATTTGTATTTCTATGGAATACATCCAGTGGAGGCGTTATACGCAATTATGGGCTCTGGTTGCGAGTCTGTCAGCCGGTCCTACACCGAGGACACGGATGTCGTAACAGGAGTCTGGAAGGATGGTCGAAATGGCGTGCTATGCGGCTTGCGAAACGGAAAGACGTCGTACGGTCTTATAGTATTTGGAAGGAACTTGATCCAGTACGAAACACCATCCCCTCCCTACGCGGCCCTTGCGCGCAAAATATTATCGTTCTTTCAGACAAAGATCCCACCTGTTTCCCTAGACGAGACGCTTGAGATAATGGCATTCATGGAGGCCGCGGATGAAAGCAAAAGACGTGGGGGAGCGCGCGTTGCTCTCTCAGATGTAATGCGAATTGCTGGAGGCCAGCCAGGTCCGAAGTAATCGGACACTATTGTACACAGGAGGCGATGATTGTCACGGTCGAACTCGCGTGAAAATGCGGTGTCTTACATTGCGCTCTTGGCGTTCAGTTCCCGGTGTTGGCGAGACAAACGCGGCTACATTATCACGAGCAAAAAAGACTCACGGCAGACTTTGTGGTAAGGCCGTGTTGTTGCCGTATAAGAAGGGACTATCTCTATTAGAATAATAAGCAATATGCCTCATGGTATTAAATACACGCGTAACTGATATGAAAAAGAACACCTCCGCAGTGAGTTTCCGAAAAACGCTTTCTCGCCGCAGCTTTCTCAAGAGCGCATCTCTCGCGATTGGGACTTGCCGCGCCTGGCAATCTGCCTTCGCGTCGCCTATAGGAGCGAATGGCGCCGTTCGGATTGCCATCATTGGGCTAGGTGCAAAAGGTTCCGCGCACCTAAAGAATCTCCTGAACATGCCGGGTGTTCGTATCAGTGCGTTGTGTGATGTAGATCCCAGAGTTTTGGAGCATGCGGCCTCCAGTATCAGCGGCGGCCACTTGGCTCCATTTGTTACCACTGACGCACGTAGAGTTTTCGAGCGGAATGACGTCGACGCCGTCATGATTGCCACCAGCAATCACTGGCACGCGCTGCTTACAATATGGGCCTGTCAGTCTGGCAAGGATGTTTATGTGGAAAAGCCCATGTCGCGTACTATTTGGGAGGGGCGCAAGATGATTGAGGCGGTCCGTAGGTATCGGCGCGTCGTCCAAGTCGGTACACATTATCGGTCTGAAACGGGACTAGCGGAAGCTATCCAGTTCCTCCACTCGGGGCAATTGGGGAAGATACGGCAAATTCGAGCCATCGTCTACAACCTACGGGTAGGCATAGGACGTCAGCATCCGTGGTATCCCAGTTGGATGGACTACAGTGAATATTGTGGGCCCGCACCAATGCTTCCCTTGGAGCGCCCGAGGCTGCACTACGATTGGCACTGGAACTGGAATACCGGCAACGGCGAACTCGGCAATAATGGAGTCCATGTTCTCGATATTGCTCTGCGTATGGCGCGGCACAACACGCTGCCGCGTCAGATCTTGAGTTTTGGGGAACGATTCGTAATCGATGATGCTGCCGAGACGCCGAATACACACGTTGCAATTTACGATTATGCGGAGATTCCTCTTTTCTTTGAGCATCGTGCACTGCCGGCCCGGCCAGGCGTAAACTTCATGGATCAATATGGTGGTATTCGAATGGGGATCATAGCAGAATGCGAGGGGGGGTATGTCTCAGGACTTGTCGGCGCAACAGCCTTTGACTTGAGTCACAAACGGGTCAAGACGTTTACGGGCGATGGTGGCGCCGGGCACGTGAAGAACTTTATTGATTCGGTTCGCAGTCGCCGTTCGGAAGACTTAGCGGCGCCCGTGGAGACGGGCCACCTTTCGGCGTCACTTTGCCATTATGGAAATATTTCCTATCGTGTTGGAGCTAAGGTTACGCACGAGCATATGGTGCGTGCTATAGCGGCTTCACCAACCGCGCTCGCTATCTACGATAGCCAACGGAAGCACTTGGAGCTGCATGGAGTGGATCTCTCAAGGCAGCCGTTCCGACTTGGGGCGTGGCTGGAGCCTGACGCTGCTAATGACGGCATACGAAGTATAGCGACGGAGAGGGAGTCGGGACTGGATGATGCTCGTTTCCTGCTACGCGAAACGCAGCGGCCGCCGTACATTATTCCCGAGGTCGTGTGATTGGGGGTGAGCGGTCGCCCCAATAGCGTCTTATCATATGGCGTTGAACGTAACTGATTCTGACGCATCGCCGCCATTCCAACAATTACCATGCACCGATATTTTTACCTCATTTGGCTCCTCACCGGGGCCGCAGTCATCCAAGCGAGTTCTGCCGAGCTGAGAATCGGCATTGTCGGCACCGATAGCTCCCACTGCATTCAGTTCGCGAAGCTGCTGCAGGGGCCGAACAGCCCCGATCATATCGAAGGTGCGCGGCTTGTCGCTGCCTTCAAAGGCGGCAGCCCTGACATCGAAAACAGCATATCGCGAGTCGATGGCTACGCGACGGACTTGGAGAAGAACTACGGGGTCAAGATCTGTAACACGATTGACGAGGTCGCCGCACAGGTGGACGCAATCATGATCTTGAGTCTCGATGGTCGAAAGCACCTCCCGCAGGCGAAGGAGACTTTCCGTTTTAAGAAGCCCGTGTTTGTGGACAAACCGGCGGGGGGGAGGTTGGCCGAGGCTATCGCACTTTTCCGACTAGCAAAGGAAGCCGGCGTGGTGGCGTTCAGCGCCTCATCCCTCAGATTCGGCCCGGCCATGGCTCGACTGAAGGCGACAAACGTTGGCGCCGTGCAGGGAGCCTTTTCATATGGGCCGGCTCAAACGGAGCCCCATCATCCCGATCTTTTCTGGTATGGCATCCACAGCGTCGAGGCGCTCTACGCCGTCATGGGAGTTGGTTGCCAGACAGTGGTTCGCACTTCGACCCAGAATGCAGACATCGTCACGGGCATCTGGGCCGACGGCCGGACCGGAACGGTGCGCGGCATCCGAAATGCACCCGCGCAGTATGGGCTGATTCTTTTCGGCTCGAAGGGCGTTGCGACAAGAGAGCCTGGACAGAGCTATGCGCCCTTGCTGCACGAGATCGTGAAGTTCTTTCAGACGGGCATCGCGCCGGTCTCACCGGACGAAACGATCGAGGATTTGGCGTTCATGGAGGCGGCTGATGAAAGCAAGCGCCGCGGCGGAATACCTGTGCCGATCGCAGAAGTGATGAAAACCGCTGCGCTCCAGAGCCCGTGAGCCTGTGGCAATAGGTCCGGTTCCACCTTCCTTTCTATTCCGTTTCACCGCAAAAATGTCTCCTTCTCAAAACGTTCCTGCAACCAATGACGCCCAATCGAGCCAACCGCGATCATCGCTCTGGCTAACGCTGGCCGCGGCCTCTCTCGGCTGGATGTTCGACGGGATGGAAATGGGCATATTCCCGTTGGTCGCGCGACCGGCCCTGCAAGAAATGCTGGCTGGCGCTGGTGACCAGGCAGTCGGACTGTGGATGGGTCGCATCACCGCTTCGTTTCTGTTGGGCGCAGCGCTCGGTGGCTTGGTGTTCGGCTGGCTCGGTGACAAAATTGGCCGCGTAAAGGCGATGGCCCTGAGCATACTCGCGTATTCCGTTTTTACGGGCGTATGCTATTTCGCGACGACCCCGTGGCACCTTTCTGCCATGCGCTTTGTCGCGGCAATTGGGATGGGTGGCGAGTGGTCGTTGGGTGTCGCGCTCGTGATGGAAACTTGGCCGGCAAAATACCGGCCATGGCTCGCCGGCGCGATTGGTGCCGCATCGAACGTGGGCTTCTTGCTCATCGGTGTTCTTGGGTTTTACCTGCCGATTACCTCCCAATCGTGGCGCTGGGTCATGCTGGTCGGCGCTTCGCCGGCACTGCTGGCCCTGCTCGTCATGCGGTTGGTGCCGGAGTCGAAGCGTTGGCTGCATGCAGTGGCGCGCGAGGAGTCCCAGCCGGTGCGCGAGGTGTTCTCCCGGGTGCTCATCGGACGGACAGCCGCAGCGGTGACGTTTGCTTCGATCGCCCTCATCGGCACGTGGGGCTCGGTGCAATGGATTCCGCTCTGGGCAGACAAGCTCACCAACGGAACTATGCCAGAGGCGAAAGCCATCGCCCAGATGTTGATCGCAAGTGGCGCGATCGTTGGCGGCTTCATCGGGTCACTTAGTGGCAAGTTTGGCCGGCGACCGGCCTTCGTGCTTCTATGCCTCGCCTCCTTCGGCTTCTGCGCGTGGCTGTTTCGCGGCGTCGCGCACTATGGAACGTTGTTTAACGTGCTGACGTTTGGCGTCGGTGCATTCACGGGGGCGTTCTACGGCTGGCTGCCGCTCTACCTGCCGGAGCTTTTCCCGACTCGCGTCCGAGCGACGGCGCAGGGCATCGGCTTCAATTTTGGCCGGGTTCTCGCCGCAGTTGGTGCCTTGAGCGCGGGCCAATTGGTTCAGTTCTACGGGGGCGACTACGCTCGGATGGGTGCAACCATCACGTTGGTTTACCTGTTGGGCGTCGTGACCATTTGGTTCGCCCCGGAAACGAAAGGCCGCCCGCTACCCGAATGATCACTATCGCGAACACCGACTGCAATTTTGAGCGCGAACCATTGCGCGCGTCCTTCGGCTTCAAGGGTGGATTCATGTCCGAATTATGGCAGGCTGTCGCTGGTTTGCGGGACACGCACGACCGCCGTGGCATCGGACTCGCGACGCAGAGTGTGTTGTGGTCGGACGAAAAGGTATTTACGACCTGCTCTCCAGCCGCGGGCAACGCATTGATGTTTCAGCTGACTGCGCACGCGCTTCGGCTCTGTGTGGGTCGTTCGTTCGGTCGGCCTGAGGAGTTGCTGGATGAACTCTTCCCCGAGGTGCTCGCCTATGGGCGAAGGATCACCGGTCGACCAGATCTTCGCC
>Ga0163199_1002747_pt1 | contig 10740 bp, 14 predicted proteins | sample PL_2010_150m_FD_113537 | JGI IMG/M metagenome (GOLD analysis project Ga0163199, IMG submission 113537) | Freshwater microbial communities from Powell Lake, British Columbia, Canada to study Microbial Dark Matter (Phase II) - PL_2010_150m | ecosystem: Environmental > Aquatic > Freshwater > Lake ...
CACTTGATTCCGCTGCCGGATTTCTAGCCTGCCGGACGGCTCGATGCGGACAGTGAAGGTCTGGTGCTGCGGACTGATGATGGCAAGCTGCAACACAGAATCAGCGATCCCCGGCACAAGCTGCCCAAGACTTACTGGGTACAGGTGGAGGGTGTGCCGGATGAAGCTGCACTGGAGAAACTGCGCCGGGGCGTGATGCTGAAAGATTACCAGACGCTGCCTGCGCAGGCACGCTTGCTGGCTGAGCCGGACAACCTCTGGCCGCGTACCCCGCCCATCCGTTTCCGCAAGAATGTGGCCACTGCATGGATTGAATTGACGCTCACTGAAGGCAAGAATCGTCAGGTGCGGCATATGACTGCGGCACTGTCCTTTCCCACGCTACGGCTGATCCGCTATGCCATCGGCACGTATACGCTGGAAGGCATCGCGCCGGGCGAATGGCGCCCGGTAGATTGAGGTTGATCTGGCGCTGCGCATGGTCTGCCCACTACCCGTTTACCGGCTTTGCAATGACAAATTAATGGACTTTTTGCCGGTTTGATCTATGATAAACGCTGTTCCAGCCTATGCCACTGCGTGGGTGAGACCATACGTGAATTGCAAATACAAACTGCTGTTTTCTTTTGCTCATTTGACATTCACTGGATGTTTACCTAAATAAGGAGACTCATCATGCAAATAAAAACATTCTTCGCAGCCTTCGCCGTTCTCGGATTGCTGGCTTCCTGTGCGCAGATGGAGCGTTACCACCCGATGGACATGACCCAGGCGGTGCAGAGTGCCAAGACCCCCGCTGATCACGAGGCGTTGGCCAAGCACTATGAAAATATGGCGCAGACGATGCAGGAAAAAATGCAGAAGCACAAAAAATTGCTTGAACAATATGAAACACAAAGCTATCACTATGGGAGAGAGGCTGAAGATCTGAAGGCGCATAGCCATGCCTTGATCCGCTTTTATGAGCAAGCTGCAGAAGCAAACATGAACATGGCTGCTTCGCATCGGAAAATGGCCGCAGAAGCCAAGTAACCTGCACTTTCACGAAAATTCTTTTTCAGCCTGTCAAGGCAGCTGGCTGGTTGTAGCGGTATCTTGCAGCCGTCCAGTCATTCGGAACTTTGCATCCACTGAAGTATCCATTGGATATGTATAGGAGGGTCAAATGAAAAAGATTTTCATCGCATCTGTCTTGGCAATAAGCCTGGTTCCGGTCGGTGCTGTTGCCCAAGCCTATCAGGACAACGAAGAGGGGTCGGCAGCGCTCGGCCAGCTTGGCGATCCAGGCAAGGTGTCGCGTACCATTGAGGTTACCCTGGTCGACAACCGTTTCAAACCTGACGAAATAAAAGTGAAGCAGGGCGAAACGGTGAAATTTGTCCTCAGAAATACTGGCAAGAAGAAGCACGAGATGATGATCGGTTCTATGGCACAGTTGGATAAGCATGCCAAGATGTTGAAACAATATCCCGACATGGAACACTCCGATCCCGGCATGGTAAGCGTTGACCCAGGCAAGAGCGGGGAACTGGTGTGGCAATTTACCGAGGTTGGCACAGTCAATTTTGCCTGCCCGCTACCGGGACATTACAAGGGTATGCGTGGTAAAATTACCATAGAAGCCAAATGAAGATATCCATTAACACATTTTTCTCCAGATTGCTCACCGCCGCTGCTTTGCTCGGTGCGGCATCCTTTGCCGCTGCCGCAACAGTCGAAGTCTACAAGAGCTCAACTTGCAAGTGCTGTGCGAAATGGGTTGATCACATGCGTGCCAACGGCTTTACCGTAAATACCAACGACGTCGGCAACAAGGAAGCACGCGAACGTGCGGGTATTTCCACTGCACTCGGCTCATGCCACACCGCGTTGGTTGATGGCTACGCCATCGAGGGACACGTGCCGGCGCAGGATATCAAGCGGCTGCTCAAGGAGCGCCCCCGCGCCACCGGCCTGGCTGTTCCCGGTATGCCGCATGGCTCCCCAGGCATGGAAGGCGCACGCAGCGAACCCTACAACGTACTGTTGATCGACAAACAAGGCAGCACGACCGTGTTCAGCCGCCATGGCCCGGCCAACCCACAGGATTCGGTGATGCGTCTGAAGTAAGAAGCGTAAGCCTCATTATTCCAATCACTGTTGTCATGTTGCTGAACACGAAACTCTTATCCGCTCCGTTCTTGCCCAGTTGGTCGTTGCAACCATCAGACACACTTCCCAATACTTCCAGTTTCTATTTCTTATAACAGGTGGCACGATGAATTATTATGCTAGCGGACAGCGCCTACGCTGTCTTGGTTTTGCACACGGCACACAAAGGATGATCAGCGCGAATGGTGAACAGTCATGAGTGCGCGTTATTTGCTTTTGCTGGGCATGGTGGCGGGATTGGTAGTCGGTTGCGGTAAATCGGAGTCACCTGCCATAACGCCGCCGCCGTCTGCTGCGACTCCGGCCCCGTCTCCTGCCGCATCAGCTCCATCCACTGCAGCGCCAGCGGCAGCTGATGCTGCGCTACCAGCACCGACACCGCAGAGCATCGCGGCGCGTAAGCTGGACCCGGAGAAAATCAAGCGCGGCGCAGTCGTTTACCGTACGCATTGCGCATCCTGTCATGGCCCGAATGGTGAGGCCACTTCCAATTGGCGGGAGCAGGGAGCAGACGGCAGATATCCGCCGCCGCCGCTGGATGGCAGCGCCCACGCCTGGCATCACTCAACCGGGACGCTGGAAAAAATGATTCGGGAAGGTTCGCCTGGCGTCGGCGGCATGCCGCCGTGGAATGGCAAGTTGACCAATCAGGAAATTGATGACGTGATCGTCTGGATCAAAACCCTGTGGCCGGATGAGATTTACGATATCTGGTATCAGGAAATCGAGAGCAAGCAGAAGAACTAGCACCAGCACCAGTGGAATCAGGTGCTGGTAACCACAGAGCCGGGATTTTCAGCGGCAGACAGCAGACTTAATTACCGGCTTAATCCTAAGTACGGCCGCCAATGAGCAGCCCGGTGTGTGGCGCAACTCAGGCTTGGCTGATTTTCTGCGTTGCTTTTTTTGCCGTTGCGCGGGCGGGAAGTTTCTCGCGTATGCGCGCCGATTTGCCGGAACGATCCCGCAGATAATAGAGCTTGGCGCGGCGCACGGCGCCACGACGCTTGATCTCTATGCTGGCGATCAAAGGTGAATAAGTCTGGAAAGTCCGTTCCACGCCTTCACCGCTGGATACCTTGCGCACGGTAAAAGCTGAGTTGAGGCCGCGATTGCGCTTGGCAATGACCACGCCTTCGTAAGCCTGTATCCGTTTACGGTCGCCTTCGACCACATTGACGTTGACGACAACGGTGTCGCCGGGGGCAAAATCCGGAATGGTTTTGCCGAGGCGGTTGATTTCTTCGGTTTCAAGTTGATCGATCAAGTTCATTTCTTACTCCTTAATTTGTTTCGCTTGCTTGGTGTTGTAGTCCTGCTTGAATTCTTCCAGCAATTTTCTTTCTTCTTCGGTCAGGCCATGTTCAATTTTTAACGCCAGTAAATCCGGTCGTCTCAGCCATGTCCTGCCCAGCGCCTGCTGCAAACGCCAGCGGTTGATTCTGGCGTGATTGCCGGACATCAGAACTTCCGGTACAGCATCCCCTTGATACACTTCTGGCCGTGTGTAATGGGGGCAATCCAGTAAGTTCTTGCGCCCATCCGCAAACGAATCCTGGCTGGCCGATTCCGGGTCACCCAGCACTCCCGGCATTTGTCGCACCAGACTATCTATCAGTACCATCGCCGCCAGTTCGCCGCCAGAGAGCACGTAATCACCGATGGAAATTTCATCATCCACCTGGCGTGCTAGCAGGCGCTCATCCACGCCTTCGTAGCGCCCGCACAGCAGTATGACCCCCGACAGCTTGCCTAACTCTACCACCACTGCCTGGTTAAGGAGCCGTCCCTGGGGAGAAAGGTAAATCACTTTTGTCCCGCTGGTTCCGTTTGCTGCCTGCCTTGCTTTGGCTGCGCTGATCGCTTTTTCCAGCGGTTGCGCCAACATCACCATACCGGGGCCGCCGCCGTAAGGACGATCATCCACCGTACGATAATCATTCTCGGTGAAATCACGTGGATTCCACGTGTGCAGCCGGTGAATCGCCTTTTCCTTCGCCCTGCCGGTTACGCCATATTTACCGATGGCGTCGAACATTTCCGGAAACAGAGTGACGACATCGAATTCGAAAGGCATGGCTAGTAGTCAACGCCCCAATCCACCGTCATCCGGCAAGCTGCCAAATCTACTTTCACGATCACTTGGGCGACAAAGGGAATCAGTCTTTCTGCCGCACCCTCTTTCAGATTCTGCACCTGCAGTACATCGTTGGCACCAGTTTCCAGCAATCCGGTTACTTTTCCCAGTTGTTCGCCTTGCAGATTAATCACTTCAAGGCCGATTAAATCCGACCAGTAGTAACCATCTTTACCGTTTTTTGGCAAGGTCGGCAACTGGCTGCGAGGGATCGCAATCTGCAACCCCTTTAGTTGCGCTGCTGCGGTACGATCAGCGCATTGTTCAATGGCGGCGGTCAGCATCTTGCCATGAACATTGCACTCGCTAACCTTTATTGGGCGCCATTCGCCATCACCCTTGCCCAGCCACCATACCGGGTAGTCAAGCAGGCCATCCACATATTCGGTAAAGGGGAGAAGCTTGATCCAGCCCAGCACGCCAAAGGGGCCGGCAATGCGCCCCATCACCACCATCGGCTCGGCTGTTTCGCTTGGCTTAGCTGCTTGTTGCGGTTTGTTGTTTTGCGCCAAACTGCTTGACCAGCCTTGTCACGGTGTCGGATAGCTGTGCGCCCTGTGATTGCCAATGGGTGACGCGATCCAGTTGTACGCGCAATGCTTCCTCACCCTCGGTTGCCCTGGGATTATAAAAGCCGATGCGCTCGATGAATTTTCCGTCACGGGCGTTGCGGGAATCCGCCACCACCATGTTGTAAAACGGACGTTTCTTGGCGCCGCCGCGCGCCAGTCGAATAATAACCATGTCTGTGCCTATGCCTGTGGAGGGTCGAAACTGAAAAGGGTGTGATTTTACGGCAATTTTCCCAGTTTTGGCAAGTAAAAAAGCACTTGCCGGGGAATTAAAGCCGGTCGGGGACTATTTCACCCCTGGAATTGGTGTGCACCGTGCATAAGTTACAAGTTACAAACGACAATCCCTACCACTGCTGCGCTTGATGGAAAACCCGCAGGATAGTCACTGTATCGGGTAGCGGCGAATAAATGACAGTGTAGGGTGTGGCGGTCACAACGAGTTCCCGCGTGGAATGGATGCGCCCGGCCTTGCCGAGCAACGGGTGCGTCTTGAGCAATTTAACGCGCTCAAGAATTTTACCAGCTATGCGCTGTGCGGCCTGCGGGTTGCCCAATGCGATGTACTGCCGCAAGGCCGCCAGATCGCTAATGGCATCTTCGTGCCACTTTATTCGCATTTCGGCGCTTTCAGTTCCTGATCGCTACCCCAGCTTTGCAGCCACCGCGTAGTTTCCTCATCGCTGGCGAATTTTGCCTTTCCTTGTTTGATTGAATTCAGCGTGCTCTGGATGGCCTCAATTTGCCAGGCTTCGTGCTGAACGTATTGCTCTACAGCATGAGCCATGAGCCATGCACGCGAGCGCTCTGTGGCTTTGGTGAGTTTGTCCAACTTACTAAGGACTTCATCATCGAGCCGGATGGATACGGATTGTGTCATGTCTGTCACCTGTGTGGTCAAATGAACACTTTTGATTATAAGCCGTTGTCAACCTATTTTCCACATCAAAATTCACAATAAAAAAGCTCGCCCGGAAATTAAGCGTGAAACCGGACGAGCACATGCTGCGGAGGGGGGATCAATACGGAGGTGGCTCGCCCACGTCAGATTGCCTTACCTCAAGAATAAATCCAAGTTTTTCTACCATTGACTGCACTAGGCGTGAGAACCAAGGGCGACTTGTTGGAGAAATACAAATTGTTTCCACCAAACTGGGTACGTTTACCTGAATGTTATACCCTAGTCGATCAGGATATTTGTTAGCTTTAGCAGTACGGGCCCAATTATTTGCATCGCCACGACTGCCATCCGCTTTGAGGAATACACCTTCCGAATCTTGATGACGCCATACAATTGCACGCAACTCATTCTCGTGTTGGAATGATATCCGCTTTGACATGAGCGGTGCAAAAATGTCCCCTTCCTTTATTGAGTCAGTTCGGTAATTTCTATACTTGACTTTCCCTATGAAGATAGTCTCTTCAACCGAATTAAGTGAAGATACAAGACGACCGAACGTTGACTGAATGCAAATCCCGTCCTGATTACCTGCATATATCTTCCACATTGCATTGGACTCGTCGCTCCCCACATGCCAACAGTTGACAAACATCTCTTGCAAATCTCTATCTGCCTCATCATGGCTCATATGTAGCTTTTTCAGTTCGACATATTGTTTGAGCGATTCTTCCGACTTAAAACCCTTCGCTTCCCAGAAAGCAGGGGGTGCCATATTCCAAGTAAGGTGTTTTGTCGCCGCATTTACATGAGTGAATCTTCCCTCGTACGGATCCATTTCGACTAGCTTGTCGGCGCGTGTAAAGTGGAGGCAGCCACTCTCCAGAAAAGCGAGAAGCTTCGTGAAGCTTATATACCGCCAAATACGGGCGGTATTATCTGGAGCTTCAAAGGTAGGGTGTTCTTCGTAGGGCAAGGGTCAAATACTTCACTTTTGGTTAATCAGCTCAATGAGATCGATTGCTTTTTTTCATTCTCTAGAATCTCCCACTAACAAGGAAGGTCAATCCCCTGGAGATGAACAAAGGAACCACGTCCTGCTGTCTAACATTCCCGTTTCCGTTGCTTTGATGATGCAACTTGCGGTGGCAGAATGCAAGTTGCGCAGGACAGGGTTCAGTGCGCTTGCTCCCAATTCGGCCCCACACCTGTTTCCACCAGCAGCGGAACATCAAGCTGGGCAACGCCGCCCATGAGTTTCGGCAATTCGCGTTTTACCAGGTCAATTTCACCGTTTGGTACTTCCAGCACCAGTTCATCGTGGACCTGCATGATGAGTTTGCTGCACAATTTCTCTCGCACCAGCCAGTCGCGCACCGTAATCATGGCGAGCTTGATGATGTCCGCCGCAGTACCTTGCATGGGTGCGTTGATGGCGGCGCGCTCTGCACCCTGCCTGCGGTTGCCATTGGGGCTGTTGATTTCCGGCAGCCACAGTCTGCGGCCGAACACGGTTTCGACGTAGCCGTTTCTTTTGGCAGCCTCCCGGGTGCGCTGCATGTAATCCGCCACGCCAGGATAGCGCGCAAAATAACGGTCCATGTAGGCACGTGCGGCAGCACGTTCGATACCCAGTTGTGAGGCAAGACCGAATTCGGACATGCCATAGATCAGACCGAAGTTGATGATTTTGGCATAGCGGCGCTGTTCATTGTCTACCGCTTCCAGCGGCACGCCAAACACTTCGGCGGCAGTGGCGCGATGGATGTCTTCGCCCGCCGCGAAGGCTTGGAGCAGTCCTGCGTCCTGCGCGATGTGCGCCATGATACGCAGCTCGATTTGCGAATAGTCGGCGGAGATGATGCTGTGACCCGGCGGCGCGATGAACGCTTCACGGATGCGGCGGCCTTCGGCGGTACGCACCGGAATGTTTTGCAGGTTGGGTTCATTGCTGGCGAGCCGTCCGGTCACTGCCACCGCCTGGGCATAGTTGGTGTGCACCCGCCCGGTGTTGGTATCGACCATGCGCGGCAGCTTGTCGGTATAAGTGGATTTAAGTTTGGCAAGGCTGCGGTAATCGAGCAGGATTTGTGGTAGCGGGTAATCCAGCGCAAGCTGCTGCAGCACATCCTCGTCGGTGGAAGGCGCTCCGCCCGGTGTTTTTTTGATGACGGGAAGCTTGAGCTGGTCGAACAGAATTTCCTGGATCTGCTTGGGCGAATTCAGATTGAACGGCTGTCCGGCGATGGCGAATGCCCGTTGTTCCAGCGCCAGCATTTTCTCGCCCAGTTCGCGGCTCTGGATTTCCAGCAGCTTGATGTCCAGCAATACGCCGTTGCGTTCCATTTCGAACAGCACTTCCAGTACCGGCATCTCGAGTGTGCGGTAAACATGATCAAGTTTGGCATCACTGGCAATTTGCGGATGCAGGTGCTGATGTAGCTGCAATGTGATGTCGGCATCCTCTGCCGCATATTGCGTTGCCCGCTCGATCTCTACCTGATCAAAGCTGATGCGGCCGGCACCCTTGCCGGTCACTTCATCGTAACTGATGGTCTTGATGCCCAGATGGCGCAGTGCAAGGTTGTCCATGTTATGCGGACGGTGGGATTCCAGCACGTAGGATTGCAATAATGTGTCGTGGATGATGCCGTTCAATTGCAAGCCATGATTGGCAAAAATATGCTTGTCGTATTTGAGGTTTTGCCCCAACTTGGGCTTGGCCGGATCTTCCAGCCAGGGTTTGAGCGCACCCAGTACGAGATTGATCGCCAGTTGTTGCGGCGCGCCGGCATAGCGATGGGTAAGCGGCAGGTAAGCAGCATGATGGGGTGCGATGGAAAACGAGATGCCGACAAGTTGCGCCTGCATTGGATCCAGGCCGGTGGTTTCGGTATCCACTGAAACCAGAGGTGCGGCATCGATACGTGCGAGCCATTCGTCCAGTTGGGACTGGGTGAGTATGGTTTGATAGTCGGCGGGCGCCGTTTCAGCAGAAATTTGCTGACGTGCAGTAACTTCCTGATATCCGGCGGCGGAAGACACGGGGTCATTCCGTTCCGCGCCTGAGTCCTGGCGCAATTCCCGCAGCCAGGTTTTCAAATCCAGCTGTTCATACAATTCTGCAAGTTTTGCCGTATCCTGCGGTTTCAAGCCGAGGTTATGCAATCCCAGCGGCAACACCACATCGCACTTGATGGTGAGCAGTGCGCGCGATTTATCCAGCCAGTCGAGCGCCTTGCGCAAATTCTCGCCTACCGCACCGCCGATTTCATTGGCATGGGCGATGATATTGTCCAGTGTGCCATATTGCGTAAGCCATTTTACCGCCGTCTTGGGGCCGACTTTTTCCACGCCGGGAATGTTGTCGGCCGTATCGCCGACCAGCGCCAGGTAATCAAGCATGCGCGCCGGCGGTATGCCGAATTTGGCAAGTACCCCGGCCTCATCGAGGATTTCGTTGTTCATGGTGTTGACCAGCGTTACCTGCGGACTGACCAGTTGCGCAATATCCTTGTCGCCGGTGGAAATTATGCAGCGCATGTTTTCATGCACGGCCAGTTTCGCCAGGGTGCCGATCACATCATCTGCCTCCACTCCGTCGACTATCAGCATCGGCCACCCCATGGCGCGGATGCACTCATGCAGCGGCGCGATTTGCGCTGCCAGATCATCCGGCATGGGCGGGCGGTGCGCCTTGTATTCAGGATACAAGTCATCACGAAAAGTCTTGCCTTTTGCATCAAACACGCACGCGCTATAATCAGCCTGGTAATCCTTGTGCAAACGGCGCAGCATGTTGAGAACGCCATGAATCGCACCGGTCGGCTCATTGTGGCGATTGCGCAAATCCGGCAGCGCGTGGAAAGCGCGATACAAGTAGGATGAACCGTCAACCAGCAGCAGTGTTTTCATTCAATTCTTCTAAAGGTTTCCGCATGAGCGCACAAGATAAACTAGCCAGCACCATGACCGCTGACCTGCTGGAGAAATCCTGGTCGGCAAAAGAATCCTGGCGCGTGTTCGGGATTATGGCAGAATTTGTCGAGGCGACGGAGCGCCTCAACTCGATCCAGCCTGCAGTAAGCATCTTTGGTAGTGCGCGCACTCTTCCCGATCATCCTCACTATAAGCTGGCTGAGCAGATTGCGCGGCAACTGTCCGATGCGGGTTTCTCGGTGATTTCCGGTGGCGGCCCCGGCATCATGGAAGCGGCCAACAAGGGTGCGTATTCCGGCAAATCACTCAGCGTCGGCCTCAATATTCAGCTTCCGCACGAGCAGCATAGCAACGCCTACCAGGATGTCAGCCAGACTTTTCGCCATTTCTTTGCGCGCAAATACATGTTCGTGAAATTTGCCACCGCCTATGTAGTTATGCCGGGTGGATTCGGCACACTGGACGAATTGATGGAAGCGCTTACGCTGGTACAGACCGGCAAAACCCGGAAAATGCCGATCATCCTGGTCTGCTCGGATTTCTGGGGCGGCATGCTCGACTGGTTCCGGCAATTGCTGGTAGCCGAGAACATGATCTCTGCGGAAGACATGGATCTGGTACAGTTGATTGATGAACCCCATCAAGTGGTGAATGCGATCTTCCAGTATTATGAAACCCGCGGCTTCGAGCCTTCGGCGGCGGAACGGGAAATTCAGCTCAATTTATAACGGTGCGGGTCATTTCAGCTAGAATAAACGTATTGATCCAGCCGGGAGCCGTCATGCGTCGAATAATTCTTGCACTGTTGCTGAGTCTTGCGCTGCCGGTGGCGGCGCAATCCACTCCACCCAAGAAACTGGTACCGATACCGGAGCCACCGGAGATGCCGCTGCCGTCGCCATCGTCCGGCACGGAGCAGGATGCCTCGCTGGAACCCCAAGTCACCATTATCAAGCGCGGGGAGGACACGGTCGAGGAGTATCGCAGCAATGGCCGGCTTTATATGATTAAAGTTACTCCGCGTATCGGTCTGCCGTATTACC
>Ga0163199_1002748_pt1 | contig 10739 bp, 6 predicted proteins | sample PL_2010_150m_FD_113537 | JGI IMG/M metagenome (GOLD analysis project Ga0163199, IMG submission 113537) | Freshwater microbial communities from Powell Lake, British Columbia, Canada to study Microbial Dark Matter (Phase II) - PL_2010_150m | ecosystem: Environmental > Aquatic > Freshwater > Lake ...
ATTTTTCAGATTACCAACTGCTTAAATCCTTATCAAATTTTATTTTTTTATCCTTACAGGAACCTGGAATCAGATAGACCTGAATAGCCTGTTTCTGATTGGGTTTTAACTGGAATTCGAAACCGACCAGTGTTTTGCCCGGATTGGGGGCGTCGTAGTCGTTGGTGGGCTCGGTTGGCCATGTCTTCATTTTGATATTGGACGGAGAATTGACTCTGAGCAACAGGGTATGGCCCTCTTTGGTGAAGGAAATAGTATTTCCTTTGATAACAGGTGTTGCTGAAGTCAGCATGGTCCAACGGATGGTTGTTGCCTGATTGGTGCCGACCAGTTCATCCCGGATAACGACATACTTCTTGTCCACAATGGCAACGCCACGTTTGACAGATGCCACCTGGTATTCGTAAACAGGCGTTAAGTCTGACTGGGCAAACATCAACTCCGTCTTGTCCGAGAACCTGTCGATTTTGGCATAGCCTCTCACCAATTGCAAATCTTTGTTGATAGTCAGGGTGTTGTGCGCATAATTGTTGAGGCGGAAAACCGTCCAGCGCTGCGCATCCTGCGTACGTCCAAACAGTTGGATCCCTTTTGACTCGAGCGATTCGTAATCCTGCATGCCGAAATCCGTTGCCCAGCGGGTCCCGTCGGCTTCCATGACGTATGAGCCAATGTCCATGTGTCCATGGTTGACGGAGGGTGATCCTGCTTTGAATCCGAGGAAAATGGCATTCTTGTCGCTCCAGGAGGTGCGCATCATGCAGACAGGATTGGCACCCTGGCCCTTGTAAACCAACTGTTTGGGTTCTGTTACCACGTCCAGGGGAAGGTCTTTACCCCAGATCATCACGGCAGGCAGCAGGCGGTCGCCTGTGAACCTGGAATAATCATCCCTTTGCAGGTAGCTTTTTTCGACCCACAATTGCGAGAGATCATTGTTCTTTTGAGCCAGCCAAAACATGGCAGGACTCAGTCCGCCTCCCTGGCCGCTGTCGCCCCAGTTGAAGACCAAAGGTGTCACACCCGACATGTTTTCGAAAAACAGGCTTGTTTGCAAGAATCCCGGAGTGGCAGACAGTCCGAAATCGCTCTGGCAGACTTTTTCCAGGGCGCTCAGGAACATGACGTTGAAGGAGGTTCCGTAGCCCCAGTAACCGTAACCTTCGGGATAGGCGCCATCCGGCTTGTACTCGCCCATGGCGATAGGGATTGATTTAATGGCACGTTCCACAAGGGTTTTGGCCAGTTGCGCGTGGTCTTCAAAAACTGCCAGAGAGCCGAACGTTATGCCGGCGTTGCAAACCTGGTTCCAGTTGTTGGTGGTATAGAGCCAGCTGTTGTATTTGGGGTCGAGCGAGGGATAAAGCCCCTTGTAGGTGATGGCTTCGCTGATGGTAAGCCTTGATTCCGCGGAAAGTTTGGGATAGAGCCAGTCGTAGCCGATGGCAACTGCCATGGTCATTTCGGCCACATCGAGGAAGTGGGAGGGGTTCCAGTCGCGGAATTTGGCGATGGCCAGCATCTCTTTTTCGGCGCGGAGGAAATATTTTTCATCGCCGGTCATCCGCCAGGCATAGGAGAGCTGGAAAATACGCCTGAGCGCTTCCCGCGATTTGTCGAGCAGCCGCCGTCCGATCTGGATGCGTTCGATGGGTGGTTTATCCAGCAGGTCATCGCACGATTTCAGGATAGCCTCGTGCATTTTATTCCAGGTTGCGTTCGAAATGATTGATTGCCTGATTGCTGCTTCCTCTCCTGCCAGCAGCAGGATACGCGGATGCGGCACGGTTTTGCCGATATCCGCAGAAAGTTCTTTTTGGGCGGGCGAAATCCCCGGTAGGGTGCAAACCAATAAAAAGAGAAGAAAAAGAATTTTGATGTTCATATAATTGTTTTTTAGTAATTGTCTGATATTTAAAATTTTCTCACACACCGAACTGCATAATCCGACGATTTGTTCTGGTTGAACTGTCCGCCATACCCGCTGAAATTCTGGCCCCAGGCAAATCCTACATTGAGTTCGGTCGAACTCCAGTACATATCGGCACCAAACCCTCCGATCAGATCTTTGTTCTGGTACAAGAGGTTCAGTTCGGCTTTCGATGGAAGGTACCAGTCGCCGTATCCCTCTGATTGATAATTGGCACAAACTTTGGCGGCAAAATTTCCGGATACGTTGTCGATGGTCTGTTGGGCAATGATGACAGCCGTGTTCATCTGGCCGGCGCCTATGCCGTCGCCACGTGCATTGACCACCCTGTCGCCGTGGTCGCCATAATGGACGGAAAATCTGGAAGGGCCGTTCCTCCACTGGATGCCGCTGTGCTGGTCTTCTTTTGCTGCAATCAGGCCATGGTCGCCAGTTTCATCTAACCAAAAGACAATGCCCCCGCCGAAGTGTTCACCAACAAAATGTCTGGCGGACATGGAAGTGTTGTCTTTTTTGCCGTGAGGTTCATTTGTCTTGCCTGCTGTGGCCACATACGGTTCAAAAGAGCCGTTTTTGGCAGTCATGCTTTGGCCGGCATAATCGCCGGTAGGAAGATCGAAGAGTAAGTCGCTTGTTTTCTTTTGCTGGTTCCATGTTGATTTCCAATTGGCCCCTGTTCCTGAAAAATTGGATGAGAGGGTTAATTGGAAGGTGTGCAGTTTTCGACCGGGATCGGCGACTGTTATATAATCGGTTTTGGTTCCTGCTTTTTTTATCATGACCATTCCCGGCTGGAGGGCGGTCAGGATCGTTCCGTCGGCTAACCGGAGAGTGCCGGGTGCGTAAAATACGATCTGCGTGATGTTCAATCCCGGCTGTTCCACTGCCTGAATTTGCGTTGTATTCGAGAGAATTTTGACCCTTGAGAGGGCTGCTGACGGGTCTCCCGTCGCAATGTTGGTCCCTGGCGCTACAATGTATGCATAACTAGCATTCTGCGGTTGTTTTCCGTGGTCGATCCATAGGGAGAAAAGTTCCTTGTTTTCAACATCCGAACGATTTTGCCTGGTTGTCTGGACCAGGTCGCGCCAGCTTCCCGAATAGCTCTTGTTGTTCAAAGAAAGATCGGTTGGTTCGGGAAAGAGGTAGGCAATGCCATCGTGCCAGACCCATGAAAGCTTGCTTAGTTGGTGCTCTCCTTTTTGCAAGGTGGTTTTTCCGGAGCTGGTCCCGACAACCACATCGCTGCCGAGCAAACATTGGTTGATCGTCGTATTGACAGGGAATTCGGAGGAGGACGTTATGCCGGCTCCCAGGCAGACATACTCCTTGTCGAAGAAAAACCACGATTTTCGTGCTTTCAGCGGATCGAGCGGACTGTCGAAGTCGAAAGCCGCTGCACCGTAAAGGCCGTCTGAAACTGCCCCTACAAATGCCGTCTTCCCTTTCTTGACTATTTCGGTGTAGGGAGGGAGGACAGGTCTTTGCACAACTGTTGTGCCGGGTATTTTTTGCCAGTCCCAAAGGGGGAAAATGTCAATGTACTCCTTCCCTGTAACCGAAACGAAATTGGCGCCATCGGCGTAATGGTGGTGTTTCAATGATTCCATGTTGTGCGGGTACTCCATGGTGTAATTGCGGTCTGAAAACATCCTGACAGTTGAATAATATCCCGGTCTCTGGTGAATTGCATACTCCGAATGCCAGAAGAAATTGTTGTAAACCAAGTTGGGTTGCTGCTCCCCTTTTCGGATTTTGACGATATTTTCCAGTTCATTTTTGCGGTATCCGGAGACCGACAATAATTTTTCAGGGATGTCGCTGTCTACGGGCCCGAGTGATCCTTTTCGCGACATATCGCGGTTGACCAGGCCCGGGGCCCTGTACCAGCCGTGGACCATGGCTTTGCAGATTCCGTCGAGGTAGTAATCAATGATGAGGTTGGTACTTGCTGCCGGGAAACTGTATCGGGTCCCGGCGAGCCTGACGGCCCATTCGGTAAAGGTGGATGCGTACCCGGTTCCGTAGGTCAGGATCGCCGTCACCCTGTCGGTACGGTGGTGAAAACCCATGTCAGCCTTGATTCCCAATCCCGAGGTGATTTTAATCTGTGCGGCCATCGCATCCACCGCAGTTCTGAGCATAGCCTCGTCCCTTTTGAAAAGGGCCATTTCGGCTACAATGCCGCCAATCCGGATGAAATCGCCTCCAGGGCGGGCTCCCCAGGCATCCAGGTTTCCCCTTTGAGCCAGAACGGTGAGGTCGGCTTTTTGTTTTTCGGTCAGATCAGTATCCAGATCAGTATCCATCAGCAACAGGATATGGTTCAACTGCAGCGGATTGGAAATCTCATTGGTGTGCCAGTTGCCGGCAATAAAATCATTGGCGGTCCAAAAGTTGATTGCAAGCGAGATCGCCTTCAACAATTCTTTGTTTCCGGCCAGGGAAGATGCCGGCTGCTTGTAAGCCAGGCACATTGTCCAGATGTTGTTCAGGTGGCGGACATTGTCGTAGCCGATCCTCGACAAATCCTCGTAATTGATTCCCGGCCAGCTGCCGTTTTCGCTGAGGGTGGTGATGAGAGTTTTAACCTGCTGTTCATCTGCTTTTTGAGCCAACAACTCATCGATAACCCTTTTTCGGAGTATTTCCAGGTCGGGGTTCTTGGCAGCAGATGTCTCCGCGCTGCAGAATCCGATAAACAAAACAACGAAAAGGATGAAATGCTTCATTTTTTTGGCAAAGGATACAAGTTCGCTTGATTTCATTTGTTTTTAATCTGTTTTTTAATTGTCAAATGGAATACCCATCCGCCAGCTGGCGGATTCGGTTGGTGTGAAAATTTCCTCATGGGTATTTCATGGTCTTTTGTCTTTCCAGACCTGTCAGGTTTCAAAAAACCTGACAGGTCTACTGTTGATGGTCATTTCATATTGATATATTTCTCCGCACTGATCTTCTCATTTGATTTCAGATCGGCACCGTTTCCGGCATACCTGTTTCCGGAGGATTTGATGTTCTTTCCAGCATAGGAGATTACACCGAAGCCGTCATTGTAATGAATCAGATTGTTAGCGATGGTGATATTTTTGGAGCCGGCATAGAGGTGTTGTACCATGATACCGTCGGCGTCATTGGCTTCAACCAGGTTTCCTGTAACTGAAATATTAGTGCTTTCTGAAACAAGCATACCATACCAGCCGTTGCGGGCCATTTCGCAGTTGGTTACCTTCACGTTATCACAATTGGTCAGTGCAATTCCGCACCCAAGAGGTGAAGTATCCATCCGGCTGTCACTGATTGTCACGTTGGAACAATGCGATAACAGTAGGTTATGCAGCTGCCTGGCTCCGGAAGGTACGCTCATTCCATTTTCGTTCAGGTCACAACAGATCAGGTTAAGTTGATCCGCACCGGTGATAAATAGGCCATTGAAAGTACAGTTTCTGACAGTCACATTCCTGAAAGTAACATTCTTCAGGGCTCCCTCCTGTTTTCCATAAAACAGGAATCCCCCCCTGTTGTAGGTTCCCCGATAGGAACGCCTGCTGTTGGGGTCGCTTCCGGGATCGGGATCGGGGGCGCCTTCCAGCACCAGGTCACAAATGGCGATGTCATGCATGTCGTCCGCTGCATTCACGACAGCGTCGCGCAGGCCTGATGCAGGATCGAGCATAAAGACCGTACCAAGACCTTCCCCTGAAAGGGTAACACCGGATGGAATCCTAAGGGTGCCAGGCAGTTTGTGCAGTCCTGTCGTTGCGATCACCCATCCCTTTTTCGCGGCAGCTTCATCCAGGGCAGACTGAATGGATTGGCCGGGATTAACCCGACTGGCATCAGACGGTGCCTTACTGACTGCATTTTCCATGGCTCCGGCCGGATACGCTATCTTTGAGGGAGCCGGTATTTCTTTTTTAGGGATCAATTTTCCGGAAGGGGCCCTGAACGCTGTAAGTACACTTCTGCTGGCTTTGCTCCGGACCGAATCAGCAGCCATTTTGGTATAGGGAAGTTCGATTCCCATGGCAGCATAGTGTCTGTAAACATATTCATAATCGTCACGGAGGTTTTTGGCCCGGTCGGAGATTTTGCCATAGCAATGTGGTGTTTTTCCCATCAGGAAACTGGCTGTGTATTCATAACCCAGCCCTATTCGGTTGCCCGCGATGGAGAACAAGTCGATACCCTGTGTAAAGGCGACTTTGGCAGCGCCGGCAAACTCGCCGAGGCCCAGCTGCACATGTCCCTGGTCACGCATCGATTCCTGGCATTGCCCGCTGGGATAGATGTATTTGAAAATGCTTCCGTTCACCGGTGAATGATAGAAATGGCCGAGGGCATTGTCGAACATTTCGCGGTTGTCGGTGAAAATTCCCATGGCAAGGATGGTATGGATGATGGCCCCATCCCAGTTTCCGTTGGCCTGGGGATAATAATACCGGATCAAAGGATAGTATACCGTCATCAGCATCTGTGTAAAACGTTCAATATCTTTTTGTTGCCAGCCCGAATCCGTATAACGGAGAATTTCGGCCGCATTGCACAAAATATGGCCTGTCCAGCCTGCCAGAAGTTTGGCATCATTGAAGTCGAAGTCCCAGAGTACGGGAGTCCAGGCATTGATAATCTCTTTGGCTTTTTCGGTGTAAGCCTTGTCACCGGTCAGGTAACCTAAAAGTGCGCAATTGTAGGCCATATTGGAGCCTTTCGACAAATCATCGCCTCCGATATTGGGTTTGCCGTAAGGACCCCTCAATACATGGGTAAACGGAGTTACCTGAAACTGAGGATCGGTGGCGGATTTCAATCTTTCGAAAGCATCTTTCCAGGGTTGTATCCCCGCGTCAACCTGTTTCTTCATCCAGGCCATATCAGCAGTAGTTTGGTCGATGCCGGGATGAATGAATTTTTGCGCTAATGCAGATTCAGGAGACCACAGAAAACAGGTTAAAACCAACCAAAATGCTGTTTTTAAAATAGCTGTCATGATAAATTTCAAAAAAAATGGATGGATGAGCGACTTACCATAAAAATGGGATACAATTGTTTAAAGATCAAAATTTGTGGCAGCAAGTTATGAATATCGGTTGACTTTCATTATCAATTTTGTATCAAATTCTTGAAGCATTGGTTCAATTTCGGACAAACAGACAGCTTTTGGGGTGTTGTCAAAGATATAGTTGAGTTGCATTTCAGTTTTGTTAAGTATTTGGTAATAATTTCGTGTTTTTTTACCTGTTCCGGTTACTATTTGAATGTAAAATTTAAACTGTAATGACTATCCGGAATACGAAGATTATGATCATTCTGATTGGTGATTGACAAATCATGGCTATTTCATTCGTCTTTTTGGGAAATATTCCTTTGCTTTGCAAAAACTTTTGTTGAACACAGAAAGAATTAATAATCACTATAAAAAATCATCAAAAAATGGCAAACTATTTCAGTTCACTTCCTTTAAGGCTCAAGATCGAAGAGCTTGGAAAATGTGACTTTATGGATCAATCTGAATTCGCGGACGGCGTTAAAAAATTGGTTGGTAAAAAAATTGTTGTACTCGGTTGCGGCGCCCAGGGGCTTGCACAGGGACTGAACCTGCGCGACAGTGGTTTGGATGTTTCTTATGCATTGCGCAAGGTTGAAATCGACGAAAAACACATTTCCTATCAAAATGCGACAGAAAACAAGTTTAAAGTCGGAACTTTTGAGGAATTGGTCCCTCTGGCCGACCTGGTGTTAAACCTGACACCGGATAAATACCATACCCCTGTTGTCAATACCGCGGTTCCGCTGATGAAGAAGGGTTCCTGCCTCTCTTACTCGCACGGTTTCAACATTGTTGAAGAGGGGATTATGATTCGCAAGGACATCACAGTTATCATGGTAGCGCCAAAATCTCCGGCTTCGGAGGTTCGGGCAGAATTTCTCCGCGGATTCGGTGTGCCCACCCTGATTGCTGTTCACCGCGAAAATGATCCAAACGGGGATGGGTTTGATATCGCAAAAGCTTACTGTGTCGGAACAGGCGGACACAAAGCCGGTGTTTTGAAATCATCCTTTGTAGCCGAGGTAAAATCGGACCTGATGGGGGAGCAGACTATTCTTTGCGGCGTGCTGCAGACCGCATCCATCCTGTGTTTTAACAAGATGGTTGAAAAAGGAATTGATCCTTCCTATGCCTCTAAACTGATCCAGTACGGTTGGGAGGTAACTACCGAGGCATTGAAACTGGGCGGAATTACCCATATGATGGACCGTTTGTCGAATCCTGCCAAAATTGAAGCCTTTAAACTGGCCGATGAACTGAAAACCATCATGCGTCCGCTTTATGAACATCATATGGACGATATCATGGACGGAACATTTTCTTCAACCATGATGGAAGACTGGAAAGCCGGAGATAAAAACCTCCTTGCCTGGAGGGCCGAAACTGGTGAAACGGCATTTGAGAAAACCCCGGCCGGCGACATGAAGATTTCCGAGCAGGAATACTTTGATAACGGCACACTGATGGTTGCATTCATCAAGGCTGGTGTGGAACTTGCCTTCGAAGTGATGACAGAAGCCGGTATCAAGGCTGAATCAGCCTATTACGAATCATTGCACGAAACACCTTTGATCGCCAACACCATTGCCCGCAAGAAACTCTTCGAAATGAACCGGGTGATTTCTGATACTGCCGAATACGGTTGCTACCTGTTCGATCATGCAGCCAAGCCATTGCTGACCGGGTTCATGTCAAAAATCGAAACCAATGTCATTGGAAAGAACTTCAATACAGGCATAGATAACCATGTCGACAACAAAGAGCTGATCCACGTCAATGAAACGATCCGTTACCACGAAGTTGAAATGATAGGCGAAGAGTTGCGGGAAGCAATGGAAGCCATGGAAGCGATTATCTAATTTAAAAAAACATCATCTTATGAAGCACATTTGTAATCTGTCCGGTATTTGCAGGAATCTGTTTTTAATGACGTTCCTTCTTTTAGTGATTTCACCTTTTGCTTCAGAAGCGCAGGTCGTTGGTCTGGACAACTGGTACAACCGTGAATCCAAACCTGTTACGGGTAAGCCATTCCATTATTTATGGACAGACACGGAAAACAGCGGTTATTCCCAATGGGGGGATCTTTTCAAAAAGCAGGGCGCTACCCTGACTACCATCGAAGCAGCAGCTGATGCAAAAAATCTGGCCGGCCTGGATGTTTATATTGTAGTGGATCCGGATACGACCACTGAATCAAAATCCCCCAATTACATCCTGCCGGCTGATATCAAAGCCATCAAGAACTGGGTAAGCAAGGGAGGAGTGCTCATGATTCTCGCGAACGACGCCCCCAATTGTGAATTTACCCATTTAAACATGCTGGCGACTGAATTTGGAATTTACTTCAACCATGTCAGCCTTCATCCTGTGTTGAACAGGAAATGGGACATGGGCGCTTTTACTTCGTTTCCAGACCATCCAATCTGGAAAGGAGTTTCGAAAGTGTACATGAAGGAGATCTCCTCATTTGCATTAAAAGATCCCGCAAAACCGATCCTGACAGAAAACGGCATTGTGTTCATGGCTGAAAGCAAAATAGGGAAGGGATTGGTTGTAGCCTTGGGCGATCCCTGGATCTACAACGAATACATTGATCACGCCTATCTTCCGGAAGATTTCCAGAACCTGAAAGCTGCTGAGAACCTGACTGAATACCTGCTTAAGAATTCCCGCAAAAAGAAATAGTAATTCGACTGACGTCCAACAGACGGGGTGACTCTGAATCACCCCGTCTGTTGAATAGTGCGAGTAGTTCAAATGAATGGGATAATTATTTCCAAATGCGGACAGACTTCTAAATGGTCAAGATCATGAAAGATTAGGCATGGTCACTATAACTCTTGTTCCTACTCCAAGTTGAGATTCAATTGCGATTGTGCCTTGGTGCAATGCAATAATTTTGTCTGTTAGGGAAAGACCTAAACCATTACCTGAAATATTTTTTGCGTTATTAGCCCTGAAGAAAGGATGAAATATGTCATCAATGTCAGCCTGATCTATTCCAATTCCATTATCAACAATTTCTACCACAATGAATTTACCTTCAACTGTTAACGAAACATCTGCCGAATTATTTGATGAGAACTTGCAGGCATTGTCCATTAGGTTGATGATGGCCGTTTTAAGAAGGTGTTCGTCACCAAGAACGGTAAGTTCATTTTCATCTTCAATTAGCTCATTGAATTTTATCGAAATATTGTAGATTTTATTTCGCTCCATCAATTCAGCTCTGGTTTTCCACAGAATTTCATCAAATCTTAATGGGTAAAGGGCTATCGCTGAGATATCTGAACTTGCTTTGGCCAGATCAAGTAAGCCGTTTGAAAGTGCATTAAGATTTCTGATGTCTTCGAGTACAGATTCCAATATTGTTACATATTCTTCATGTGTTCTTGATTTCATGAGCGAAACCTCAATTTGGCCGGTAATAGAAGTTAGTGGGGTTCGCAATTCATGTGAGGCGTTTGAAACAAAACTTCTTTGCATTTCAAATGCCGACTCCAACCGTTCAAGCATTTTGTTAAAGGTGAAAGCAAGTTGTGCAATTTCATCTGTTCCGTTTCCTTCATTTACCCGCATATCCAAACTGGAGATGGTGATTTTATCGACCTGATTTACTACATCAGACATGGGTTTAAGAGCCCTGTATGAATATGCTCTTCCCGTCAATACTGTTAATCCGATACTAATAAAAAAACCTATGAAAATAATCCACATCAGATTATTTAGCTTTTGTATTCCATAACTATCTAAGGC
>Ga0163199_1002749_pt1 | contig 10737 bp, 5 predicted proteins | sample PL_2010_150m_FD_113537 | JGI IMG/M metagenome (GOLD analysis project Ga0163199, IMG submission 113537) | Freshwater microbial communities from Powell Lake, British Columbia, Canada to study Microbial Dark Matter (Phase II) - PL_2010_150m | ecosystem: Environmental > Aquatic > Freshwater > Lake ...
AATTATTATGGCACGTAACATCAGACGCAAAAAATTCTGCCGATTCAGCGCAGAAGGCGGCACACAGATCGATTATAAGGATCTGGATTTATTAAGCGATTATATTACTGAAACCGGCAAAATCGTTCCCAGCCGCATCACCGGAACCAGCGCCAAATATCAAAGAGAGCTGTGTGTGGCGATTAAACGGGCACGTTTTATTGCCTTGTTGCCTTTCTGCGACGCGCACAAATAAAACAGCGGGGGGCATAGTGAATTTTTTGGCGACCTACATCATGCGGGGGAGAATGCAGGCCATGATAGTGGCTTCCTCCCTGGCATTGTTGTCACTGATGATGCCCCCGGTCAGCGTTGTAAGTTCAGCCACAGTTGCGTTGGTCACCTTAAGGCTCGGTGCTTTTGAAGGACTGTATGTATTGCTGTGTTCAAGTGTGGCCGCAGGTGTGCTTGGTTTGATTCTGTTGGGGAATTACCAGTTTGCATTGGCTTATGCGGTGGTGTTATGGCTTCCTGTCTGGTTAATTTCAATCGTATTGCGGGAAGGCCGACATTTATCGCTGGCCGTTGAGATTGCCGTGCTATTGGGTGTGGTTAGCGTTATTGGCTATTACCTCTATAACCCGGAATCAGCCGTTATGTGGAAAGCTATGCTTTTACAGATGATGCCGGCCGACGCACCCGCACCTGTTGAAGAGCTTAGTCGCACAATAGACCTCATGTCGCACTATATGACAGGCGTGGTTGCCGCCGGAACGGTGTTCAGCTTATTGTTCGGCTTGTTTCTCGGCCGTTGGTGGCAGGCCAACCTCTATAACCCGGGAGGTTTTAAGCAGGAATACTTGTCGCTCAGTACGCAGCCGAGATTGGCCATAGGCAGTATTGCCGTTATAGCGCTCGCGGCGCTAAGCTCCGGGACAATTTCCGAAGTGTCATGGAATGCGGCCATTTTAGTGTTCGTGCTCTATACCGTTATCGGAACAGCCGTCTTGCACACACTGTTCGCAGCAACGAAGTTGGCTCGATATACGGTACCGATGTTTTATATCACCTTGTTTTTGATACCCCATGCCTTGTTGCCGGTTGCGTTGGTCGGACTGGTTGATGCGTGGTTGAACTTACGAAAAAAATCCAATCAATCCAACGCCTGATGGCGTAAAAAACAGTCGGTTAACAGCCGAAAAACTGAGGTAATAAAAGATGGAAGTCATTCTTCTTGAAAAGATAGCGAACCTGGGCAACCTGGGCGACAAAGTCACCATTAAAGCAGGTTACGGCAGAAACTATCTCGTTCCAAAAGGTAAGGCCGTTGCTGCCACCGCTAAAAAAATTGCTGAATTTGAAGAGCGTCGTGCAGAACTTGAAAAAGCCGCCGTTGAAAAATTGCATGCCGCTCAAGCGCGTGCCGATGCGTTGAGTAAATTGACGGTTGTCATTACTCATAAAGCCGGTGATGAGGGCAGATTATTCGGGTCGGTAGGTACGCATAATATTGCTGAAGCGATTACTGCAGCGGGTGTCGCCGTGGAAAAGCACGAAATTCGTTTGCCGCATGGCGCGATTCGTCATATTGGCGATTATGACATCGACATCGCCGTTCATTCCGATGTCATCGTGACCTTGCCTATTAAAATTGTGCCTGAAGCCTAGCGTTCGGTGCATCTCTGGATCCCGGCATGGATTGCCGGGATCCAGAGGCCATAGCTTATCGTTCCCACGCGGAGCGTCACTGCCCATATTACAATCTTGTAGGAGCGGGCCATGCCCGCGATCAGTGCTGACATCATCGCCTATCGCGGGCATGGCCCGCTCCTACCCTCCCTCCGGCGCGCGCGGCACGCCCTACACGGTTGCAGGATTATGCGCGCTTTTTATTCCAGCCTGTTTTATCTGATCATTCCCTTCGTAATGCTGCGCCTGGTCTGGCGCGGCATCAAAGCGCCCGATTACTTAAGCCGCTGGCGCGAACGCTTTGCTTTCTACGATAAAAATTTTCCTGAAGACGTCATCTGGTTTCACGCCGTTTCAGTCGGTGAAGCTGAAGCGTTATTTCCGTTAATTCGGCAGATACAGCATCGGCAACCCGATGCAAAGCTGTTAATCACGACGACGACGCCGACCGGTTCCGCCCGCGTTACCGCCGTGATGAAAAACACCGTAGCGCATGTCTACCTGCCTTATGACACGCCCGATGCCGTCAACCGGTTCATGCAATGCTTTAAGCCCAGATTGGCCGTTATCATGGAAACTGAAATTTGGCCCAACCTTTACGCCTACTGCGGCAAAAACAAAATTCCTTTGTACATCATCAATGCCCGCTTGTCAGAGAAATCGGCGCGCGCTTATCAAAAAATTTCGGCATTGGTTCACCCCGCTTTGGCAGAGGTCGGGCGGATTGCGACACAAACGCAGGATGATAGCCGGCGATTTATTGCGATAGGCGCAAGTGGCGAAAAAGTAACGTCCTTAGGCAACATAAAATTCGATATAGATATTTCACAGGAATTGATTGAACAAGGCTTGCAGTTAAAAGCCGGTTTGTTTAGCAAACGGTTTGTATGGATATGCGCAAGCACCCATAAAGATGAAGAAAAAATATGTCTGGAAATTTATCGGGAAATTAAACAGAAAATACCCGAATTGTTGCTGCTGATTGCGCCCAGGCACCCTGAGCGCTTTTTAGACGTGAAAAAACAGGCTGGACAGCTGCGCCTGGAGGTCGTCACGCGCACATCCGGTGATGTTTGTTTGCCATCTACCGATATATACCTGATTGATACCCTCGGTGAATTAAAAATGCTGTATACGGCATCGGATATCGCCTTTATCGGCGGCAGCCTGGTTCCGGTCGGCGGCCATAATATTCTGGAAGCCGCGGCGGCAGGCGTACCTGTTGTGTTCGGCCCTTATATGGCAAACTTTAAAGAGATAGCCCAAGGCATGCTAACGCATGGCGCGGCGATACAATGCCCGGATAAAGACGCTGTTGTTAATGCGATACTTGCGTTATATAAAGACTCCGCTTACAGAAAAGAACTGGCTGAAAAAGCCAGGCAATTTGTCCGGCAGAACCAGGGCGCTATTGCCAGAATTTGTGATATGTTAGCGCTGTAGCCCAACCTACTTAAGTCCTTACCCCAACTAAAAAACGTGCAGAAATGAATCCCCTATCCCTATCCGATGTAATGACGCAAGCCAATGAGTTGGCTGCACAAGGACAGTCTGACGCCGCGATAATGTGTTACAAGGAATGGCTGGCATCCCCTGTAACCGAATCGCAGCATTACTATATAGCGCTTTTTAATATGGGTGTATTGTTGCGTAGTGCAGGACAAATAGACGAAGCCATCGCAGCTTATCAGGCGTCGTTAAAATTACGCCCCGATTTTTATCAGTCGGCGGTGAATTTAGGCCTGGCGCTGGAAGCAAAAGGCAATACACAGGATGCAATAAACGTCTGGGAATCGGCATTACAGCCTGTCGAAGGACAGACGCTGTTGCTTAATCATTTGGGGCGGTCATTGGAGACGGCGAGGCAATATGCCGAAGCTGAAAGCAAGCTGGAGCGCAGTTTGCTGCTGGAGCCGAACCAGCCGGATGCCATCCAGCATTATTTTCATCTCCGCCAAAAACAATGCGAGTGGCCGGTAATCAAGCCGCTACCCGGCATTTCCGCGCAAGCGCTGCTCGACAGTTTTGGGCCGCTTGGGCTTTTGGCCTTAACGGACGACCCTGCCGTTCAATTAAGAGCCGTTCAATCCTGGATAGCCCGCAAATTGCCGACTGATTTGCCGCGGCTCAGTCCTGTCGAGGGTTATCAGCATGAGCGCTTGCGTATAGGCTACCTGTCCTGCGATTTTCGCTGGCATGCCGTGAGTATATTAACGGCTGAATTGTTCGAATTGCATGATCGTGAACAGTTTGAAATCTACGGCATCGATTTCAGCGTTGATGACGGCGGCGCGATGCGCCAAAGAGTCATTAACGCAATGGACCATCACCTGCCTATCCAGTCACTGACCGATGAGCAGGCCGCACAACTGATACGCGAGCATGAAATAGACATCCTGATCGACCTGACAGGGCTGACATCAGGTGCGCGCTACAAAATCCTTGCCTATAAACCCGCCCCGATACAAATGTCCTATCTGGGATTCGTCGGTTCATGCGGAATGCCGCAAATCGATTACGTACTGGTTGATCGTTTTGTGTTTCCCGAAGCGCTGGCGGAATTTTATGTCGAGAAACCGCTGTACTTGCCCGAAGTCTATCAAGCCAATGACAGCAAGCGTGAAATCGGACCGACACCCGGCAGAGAAACCTGTGGTTTGCCGACAGACAGCTTTGTGTATTGCTCCTTTAACGGCAGCTATAAAATAACGCCGGAAGTGTTCGCGGTATGGATGCGTATTCTCAAACGGGTTCCAAACAGCGTGCTGTGGTTGGTCGCCGATAACCAGTGGGCGCAGGACAACCTGACAAAGCAGGCGATAAAGCACGGCATAGATGCCGACCGGTTGGTATTTGCCGAAAGAGTCGCTCCCGCCGATTATCTGGCAAGATACCGCGTAGCGGACCTGCTGCTCGATACCAGTCCCTACAATGCAGGCACGACGGCAAGCGATGCGCTGTGGGCAGGCTTGCCGGCACTCACCTGTCCGGGGCGCACGTTTGCATCCCGAATGGCCGGCAGCCTGCTTAACGCCGTCGGCTTGCCGGAATTGATCGTGCCGGATTGGCTGGCTTATGAAAACAAAGCCGTGCAGCTCGCACTACAGCCCGCCGAACTTGAAAGTTACCGGCATCGCCTGCAAACCTCGGCAAAAAGTTCAGCGCTGTTTGATACCAAACGGTTTGTGCGCAACCTTGAGGCGACATTGAGGCTTGCAGTACATCTCAATCAATTGCAGATAAAGGAATAGCAAATCCGGGCTTTAATTTTATTGTTTCGCACAATCTTAATCGTGGCGCATAAAGACGTTATTTCCAAGCATATCCTCAAGCGCATCCTGCTGGATATGGCGATTTACCTGTTCAAGCTCGACCTGGTAGACGCCGAACTGCTATCGACGGAAGATCAGCGCATTGAAGACAGGCGTTCTGATTTGCTTGCCAAAGTTGTTTCCGCACAAGGCGATACCTTTATTCTGCACCTTGAGATTCAAAACGATAACGATCGGGTCATGCCGGTGCGCATGCTGCGTTATTTAACGGATATTAAACTGGCGCATCCCAAACACCGAATACATCAATGCCTGGTTTACATCGGCGCCGCACCGGTTAACATGCGTAACACGCTGGCTAGTCCGCAACTGAGTTATCATTACGACCTCATCGACATGCGCGATATCGATTATCAAACGCTGTACAATAGCGATAGTCCCGACGCGCTGGTGTTGGCCATATTATGCGATTTTCGCGGCAACGATCCGGATGAAATAGTTGTCCATATTCTGCAAAAATTGCATGCGCTGACCCGGCACGACGAGAAGCGCCAACGCGAATATTTACAAATACTGGAAATTCTGGCTGATAACCGGCATCTTAATATCAACATACAAGAGGCTTATGCTATGTTACACATCGAAATCGAACGTCTGCCCAGCTATCAAAAAGGTATGGAAAAAGGCGAGCATAAAAAATCACTGGAAATTGCGCGAGCCTTATTGTCCCTGAATTTCATGCCGGAACAGGTCGCGGCGATTACTCAGCTATCCCTGTCTGAAATTCAACAGTTATCTTTACAACAAAAATAAAGATATTACACAACAAGAACCCTGGGATTCACACAGGGGACGGGTTTGCACCCCCGTCCGGCATCCGACCCACCCTGTAGGAGCGGGCCATGCCCGCGATCGGTGCTAACATCATCGCCTATCGCGGGCACGGCCCGCTCCTACACAGCATAAAGACTCTGCAAACCCAACCCTGCGCGGTTTTTAAACATAAAGCACAGGTATTGTAAACACCGTACGCCAGTGTCCACCCATAAAAATAATCATAAACACCGCTAAAGTTTCTCAACAAACAGTCGCTAAAAGGCTAACCGTTCAGTTAATCGAGCGGACGTTACTATTCACAACACAACACTAGAAGGCATTCAAATGGCTACGATTATTTATGCAGACCTAACCCCGGACGAAATAGCGGCTTTACCTACAGCAACTATTGCGGCAATACCAAATGCAGACCTTGCGGCCTTGACGGGCGACCAGGTAGCCGCCTTGACAGCCGACCAAGTGGCGGCTTTAAAAACCAAAATCAGCATATTAACAACAGATCAGGTGCCGGTATTGACGACCGACCAGATAGTCGCATTGACCACGGCGCAAGTAAAGGTGCTTACCACAGGTCAGCTCGGCGTGCTGACTACCGAGCAGGTTGCGGCGATTGAGAATACCGACTTGGTTGCGCTGACCACAGCGCAGATCAAAGCCTTAAGCGCCGGCCAGGTTGCGGCGCTGACAGTCAGCCAGGTTGGCGTGCTCACTACCGCGCAGGTTTTATCGCTTAACACGGATGACATCGCGGCGCTAAGCGACAGCCAGGTGGCTGCAATGACGACAGCGCAGGTTAAAGTGCTGACCAGTCAGCAAATAGCCGCGCTGACCCCGACGCAGGTCGTCGGCCTGGAAGCTGCCGACATGGCCGTGCTGAACCCGGTGCAAGTCAAATCGCTGTCGACAGATGCCGTAGCGGCATTAAAGCCCGAGCAAATTCAGGCATTAACCAAAACCAATATCACCGGCTTGACCAGCGCCCAGATAGCCGTACTGTCGAATGCCCAAGTGGACGCTATCGAGACGGCAGATCTTGTCTCAATGACCCCGGTGCAGATCAAGGCCCTGACGCCTACACAGGTAAAAGCGCTGACACTAGACCAGGTCAGCAGCTTAACCACGGCGCAAGTTCTCGCATTGGACGCCGCCGACATCTCAGCGATGACGACAGCGCAGATCGTCGAAATGAGCACCGCCCAGATCAAGGCGATGAGCACCGCGCAAATACAGGCGCTGACGACCGCTCAGGTACAATCTCTCGAAGACAGCGACATAGCGGCATTAAGCAGCGCCCAGGTGGCGGCGTTAGGCACAGACACCGCCAAATTAACGACAGATCAAATCGTCGCACTGACCAAAAACCAGATCCTGGGCTTAACCACCGCGCAAATAGCAGGCCTGGTTGCGACATCCCAGATACCGGCCATTGAGACCGCTGATTTTGCCGTCCTGAATACCGCCCAGATCAAAGCGCTGACGACATCACAGGTTTCAAACCTGACGACGGAACAAATCGGTGTATTAAGCTCGCTGCAGGCAGCCGCTCTCGATACGGCCGATATTGCCGTATTGGGCACTGCACAAATAGAAGCGCTGACCACCGGCGCCGTTAAAGGCTTGAGCACTGCACAAATCAAGGCATTGACAGTCACTCAAATACCGTCGATTAATGCCGACAACATCGCTGTGTTGAGCAGTGTCCAAATCAGGGCGCTGGATACGGTCGACATCGCCGTATTAACCGCAGATCAAATCGCCGCGCTGACGACCGCTAACATCAAAGGCCTGAGCAACGCCCAAATGCTGGCGTTTGGCGCAACCCAGGTAGCCGCCATTGAAGCCAACGATATAGCCGTGCTGAGCAGCGCGCAGATTAAAGCGCTGGACCCCGCAGTCGTAGCGTCATTAACGACGGACCAAATCGCCGCATTGACCAAGACCAACATCATCGGCTTAACGGCAGGTCAAATAGCGCAGTTGACCACAGACCAAATACAAAGCATCCAGACGGCTGACCTGAAAGTGATGACGGGCGCCCAAATCCAGGCGCTGACCACGGTCCAGGTGCCGTCGCTGACGGTTGATCAGGTCGGTGCGTTAAGTTCCACACAATTGGCGACGATGCAAGCCGGCGATATCGCGACCTTGACTAACGCGCAAATAGGGGCGTTGACGACAGCCAACATCAAAGGCCTGAGCGCCGCACAAATGGCCGCGATGACCACGGCTCAGGTGGCGCATATTGAAGCGGATGACATCGCGGCACTAAGTTCCTCGCAGCTTTTAGCGCTGGGTACCGATGTCACGGTATTGAACGCCGACCAGATGGCCGGATTGACCGCAGCCAACATCAAAGGCCTGAGCACCGACCAGATCGCGTCACTGAGCGTCAACCAGATCCAGTACCTGACCCCTGACAACATCATCGGCTTAACGACGGCGCAAATGAAAGCGTTGACGTCTGTTCAAGTGGCCGCGATTGAAACGGACGACATCAGCGTGCTGAGCGTCACGCAGCTTAACGCACTGGATGCCCAGGACGTCAGCGCGCTGTCTGCCGCCCAGTTTGCCGCATTAGGCAATCCCGTAAAAGTGAACGCCACCGGCCTGAACTCGGCCTCGCTGGATGTATTGGCGGCTAACGCCAACAACATCAGCGCCATTACCGGAGCCTTAGTATTAACTTCCGGCCAGGATGCGACCGAACTGGCCACCTTGCTGGAACTGTATACGGGCACCTCGGCGACAATCGTTGCAACCGGCATGAACGCGGCGGCGATGGATGTGCTGGTAGATAACAAGGCGAAGCTGGCTGCAGGCGGTATTTCAGGCGCCGTCAGCCTGACCCAGACGCAATATGAAGGGCTGACCGGCACAAAACTGAGAAACACCGGCACCGACACGCTGGTCATCAGCAAGGTCGCCAACGGCGCCAGCGTCACGGTCAGTGACTTCGGGGGCGCCACCTTCACAGGAACGCTGGCAGCGGGCGGCACCACCGGCAAGTTCAACGTAACGACAAGCAGCGGCACCCACACGATTACCACCGCGGCAGGCAATGACATCATTACCGGCGGCACAGGTGCAGACAGCATCATCGCCGGATTAGGCGCAGACAGCGTCACCGGCGGGGCGGGCGCGGATACTTTTGTTATTACCGGGGCCGATACCGCCATCGATACGATTACCGATTGGGGCGTGGGCGCCGACGTATTAAGCGGCGCCTATACAGGCACCGGCGGCACCTTGAAAATCGCCATTAATGATGCCTCCGTCACGGCATTAAACCTGGCAATCGCAATGGCAGCGGCAGGCCAGGCCAGCGTAACCGGCGGTACGGCTGCCGATACCATCACCGGCGGCATTGGCGCCGACACCCTCGCCGGCGGCGCGGGCGCAGACAGCATCAACGGCGGCGCGGGTGCGGACAGCATCACCGGCGGCCTGGGCGCGGATACCGTTACCGGCGGCGCGGGTGCGGATACCTTCGTCATTACGGCGGCCGATACTGCCATCGATACGATTACCGACTGGGGCCTGGATACCGTCGTATTAAGCGGCGCCTATACCGCGGCAGGCACGCTGAACATCACGATCAATGATGCCTCCGCCACGGCGCTGGATCTGTCAACGGCAATGGCGACGGCGGGCGTTGCGAGCGTGACGGGTGGCGCGGCGGCCGATACCATCACCGCCGGCATCGGCGATGATACCTTGATAGGCGGCGCCGGCGCGGACAGCATTACGGGCGGCGCGGGTGCGGACAGCATCACTGCCGGCCTGGGCGCGGACACCGTTACCGGCGGCGCGGGTGCGGACACCTTCGTGATTACGGCGGGCGATACCGCCATCGATACGATTACAGACTGGGGGCTGGGTGTTGACGCCTTAAGTGGTGGTCCCTATACCGCGGCGGGTACATTAAAGATCACCATCAATGATGCGTCCACGACGGTATTGGACCTGTCGGCGGCAATGGCAAACTTTGGTAAAGCCGGCGTAACCGGCGGTACCGGCGATGATACCGTGACCGGTGGTAAAGGCGCCGATACGATGTCGGGCGGTGCCGGCGCGGATAGCCTGACCGGCGGCTTGGGTGCGGATAGCCTGACCGGTGGCGCGGGCGCCGATGTCTTCGTCATTACGGCGGCGGATACCGCCATCGATACGATTACCGACTGGGGCTTAGGGGCCGATTCAATCACCACTCCCTATACAGCGGCGGGTACGTTAAACGTCACCATCGATAATACGTCGGCTACGGCGTTAGACCTGTCAACCGTATTGGCGGCGGGTGGTAGTAAAGCCAGCGTAACCGGGGGTAATGCTGACGACACCATCACAGGCGGTGCAGCTAACGATACCCTGATAGGCGGTGCCGGTAATGACTCTTTAACTTCAGGAGCAGGTATTGATTCCGTCAGCGCGGGTACAGGCGATGATACGATCACCTTTGTCGGAGGTTCAGGATTGCTAACAACCGATATAGTTGACGGGGGGGCGGGTATCGATACTGTTGCCTTGACAGGTACTACGGCTATCACTGCAAGTGATTTCGATAACGTCAGCAATATTGAAGTCATTACGGTTGCCGACATGGTGGCTAATCCTGTAGCGATCACGACCAAAAATGCTTTAGTGGCGTCAGGGGCAACATTGACCCTGGATGCGAGTAACTTGGTGGGAGGCGCTTTGACCTTCAATGGTGCCGCAGAAACTAACGGTAACTTTGTAATTACCGGTGGCGCTGGCGCCGATGCCATCACCGGCGGTTCAGGTGCAGATACTATTAATGGCGGTAATGGGGTAAACGGTATCACCGGCGGTTTAGGTGCGGATATTATGACCGGCGGTACAGGTGTTGACACCTTTAACATAACCCCGGCTGATACCGCCATTGATACGATTACCAATTGGGGCCTAGGTGGTGGTGTTGACTTATTAGCGGGTACCTATACAT